>Ga0070741_10014976_pt1 | contig 13274 bp, 11 predicted proteins | sample Coa_R1_4_FD_66440 | JGI IMG/M metagenome (GOLD analysis project Ga0070741, IMG submission 66440) | Surface soil microbial communities from Centralia Pennsylvania, which are recovering from an underground coalmine fire - Coalmine... | ecosystem: Environmental > Terrestrial > Soil > Unclassified ... | reverse complement strand
GACCTGAAGTACCACCTAATGCTCCGCTGCCCATAGTTGCGGCTGTCCATCGTTAGCGAGACGAGTTCGTCGGCCAGGGTCAGGAGATCGCTCGGCGTCTGACATGTTAACGCGGCGTATGCGGCGCGCTTACGAGCGAGCATGAGGCTACGGTCGTAATAGCCAGCGCTGCGCGATCGTCGGCCGTCACATCGCAGCGCCAGTAGACGCCTTGCCTTATCCAGTGACGCGTTGCACAGGCCGCGCTGATACTTTCGCATCCGTAGTGTACAGTGAAGAATGTCCAGCACCGACAGTGCCGCGAGGGCACGCGTTGTTTCGTCAGGGATTGAGCGTTTCAGCTCGTCTCGCAAAGTTTGCTGCCACTCGCGGTCCGTCTTTCCGTCTAGCTCAAGGCGCAAGGGGATACCCAGCGCGCTTGAGAGCATGCTCACTAGGTCTGGAGTGGAGTACGTGATGAGAATCCCCGTGCCCTTCCAGGCTTTCGCGATCTTTAGTGCTCCGTGATCGATGTTGCCGTCGCTATCGTGCTGTACCCATAGGAGTTCCGGCGACCAACGCCGCCGGATAAGGATTGGCGTGATATCAAAGACGTCGCTGCCGCTATAGCCAAGGACGACGAGCAAGCGAGCCTTCTGGAGGGCCTGAACAAACGGCTGTCGCAAGCGCTCAGGCAGTGGTCCAATAATGCCGCCGAGTGTCGTCGTGGGATGATCGTAGTCGCCGTGCAGGTGAACAACTCGCTCGTTGCGGCCGCCCGCCTTCTCGATGAGCCTGTCGAAGTTCGTCGTGACGACTAGTGCTCCTTGGGAAGTGAGGGTGGCAAGCCAACCATGAGTAACGTTTGGCTCCGCATCCGCAAAACACTTGATCGCAGCCAGGACCGGTAGACCAGAAACACGTTCGTAACCTTCAAGCACCGCTTCGGCACGCGGAACCGCTGTCTCACACGGTAGGTCCTTGACACGCTTGTAGAGTTTCTTGAGTTCTCCTGTGAAAGCCTTGGAAACACCTTCCGTCAGCAAGGCCTCCGACAATCCTGACCCCGAAGGAAGCTTCGATAACATCGAGATTCCGCTGCCAACCAAGAACATTAGTCCTGAAACATCAGTGTGACCGGCGGTTGCTCTACTGACCAGCGTCATCGCCGCCGCAACTGCCTTGCCCGCCTCATCGCTGCGGAAGATTTCCGTTGCCAAGGATGCGATCCTCGACAAAGAGTTTAACGCAAAAAGAATGGATGAACGAGAATCGTAGTGAAAAACAGCGACGAGTCTTGTGCTCTGGATACGGACACATGTCGGGCTTTCGCAAATCGCCGTCAAGGAGCGTCGCGACGGATCCTCCCATTGCTACCGACAGAATGTTTCGACAGCGCCGATGAACGTTTATCAGCAGCGGGACGCTGGGGGCTTCGTCGACTAGAGGTAATGCGTGTCGATCGCCGGCTGCATGTAGATCTCCCCCAACGCGCTCGATCGCCCCACGAAGGCCATGTCCTGGCCCAGTAGAGAGCATCCGAGCGCCGGCGGGCCGCGACGCCAGCGTCTCTCTGCCGTACTTCTCGAACGCTTCCTTCCGCTAGATTCACTTTTTTGTACACAACGCGTCTACTTGCAAAGGTTGGGGGACGTGGATAGAGTTAGAGCAGGTCCTTGAATCAACGTGGACGGAGAGATGCCTGATATTCGAACCCTACTCGCTAAGACGGTGCCGCGCCGGCGTGACGCGCCGCCGACGCTGGACATTACCTTCCTGATGCCGGAAATCAGATCGTTGTGGCAAAAGCATCTTCGGACGAATGTCGAGACCGGCGCTTGCCTTGCAGACAACGGCGTCGGCGTGAGCCTCGTTAACCACACGTTCGGTACCCAGACCGGTGTGAGCCCCAGGTGTAGTTCTGAGGAACATGCGGCCCACCTCGGGTTCATCCACGTTCACCCCAGCGCGGACTATATGATTGGATTCAGCGACGTCGATTATCGAAGTACAGTTCTCTCAGGTGACCGACTCTCGCTCGTATATAACGGTGAGCAGGTCTTCGCACTTCTTCGAACAGACGAAGCGGCCACCGCACATGCTCGCCTTTCGGAACTGGAACGGTTGTGGGCCAACGCGTCCTCGGAGGCCTCGTTAGTCTCACACTTATACGGACAGGTGCGCTCGATTGAGCCCGTATTCAGCCCCACGCAACTTCTTTGCTGGATAAATGACGCATCCTCGGCACTCCTTGGTTTTGTCTGGTATGGTGGCGTCGGTGATGGACTTTTGATTCGACAGGGGAAGTAGAGTGAAACGAACCGAGCAAGACGAATCAGTTCAATATGACGACGCGAAACTGGTTCGTTTGAGCCAGAAACTACGTCGTCATTCTCGCAATGTTCCCCTGAAGGGCAGCATGATTCCTGTCCTGCCTCGTGCAGAGAAGCCTTGCCTCATTCTTATCAGGCAGGTCCGGTCGTCAATCGGCTGCACGACTGCTCAGAGGGAAGCGCTCCGCACGCTGGGGCTGCGCCGAATACAGCAGGAGGTCATTCGGCGGAACACTAGGGAGATACTGGGAGCTGTCCATCTTACACGCCACCTGATACGTGTTGCAGTGCTTCGGGATGCCGAGGACGAAAACGAATGAGCGCTGTTCCGCGGAAGCTGCTGATTGAAGGCGTTGGCGATGTCGTTCAGCGGTTTTACCTCCCTGCGCTGCGGCGGCTGAGAAGCGCTAATCCAGACTTGGAGCTTTTCTTCGCAGACGAAAGCACTTTCTGGAGAAATGTTCCGGGTCTAAGGGAGAAAATAGAAGCAACTATCGGTCAGATTCGGGACTCAGGCGCCACGTACCTAGACAAGGCAACGCATCGAGCCACCTACGAGGACATATCACCGGATGTTGTGATAGTCGCAACACCCGACGCTACGCACATTGGGATTGTTGAAGAGTGGCTTGGCCGGACAAAGTCCGAGAAGCGCCCGTTTATCTACGTGGAGAAGCCGCTGACACATGATCTGAACGAAGCTCGCCGGTTACTAGGGTGTGTCGCCCCGAAGGACCCAACTGTGTTCGCCTTCGATCACTACTTACCACGAACATTGATGTCTCCATTTCAGGGGCAGACGCTGAACAAGTTTGTAGTTGGCGATCTAAACCGAATAAACTTCTTCTTTCTTGAAGATCACAGTGGCGACGATGCGTCGTTCGCGAGTGCTGGTCGTGACGGGGCGATCGAGAATGAACGGCGCGAAGTCACGCTGAAACATGGAGTAGTGCTGGACATGATGCCGCACGTTCTCGCCGTTCTCTCCATCTTCGTGAGAGTTGAGAGCACCTGGGTTACGGGCATTCGGTGCGGTCAGTATACAGGCGTTGATGGCGAGCCTGAGCGGCGGTCGTCGATTGATAAGGAGACGTTCGCTGCTATCGACTTCATGGCCGGGCGTTTAGAAACCGACGAGCCCGTCGAAATTACCGCGTATGTGGGGAAGGGTATTCGGGGAGTGCAGCATCTACGTGCGGAACGGAATGTGAAATGTCTAGAGCTGATAGGATCGCGTGGCCAGCGGGCGCGCATTGATTTCGCCTCTGGTCGCGATCGTGTGACGTACAAGCTTCTTGATCAGGCACAGCAGGAGGAGGTTTCATGGTCTGTCGCTGTGAGCCCGCACGATGCTTTTCTGCACGCCGCTGCAGCTGACGCCGGTGTACCATCGAAATTCGTCTTCAGCATTCAGACTGCGAAACGTCTGATTGAAATCATCGATGACATTCGATGGGCCATTCCAGAACGCGAGCAAATTCCGGCCTATCCGGGCGGGATGTCGAGTATAACACGACCGAGTCTGTATCTTGAGGATCTCGATCTGCCGCCAATATATGGAGGAGCCAGCCAATTGATCAATGGCGTTGACGAGTAATAGGAGGCACCAATGGAAGACAAGGAATTTGAGTTGTTTGCAAAAGCACGGCAAAGGTGGTCGTTTCCACTTGGAGTTCCTAAGGCCGGAGAGCGAGATACGAGAGGTGAATACGCTGATGTGACGTTGAACGACGATACTCTGGCGTCCGCGCGAAAGCGAATTACTGAACGCCGACGTCGGTGGGCGTTTCCCATCCGGCTTCGGTGATTCAATCGAGACACGTAGAAAGAACGTTTCATTCCCGTTGGAATCGGTCCTTATTGACAGTTACAAACCTCACCGCGCGAAACCCAGTGGTGAGGTTTTTCTTGGAGAGTTCTCTGGAGTGATCGCGGCGCTGAGGGTTGGCTATCGAGAGCTTACAATAACAGGTAAATCAATTGACGTTCGTTCAGCGTTGTCTTGTTCGGAACCGCCGCTGGTTGTCCCCCGGCCGACATCCCGGCAGGTCGGAGTGGGCAACGGACTCAAGGCCGCCCCCGCAGTTGACGTTTTTGAGGAAAAGCGTGAACTCGAAGGAGGGAGAACGCCTGAATCGCACTCAGGACGTCGTCGGTTCGATCCCGATCAGCTCCACGAAAGTTAACGATTTCCGCAACAACAACAGCGTTCGCGACGAGGACGTACGCGGGCCGGATTTCTTCGCAGCAGCGAAGTATCCAACAATCGAATACCACGGCCGAGGCGTCCGCAAATCGGGGAAAGGCTGGATCGTTGACGGCGCGCTGACGATTCGCAACATCACGAAGACCGTGCCGCTCTGGTTCGAGTTCAAGGGAACTGCTCCGACGAAAGCGGGAACCCCGAGGCGCATCTCTTTCCACGCGACCGCAGCCGTGAAGCGCGCCGACTTTGGAACGACGGGCGAACTCCTCGACGAGATCGGTGTGGTGTCGAACAAGCCCGACGTCTGGATCAACATCGACGCGGAACTTCTGGCCAAAGCACAGCCCAACCCGTAGATTCGGCCGTCAGCCGTGTTCAATGGGCTACCGCGAGCACTGAATCGACTGCCGACGCGAACAGCTCCCACGCCGTAGCGATGTCGTCGTTCAGCACAACGCCAAGGTATTCGAGGTTGCGCGTTCCGAGTTGTGCCATCTCGGGTCGTTTCCCCAGTGCCTCGCGGAGCTGCGCGTACCGGACGCTGAGTTTGGCGAGTTCTTTTCGCTTCCAGTGAGCGTTCCAGATCGCCTGCCGTTGCTCGCGTTCGCGTTGGTCGAAGCCGTCGTTCATCTTGATATTCGTGACCTGGCCGCCGAGCGCGCGGAACACCGTGAGCATGAATTGCTGGATGTCGGGGGGCAGCAGACGTACACGAGTCGGCGTCACGGGTGACTTCTCGCCGAAGGCGGCGTAGAGAAGGCTCACGTCGCCGCCGAACCAGTGGTTCGTCGCCGGTTCCGCGTATTTCGCGAACTGCTTCGGCGTCGGCGCTTTCCGCTTCACTTCGAACAGGCGGTTGTATTCGCGGGCCGCCGCACGGATCTCGGTTTCCCAGAGCGTCTTAAGGTACGTGTCGAGGAAACGTTCGGTCCATTGCTGACGGTAACAATTAAGGATGTCGCGCAGCCGCTCAAATCCAGCACGACGTGAGCCGATCGTCATGCTGAGGCTCAGCGTAACGCCGACGACCGACATGCTGCTGTCGTGTTCCGGATCTTTTAGCGGTTCCGGTTTTCCGAGTTTCTTCTCTGCCGCGATGAGTTCGACGAATAGTTCTGAATCCACCGGACAACCGAGTGCGGTGAGCTCGTTCAGGTCGCGTGCGTGGTAGTCCGCAAGGCCGTCCATATCGGTTCTCGACGACGGTCCTTCTGACACGAACCATGCGGTAAGCGCAGAGCCATTCCAGAACCGCAGCGCGGGACCCAGCGCGTCGGCCATCCGCGCGTATGGAGAGATCGCCGTCACAATCCGTTCTGGATACGCCGGCAGAAAAAGGCCTTCCCACAGAGTGCGAATGCGATCGATTAGCTCGGCCGGCAGCAGGTCACGCCACTGCCCTGGGTGATACCACGGCGGGCCGTTTTCGGTGTGGTCGACACCCTGCATTGACACGCCCTCTCCTTCTTCGACAAAACCCCAGAGCGGACCCATGCCGGGAGCCTGCCGGATGTGAATCGCGTCAAAAAAGCTCCAGTACTCGCGTAGAACAGAAATTCGCTGTTGAACCGGTGATTCGGCGGCGTCGCTCGCCCAGAACGTGCCGAGCATGCGCTCGATCTCTTCAACTGGGATCCCGTGCCGGACGGAGGCGGCTTTGGCGCGCTGAGACGCATTCACATACAAGCGCGGCTCCGCTAAGGCCGTGGAGATCTGCTCGTCCAGACTCGGCTCTTCGCCGAGGTAGCGTAGAAACGCGAGCCAGTCGCCGCCGAAGAAACCGGCGAGCACGCGCTGCAGCGGCCTTGTGAGGACCTGACGCATTCCTGGCTTGCCGCGTTTTGCCTTCTCGTAATACTTGGCGATCAGCCTCTGACTCGCCCATGCTCGATAACTGGCGCCGATGTCATCCGGCATTCTTTCGCGTAAAGCAACGAGAAGCGCTTTCTTCGTGGCGAGTTGATCGGCCGTATGGAGCTTGCTCCAGCCCGCGCCGTATCGCATGTGTTTAAGAACATCCGATACGTTCACGCCGAGTGCGGAATAGACAGTATCCACTTCATCCCATGCAGCCCGTTGTTCGTCACGATCGCCGCCTGGCGGCGATGGTCCGCGCAACTCAATCGGACGGTATAGCCAGTCGAACAACGGCTCAAGGACCGACCAGTAGAACAGTCCTTCCGCTGAATCTTTGAGCCGGATCTTGCTGCTCTCGGTTTGTGCGATCCCGCTTGCGAAGCGTTCGTGGTGTTGAAAGTGATATGGAAGGTTTGCCCAGCCTATGTTCACGCTGGCCGCTTCAGGCAGGAACCACGCGCCGCGGGCCTGCTGCGCACCGAGGCCGAAGGATTTCCGGATGAGGTCGCGCTGTCGGTCGTTGACCGACAGTAGATCGAGGGTGCTCTCCGGCAAGCCGTTTCGTAAATCGGCGATGCGACTGCCAGAGAGCGATCTGGACGCAATGTAGGTTACCAGCGGATCAATGGATGCGGCTGGAGCTGCAACGCCGGAGTCGCGCTCGGCCTGAAGAACTTGGCTGGGACTCGCACCGGCGATTTGCGCACCGAACGACTCACTCACGCACGTCTCGCATGATCTCGACGTACTGCTCGAACGTGACTGGCGACGTCGTGCTCTGAACGTATGCCGCGTAGCGTTGAGCCAGCGCTTCGCGCTCGCGCTCTTCCCGACGCTGCTCCACGCGCGCTTCGTCGTGCACGATGCGCTGTTCGATCGCACCCGGCTGAAACATGACGAACGTTTCCGGACGTTCCGCTGTGTTCGTACCACGAGCGATCGGAACGTCGTTACGGCTCGCGCGATCCCAATCCGGCGGAAGCACGTGCGCGGTGATGGGATCCATATCGTTTTCGCGGTAAATCGTGTCGATGTGAGCATCGAGGCCGAGCTCCGCGTGATAGATGATGTCAAGGAACTGCTGCTCAGGACCGACTCGGCCCACAAGCGCAGGATGCGTGAGCACCCGGATGCCGCGACCGACAAACTGGTAGAACTCGCTGAAGCTGCCATAGGGTCGCATCGGCACTACGATTGTGATCGGCGGAAAGTCGTAGCCTTGACCGAGCATCTTCAGTTGCACGATGCCCTGGAGATCGCCGGAGTCATTTTCGTAGCGCGCCCGAATGGCCTTGATGCGGCTCTCACTCATGGAGTGATGAACGTGAGCGCACGGAATGCCGTGTTCCTCTGCAATTCGTGCGATCTGCTCCGCGTGACGCTCGCCGAGCGCTGAAAACAGAACGCGCGGTTTCACCGGATAGAGAACCTCGGCCTGCCGGTCGAGAGCAATGCGAACAGCCCGCATGATCTGACGGATCGGTTCGAAGGATTTTGCCGTGATGACCGCGAGCTTTCGCTCGTCGTTCAAGAGTGCGAGGATCGCGTCCCGGCCGCGGATCTCGTCGCGAGCTCCTTCGGGCCACACAATCTCGTAGATCGTCTGATCGGAGTCGGGCGCGAAGCGAAGCAAGCGCAAGTTTTTCGCGTTCCCATCGGCGATCGAATCGATGAGGCGATAGCGGTAGACAACGTCTGCATCGATCGGCTTACCGTCGAGTCGCTGAAAGCACGCGGACATCAGAATCGTGCGAGCGTCTGAGAAGTGGCGGAACAGACGTTGATACGATTCGGATGCGGCGATGTGCGCTTCGTCGACGACGATCAGATCTATGTCCGGTGGTTCCAGCTTAGCGAGGAGGTCCTCGGGATCATCCGCCGTACCGAGCGAATGGAAGTTCGTGATGATTACGTCTGCATTCTTCAGTTGCTCGCGCGTCACGCTCCGGATTGCTCCTTCGTCGCGGTCGAGCGTGAGAACTGCCGGCGGGCGGCATCCGGGAATCAACGGGCCATTCGGCAATCCGTAAAGCGCGTTGCCAATTGCCTGGTGATCGAATGCGCGGTCGAACGTTCCTCGGATCACGCTTCCCGGCGTGACGACGAGCGCCCGCCGTCGCGTGAACGCGAGAATTGCTGCAACTCCGAGAGCGGTCTTCCCCGCTCCAACCGACATCACGCACGCGGCGTTGCTGCCGCCAGCTCGGAAGTAGTTCGCGAGCGCAGCGAATGCTTGGTCCTGACATCGGCGAAGCGTCCGTCGATTGAGCTTGTCGCGTACTGAGTCGAAGTGGGTCATCGGTCCAGGGCGAGGTGACGGCGATTCTAGGGCGCGTAGAGGATTTGGGTCCATTTCCGGTTTCTCGATTACGGGGTTTTCGACGATGAATTGTTGGAGTAGAGGATCGAGACGAAGCACCGACTGCAACTGTTGCACACAACGAGCGGTGTCGAGCCGAACTGCTTCGTACGAAAAGCGCAGGATCAGGCGCGATGTTGCGGCCAAATCGTTCTGGCGCATCCGGTCATACGTGAACGCATCCCGTGCGCCGTGAAACTCGTAGCCGTCGAGCTCCACGGCCACACGTGTAGTCGCGCCAGTGATCTCGTAATCGAGGCGATACGTCTTCGTACCGCATTGAACCTGAGCCTGCGGCGTGATGTGGAGAACAATCCCGGATGTCACAGCTGGCCCGAGCACCCATCGCAAAAAGGCGCGTTCGAGGTACGACGAAGCGTCGAGGTCGAGTACCGAAGTCAAGGGCGATCCTCTTCTTCCAATGCCGCCACGCGCTGCTCGAGACGATCGAGGTCGCTCAAGTCCTGGCCGGCAGCAGCAGCGCGTCGCGCGATGTCGAGGGCGTCACTAATCGCTCCTTCCTGCTCGTAGAGAAACACTAGGTAATGAAATGCCGGCACACGGGCCGTGAACTCTTCATCCTGCACAGGCATATGAATGATGTCCGGCCGCTGCTCCACGAGGTGAATGTTGAGCAGGCAGAGGCGCTCCAGCTCGGGAAGGACTCCCGGCTCACGCCGACGTCGACTCCAAAGGATGTCGTAAGCCTGCAGCAGTGCGAAGTGGTAGTCACTTGCCACACCAGGAAGCTCGAGCGCTTCGTATAAGCGGTGCAGCATGTCGGCCGTTGAAATCTTGCGAGGATCGTCAGCGCTGAACCACGCTGATGCAGGCGACTGAGATGTTTCACCGTCGCCTGTCTTCCACATCAAGGATGTCTCGTGTTTGCCGGAATACGAGAACGTTGCGACACGTGGCTTCGCATCGTGCTGCGGCAGCTTCCGCCGCTCGACGGCGGGCGGACTCACGTAGCCGACGCCTGACAAGTCACCGAGGCGCGACACCCACTTTGTGTCGTCCATGGGACCTGAAAGTATCGCCGATGATGGATGAAAGCGCGGAGCCGTCTGCGTTATTTAGTTCTAAGTGACGAAATCCCGCCGAAGATTTCCTGTCCCGCCAGACGCTGCCGCTCACGACGCTGGTGCTCACGAGCAATTCAAGGGCGCACTGCGCGAAGAACACCGAGCAGCGAAGGTGAGGGTCGACGAAGCGATCGGCGCGATCACCGAGAGATTCCGCCGGTTTGATCCACTGCCGGTGATCGCGGAGCTATCGATCCAAAACTGCTTCGTCGATCCCGAAACCTACAGCGAACCCGAATCGGAGCAGGTTGAGGCACTCGCCGAGTATGCCCAGAGCCTGGCCCTCGCTGTCGCGCAGCCCGGAAACGATGCGCCCTCCGCGGAAATGATTGACGAGTGCTGCGCGCTCATCGAAGAGGCGCTGGAGGCGACAGAACTCTATTTCCTAACTGAATTCACGCAGGACGATTACGGGGAACGTTATCCCGGCGTGGAGACAGAGGTCCGCTTCATGACCGTGATGCGAACATTGAAGATGCGAGGCGATTCCGTCCAGGAGCATCACGATGAGCTGTTCCTCGCGTTGCTCGAGCCGCACGAAAAGTTTCTTCGCGCGCGGTTTGGCTTCAGCGCACCAGAATTCGTCCGCGCCATGCATGCGATCGACGAGATGCTGGTCGAGCGCGTCGGAGAGTACGAAGACACGACGTCTCAGCTACTCGAGGAACTTCAGAAACAATTTGATAGTTTTGTCGCACGCCGTGTCAGCGAAGGTCCAGCATCGGAGAACGATCAGATCAATGTTGAGTTCTTCGCGTTACCGGCAACGGAACAATTGAATGCAGAACAGCGACGAACTCGCGAAAGCATTTCCTCGGTGTTCGACATTGCACCCGATTCAACGGTAACGGCGAAGATCCTCGATTTTCTCTCCGCGGACGCGGGCTCGAATCTTGAGTTTCTCGATGGAAAGGGACGCGGTTGGCCGATCGGCGAGTCCATTATCCGCAGAAAACCAGTCGTGCGGCGCGATGGCCGGTACTACCTTTTCAACCCGCTGCTCCTCTCCAGAGTCCTGATCGACATGTTCGAGACGGCGGTTCGTGAAGCGGATGCTGGGTATTTCCGCGACGTCTACCTGCCGAAACGCGCGGCTTTCCTGGAAGAAGGCGTGCTCGAACACCTCACGCGACTTCTCCCCGACGCAATGGTCTACCGCAACCTGAAATACGAGGCGATCGACGACGGAAAGACGAAGCTATTCGAGACGGACGCGATTGCGATCTTCGATCGATACGTGTTCATCATCGAAGACAAGGCCGGCGGAGTCACCCCCGCCGCTCACCGCGGCGCGATCGCGAGAATTAGGGAGCATTTGGAGAACCTCATCGCGGACGCGGCTAAGCAGGGCTTTCGCACGCGTGATTACGTCGCTGCGCAATCACCGGCAGCACGATTCCGTGATTCGAGCGGCCGAGAGGTCGAAGTCCCGAATCTCGCTTCGTTTGACGGTTGCTTCGTCATCACTCCGACCCTAACACCGCTTGCTCATTTTGCCGCCCGACTCGCGGTGATTCGGCAGCTTGCCTCGCTGCCTGACGCTGCGTGGCCATGGTCCGTATTCTTGAACGATCTACGGATAGTCTCGGAGATCATCGAGTCGCCGGCGGAGTTCGTCCTGTATCTCGAACGGCGTCTTCTCGCGAATGAGACAGTCGACATCGCGACGACTGACGAACTCGATTACCTCATGTACTTCCTGCGTCATGGCATGTTCTTCGGGCACGAAGCGGGAGTGGAGGAAAAGCAGGCTATGGTGTTGACCGGTTACACGGTCGATCTCGATCGCTACTACTCTTGGAAAGGCGGGCGACGTTCGGCGGGAGAGAAGCCACGATTCAACATCTCTGACGAGATGCGCGCATTCGTCCGCCGCATCGAAGAATCGGGAGAGGATCACCGTACATTCGTCGCGGCGTCTTTTCTCGCGCTCGACGCAGACACACGGAAGATGGTCATCGACAGTGTTCGCGATTTGCGTGCAAAGCGAGCGGCTGACGGCGAAGATCATTCGTTAACGTTCTCTGCGGGATCGACCGGCTATCACATCTGCATCGTCCCCGAACCGAACGCGGAAGCCAGCCTCCGCCGCCTGCGGTCGTACTCTGAGATGAAGAAATATCAATGGAGAAAGGATCGCTGGGTGCAGCTCGCGTTCATCGAGGAGAGCGACGGCAGGGAGAAGGTTCGGGTATTCGCGGACGTATCGCCCTGGAAACAGGATGACGCGATGGAGAAACGCGTCGCGGCTTTTCAGCAAGACAAGCTCCAAGCGGCGACCTCGAATGGCGTGAAGATCGGACGGAACGATGTGTGCCCTTGCAACAGCGGCCGGAAGTACAAAAAGTGCTGCGGGCGATCGTGGTAACCCGTGGGCTGAAACAAAGAGCTGGCCTCCGCGAGCTTTTCAAATATTCACGAACATTCTGGCTGCCGTGCGGCGTGTACGGATGGCGGCTACCGCCTACAGCAGGTCTCGATACGCATCTTTGATCATCGCGACAAGAATCTCCGCTTGCTTCGCGAGGAAGGTTTCTCCGCGACGACGGAATCGGCGCTCAACTGCCATATCAACCAGGGTAGTGTGAATTGGCACATCGGCGACGCGATTGCCAGCGAATCGCTCCGCGAACAATTGCTGCCACGTGATGTCTCCGCCGCGAATCTGAGGAAGCAGTTGCTCGAGCTCGTCGATGAGCATGACCGTCAGCGGCGCAATGCGGTCGTCCAGTTGCTTCTCACGGAAGATGCCGTCCAGGTAGATGTTTATACCAGGAGTCTGAAGCATCGGGTCCTCACCGACAAGGACCGGAAAGATCCTGTTCGGCACCGGAACGCCAGGGACTTTCACCGTCAGGAGTGCGGGGCCGCGCTGTTCGCGAGCTGGCGAACGCCGACACCTCTTCCCTTCGCGTCCTGCACGTACTTTTTTCGCAGCGCGTCGCTCACCACTCGTGTGTCACGAGATCCCTTCACATCCTGCGGAATAAAACCGGCTTTCACTTCGAACAGAATCACGTCGCCGCCCGCGACGGCAGCGCGTCGGCTGCTACACACGGAGTTGGGCCGCGGCGAAATTCACGACCGCGCAAAACTGAAGATCCGCTCGACTGCCGCAGTGATCTCCTCGCGCGTGCTGCCCGATACTTTTCCCGTTACCTGTCTTTCGTAAAACGACAACATCGCGGGTTGCGCGTGTTCGCGTACACTCTTGAAGTGCTCGACTATTTGGTCGTACTGCTCAAGTAGTTCAGGCGGCACGTACGTGCGGAAGTCGATGAGCGCGCGATCATGAGATCTGTGCGCGCTCGAGACCACGTACGAGGCATCCACTTGTGGGCCTACCCCGATTTCGTGGACATGTTGATATTAGGTCAAGCGACGTCCGCCTGACGTTTCTCGAATTGAACGGGTGAACGGTAGCCAATCGACGAGTGTCGACGTCGCGTGTTGTA
>Ga0070741_10014975_pt1 | contig 13274 bp, 11 predicted proteins | sample Coa_R1_4_FD_66440 | JGI IMG/M metagenome (GOLD analysis project Ga0070741, IMG submission 66440) | Surface soil microbial communities from Centralia Pennsylvania, which are recovering from an underground coalmine fire - Coalmine... | ecosystem: Environmental > Terrestrial > Soil > Unclassified ... | reverse complement strand
CAACGCTTTCACCCATCTGATGGCGGGATTGGTCGCCTACTGTCACTTGCCAGAAAAGCCATCGCTGCACACGCTCTTGCCAGGCATATTGGCGGCTTAACCCGAACTCACGTTACAATACACGAGAGATCATCCGTCACGTCCCGCACAACTTCAACACCTATCGGCTCAACCATAAGCTCGTGCCGATAAATGCAAGAGTGGCGGCAGGCGCGACCGTTGCGGATGTGCAGGCGTTCGGCGGACGGGGAGCCTATCGGGACGTGCCGCGCGCCGATACCAGCCTCTTCACGCGGGGCCGAGCCGTCGGAGCGCCGAGCCGGGGGCAGCCCCTCGCCGGGCCGCCGGATGCCCGCCCGACTCCGCTGGCGCTGACTCCGGCCCGCGCCTTCGAGCGCGACCGGACGCCCTCGCAGTCCGCGCTGACGCGCCCGGTGTTCCGCGCCCCGATACGCTCGGACATCATTCGGGCCAGCCAGCCGATCGCGCCTTCCGGTGTCGCGCTGCCCGCTCCGCGCCCGAATCCGATCACCTCGCGCTCCCGCACGAGGGAGAACTCGCCGTTCGGAACAAATGCGCCAGACCGGGCCATACGGACGCTGCCGGAACGCCGCCCGACTCCGCAGATCGGCGACGCCTCCCCGCGCCGCCGCGAACCGAACCGCGTGTCCGAGAACCCGACTATCCTGCCGCTTCCGACGCGAGAGGATCGGCTGCGCCGTCCGGCTCCTGCACTGCCTTCAGCGGACACCTCGGCCCGTTCGGGCGATGTTGGACTGACGCCGGAAGCGCAGGCAGCGCAGCGGGCGCGACGGAGCCTGGGCTTCGATACCGGGCGACTGCCGCAGCCTGCAACCCCGCGCGACAACGGCAGCCGGGAGACGCTGCGCTTCGGCGACGGCCCGCGCGCGCCGCGTTTCAATCCTGCACCTCTGTCTCCGCCGGAGCGGTCGGAAGGGCCGTTCACGCCGCGCGCTGACTCGCGTGCGCGCGGTTCCTATACGCCTCCCGCGCCGCCGCCGGGCATCCCTGCGCCCTATACCGGGCGTTCCCGGCCCGGTCCGTTCTCTCCGCCGGACAGCGAGCCGCCTGCGCGTCGCCGGGAGCCGCCCCGCTCCTATACGCCGCCGGTCTTCACGCCGCGCGCTTCGGACCCGCCGCGCCGGGAAGAGACCTATCGCGCGCCACGCATAGACTCCTCCCCGCGCCGCGAGGCTCCGGCCCCAAGCAGGCCGGAGCCGGATCGCAGGCGCGACTCGTCCAACCAGAACTCCGGGTCGGGTTCTGTCACATCGGGCCGGAGCCGCCGTCCGGGACGGTAAACGCCTCCTACGAACAGAACCCCCGCTCGTGAGAACATTCGCGAGCGGGGGTTCGTACAACTGAAAATCCGGGTACAGAACGTACCCGTCCGGGTGGCGCTGCGCGCCGAGCGTCCTGCCGGACGCACCTGTTTGGAAGCCTTCTCCTTTGTATGCAGCCGAGTGCGATACGAAGGAATAAGCCTGCAATCAGTATCCCGTCCGCGAGGACGGTTGGCCGCAGGCCCTCCAGCCGGGTACGTTCTGTACCCGGCCTCGTTACTCCACGACCGCAGCGGCCTCCTCCGCCTCCCGCGCCGCCGCGCTCCCCATTTCCGCCAACTCTGACTCCTCCGGCCTCAGATGATGCCAGAGCCAGAAGGCGAACAGAGCAGCCAGGCCGATCCCGATGACGGCGTCCGCGCCGTGAAAATACTTCTTCAGGTCGTCGAGATGATTGGCGAACTGCACGCCGACATAGGCCAGCAGATAGCACCAGGGGACAGAGCCTATGAACGAGAGCGCCAGGAACGGCCAGAACGACATCTTCGCGATGCCTGCCGGAAGCGAGATGAACGTCCGCACCACCGGCAGCAGGCGCGCAATAAAGACCGCCGCCCCGCCGCGCTTCTGAAACCACTGCTCGGACTTCAGCACATCGCGCCGCCGCAGCAGGATATATTTGCCGTACTTGAAAACGAACTCGCGCCCGCCGCTGGAACCGACCCAGTAGGCGACCGCCGAACCGACCGCGCAGCCGAACGCGCCCGCGAAGGCGACCAGATGCAGATTCAACGGATCACGGGGCGGCGTGAGGCTGGCCGCGATAGCCGTCGTGGTCAGCGCGCCCGCGAACGGCATGATGACCTCGCTCGGCAGCGGAATACAGGCGCTTTCGATCGCCATCAGCAGGATGATGCCGCCGTAGCCGCCGCTGCTGATCACGTTTTTGATCCAGTTCCCGATGACTGTCAGAAGATGCTCCACAGACTTATCCTTTGGGTCGTATTCAGGCGCGACGGCCCCGACGGTCTGACCGCAGGCGGGCGCGTCGTCTCTTGCGGGGCCTAGCCCTATTTTTGGCTGCCGACGCCGGAGTCTTTACGCGCCGCCTCATGCGCCGCCTCCCACTCCGCTTCGCCGCTCAGAATCTCGGCGGGCGTTTCCAGCGCGCGCGGCAGGTGCGTTCGGGCGCGCGCATAGACGGCAGAGATGCGTTGCGCCATCGTCTCCGGCGTGAAATGGCGGGCGTTGCGCCGCGCATTGGCGCGCAGCGTCTCTCGCAGGTCGGCATCCTGCAAAATCCGTACCACACTGGTAACGAACGCCTCCGTATCGCCCGGCGGAATACGGAAACCGTCCTCGCCATCGCGCACCGTCTCCGGCGCGCCGCCCGCATCCACGACGACGCAGGGCGCTCCCGCCGCCCGCGCCTCGCCGATGACCAGTCCCTGCGTTTCGGAAGGCGAGGGAAAACAGAAGACATCGGCGGCGGCATAGAGCGCATCCATCTCGCGGCGCGGCGTCGGCCCCAGGAAGAGTACGGAATCCACGAGGGAAAGCGTCTCCGCCATTCCCCGCAACTCTTCCAGAAAAGGGCCGCCTCCGGCCAGCGCCAGCCGCGCCTCCGGCACGCGGGCGCGCACTTTCGCGAACACCTCCAGCAGCCAGGCCAGATTCTTCTCCTTCGCCAGCCGCCCCGCATAGAGCAGCAGCGGCGTGTCTGCGGCCACGCCCAGCTTCGCGCGCGTGCGATGCCGCGCCTCTGCGTCTATCTCGGAGGCGAGCGGGAGCGGCACGCCCGTCGGGATGACCTCGATAGGCCGCTCGACGCCCATCGCGCGCAGAGTCCGCGCGGCCACTTCGGAAGGGCAGATGATCTCGGCGCAGCGATTGTAGTACCAGGGCAGGTAGTGTTCCAGCAGGCTTTGCGTGACGGCGTCCGGAAGGAACGGCACGTAGTGGCTATACTGCGAGTAGAGCGTGTGGAAGGTGGTGACGAGCGGCACGCCGCGACTGAGGGCCAGGTTCGCGCCGGTCAATCCCAGCACGAACGGCGTATGCGTATGCACGATGTCCAGCTTCAGACGGTTGAAGTAGGGAGCCAGCGCCAGGCGCGGCAGGAACGGATAGGCCAGCGGATACTCCCGATTGAACACCGAGACGAACGAGGGAAAACGCAGCACATTGGTCTCTGGCTCGCGCTGCTGCTGGTTGGCCGGAGCGAAGACGACGACATGATGGTTCTGCGCGCGCAGTTCGGCCAGGAGCGTCAGCATGGAGGTGGTGACGCCGTTCTGGACAGGGTGAAAGCTCTCCGAGAAGAAGCCGATGCGCAGCGTCTCGGTGTGTGATGTCGAAATAGGCGTCCTGGGTGCGTTTTCCATGTGGGCCGAGGGCTTTCTCAGGGCGCAAACAGGCCGCCGGGCGTCTCTTCGGAGTCGCTCGATCCGGCGGTTTTGGCAGAGGCGGACGGCGCAGACGTTCGGGCGGCGCGGCGTTCGGCCCTGCGATCCGCTTCGATGGCGGCCTGCTGCGTTTCCAGAAAGGCCAGGATGTCCGAGAGGCGGAAACGGCGCTGGCGCGTCTCTTTGTCCGGGCGGGCCGTACTCCGGGTGGAGCGTTCCGGCTCCTTGCGGTAGTGCGTCAGGATGCCTTTGTTCGTGTAGCGGCGCACCGTCGTCGGGCAGACATTGAGCAGGCGGGCCGTGTCTTCCAGGGAGAGAATCGGATCGAGAATGCGCTCGATGAGTTCGTGCCGCTTCTCCTGAAAGGGCCGCTTGTACGACGATTGGGCCGTCTCCTGCTCTTCCATACGCTCCAGCGCGAGCAGCGTCTGCACATGCCGGGGGACTTTCGCCCACAGTTCGGTGGCGGAGAGGCCGGAGGGAACGTTCTCCGGGCGCACGTTGCGGGCGTGCGGCGCGCGATGTTTGGGGACCCGGCGCGGCGGCGTCTCCCGCGGCGTCTTGCCTGCGGCGGGCGGCGTCGCCTGGGAGGTTTCCCTCGGCTCCACAGGCGGTTTTACGCCGGACAGGGAGCGCGTGGGCGAGTCGGCAGAGGCCGGGACAGGAGCGGCGGGCGCGTTTGTCTTCACGGCATCATGGGTAGACGGCAGGTAGTGCGAGAAGACGGGAATATCGGTGTCCACATCGGGAACCGGCCCGAACGTTGGGAACGAGGTCTCCGCCTCCGAACCGCGCGCGGCATAGCGGGCCGGTCTTGCCGGAGACGGCGGCGCCTCGCGCGGCGTCTTCGATACGTTAAAGAGCGGAATGTCCGCCGCGCCGCCGTCGGTCGTCTCGATGGCAGCGGGAACGATGAAGGTCGGCAGATCGGCCCGGCTCTCTTCGGGGGCGGCAGGCCGAACCGGAGCGGACTCGGCGCGCATGGCCGGGATGTCCGGCGCATCCTCCATCGCTGGCGCGGCCTCCACCGCCCGGAAGACCGGTACATCCTCTGCCTCGTCCGTTTTGCGCTCTGCGTCCGGGGGCGTCTGCGCGGCGGCCTCCGCCGTCTCTGCTGTCGGCTCCAGCGGCAGCACGCCCTGATCGGCAGGCATTTGCGGCGCGGGCGCAGCCTCCGTCTTCTCTTCCTCTACGTCGTCATCGAGAAATTGGGACTCGATATATTTTTGCCAATCTTCCAGTCGCACCTGACATCCTCCTGATAGAAACCCACTCCCATCTCTCTAGAGTCGGGTACGGGCATCACACGATCAGCATGGCATCCCCGAAGCTGAAGAAACGATACTCCTCCCGGATGGCCTCTTCATAGGCGTGCATGACGGCCTCGCGGCCCGCGAAGGCGCTGACCAGCATCAGCAGCGTGGAGCGCGGCAGATGGAAATTCGTGATGAGGGCGTCTACCGCGCGGAACCGGTAGCCCGGCGTAATGAACAGGCGCGTCTCGCCGCAGAAGGGACGGACACGTAGGCGCGGCGCAGAACCGCCCGGCTCTGCCTCTGGGACCGCCGCGCTTTCCAGGGCGCGCACGCTGGTCGTGCCGACCGCGATGACCCGGCCCGACGTCGCGTTGATGCTCTGCGCCGTCTCTGCCGGGAGCAGAACCGTTTCGGCGTGCATCTCATGCGCCTCGACCTCTTCGGAGCGCACGGGGCGGAACGTGCCGATGCCCACGTGCAGCGTCAGGCGGGCGATCCGAACGCCCTGCGCCTCGATGCGCGCCAGCAGTTCCGGCGTGAAGTGCAGCCCGGCGGTCGGCGCAGCGGCGGAACCGTCCTGCGCAGCATAGACCGTCTGGTAACGCGCCTCCTGGTCGCGCGGCAGGGGCGTATGGATGTAGGGCGGCAGGGGCGCGACTCCCCAGTCCGCCAGCGCATCGCGCGTCGCGCGGTCGGCAAACTCCAGTATCCGCCCGCCCTCCGCCGTTGTCCCGACGATCTGCGCCTTGACCGCAGGGCCGCCCTCGGTCTCGAATATCTCCAGCGACTTGCCGGGCTTCAGCGCGCGACCGGGCCTGACCAGCGCCTCCCAGCCTCTCTCTCCGAACGGGCGGAGCAGCAGCGCCTCCGCAGGCTGTCCTCCCTCGCGCCGCGCCAGAAGGCGGCGGGCCGTCACCCGCGTATCGTTGAGGACGAGCGTATCCCCGGCGCGCAGGTATTCGGGAAGATCGGTGAAGCGGCGATGCGCGATGCGCCCGTCGGCCCGGTGGAGAACCAGCAGGCGCGATTCCCCGCGCGGCGTGGGCGTCTGCGCGATACGTTCGGGCGGCAGCGTATAGTCGAAAAGATCGGTTCGCATAACAGCAGCGGCAGGCGGGAAAACGCTGAGCGAGGGAGAGATCGGTCTGTCGCCCGCGCACTGTGTTCATTGTAGCGGCGCATCGGCGGCAATGTCAACCCTTTTGTGCAGGTTTGTGGGAGATTGTTGCCCTATGCGCCTCCCGGCCTGGGACGAGCCGAGAGCCGAAGGAAAGCCGACGACTCAGGGATTGTCGGGACTGGCGGGCAGCCCGCCGGGATCACCGGTAGTTCCCATTCCCCCCGCGTCCTCCGGGCCGCCTATTCCGGGAACCCCGATGACGCTGTCCGGGTCGGAGTCTTCCGGCTCCCTTTTCCACACGCCGTTGACCTTGCGCATCTCGATCTCCGTTGTGCTGCTGGCCTCTCGGCCCTGCGCCGCCAGGGTCAGGGTGACAGGAACCGTCGCGGTATCCTCCTCGACGGCCGGCTCTCCCACTCTGACCCTCATATTGCGGAAAAGGGTGGAGAGAATCTCCTTCGCCTGCGGCTGCGCGTCCATTTTGGCCTGCATCTCGCGGACGAAAGCCGCTTCTGTCGGGTATCGCTCTCTGTCCAGGTCGGAGGTCGCGTAGATGCCTTTCCAGTCCAGCTTTGCCAGGGCCGCGAAAAACTTCTCGGCCTGCGCTTTGGGCGTGTTGTCAGCGGCGAGCGTGTCGGCGCGGAGATAGCTGCCGATGCCGCCGAACGTGATGAGCGCGAGTACGACCGCCGAGACGATGGTTCCGAGAGTCGTATTGGCGGCGGCCTTGCGTTTGCGGGTCGTGGTGATGCCGCTTCCGGCCTTTTCCGGGCGGCGCGGCGGAGCCTGCAACTCCGGGCGCGGGAGCAGCGGCGGGAGCGGCGGCAGCCCGCCTCCCATTGCCAGAGTCGGAGCGCCGGGTATTGTTGTCGCGCCTGCGCCCGGCGCGGGAGCCTCCATCGGGAGCGGCTCGCCCGTGAGGGTGACGCGCCCGGCGGTATAGCCCTGCGCAAGCGGCGGCGCGCCGGTCTGCGGCGGGTTCGGCAGGCCGGGAATCCCGCCCTGCGAGAGCGGCTGTGGGGCCTGGGGAACGGTCGGCGGGTTCAAAGGCTGGGGCGCTAACGGCGGCGGCGAAGGCGGCGGAGCCTGCGTATAGGCGGGCCGGTTCAGGGGCTGCGGTTGGTTCAAGGGCTGTGGCATCTGCAGAGGGCCGGGAGGCGGCGCAGAGCGCGGCAGCAGAGGCGGCGCATCGAGCGGAACCGGCTGCCCCGGCAGCGGCGGCGCGGCATAGGGTGGCGTGGGCGCGGGCGGCTCCGGCGGCGCGGCGGCGGGCGCTTGCAGCGGCGTGAAGCAGATAGGGCAGGTCGTGCGCTTCGTTTCGTCTACAACATGTTCACAGCGAGGACACTTGACCACCGTACACCCTCCTTGCTCGACATTGCGCGTGAGAAGAGATTCTTACAAGGGCGGAGTCGGGCTGGACTTGCCAGCCACTGACCACCAGGGAGTTTACAGCGGCTGGCCCGGCGGAGTCGGGGCGGACTTGAGCATGTTGATCTCGGACGCTCCCAGCCAGACCTTCCATTCGCCCTCTTTGTCTTTGCGGAGAGTATAGTGGTCGGTGTAGGTGTCGGAGGCGGCCTGATAGACCTCCTGCCCGGCGCGGCGCAGCGTCAGAATGGCTTCGATCTTGGCGATATGGGGCTTTTTCGGGTCTATCTTCTCCTCGGAGAGCGTGACGGAACTGATGCGCTCGGTATAGCCGCGCGCCTGGGGCGCGCTCTTCTCATATTCGCTCAGCGTGGGGAAGAACTTTCTCTTATCGTCGTCGTCTATGAGCGCGTACTGGGCTTCCGGGTTGCCCTTCTTGATGGCCCCCAGATAGGCCCCCAGCGCGTAACCGGGCGAGTGCCGATAGACAACGAAGTAGTAGCGCACTCCGGCAAAGGCAAGCCCGATGACGATGGCGGCGACCAGGTACTCCGATACGCGCATCCCTGTGCCATAGTTTTCCCGATAGCGCGGCCTCGCAACCATGCGTGACATAGCGTTTCTCCTTGAGGACTGTCTGATGATCGGTTTCGGGCGTTGCCTGGCGCGAAGTCTTGCAGCGCGGCGCAAACTATGCTACTATGTGAGCGCGCCCATACGACGGCTCTTCTGTCTGGCGCATACTCCCATTCTACAAAAATTTCGCGAGGATTGCAATGCCCGCTGCGTCATCCGCCCAACCGCTTCTGCTCGATACCGACATCGGCACGGACATTGACGATGTCTATGCGCTGGTCTTTGCGGCGGTCTCCCCGGAGTTCGCTCTGCGCGCCGTGACCGTCGTGAACAATGATGTCGTTTTGCGGGCGCGTCTGGCGCGGCGCGTGCTGGACTTGATGGGACGCGCCGACGTGTCGGTAAGTCTGGGCGCGGCCCTGTCGCTGACGCCGGGCGAGCGGCGCGGTTGGATGGGCCATGAAGGAATCGGCATCCAACTGTCAGACGAAATGACCGGCGGGAGTGTTTCATCGGGGGAGCCGTCCGAGGCGAAGAAAGATGCCGCCCGCCGAATCGCCGAGTGCGCGCAGGCCGCGCACGCCGCCGGAACGCCGCTGCTGGTCTGCACCATCGGGGCGATGACGAACCTGGCGCTGGCGCTGCGCTGCTACCCGGACGAGGCGCGGCGCATCGGGTGCGTGGTGGCGATGGCGGCGGACTTCGGCGGTTTCGGCCCGGAGAACGCGCGCGTCGAGCATAACATCGCCTGCGACGCCGTCGCTGCCGACATCGTGCTGCGCTCCGGCCTGCCGGTCACGCTGGTCGGCCTGAACGTGACACAGCAGACGGCCATGACGGAAGAGGAGGTACAGGCGCTCGAAGCCATCGGCGGGCCGCTGGCCGAGGCGCTGGTCGGGATGCACCGCGCCTGGTTCGCCGCCATACGGAACACGCGCTCGCCGATGCACGACGGCCTGGCGCTGGCCTCTGTAGTAGACCCGACGCTGCTGACGCTGGTCGAAGCCGTTCCGCACGTCGCGACGCGCGGCCCGAAGCCCGGCGCTATGACCTACGACCCGCCGGACGGCGTGCAGCCGACCTGCCGGATCGCGACGGCGGTGGATGCGCCCCGCTTCCACACGCTGCTGCAAAGCCGCGTGCGCCAGGCTGTCGCCCAGACCAAAGGGGGATGACCACCCACTGCGCTACGAACGAAAGGAGATGCCTCGATGCAACGAACCACCTATCACTTTCTTGGCGGCGCGTTGGCGCTGGCTGCCGTACTCACTTCTGCCTTCTTTCTGACCGCCCGCGCCTCCGAGCCGAACTCCCGACCGGCGCAGAACGCGCCCGATGACGATGCGAAATCCGCGCTCACCGTCGGGATGCCTGCCCCCGATTTCGCCTTGCCCGATCAGGACGGCAAAATACATCGCCTGTCCGACCTGCGCGGCAAGACCGTCGTGCTGGCCTTCTATCCGGCGGACATGACGACCGGCTGCACGGCGCAGATGTGTTCCCTGCGCGACAATCTGCCGCAGTTGCAGCGCGAGGGGGCCGTCGTCTTCGGCATCAGCGTGCAGGATGTGGCTTCCAAGCGCGCCTTCGCCGACAAGTACCATCTCAACTTCCCCATTCTGGCGGATAGCGAGAAGAAGGTGAGTCAGGCGTATGGCGTGCTGGGGCCGCGCGGCGTCGCCGAGCGCGTCACGTTCATCATCGCGCCGGACGGGACGATCAAGAACATAGACCGCGCGCTGCGCTTCGACCGTAGCCCGAACGGCGTGGTCAGCAGCCACGCGGCGGCGCTGGCGCTGGCACTGAAAGACGACTGGCGCGCGGAGATCGGCAAGCCGGTTCCCAGCTTCACGCTCAAAAACTACGACGGCAAGCCGATCACCTCGACGGATGCCGGCAGCAAGGCCACCGTCCTGATGTTCATCTCGACGCAGTGTCCGGTGTCCAACGCCTATAATGGGCGCATGGAGAAGCTGGCGCAGGAGTACGGCCCGAAGGGAGTGCGGTTCCTGGGCATCAACGCCAACAGCGGGGAGACGCCGGGGCAGATCGCCGCGCACGCGAAAGCGAACGGACTGACGTTCCCGGTGCTGAAGGACACGCGCAACGTCATCGCCGACCACTTCAACGCGCAGCATACGCCGGAGGTCTGGGCGCTGGATTCGCGCGGCGTCGCCCGTTATCACGGCGCGATTGATGACAGCCAGGAGGAGAGCGGCATCCAGCATCGCTACCTGGCCGACGCGCTCGACGCGGTGCTGGCGGGCAAGGAGCCGCCGCAGACGACGACAAAGGCGTTCGGCTGCTCGATCAAACGTGTCAAATAGCCGGGAACAGCCCCGCATTCCCCAGGAAAAGCAAAGACCCGACCGAATCCGGTCGGGTCTTTGTTGTTCACCTGCCTTCTCGCCCTGGAAAGAGTGGGGCGACTTATAATTGCACCTGGAAGGAGAACGAACGAACCGCTTACACGGGCGTCCGTTCCGAGAGTTGCGCCCAGGTATTACTTACGCGTTGATAGCAGGCGACGCGCCCATCCAGGCTTGCCGGAAGCACATCTTCCTTCTCCAGACGGACTTCGCGCCCGCCGCCTACTTGCCGATAGGTTCCCGGTCGGACTCTTTCGCCAGCCAGGAACAGTTCTTCCGCAAACGAATCGTGTTCTGCTTTCTGCCACATGGTACCTACTCCTCACGCGGGGTCAAGACGTTCCCGTTCTTGCGGGAATCGCCTGGGGTATCAACCGGCCTCTTTGCCGTCGCCTGACCGATCTGAATGTTGGGATAGGCCAGGAACGAGAAAATCCGATCAATCACTGACGGACGGTGAACCCGGTTCGAGTTCACATAGGTTGAGAGCAAGGCCGCATCTCGATACAGCAGGAGATACAAGTCTCTCGATACGCCTGGAAAAAAGATAATTGCAGGGCGTTCTTGTCCGTGACAGTCTTGCGCGATGAGTTATGCTTGTAAAGCCTTTCGTGGGTACGCAGTGTGAATCAGTGACACGTCCTCCATTCAAGGTCTATTATGGAAAATACGAGCAATTCCTGTCAATAGCTACAGGCCAAAAAACCGAAAACTTTCAAAATTTGTGCGGCTTTTGCGCTAAAAAACCGATGACTGCTCCCTTTTGTCACGGAATGCGCAGTTCCGAGCTAGACTGCTGCCGGAGGAATCAGCCCCTCTGCCCCGGCCCAGCGCAGCGCATTGCGCCATTCCGGCGAGGCGATCAGACCCTCATGGCTCAATCGCTGCACCAGCCCGCTCATAAAGTGGCCGACGTACTCCGGTGGCAGCGCCAACTCGCGGGCGATCTCGCCGGGTTCGTAGCCTTCCTGAGAGAGCGCGAGGATGCGCCGTTGGTCGGCGCTGAGCGTCTGCTGGATGCGCTCGTTGGCTTGTCGCTGGATGCGTTCCTGCTTCTTGTAGCGGATGCGCGCCTTGGTTCGCAATGTCCCTTCCTCGTTATCTTTATTACGGCGGAAGCCCCCGGCTTTGGTTCGCGAAGCGGCCCGATTTTCTGAGTTTTTTTGGATCGGGCGGCGAATCTGCGTCCTCTGCTTCTATAGGACAGGATAGAGCCGGAAACAGTTGCACTCAGCCGCGCCGCCTGCGGCCTATTCGGAGGCGGGAACCTCTGCCCCCGGCATCGGTAAGAGAGCCTCGCCGTCGTGTCCGCCTGTCAGCGTCGTGCGGCAGACATCGCCGTAAGGGCAGGCGTGGCAGTGTTCGCCGGGCGTCGCCTCGATGCGGCCCGCCGCGATGGAGCGCGCCGCCTGCACGGTCGCCGTCTCCGCCGTCTTGATCAGTTCCGCGTACTGCTCCCGGTTGAGCGGCTTGACGGTCGTGCCGTCCTCCAGGGGCGTGATGGGCGCGAACTGGCGGATATTGACGTGTTCGGTGCGGAAGAGGCGGCGGCGGCCCGGCTCGCGCATGGCGTCGTAGCAGGCGACCGCGCCCGCCATGCCAAAGAGCCGTTCCATCGCCAGCAGATAGAGCGGCATCTGGAGGCTGTCTCCGCGCAGCATGGCGCTGTAGTCCACCGATTTGCTCAGTTTGTAGTCCAGCACGAGGGCGCGCTGTCCCGTCGGGTCGCGATCCACGCGGTCTATGGAGCCGCAGACCTCGACGGGCGGGCCGCCGTCCTGCGCGAGGATGCGCAGCGGTTCGGGGCAGGAGGCGGGGTCGTGCGCAGGCGGGCCGTCCGTCTCCCGCTCCTCCTCGTCTATCCGCTCCGCGCTGACGACGCCAACGCCGAAGGCGAGTTCGAAATGGGCCGGTTCCATGCCGAACTGCGGCGCGAAGCGGTGTTCCCGCTCGGCGAATCCGGCCAGCGCGTCGGCGAGCATCCGCTCGGTCATGCGCAGGTGATGCGGCCCGGCATCGAGCGCGGCCTCGGCCAGCGTCTCCGCTAACAGGGCGTTCAGTTCCGCGCGCATGGTCGGCAGGTCGGGCGTTGGGGGCTGGGCCTGGCGCTGCCGAAAATAGCGGCGCAGGACGCCATGCAGCAGAGTCCCCTGCTTGCGGGGGCTGGTTCCGTCCTCTTCCGGGCGCAACTGCAGGACATGGCGCAGCAGATATTGGAAAGGGCATCGGCGGTAGGTTTCGAGTTCCGAGACGCTGTAGACCGGCTTTTGCCCGGCGAAGTCGGCGCGCAGCTCCTGCGCTTCCAGCCGGGGCAGGCGGGGCAGATGGCGGGAGGCAAGGATGGCGCGCACGTCGGCCCTCACCCCCAGAACCTCCCCCCATGATGCCCTCACCCCCGCCCCCTCTCCCACGCTGCGGGAGAGGGGAGAGGCAGGTGCAGCGGCGCCCTCCGCTTGCAGGCAGGCTTGCATCAGGGCGGCGGCTTGGCGCAGACGGGCCGCGCGCGCGGCGGAATCGGCCTCCGCGCCGGGGTCGAACAGGCCCGCGCAGGCCGCTAAGAGCCGGTCGTTCGCTGAAACGACCTCGTCCGGCTGCGGCGCGACATCGGCCAGCGTGTGGGAGGCAGTCGGCACGCCGTCGGGGAAGACGGCGCGCACCTCATCCAGATAGAACGAGGGCAGCGTATCCGACTCATCGGAGGAGCGCGGGAAGGAGAGGATCAGGCTCTCGGAGGGCGCGGTGACGGCCAGATAGAAGAAGAAGCGTTCGTCGTCGGCGCGGCCCCGCTGCTCCTCCAGGTCGAGGCCCGCGGTCTTGCGCAGGGCGGTCCGCTCCTCGTCGCGCAGGAACGGGTCTTCGGTGATGCGGCGCGG
>Ga0070741_10014974_pt1 | contig 13274 bp, 12 predicted proteins | sample Coa_R1_4_FD_66440 | JGI IMG/M metagenome (GOLD analysis project Ga0070741, IMG submission 66440) | Surface soil microbial communities from Centralia Pennsylvania, which are recovering from an underground coalmine fire - Coalmine... | ecosystem: Environmental > Terrestrial > Soil > Unclassified ... | reverse complement strand
CCACCGCGGCATCCCGCTGTGCATCGGCAGCGACTCGAACGTGCGCATCGATCCGCTCGAGGAGCTGCGCGAGCTCGAGGGCATCGCACGCCGCCAGAGCGGCCGTCGGGGCGTCATCCCGCTCGAGGAGCTGCTGCGCACGGGCTCGCTGGCGGGCGGCGAGGCGCTCGGCCTCGACGCGTGGCCGGACGCAGCCGCCGATCTCGGCCACCCGCAGCTCGACGGCGTCGAGCGCGACGACGCCTACGGCTGCCTGGTCTTCAGCTGCTCGGGCGACGTCTTCCGGAACACGCTCGCCCAGTAGGCGGTCCGCGCCAGGTAGGCGACCTGGGCCGCCGCGCCGTGCAGCCCCCAGGCCCCGTCGTAGGTGCCGTAGCGGTAGAGGCCGTGGCGGTGGCGCGGCGCCGCCGGCTCGATCTGCGTGCCCTCGTGCCACTCGTTGAAGGACGTCACGGTGACGAAGTCGGGCCGGGCGGTGATCGCCGCGCGCCACATCGCGTCGTAGGTGAAGCCGTCGCGGCGCGGCTTCACGCGCTGGTCGACGCCCGACCGCCGGGCGTCGTAGCCGGGCCCGACCGACGGCGCGCACAGGAGATGGTGGCGGTGCGCCTCCTGGCAGAGCCGCCCGAACATCCGCCCGCCGTAGGTGACGATGTCGTACGTGTAGACGCCGTCGAAGCCGGCGGCCGCGGCGGCGCCGACCATCGGCGTCTCCGCATAGAAGGCCTCGCCGCCGGCGTGCAGAGCGACGCGGGCCGTTGCCCAGTCGGACACCGTGATGCCGTCGAACGGCTCGTACACGTAGATCGTGCCGACGCCGACCCGGTTCAGGTATGCGACGTCGGCGACGACGCTCGCAAGCGTGCGACCGGCGTACGGCTCCAGGTGCACGGCGACGGAGAGCTGGTCGGCGCGCGCCGCGGTGAGCACGAGCGGGAGCCGTGCGTCCTCGGGCGAGCCTCGGCCCCACCACGAGACGACGACCTGGTCGACGCCCGCCGAGCGGATCTCGTCCATCTGGCGCGCGATCTCGGCCGTGTCGTCCGACGAGTAGACCCCGTCGGCGGGGTAGTACGCGGCGGCGATGTCGTCCGGCGGCGTGTGGCCGTCCTGGCCCCAGTGCTGCCACTGCCCGTCGTGCGCGGCGGTCCCGTACCAGGGGTAGTAGAAGATCGCGACACTCGGTGCGGAGCCGGCCGCCGGCAGCGAGGCGGGCAGGGCGAGCAGGACGAAAGGCGCGCAGAGGAGGAGGAGTAGTCGCCGCATGACCGAGGTGCTCGAGGAGGGGGCCGCGGCGATCATCCTCCCGCGGCGCCCGCCCCACAAGGGCCGCTGGACCTATCCTCGGGCGAGCGCGGGCCTGCCGGCCCGTTTGTCCGCGTACATCGCCTCGTCGGCGCGGTGGACGAGGTCGGACGCGGACTCGGCGCCGTCCCACGTGGCGATGCCCGCGGCGCTGCTCTCCGCAGCGCCGAGCGCCGCGCGGAGCCGGTCGACGACATCCGCCGCCTCGGCGCTCCCCGCGCCGTCGAGCATGACCGCGAACTCGTCGCCGCCGACGCGGCCGAGCACGTCCTGCTCGCGCAGCGCGCCCGACCAGCGGCTCGCCACGCCGCGCAGCAGCCGGTCGCCCGCCGCATGGCCGTCGCGGTCGTTGACCGCCTTCAGGCCGTTCACGTCCAGCATCACCACGCTGACCGGCTGTCCGGCCCGCTCGGCGCGGACGAGTGCGCCGTCGAGCTGCCGGTACCACTCGCGCCGGTTGGGGAGCCCGGTGAGCTCGTCCGTCGTCGCCTGCTCCTCGAGCCGGTCGACGAGCTCGGCACGCACGAGCGCCGCCGTGACCATCCCGGCGAGCATCGAGAGGAGGCTCGCGTCGACCGCCCTGAACGCGTCGACGGCCGAGGAGTACACCCCGAGCACGCCCACCCCGCGCTCGCCGTCGAGCAGCGGCACGACCACGATCGAGCGCGCGCCGACGCGCCGGCACGCCTCGCGGCCGACGCGGTCGTCGGTCTCGGCGTCGCGGCAGCTGAGGACGCGCCGCTCGTCCAGCGCACGTCCCGAGATCGAGCCGCTGCGCGCGAGCCGCAGCCCGGCGTGGGCGCTCGCGGTGCCCGCGGTCGCGCGGCAGACCATGTCGCCGCCCTCCGGCAGCTCGACGACCGCACCCTCTGCGCTCGTGAGCGACAGCGCCTCACGGACGACGGTGCCCATGACCGCGTCGAGGTCGTGGTGCGACGTCGCGATCGCGTGCTGCGTCGAGACGAGCCTCGTCAGAGCGCGCGCCCGTGCCGACGCGGTTGCGGCCAGCCGCCGCTCGTCCGCCATGACGCGGTTCGCCACCGTGACGACGAACGCGGCGACGACCGTCCAGAGGATGGTTCCGCGCCAGCCGGTGTTCGGGTAGAGCGGCGCGCCGATGAGGGCGATCGGCAAGGCGAGCATCAGGCAGGTGCCCGCGACGATCAGCGCGCCGGCCTCGCGACCGAACCGCAGGCCCACCCAGAGCACCGGGAGCACGGCGAGCGGCGTGTAGCCGGACGTGCTGCCGCCCTGCGCCTCGCGGAGGAGGGCGATCACGCCGTCGCATCCGAGCGCGAGCGAGACCTGCGCGAGCTCGGGCAGCCGCGCCCAGGGCGCCCGCGCCGCCAACGCCACGATTCCGGCCGCGGCGACCGCCGCGACCGCGACCAGAGCCCAGTGCGTCCGCCGGGTGTCGAGCAGGGTCGCGGCGAGCGCGAGGGCGAGGATGCCGGACGCCGGATAGACCGGCGCGCTCAGTCGGAGGAGGCCGCGCGACAGCGGGGGATCCATCCGCTCTGTATCGGCGGCGGAGACCCCGTGGTTTAGCCGGCGCGCTGGCCGCGCTCGTGCTCGTCCCCGGCCGCCAGCACGGCGAAGGCGCCGGCGGCGAGGATGAGGATCGCCGAGGTGAGGAGCGCAGCCTGAAGCCCGGCGTGGAAGGCGGCGTAGGCGGCGTCGATCACCCGCTCGACGATCGAGCCGTAGGAGGACGCCGAGGCCGGCGCCTTCCCCCCGCTCGGGATCGTCCCGGTCTCGATCGCGTTGATGATCAGCGAGTTGAAGCTGGTCGGGACGCCGAGGGCGTGCAGCCGGTCGGCGAGGTCGGAGGTGAGGTGCGCGTTGACGAGCGCCCCGAGCACCGCCACGCCGAAGACGGCCCCGAGCTGGCGGGCCGTGTTCGTCGCGGACGCGGCCATCCCCGACCGCTCGGGCGGCACGATCGACATCACGGACGAGGTCACCGGCACGACGGCGATGCCGAAGCCGAGGCCCGCGAGCGCGAGGCTCACGGCGAGCGGCCCGAAGCTCGGCCGCGCCGGCAGGTAGTGGTCGCTGAGCAGGATGCCGCCGGCCGACAGCGCGCAGCCGGCCGCCATCGGCAGCCGCGCGCCTGCGCGGCTCACCCAGCGGCCTGCGAGCTGCGAGCCGATCACGAGCGCGGCCGCCATCGGAGCGAACTCGGCTGCCGTCCGGTAGCCGGAGTAGCCGACCACCTCGGCGAGGTAGAGCGCGGTGAAGAAGAAGATCGAGAAGATGCCGAAGTACACGGCGAACGACACGACGAGCGCGCTCGTGAACGGCCGCAGCCGGAAGAAGGACAGCTCGAGCATCGGCGAGCGCGACCGGAGCTCGGCGAGCACGAAGACGACGGCGGCCGCGAAGGCGACCGCGAAGAGCGCGAGCACCCACGACGTGGTGAAGCCGTTCGTCTCGCCTTCGATGATCGCGAAGGTGACCGAGCCGAGCGCCGCCGCGCCGAGCACGAGCCCGGGCACGTCGAGGCGCGCCGGCTGCGGGTCGGCGCTCTCGGGCACGTAGCGGAGGCAGAGCGGCACGAGGCAGAGCGCGAACGCCGCGTTGAACCAGAAGACGCCGCGCCAGCCGGCCGCGCCGACGAGCGCCCCGCCGACGACGGGCCCGGCGGCGAGCGCGAGCCCGCTCACGGCCGCCCACGTGCCGACCGCACGCGCGCGGGCGCGCCGGTCCGGGTACACCTGGCGCAGCACGGAGAGCGTGCCCGGCTCCGATGCCGCCGCGCCGATCCCCATCACCGCGCGGGCGGCGATCAGCGTGTGGGCGTCCCCCGCGAAGGCGCCGAGCAGCGAGGCGGCTCCGAACACGACGACGCCGCCCACCATCAGCCGTTTGCGGCCGAACCGGTCGCCGAGCGTGCCCGCGGTGAGCATCAGGCTTGCGAACAGCAGCGCGTACGCGTTCACCACCCACTGCAGGTCGGTGACGCCGGCGTGCAGGCTCGTCTGGACGTCGCCGAGCGCGACCGAGACGACGGTCGTGTCGAGGAACGTCAGGAAGAGGACGGCGCAGAGGACGGCCAGGGTGTGCCCCTCCCGCCCGGCAGGGACGGTCGGGCGCGTCCAGGCACCGCCGCCGATGGCGAAGCGCACACCGGAAGACTACGAGCCGCTCCGGCCGTCCCGGAGCGCCCCGCTCGTCTGGTCGCCGGCCGCGTCGGGGTTTTCACTGATGGCGGTTGCCGGCAGGGCGCCTACCGTGCCGGCGTGTCGGCGCAGCCGCAGGAGCCCTGCGCGGGAAGCTTCACCGTCCCGCCGGGCGGCGGCCTGCCCTCCGGGCTCGGCACCTGCGCGGCGTGCGGCGCGGTCGTGCAGCTCGGCTACGCCGGCCGCATCCCGCTGCACGCGCCGCTGCCGCCCGAGCCGCCGCCGCGGGCGTAGCGGCGCAGAGCGCCGGGCGCGGCTGTCATGATTGCCCGCCACCGAGCAGGAGGTCAGCCGTGAGCGGGTTCAGCGTCGCCAGGCTCGAGGACATCGCGGAGATCAGCGACGGGCGCTGCCCGTGGCGGCCTGTGCGCCACCACTTCGGCATCACGTCGTTCGGCGCCAACGTGTGGACGGGCAAGGCGCCCGGCGACCGGGTCATCAACGAGCACGACGAGGCGGGCGAGCACGAGGAGCTGTACCTCGTCCTGAGCGGCCGTGCGAGGTTCGAGCTCGGCGGCGAGCGGCATGACGCGCCGGCCGGCACGTTCGTCTACGTCGAGCCGAACGTGACGCGCACCGCGTTCGCCGAGGAGCCCGCCACGACCGTGCTGGCGCTGGGCGGGCAGCCCGGCGAGCCGTACCGGGTGACCGGCTGGGAGATCTGGGCACCCGCGCACACCTTGTACCTGGCGGGCGACTACGCCGGCGCCGCCGACCGCGGCCGGGCGATCGCGGAGGCGAACCCGGGCTACGCGGCCCTCTGGTACAACCTGGCCTGCTGCGACGCGCTCGCCGGCCGGACCGGGGACGCGCTCGAGCACCTCCGGCGCGCGTTCGAGCTCTCGCCCGAGCTGCGCGAGTGGGCGACCACCGACACCGACCTCGACGCGGTGCGCGGCGAGCCGGGCTTCGAGCTCTAGAGCGAGCCTGCGGCGGCGCGCTCGACCCAGCCGGCGATCAGCACCACGGCGAGCGCGGCGGCGACGAGCCATAGAAGAAGGACGGGATGCGGGGTCACGGACGCGTACGGTAACGCGTGCCCGCGCCCGCGGCGCACGGATCCGGTCCCGGTCCGCCCGACCCCGGCATCCGCGTCGCACCCGATGCGCCGCCCCGCGGCGGCCGGCATCGTGGGAGCAGGGCAATGGATCCCATCGCCGCTCACACGGGCGCGCTTCGCTTCTCGACCGTGGACGACGCCGCGGCGTTCCAGGCGCTCGACCACGAGCAGTGGGACGCGATGGTCGAGGCGCTCCCCCACCCCACGCCCTACCTGCTGCACGGCTGGCTCGCGCCGAGGCTGCGCGCCGTCGGGGCGGAGCCGCGGATCCAGCTTGCGCGCCGCGCAGGCGCCCTCGTGGGCGCGCTTCCCCTCGAGCTGTCGCACCGGCACGGCCTGCGCGTCGCCGCGTTCGCCTGCGGGCGCCACGGCACGTGGCCGGACGTGCTGCTCGCCGCCGGCGAGCCGGAGGGCACCGCCTACGAGCTCGTCGAACGAGGAGCCGCGTCCGGGCAGGACGTCCTGCTCGTGCACGGCCTCTCGCCGCGGAGCCGGATCGCCGGCGCGGCCTCCCTCGAGCTCGTGCACCGGATCGACGCGCCGGTGATCGACCTCTCCCGCGGCTGGGAGGAGGCGTATCGCGCCAAGGTCTCGAAGCGCCACCGTCAGGACCACCGGCAGAAGCAGCGTGCGCTCTCGGCGCTCGGCAGGCTGGAGACCCGCGTCCACCGCTCGCCGGCCGAGCTCGCCGCCGTCCTCGACGACACGTTCCGCCTCCACGCGCTGCGCTGGGCGGGCGGGCACGACCGCTACGGCTACGGCGGCTCGACGTGGCGGCGGTTCATGCTCGAGGCGGTCGAGGAGCTCGGCGGGCGCGGGCAGTTCCGGATCGTGACGGTCGCCCTCGACGACGTGCCGATCGCCTTTCTCTCCTACTTCGTCCTCGCCGGCGGAGCCGTCGGCCACCGCACGGCGTTCGACCCGCGCTTCGGCCGCTACTCGCCGGGGACGCTCGCGTTCCTCGCGGGCTTCGAGGCGGCTGCGGGCGAGTCGCTCGACCGGTTCGAGCTCGGCCCGGGCGAGGAGCCGTTCAAGCGGTCGCTTCAGGACGGAGAGGAGCCGCTCTGCGACGGGTTCGGCCTCGCGAGCGACCTCCGGGGCGCGGCCGCCGGGGCGGCGGCGCTCGGCCTGGCGCGGCTCAGGGTGCTGCTGAAGCGGCAGGGGCTCCTGCGCCGGGTGTACCGGCGCGCGCGATCGGCTCCGGCTCGAGCCAGTCGCGGTGCCACAGAAGCGCGCAGTTCCGGTCGCACCGCCCGAGCGGCGCGAGCGCCGCGCCGCCGCAGCGCGCGCCGGCGAGGATGAACGCCTCGAGCGGCGTCTTGTAGGCCGCGACCGCGGCGCCACGGTTCTCCGCCCTGCGCACGACCGCGAGCCGCCGGCCGGCGTAGCGGCGATGCTCCGGCATCACGCTCAGCCCCTCGCGGCGGCCGTGGCGGTCGAGCGTCGCCGCGATCTCGTCCCACGGCCGCACCCGCACCCAGCGGTCCCACCGCGCGGGGATGTGACCGCTCGCGTCCGACGGCTCGAGCCATTCGTCGCGGAAGTACAGCGAGCACGAATGCCCGCAGCCGGCGCCGCCGTCGACGCCGTCGCAGGTGACGCCGTCGAGCGAGACCGTGCGCGAGATGCTCTTGAAGCGCCGGCCCGAGTCGAGCAGCCGCCGCAGCACGCGGTCGACGCGGTAGGTGCGCCCGCAGTAGCCCCACTGCGCCTCGGTGAAGAGCAGGCCGCGCAGCCGGTCGCCGGCGTCGAGGGTGGCGCGGATCTCGTCCGGGCTGCGGACGCGCACCCACTCGCCCACCTCGAACCGGGACGGCTCGCCGGGCGCCGCCTGCGGGGCGCGGCGGTCGCGGAGGCGGACGAGGGCGTGCTTGACGGAGCGCACCTGTCCGAGCGGGAACGTGAACCGGTAGAGCGGGTCGTCGAGCTGGCAGCGGGCGGCGGTCACGACGTGCGTTCGGCGAGCAGCTCGACGGCCTGCCGCCGCTCGTCCACGTGCGCCTGGATCGTGGCGACGTCCTCCGGCGAGAGGTGCGCGAACCGCCCCTGCGCGGCGAGGAACTCCGAGACCGGCGGCCGCCGCTTCGGCGTATAGGTGATGCGCCAGGCTCCGTGGTCGCACTCGACGAGCGGGAAGTAGCCGCTGTCGACGGCGAGCCTCGTGATCGTGACGGTGTCGGCGGTCGGGTAACGCCAGCCGGGCGGGCAGGCGCCGAGCACGTGCAGGAACCTGAAGCCCTCCACGCCGGCGGCGCGCGACACCTTCGCCCGGAAGTCCCGCAGCATCGGCCCCGACCCGGCCGCCAGCGTCGCCACGTAGGGCACGCCGTGCGCGGCCATGATGCGCGCGAGCTCCTTCTTCCGGCCGCGGCGCGGCGCCGTGACCGGCGTCGTCGTCGTCCACGCGCCTTCCGGTGTGGCGCCCGACTTCTGCACGCCGGTGTTCATGTACGCCTCGTTGTCGTTGAGGACGTAGACGATGTCCTCGTTCCGCTCGGCGGCGGCGGAGACGCCGGAGAAGCCGATGTCGGCCGTCGACCCGTCGCCTCCCCAGACGACGACGAGCGACCGCTGGACGCCGCGAAGCCGCAGGGCGGCCTTCAGCCCGGACGCCTCGGCCGCGGCCGACGCGAACGGCGTGAGGTGCACGGCGACGCCGAAGGCGCTCACGGGGTAGACGCCGGCGATGATCGTCCAGCACGACGCCGGCACGACGAGCACGATCTGCGCGTCGGGCGCCGCCGACGCGAGCGCGCCGAGGACGTGGCGGACGTTGATCGCCGGGCCGCATCCCGCGCAGGCGGCGTGCCCGCGGCGAAGGAGCGGCTCCTCCGCGACGATCTCGTCGAGCCACGCCGGCACGGCTCACACACCCTCGGGGACGTAGAGGGGGGCGTTCGCAAGCGGTGCGTCGCCGCGCGACTGCGCGAGCGCCCACCGGAGCGTCGACGGCGTCACGTCGGCGCCGCCGATGCCGCCGACGACGTTGACGACGCCGGCCGCGCGCGGCAGGCGGAGCGCACGCACGTCGGCGCCGAGCGGCCCGAACGCGCCGAAGGCGGCCGCCCGGTCGAAGACCGTCACATGCCGGACTCCGGCGAGCGCCTCCGCGAGCTCGACCGACGGGAACGGCCGGTACGTGTGGACGCGGACGACCAGGAGGTCGGCGTCCTCGTCCAGCAGCTCGCGCGCGGTCTCGGCGACGGTGCCGAGCGCGACGAGGGCCCTCGTCGCCTCCGGGTTGCCGGAGACTTCGAGCGCCGCGACCTTCTCGCGGCCGAACGCGTCCGTGAACTCGGCGGCGACGCCGGCGATCAGGTTCCGCGCGTCGTCGAGCGCGGCGGCGACGTTGCGCTGGAACGCGTAGTAGTCGGAAGACGACGGCAGCGCCGAGTAGACGGTCGGGCGGCGCGGGTCGAGCAGCCACTCCTCCGGCGGCCGCAGCGGCGCGACGAACGCGTCGACGTCCTCCTGGGTGGGCACGTCGACGACCTCGGCCGTGTGCGAGAGCAGGAAGCCCTCGAGGCAGACGAGCACGGGCAGCAGCGCGCTCTCGGCGATCCGGTACGCGCAGAGCACCGTGTCCAGCACCTCCTGCGCCGAGGCGCAGTAGAGCTGGATCCAGCCGGTGTCGCGCTGGGAGAGACTGTCGGTGAGGTCGGGCTCGATGCTCCAGGGCGCGAAGACGGCTCGGTTGACGTCGACGGCGACGAGCGGGACACGCTCGCGGCTTGCGCGGTGAAGCTGCTCGTGGGCGTAGAGGAGGCCCTGCGAGGAGGTGGCGGTGAACGTACGGACGCCGGCGCGTGCGGCCGCGATCACGTAGCCGAACATCGAGTGCTCGCTCTCGAGCTCCGCGTACTCCACGTCGTCACGCCCGGCGACGAGCTCGGCGAGCCGCTCGACGATCAGGGTCTGCGGCGTGATCGGATAGCAGCCGATCGCCTGCACCCGGGCGAGCGCGACGGCGAGCGCGGCAGCGTCGTTCGCGGTCTGGACGACGCGCCCGGCCGGAAGCACCGCGCTCACGCTGCTGTCTCCTCCATCCGCACCGCTCCGCGCACCGGGCACACCGACGCGCAGATGCCGCAGCCCTTGCAGTGGTCGTAGTCGACGACCATCACGCCGCCGCGCCGTTCGAGCGCGCCTTCCGGACAGAACGCGCCGCAGAGCGCGCACGCGGTGCACGCCTCGGTCAGGACGGGCCGGTCGAACGACCACGTGCCCGTCAGGCGGATCGCAGAGTCGACCGTGCTGACCGGGAACAGCGGGCGCGCGCGATCGGGCGGCGCGGCGCCGAGCGGCCGCTCGACGAACGCATCTTCCGGGCGGGGCCGCTGGCGGGTGCAGCGCGCGTAGCCGTCGCGCGCGGCGGCGACGTTCGCCTCGGCGAGGCGTCCCATCCGTGCGCGGATCGCCTGCTCGAGCATCCCGAGCGCGCCCGGGGAGAGCAGCCGGACGGCGGCGCCGAGGAGCGCCGCGTTTCCGAGCGGCCGCCCTTCGGCGGAGACGATCCCGTGCTCGCGGGCGATCCGCGAGGCGGGAACGCGTGCGACCTCGAACGCCCCGCTGACCGGGACGCGCCGCTCGTGGTTCACGACGACGAGCCCGCCCGCCCGGACGCGGCGCAGGACGTCCTCGCCGGGCGGCGACGGCGACACGCAGAGGAGGACGTCGCAGTCGCCGATCTTGTAGCGCCGCCGGATCGGGCGCGCGTCGTCCCGGCGGACGAACGCCGAGATCGGCGCTCCGCGCCGCTCCGCCGTGAACTCGGGAAACGCCTGCACCCAGGAGCCCGCGCGCGCGAACGTGTCGGCGAGCACCTGCGACGCGAGCACGACGCCCTCGCCTCCCCGCCCCACCATCAGCAGCTCCTGCACGGGTCACCCCTTCCGAGAACTGCCTCCATCGTCCGCCGCGCCGCGCCGCGCGGCATCCGGAGGATCTACGAGGCCGTGGGGACGGTGAAGCCGAAGCGCGATGCCCGTGCGCCGGGCGCCGCGCGGAGCTCGATGCGCCTGACCGTCCCGAGCGGGACGATCAGCGCGTCGGGGGCGTCCGGGTCGTCGTCGGTGTGGACGCGCAGCGTCACCATCCCGAAGCCGGGCTCGGGCTCGATGCGGTCGAGCGTGAACCGTGCGCCGTCCAGGAGCTCGATCTCGACCAGCGCGGCGGGGACGCCCTTCGCCTCGGCGAACGCGGCGATCCAGCGGTTCAGCCGTTCGACGAACGTCTCGATCGGGCCTTCCGGCACCGGCGTCCACAGCTCCGGCATTCGCGGCGAGCTTAGCCGTCTGCATCGCCTCCCGGCGGCGGCCCGGCGAGAGCTCAGGGAATCCGCCGATGGCGCGCACGGCGCGCGGGCGGGAAGCTGTCGGGCGACGAGGAGGTGATCGCGATTCCGCCGACCAAGATCGAGCACGACGTCGAGCCGGGCATGATCATCGAGGTCGCCGGCCACCGCGTCGGCGAGGCGCCTCGCACGGGCGAGGTGCTCGAGGTGATCGGAGGGCCTGCGCAGCGCCACTGCCGTGTCCGCTGGGAGGACGGCCACGTGTCGTTGTTCTTCCCGTCGTCCGACGCGGTCTTCCGGCGTCCCGGGCGCCGGCGGCCCCGTCCGGCCTGAAGAACACGGAAGACGGCGAGGCCCGCCGGAGCGGGCCTCGCCGTTCCCTCGCCCGGCTCGGGTGAGCCGGTTCTGTCGGTCAGAGCACCGGGATCGCGCGCACCTTCACGATCGACTTCGAGACCGGAAGGTCGAGGATCCGGGTGGTGACGTTCGTCTTGACCGTCCGCACCGCGTTTTTCATCACGGTGCCGTGGCGGTCGATCAGCCGCAGATGAACACGGGTCTTGGCGTTCGGGCCCGCCATCCTGACCGAGACGTACCGCTTGCCGTGCACCGTGACGATCTTCACGGACACGACGTACGCGGCGGTCGCGCCCTTTACCTGCTTCGCGGGCGCGGTCGCCGTGGTTGGCTGAGACGTCGGCGTCGCCGTTGCGGCGGGCGCCGCCGTCGACGAGCCGGAGCCGGCCGACGAGCTCGCGCCGCCGGCCGACTGAGGCGGATCGGCGTTCGTGTAGGTGACGACCGTCGTTCCGTCCCCGATGTAGGCGCCGACCACGCCGGTGGCGAGGTTCTTCGATCCCGCCACCAGCCGGTCGGGTGTCGCCACGTCGATCGCGGTCACGGCGAACCCGCTCGGGATCGTCTCGGCGACCGTCACGGGGCCGATGTACGACCAGTCGCCGGCCTCGGCGCAGCCGGACCCCGTCGCGTTCAGCGGCACGGCGACGGCGAGCACCTGTGCGGGCTCGACGTCAGGGGCCGTGCCCAGCGGACCGGTGACGGTGAAGTTCACCGTGGTGTTCGGGCCGCCGCCGTTCTTGCAGATCTTCAGATGCTGCGGATCGGCGGGAGCGTTCTTGTAGAACACCTCGGTCTCGCCGGACTGCAGCGTGAGCGTCGCCGTCTGGCCGAGGAAGTCAGAGCCGCTCTGGACGAACGGGTGGCTCGGCTCCAGCCAGATCGCGTCGACTGCCTGTCCCGGCTGCGGCACCTCGGTCACGACGATCGAGGTCCCGGCCCGGAACGTTCCGACCGTCACGCAGCCGTACTCGGTGTCCGGGTCGCGCCATTTCACGAACGCGCTGACGCCGTAGGAGTGCGCGGCGCCGCCGTTCGCCGTCACGTTGAAGCTGTACGGCAGGCCGTCCAACCCGGTCCGGATCGGGACGACCTTGCAGATCTTCAACAGCGACGAGTTGTTCCGGAAGTGCACGATCGATTCCTCGGTCGTGTCGCCGACCATCGCACCGGTCACGCTGACGGTCGCCTCGGCATCCGCGATGCTCATGGCGGTGACGTCACCGTCGTGAACACCCCAGATGCCTGGGTGGCCATCGGCGTCGACAGTGGTGTCGACGTAGTTGGTTCCGTCCTCGGTGACGATGACATGACCGGCGGGCGCGTTGATCGGAAGGCTGCAGCCGCCGACCGGCACGCTCACCGAGCCGCCGGCTCCGTTGGCGCCGACCCAGTCGAACGTGAACATCTGCCCGTCGAGCCCGGCAGCCGTGACCTGGTCCTTGCAGATCTCGAAGTAGCCGTTGACGGGATCGTTTGTGAAGTGGACGACCGTTGCCTGAGACTCGTCGGTGTTCCCGGCCACGAACAGCGTCGCCGTCCGGTCGCCCAGATCAGCGGCCTTCAGCATCGCGTCGGGGGCACCCGGGGCCGTCGTGTGAATCGCGGACACCACGGTCCAGTCGCTCGTGTCGAAGCCGGTCGCGGCGTCGGGGACGTAGTCGTTCTCCGTCACCTTCACCGTTCCCAGCGCCGACGTCGCTTCGGCTGCGGGCGGCGTCACCGGAACGCGCAGCGCGGGCGAGCACTGGCCGCTCTTGACGAGAATGGGCGCCAGGCCGTCGATCGTGAACTGGAAGGCCGTCCCGGGAGTGATCGCGGAGGCGTCCTTGCACACTTCGACGTAGCCGTAGCCCGGGGCGGGCGCGGGATCGTTCGCGAGGGCGGGACCTGCCAGGTATGCCGACGCGACGAGCCCGACCACGACCACGAGCGGGCGTGTGAAGAGCTTCGTTCGCATTTCCTTCCCCTTCATCCTGTGCTCCGCTCGGGCACGGTCGGCACGGGCGGAGCGGGTGGCGGCGCACCGTCCGGTGCGCCTTGCAGCGTCCGAACCACCTCCTTTCGACCGACGGCG
>Ga0070741_10014973_pt1 | contig 13275 bp, 11 predicted proteins | sample Coa_R1_4_FD_66440 | JGI IMG/M metagenome (GOLD analysis project Ga0070741, IMG submission 66440) | Surface soil microbial communities from Centralia Pennsylvania, which are recovering from an underground coalmine fire - Coalmine... | ecosystem: Environmental > Terrestrial > Soil > Unclassified ... | reverse complement strand
GCACTCCCTTGGTAAGGGAGAGGTCGACAGTTCAATCCTGTCCGGCAGCACCACGCCGTTCACCACATAATGCGATTTTGCTTTTGCCGCCTTCATACGCGCAAAGGTCCACGGAACCTCGACCGGCTGCCCCGGCCCGGCCATTGGAACGCGCGCGGCGCGCCGCACGTTTTGCCCGATGTCCATTCCTCCAAGGAGGTCAATGATCATGTCGAGCAAAAACACGATGTTCCTGGCGACACTTGTGCTTTTCGCCATGCCGGCCGCGGCTTCGGCGGCAGCGACCGCGAGCGCGGTCACCGCCCTCAATCTGCGCTCGGGGCCGGGCCCGCAATACAGCGTCGTCGGCGCGATCAACCAAAACGGCCAAGTGACGATCAACGGCTGCCTTCAAGGCAGTCTGTGGTGTGAGGTAAGTTACGCCGGTAAGCAGGGCTGGGCCTATTCGCAATATCTGACGATGAATCTGTCGGGACGCTCGCTGATCGTCTCGCAGAATCTGGCGAATATTCCCGTGATCACTCAAGCGCCGGCCACCACCACCGTTGAGACGGTGGGCGCCGCGCCGATCGTCGCGGGCACGGCCGTGCAAACCGTCATTCCCGCACCCGCACCGGCAACCACTGTCGAAACGGTCGGAGTCGCGTCGCCGGCGCCCGTCGTCGCCGGCACCCTGGTCGAGCCCACCCCTGCTGCGCCGCTCGCGATCATGCCGGCGCCCACCGTGGGCAGCTACGTGACGACGCATCCGCTCGATCCGGTCTATCTTAACGGCGAAGTCGTCGTCGGCGCCGGCTTGCCGGAAAACGTTACCTTGGCGCCGGTCCCCGGCTACGACTACGATTACGCCTACGTCAACAGCGTGCCGGTTCTGGTCGAACCCTCGACGCGGCGGATCGCTTACATCTACCGCTGAGACCAAATGGAAAGCGCCGGAATGTGAGGCCACGTTCCGGCGCCGAAATTCAACCGCTGGCGAGAGCGGCTATTTCTTCATCGCCTTCTGATAATAGCTGACGTCGACGTATTTCTTCGGGTCGGGCGCCGGTCCTTTCTTTTCACCGTAGATGCTGCGCAGCTTCAGCACGGTTTCAACGCCCTTGATGCTGATCTGGGCGTGCTTGCTCAGCCCGCCCGGTCCGATCAGGCGTTTGTAGGTGCTCTCCGCCTCGGCGTCCGTCATCTTCTTCAGATTGTGCTTCATCACTTCGATGGTGCCAGCCTTGTTGGCGAAGACGTAATCGCTCGCCGCGATGATCGCCCGCGTAAAAGCTTCGACCACTTTCGGATTGGCCTTGGCATAGCTGCGCCGCACCACAAAGGTGCTGCCCTGATAGGCGCCGAGCTCCTGGCTGACGTCGCCGAGGCGGTGGTAGCCTTTAGCCTCCAATTGCTCGTCATTGGGTGCGGAAACGATGCCGACCTGCGCCGTGTTCGATTCCAGCGCCTCGACGCGCTGCCTGGTGCCGCCGACAACCGCGAGCTGATAGTCCTTGCCTTGCACTAGGTGGGCCTTATTTTTGATGATCTGGAATAGCACCGTGGCGTAACCGGAATTGGCCGAATCGACCGCCGCGGTCTTGCCCTTCAGTTGCTTGTAGTCGGTGATTTCCGGCCGCGACACCACGCTCGTAAGGCCCTGGTGCACGCCAAGAATGGCGACCACGTCGTAATCCGGATATTTCACGTCGCCCTCGCCCTCGGTATAGGCGACGATGTTGTCGAAAGAGCTTGAGGCAAACTGATACTTGCCGGCCATCAGGTCGGCCATCTGCTGCTTGGAGCCTTCGGTTCTCTCGGCGGTAGCCTTAAGGCCTTCCTTTTCAAAGAATCCCTTCTCGATGGCGACCCAGGTCACGACGTTAGTGGCGCCGCTGAAGGTCGTAATCTTGATTTCAGTCTGCGCAAAAGCCGGAGCCTGCATGGTGATCGCCGCGCCCGCACTCAGCAAAAACAAGGCCGCGAATCTTGTCATGGTCTTTCTCCCTCCCCATTGTAATTGACTATTTTGCAGGTTCGTATGTCGGAATCTCAATCGTCTGATAGCCGCGGATCACCCGCTCGGAACCGTAGCCCCAGTAATTGCGCAGCGTCTCCGGACCGTGATTCTTGGGATAGAGCGGCAGTTCCTGATGCCAGGGGCGCGGATCGAAATAGCCAAGCGCCTCGTCCTTCATCTGATCCATCTCGGTGAAAAGTTCCACGCGCACCAGATCGGTGTGGCGGTGATAGATCGCGATGTTGTGGCCGATGATGTGGCGGCCCGGCCCCCAGACCAGCGGAATCTTGTTGAACGCCAGGCAATCGCTGGCGCGCCGGATGTCGTCCCAGTTATTCACCTCGAAGGCGATGTGATGAAGCTGCGCCTTCTCGTCGACGACGAAGTTCACCGTATGATGATCGGTGTTGCAACGCAGGAAAAAGAAGTTGTCGTTTCGCGAATCCGAGATGCGGAAGCCGAGCACGTCGCAGTAGAAATCGACGACCTTGTGCACGTCGAGAACCCGGTAAGCGACGTGGCCGAGCTTGAGGATGTTGACCGTACTCTGGCCTTCGTCGCGCCTCGCCGGAAAGCTGTATTCGGCGAAAAGGTCGACCGGGGTGCCCTTGGGGTCGACGAAGCTGACGGCTTCCTTGACGCAGGGCGAGATGCCGCTGCGCCGCTGGCATTTGACGCCTTCGGCCTGCAAGGCCTTGGCGACGTCCTTGAGGTCGGTTCCGGGAGCGACCTGAAACGAAAGCCGGGTCAACTGCCCGCGCTTGCCGCTTTCAAGCTCGATCGCTTCGAAACCCATCTTCGACGCAAGAAAGGCGCGATCCTTGCCGCGTTCGATCACGCTGAGCCCGAGCACGCGGCTGTAGTAATCGATCTGGCCCTCGAGATCCTCGGTCGAGAGCGTGGCATGTCCCAGTCGGCGAACCTTGATCATTGTCGTCTCCCTTATGGCGCGCCGCGTCAGGCGGCGGCATGCGCCCGCACTTCGATTTTCAATTCTCCGATCGGCGCGCATTGCGCGCTGATAACGTCGCCCGGTTTGACCGGGCCGACGCCCTCCGGCGTGCCGGTGAAATAAACATCGCCGGGATAGAGCGTATAGAACGACGAGGCGAATTCGATGAGGCGCGGAATGTCGAAGATGAGATCTCTGGCGCGCGCGGTCTGCCGCAGTTCTCCGTTGACGGACAAGGTGGCGACGAGCGCGCTCGGATCGGCGATCTCATCGGCGGTCACCATCCAGGGTCCAAGCGGCGAATAGCCGTCGATCGATTTGCGGAAGCTGCGGTCCTCGCTGCCGCGCGTAGTCATGTCGAGACCGAGACAATAGCCGGCGACGTGATCAAGCGCCCTCTCCTTCGGGATGTCGCTGCCCTGCTTGCCGATAATGACCACGAGCTCCAGTTCGTGCTCGTTGCGGCGGTCGGGAAAGCGGACCGGCACGCCCTCCGACGGGCCGACCACTGAGGAATTGGCTTTGAGAAAAATGCCCGCTTCGGCGATCTTGGAGGAATGGCGTTTCGGGATATCGGCCGCGAGATCCCGGCGCGCCGCCATTTCCGCGACGTGCTTGGCGTAATTGGTCGGTGCCGCCATGACCTTAGACGGCCGCGCCACTGGCGAAAGCAATTTGACTTGGGCAAGCGGCTTGCCGGGGGCCTTGGCGGCCATGGTTTCGATCCGTGATCGCCAGGCGGGCAAGGCGGCAATGACCGGGTCGCCCTTGGCATCATAGCGGGCGGCGGCGCGGATTTGCTCCTGCGCCTCGGTGACATCGTGCACCCTATCGCCGATCACCACGCCCAATCGGTCCTGGTCAAAACGACACAACTTCATATAACGCGCATCCTCCCGGGCCTTCTATAGACGACATTTCGACGGCCAGCCAGCACGGCGCCGGGTTCGCTTCTTAAGGTGGCGCCGCCGCTATGGACCGGCAGTTTCCACTCGAATATATGACCCCGGCGCATTCCGAGGCAAAGGTCCCGCAAAGCTTCCATGTCCGGCGCCAAATTCAATCTTCTCGGCCTGTCAGGGAGCATTCGCCGCGATTCATTCTGTGTCGCGGTGCTGAAAACCATCCAAGACCATCTGCCGGCCGATGTGGAGCTGACGATTTTCGGGCTGGAATCGATGCCGCCCTATAACGAGGATCTTGATAACGATTCCGACGCGCCGCCGCCGGCACGGGCGCTCAAGCGCGCCATTAATGAATGCAACGGGCTGATCGCAGTCAGCCCCGAATATAACCACGGCATGTCCGGCATCCTGAAGAACGCCATCGACTGGGTGTCGCGTCCTGGCTACGAATCCGTGCTGAAGGACAAGCCGGTGGCGGTGATAACCGTCTCCTCGAGCGGGCGCGGCGGCGTGCGCGCGCAATCGCACATGCATGACGTCTTCTTGTCGACGGTGTCGCGGATCACGCCCGGCAGGCAGGTAGCGATCGGCGAGCCGGAAAAGAAAATCACCAATGGCCGGGTCACCGACCAAAGAACGCTCGCCACCTTGATGCGCACCGTCGACGTGCTGCTCGACGAGATCTGCCTGATCGAGGGGCGGCCGCGACGGCTCCAACGGACGGCGAAAACCAGCCAAGCGGCCGGATAGGCCCCGTCGCATTCACCCGGCGTCAGGAGGCATCGGCGGCTGCCCCGCGGAAGCCATTTCCACCCGATTCCAGGACCTTCCGGCCCGACCCGAGGGTTGTGAAGCATGTGTTGCGACTGCCTCACCTATGCGCCAGCGCGGCGAATATTGCCTCGACAACCCGCCTGGAACCCTTCTAAAAATCGTGGCCAGACCCCGCTGGACTCCACATGCATTACGAGGCCTTTTTCCAGGACGCCCTTGGCAAGCTCCGTCAGGAGGCGCGTTATCGTGTCTTCGCCGATCTTGAGCGCCTAGCGGGCCGGTTTCCGCACGCGCTTTGGCATTCGCCCGGCGGACCGCGCGAGGTCGTGATCTGGTGCTCCAACGACTATCTCGGCATGGGCCAGCACCCCAAGGTGCTGGGAGCGCTGATCGAGACCGCGACGCGGGTCGGAGCCGGCGCGGGTGGCACCCGCAACATCGCCGGGACCAACCATCCCTTGGTTGACCTGGAACGCGAATTGGCCGACCTGCACCGCAAGGAAGCGGCGCTGGTGTTCACCTCCGGATACGTATCGAACGAAACCGGCATTTCAACGCTGGCCCGGCTGATCCCCAATTGCCTGATCCTTTCTGACGCCTACAACCACAATTCGATGATCGAGGGCGTGCGCCAATCGGGCTGCGAGAAAAGAATCTGGCGCCACAACGATGTCGCGCATCTCGAGCAATTGCTCGCAGAAGCCGATCCGGCGCGGCCAAAGATGATCGTCTTCGAAAGCCTTTATTCGATGGACGGCGACGTGGCCCCGGTGCAGCGCATCTGCGATCTCGCCGAACGGTACGGCGCCTTCACCTATATCGACGAGGTGCACGCCGTCGGGATGTACGGGCCGCGCGGCGGTGGCATCGCGGAGCGCGACGGGGCGATGCAACGCATCGATGTCATCGAGGGCACGCTGGCCAAAGCTTTCGGCTGCCTCGGCGGCTACATCACCGGCCGCGCCGCGACAATCGACGCGATCCGCTCCTATGCGCCCGGGTTCATTTTCACTACGGCGCTCCCCCCCGCGATCTGTGCTGCCGCCGCTGCCGCGATCCGTCACCTGAAAACCTCGCATTGGGAACGCGAGCGTCATCAGGAGCGCGCCGGCCGCGTCAAGAGCGTGCTCAGCCATGCCGGCCTGCCGGTGATGCCGAGCGAAACGCACATCGTCCCGGTCATGGTGGGCAATCCGGAAAAGTGCAAGGCGGCGTCAGACCTGCTGCTCAGCGAGCACGGCATCTATATCCAGCCGATCAATTATCCGACGGTTCCGCGCGGCACTGAGCGTCTACGCATCACGCCCTCGCCCTTCCATGAAGACGCGCTCATCGACCGGCTGGCCGAAGCCTTGGTCGACGTCTGGCAACGGCTCGACCTGCCGCTGACCAAACGCGCATTAGCGGCCGAATAGCGATTTCCCTTTTATTTTTCCGGCGGCATCCGGTCTGCTTTGCGCGTATGATCTTTGGGCGCGCCGGTGAAAAGCCGCGCGAAGAGCGGCAGCGATAGCGACACCGAAAGAAAGCGCGCGAGCTGATGCGCGCCGACGAAGACTGGGTCGATGTTGAGCGACAGCGCCAGCACCATCATCGTGTCTTGCGCGCCGGGGGCAAAGGCGATGACCAGATCGGCAATGGGAGTCGTCGTCAGTTTGGCAACCAGCACGGCAAAGGCGGTAGCGATGGCCACCGCCACCGCAAACGAGCCCAGCGCAGCGCCGAGATAGCCGAACAACATGCGCGCCGGTGTATTGGCGAAGCGGGCGCCGACCGTGGCTCCCATGGCGACGATCGCGGGGCTGACGATCCAGGTCGGCAAATTTGCGTGCATGAAGCCGCTGCCGTGCAGAATGCCGGATCCGAGCATGGCGCCGAATACCATGCTCGCAGGAAAATTGATCCAACGCAGGGCGAAAGCCGTCAGCGTGGAAAAGCCGGCGAGAATTCCGATGTCCGTCCAGCTCGCCGTGAAGGCCGACGCGCCAAGGCTAGCGGTGGGCGGCGCCATTAATCCGAACAAAGCCAAACCGCCGGGCAAGCCGACGGCGAGGAAAATCACTCGGACGGTTTGCACGATGACGACCCCGCGGATGTCGGCACCGCTGTGTTGCGCCAAGGCGATGACCTGAGCCATGCCACCGGGCGAAGCGCCATAGAGCGCCGAATCCGGGCTCCAACGATGCACGGTTCGCAGGTAGGTCATCGCTCCAAGCGTCATGCATAGCGCGGAGATGGAAATGATCAGGATGCTGAGCGGCCAATCGACGACGCCGTGCAGAGTCTGCGGTGTCACGGTGGCCCCGATCGAAATTCCGACCACGATGAAGACGATCCGCGCCAGCGGCGCTGGAACCGTCGTGGTGCGGCCCCATAGCGCAGCAACCGCGACCGCCAAGATCGATCCGCAGATGAGCGCCGCGGGAAAGTGGATCCACACAAACAAAATGGCCCCGCCAGCTGCGATCAGCAGCGTCTCGAGGCACTGCATGGCTTTGCGATAGCGCGGGTCGGAGGGAAACATCGTTGCATCCGCTGGCAAACTTAGGCCGCGCCCAGGAGCGCGGCCTGAGACGATCAATGCCGTGGATCACAAGCGCGGTCAAACGAGGTCAGGCCGAGTGCAGTCGCCGCTCGCTGAGCACGATCCTCACAAGATCGGCGGTATTTTTGGCGCCAAGCTTTTCCATGATCCGTGCGCGATGGACCTCGATCGTGCGCGGGCTGATGCCGAGTGCACGGCCCGCCTCCTTGTTGGAGGCGCCGCCGGCGATCTGGCTGAGCACTTCGCCTTCGCGTGGCGTCAACAGCTCCTGGCCGGGAAAGTGCCGCGGAAGGCTGTCGATTGCGGCTTTGGTTCGGCGCTTCCGAGCCTCCAGCGCCTCACCGATCCGCCTCGCCACCGCCGCGGCGTCAAAGGGCTTCTCAATCACGTCGAGGGCGCCATGTCTGATGGCATCGACGGCCATCGGGATGTCGGCGCGGCCGGAGATGATGAAGATTGGCGCCGTGAAGTTCCTTGCGTTCAATTTTCTCAGCACCTCGAGGCCGGAGATGCCTGGCATGTGCACGTCGAGCAAAATGCAAGCTGGCATTATCTCCCGCGTTGTTTCCAAAAGGGATGCACCCTCCGCAAAACTCGTTACCGTATAGCCTTCGAGCGCTAGGACAACCGCCAGCGCCTCCCGAACCGCTGGATCGTCGTCGGCGACGAAAATCTCGCCTTGGTGATTTAGTTGCTGATTCATCTGCCTGTTCTCCCGAATCGAACGCTGGGCCGCAGCGTTCGTTTGCCTTCGATTCGGCCATTCGGCAGCGTGCAGATGGAGCATCGGTGCGGCGAACGGTCGTTAGTTCGCGGGCCAGCGTGGCGTCGATACCGGCCACGGTGGCCGTCTCCAGACGCGGGACTTTTCGGCGGAGCTCGCAGTCCGCTTCAAAGCGAACCGTTGGCCTACCCGCTATAGTTGTATATATACGTCATTTCCCCTAGGCGGCGCAATTGCGTTGACCCCGGGCAGGCGAACGGCCTTCAGAATGTGGATAAGTCCTCCCCGATTAAGTGCCGTTGGCGGCGGATAGGGGGAAAGCGAGTCTATCCCCCTGATCTTCCCGAAACGGTGGACAATCCGCGCCGAGGTGTGATGACCTGACGGCAGTGGGAGCGTCAGCGCCTCGGGGCGGCTCGGGCATTTTCGCCTGGCGGGGTGCGGGAGTGGTGTCTTGCCAGGCTGGGCTGTCATCGCCGTCGCGCTCGGCTACGTCGGGCTGCTGTTCGCAATCGCCAGCTACGGTGACCGGAAGCGGCATCTGGCCCGCAAGAGCGGCGCACACCTCCTGATCTATCCGCTGTCGCTCGCGATCTATTGCACTTCCTGGACCTTCTTCGGCTCGGTCGGGCTCGCTTCGCGCGCCGGATTCGAATTCATTGCGATCTATGTCGGTCCGATGCTGATGATCGGCCTCTGTTCGCCGTTCATCGTGCGTATCGTGCGGATCGCCAAGGCGCAGAACATCACCTCGATCGCCGATTTCATCGCCGCCCGTTATGGAAAGCACCAGGCGGTTGCCGCCTTGGTAACGGTGATCGCCATCGTCGGCATGCTGCCTTACATCGCGCTGCAGCTCAAAGCCGTCTCTTCCTCGCTGTCCACCGTCCTCTCCCATTACGCCGTCAATTCAGGCGCGGTCCAGGCGGCGCCCCCTGAGACCGCGCTGGTCGCCGCATTTTCGCTGGCGCTGTTTGCCGTGCTGTTCGGCACACGCCACATCGACGCAACCGAGCATCAGCACGGGTTGATGCTGGCGATAGCCACCGAGTCCGTCGTCAAGCTATTGGCGTTCTTCGCCGTCGGAATCTTCGTGACCTTCTGGATGTTCGACGGGCCGGCGTCGTTGTTCCACCAAGCCATGCAGAATCCTGGCGCGGCATCGGTGCTTACCGCAACGCCAAACTTCGGAACGTTGCTGACCATGACCTTCCTGGCGCTGTTTGCCATTGTTCTGCTGCCGCGCCAGTTCCACGTAACGGTCGTCGAAAATAACAATGAAGCCGAGATCTCGCGCGCCGCCTGGCTGTTTCCACTATATCTCGTCCTCATCACGATGTTTGTCTTGCCGATCGCAGTGGCCGGGGTAATGACCTTTTCCGGCGGGCGCACCGACAGCGACATGTTCGTCTTGACGCTTCCGCTCGCCGCCGGCTCCGACCTCGTGGCGCTCGTCGCTTTTGTCGGTGGCCTATCGGCCGCCACAGCCATGGTGATTGTCGAGACGGTGGCGCTCTCCATCATGGTGTCAAACGACATTATTATTCCCTGGGTGCTACTGAAGCGCCGGGACATGCCGCTCTCTGCGCACGAAGACATGGGGGCGTTGCTGTTGACAGTGCGCCGCATCGCCATCTTCGTCATTTTGTTCCTCGCTTACATGTATTTCCTGATCGGTGGCGAGGCGCAGCTTGCTTCGATTGGGCTTTTGTCATTCGCGGCCATCGCTCAGCTTGCGCCGGCGTTCTTCGGGGGACTGATCTGGCGCGGCGGCACCGCGCGCGGCGCGATTGCCGGAATGACCGTCGGCATTCTGATCTGGGCCTATACGTTGCTGCTGCCAACTTTTGCCGACATCGGCATGGTGAGCCGGGAATTCCTCGCGCACGGTCCGGGCGGCCTTGCCTTTCTGCGGCCGGAAGCGCTGATCGGACTATCGCTGCCGCCGCTTGTGCATGGCGTGTTCTGGAGCCTGGCGCTGAATGTGATCGCCTACCTTGTCTTTTCCTTCAGCCGGATGCCGGTTTCCGCCGAGCGCTTGCAGGCCAATGCCTTCGTGCCGTCGGAACGCGATCCGGTCGCGCCAAGCTTCCGCCGGTGGCGTTCTTCGGTCACGGTGGAGGAACTGACGAAAACCGTCGGCATCTATCTCGGCGAGGAGCGCGCGCTCGCCGCCTTGAGAAGTTTCGCCGCAAACCGGCGGATCAACCTTGAGCCCGCAAGCGAGGCCGATTTCCAGCTGCTGCGCCACGCCGAATACCTGCTGGCTTCCGCCATCGGCGCCGCCTCATCCCGCCTCGTGCTCACGCTGCTGCTGCGCCGGCGCGTGCTTTCCACCAGCCGCGCCCTGAAACTGCTCGACGATGCCAACGCTGCGATCCACTACAACCGCGAGATCCTACAGACCGCGCTCGACCACGTCCGCCAAGGCATCGCCGTCTTTGACAAGGACATGCGCCTGATTTGCTGGAACCGGCAGTTCGGTGAAATTCTCGATCTTGCCGCCGACGTCATGCAGGCCGGCCTCACTCTCGAAGATATTCTCCGGCTGCAGGCCGAACACGAGGCGGGCGGGCGCAGCCCCCCTGAAAACGTCTTGCGCGAGCGTCTCGCCCGCTACCTTTCCGGCTCGCAGCCCTTCCTCGAGCGCTTCGCCGCGCACAAGCTCGTGGTCGAGATACGCACCAACAAGATGCCCGATGGCGGCATCGTCATCACCTTCAGCGATATGACTCCGAGCGTCGAGGCTGCGGAAGCTTTGGAGCGCGCCAACGAAACCCTAGAGCGCCGCGTGCGCGAGCGCACGGAAGAGCTGACCAGGCTCAATGCCGAGCTTGTGCGTGCCAAGGCGCAGGCCGAGGAGGCGAATATCTCCAAGACCCGGTTTCTGGCCGCCGCCAGCCACGACATTCTGCAGCCGCTCAACGCGGCGCGGCTTTACGTCACCAGCCTGACCGAACGATCCGGCGCAGCCGACAACACGCGCCTCGTCAGCAATATCGACGCCTCGCTGGAAGCGGTGGAGGAAATTTTCGGGGCGCTCCTCGATATTTCCCGGCTGGATACCGGCGCGATGAAGCCGGAATTGGTCAACTTCCGCATCGACGAATTGCTCGACCATATTGAGGTGGAATTCGCGCCGCTGGCGCGGGAGAAGGGTTTGAAGCTGATCTTCCTGCCTTGCTCACTGACCGTGCGCTCCGACCGCCGTCTCCTGCGCCGGCTAGTGCAGAATTTGGTCTCGAACGCCATCAAATATACCCGTGAAGGCCGCGTCTTGGTCGGCTGCCGCCGCCGCGGCGGCAAATTGCGAATCGATGTCTACGACACCGGTCTGGGTGTGCCGCAGACGAAGCAACGCGAGATCTTCAAGGAATTCCACCGCCTCGAGGAAGGCGCCAAGGCGGCGCGCGGTCTCGGCCTCGGCCTCTCGATCGTGGAGCGTATCGCGCGCGTGCTCGATCACCGCATCGAAGTCGATTCGGTGCTCGGCCGCGGCTCGCGCTTCTCCATCGAGGTTCCCGTGGCCAGCGCCGGCGCGCGCGTCGTGACGCAATCCGACGACGCGGCGCGTCTGCAGCCGCGCACCCTTGTGCACGCCACCGTGCTCTGCCTAGACAATGAAGTCTCCATTCTCGATGGCATGCAAACCCTTCTCGAGGGCTGGGGCTGCCGCGTGCTGAAGGCGGAAGATCTGCCATCGGCCGCCGCCAGCGTCGAGCAGGCCGGCCTCATGCTCGATGGCCTCCTGGTCGATTATCATCTCGCCGACGGCAACGGCATCGATGCCATTATCGAGCTGCGCAGGCGCTTCGGGGCCGATCTGCCGGCGGTTCTCATCACCGCGGATCGCGGCCCCCAGGTGCGTGCGGAAGCGCGGGTGCACGATATTCAGGTGCTCAACAAACCGCTGCGGCCGGCGGCGCTGCGCGCGCTGCTCGCGCAATACCGCGTTCGCCGCGTAGCGGCCGCCGAGTAAGGCAATCCTGAAACGGCGGGAGATCAGCCGGCGAGCGATGCCGGCTGCCACTGGCCGATTTCGATCTTCGCCGCGGCGATGACGGCCTGGGTGCGGCTTTCCACCCCAAGCTTTTGCAGGATCGCGGAGACATGGGCCTTTACCGTGGCCTCCGACACCGCAAGGGCATAGGCGATCTGTTTGTTGAGCAGACCCTCCGAAAGCATCATCAGCACGCGAACCTGCTGCGGCGTCAGCGTGGCCAGCCGCGCCAGGAGATCGGCGGTGCGCGCGTCTGTCTCCCTGCCGAGATCGACGTCGGGCGGCGTCCATTCGCGGCCCGACAGGACGTTGCCGATCGCCGCGCGCATCGGTTCCACGGCCAGCGTCTTTGGGATAAAGCCCGCCGCGCCAAAATCCATGCAACGGCGGATCACTACGGGATCGTCATTGGCGGAAACGACCATTACTGGCACGCTGGGATATTGGGCACGCAGGCACATCAGGCCGGAAAAGCCGCGCACGCCGGGCATGGTGAGATCGAGAAGGACGAGATCGACATCGTCGTCGCGATCGAGAAGTTTGGTGATCTCGTCGAAATTGCCGGCCTCGGCAATGTCGATGCGGTCGGAAAGGCCCTTGATCGCCTCGCGCAGGGCCCCGCGGAAGAGCGGATGATCGTCAGCAATGATCAGACGGTAGTTCAATGCGTGAAAGTTTGCCGGCCCTTGTACGCGCATTTTTGTACAACCCCCGCACTCACCTTACACGAATTCCGATAGGCCGCCAGTCTGGCATACCAAATGCCAGCGGCCAAGCGGTTCCCCCTCTATCGTCTGCGGCTGCCGATAAACTGCAGTAAAACCTCGCGTTTATGCGGTTGGACGCGGTGCTCGATCAGATAGATGCCTTGCCAGGTGCCAAGGCCGGGAGCCCCACCGCGGACCGGTACTTGCAACGACACGCCGGTCAGCATCGCTTTGATGTGCGCCGGCATGTCATCCGGCCCCTCTACCTTATGCACCCAGTCTGCATCATCGGGCGCCAAGCGCCGCAGCGCCGTAAGCAGATCTTTCTGCACATTGGGGTCGGCATTCTCCTGGATGGCCAGCGAGGCCGATGTGTGGCGAAGATAGATCAACAGCAACCCGTCAGCGGCGGCGCATTTCCCGAGAAAGTGGCTGACATCTTTTGTGATTTCAATAAAAGCCGGGCCCTGGGTCGGCACCGTGAGCGTCGCGCCCGCGATCACATCCGGGCTCGACGTCTCGATTGCGGAAAGTGGATTCACTGGCGGGCTCTTTGGGGCGACGAACCTAACCCTTCCTGAACAAATCTCTTTGCAAACCGACGATGAGATCGACCAGGCGCTGCCAGACGGTAACGGTGAATCCCTTGATGCGATCGACGTCGGACTG
>Ga0070741_10014972_pt1 | contig 13276 bp, 13 predicted proteins | sample Coa_R1_4_FD_66440 | JGI IMG/M metagenome (GOLD analysis project Ga0070741, IMG submission 66440) | Surface soil microbial communities from Centralia Pennsylvania, which are recovering from an underground coalmine fire - Coalmine... | ecosystem: Environmental > Terrestrial > Soil > Unclassified ... | reverse complement strand
CGGCATCGGGCGCGCGACCGCGATCGAGATGGCGCGGCAGGGGGCGAAGGTCGTCGTGTCCGACCTCGACGACGAGAGCGGCCACGGGACCCTGGAGCTGATCCGCGACGCGGGCGGCGAGGCGACCTACCGCCACGCGGACATGCGCTCGAACGACGACATCCTCGCGCTGATGCGGCACGCCGTCGACACCTTCGGCCGGCTCGACGTGCTCCACAACAACGCCGGCGTCCACGAGAGCAGCTTCGTCTCCGAGAACATGACTGTCGACGCGCTCCCGGTCGACGTCTGGGACGCGGTGATCGACATCAACCTGAAGGGCGTCTGGCTCGCCGCGCGCGCCGCGTTCCCGTTCATGCGCGACGGCGGCGGCGGCGCGATCGTCAACGCCGGCTCGACCGCGTCGCTGATGGGCTACCCGATGTGCCCGGCGTACACCGCGACGAAGCACGCGATCGTCGGCCTCACGAAGTGCATGGCGATCGACTTCCGCGAGGCGAAGATCCGCGCCAACTGCTACTGCCCCGCCTCGATCGACACCGCGATGGTCTCGAAGTTCTGGGAGTCGGCCGACGACCCGGAGGTCGTGCAGTCGTTCATGGCGGCGTCGCACCTCTACCCGAAGCGGCTCGGCAGGCCCGAGGAGGTCGCGAAGCTCGTCTGCTTCCTCGCCTCCGACGATGCCTCGTTCGTGAACGGCGCCGCGTTCCTGATCGACGCCGGCTCGCTCGCGTGGCGGGCGACCGACTGACTACGCGGCGAAGCAGAGGGCGAGGATCGCCGGCTCGGTGATCTCGGCGCCGCGGAGCTCGCCGGCGAGCCGGCCCTCGCGCAGGACGAGGACCCGCTGGCAGAGGCCGACGATCTCCTCGAGCTCGGAAGAGATCACGATCACGCCGGCGCCGCGCTCGGCGAGCCGCGCGACGAGCGCGTAGATCTCCCGCTTCGCGCCGACGTCGATCCCGGCCGCCGGCTCGTCGAAGACGAAGATCCGGGCGCCGGTCATCAGCCACTTCGCGATCAGCGCCTTCTGCTGGTTGCCGCCCGAGAGGTACTTGAGCGGCTGCCTCGTCGACGGCGTCGCGATCCGCAGCTCGCGCACCCGCTCGGCGACCGCCCGCCGCTCGGCCCGGCCGCGCAGCACCGTGCGGCCCCACGAGAAGCGGCGCAGGCTCGGCAGGGTCACGTTCGCCGCCACCGACAGCTCGACGACCGCCCCCTGGTTCCGGCGGTCCTCGGGGAGCAGCGCCAGCCCGCGCCGGATCGCGTCGCGGGGGCTGCCGACGTCGACGACCTCGCCGGCGAGCTCGATCGCGCCCCGCTCGCGCCGGTCGGCGCCGAACACCATGCGCGCGACCTCGCTGCGGCCCGAGCCGACGAGGCCGGCGAGGCCGAGCACCTCCCCCGGGTAGAGGTCGAACGAGACGTCGCGCACGTGGCCGCCGCAGAGCCCGCGCACGCGCAGCAGCGGCTCCGCGGAGAGCGGCTCGCCGTGCTCCGGGAACATCTGCTCGAGCTCGCGCCCGACGATCAGGCTCATCATCTGCCGCTTGTCGAGGTCGCGCGTGTCGCGGGTCGCGACGACGCGCGCGTCCTTCATCACCGTCGTCCGGTCGGTGAGCTCGATCACCTCGTCGAGGCGGTGCGACACGTAGACGACGGTGACGCCGTCGTCGCGGAGCTTGCGGATGACGCCGAGCAGCAGCTCGACCTCGTGCTCCGGGAGCGACACCGTCGGCTCGTCGAGGATCAGCAGCTGGACGTCGCGGGCGAGCGCGCGGCCGATCATCACGAGCCGCTGCGCCGCGGGCGACAGGCTCTCCGCCGGCGCGCGCAGGTCGGCGCGGAGCCCGAGCCGGTCGGCGATCTCCTGCGCCCGCCGGTGCAGCGAGCGCCAGCGCACGCGCCCGAGCCGCGCCGGGTAGTGGCCGACGAACATGTTCTCGGCCGCCGTGAGCTTCGGTGCGAGCGACAGCTCTTGCGGCACGACCTCGATCCCGAGGCGGACGGCGTGGGAGGGCGAGGAGTGGTGGATCTCTCGCCCCTTCCAGACGAGCTTGCCGGCATCGGGCAGAACGAGGCCGCCGACGATCTTGATCAGCGTCGACTTCCCGGCGCCGTTCTCGCCGATCAGCCCGAGGATCTCGCCCCGCCGGACGTCGGCGGAGACGCCGTCGAGGGCGCGGACGCCCGGGAACTCCTTCACGATCCCCCGGGCCTCGAGCAGCAGCTCCGGCTCGGGCCGGGGGGCAGGCGGCGCCGGCTCGCTCACGTCGTCAGCCCGGCGTCGACGACGAGGTTCTGCCCCGTCATCAGGCTCGAGTCGTCGGTGGCGAGGAAGACGACCGCGCGCGCCATCTCGTCCGGCGTGCACGCCCGGCGCAGCGCGGACATGCTCTCGAGGAGCTCCTTGCCCTCGTCCGGGTGGAAGCCGAGCTCCTCGGCGATCCCCGGCATCGCCGACTGGTAGATCGCGCCCTCCGGCATCGCGCCGGGCGTCAGCACGTTGACGCGCACGCCCACCGGCGAGACCTCGGCCGCGAGCGTGCGGGCGAAGCCGACGAGTGCAGACTTGGTGGCCGCGTACGGCGCGGCGAGCGGGAAGCCGCGCAGGATCCCCGCGCTCGCGACGAGGACGATCGAGCCGGCGCGGCGGGGGACCATCTGCCGGAGCGCGGCGCGGGTGCAGAGGAAGGTCGAGCGCAGGTTCGTCATCACGTGCTCCCACTCGGCCAGGTCCGTCTCGGCCAGCCGGCGCGGCGTGCCGTGCGTCGCCGCCGTGTGCAGGAGCGCGTCGACCGGCCCGAGCTCGCTCTGCGCCGTCTCGAAGAGCCGCTCGACGTGCGCCTCGTCGGAGACGTCGCCGGCGAGCACGACGGCGCGCCTGCCCTCGCCCTCGACGGCCGCGACCGTCCGCTCGAGCGTGGATGCCGTGCGGCCGGCGAGCGCCACGTCGAAGCCGCGCTGCGCGAGCGCCCGCGCGCTCGCGTGCCCGAGCGCGCCCCCGCCGCCGGTAATCACGGCGACGCTCACGTGCGGCCGCCGCCCGGGAAGGCGTGGACGTGCGAGGTTGCCGCGCGGCGGCTCACGCCCGCGAGCTCCGCGTGCCGATCCGCGACACGAGCACCGCCGTCACCAGCACCGCGCCTTGGATCACGTTCGCGATGTACGCCTTGTAGTTCATGATCACGAGCCCGGTCTGGATCGTCTGCATGAAGAGCACGCCGAGGAACGTCCCGAGGATGTGGAAGCGGCCGGCGCGCAGCGTCGCCGCGCCGAGGAAGACGCCCGCGTAGGCGGGCAGCAGGTAGCCGACCGCGCTGTTCGCGTAGTACTGCCCGGCCTGCGCGGTGACGACGATCCCCGCGAGCGCGGCGCCGAGCCCGACGATCGCGAAGCCGGCGACCCGGACGAGCTCGACGTTGACGCCGCCGAGCCGGGCGGCCTCGATGTTGCCGCCGATCGCCGCCATGTACCGCCCGAGCACCGTGTGCTCGGTCAGGAACCAGAGCGCGATCAGGACGCCGAAGGTGATCCAGATCGGGAGCTGAAGCGTGAGGAACGTCGTGTTGGCGACGGCGCTGTACGAGTGCGGGATCCCCTCGAAGATGTTCCGCCCGTCGTGCGTCAGCCGCAGCTCGATCCCGAGCATCACGGTCCCGGCGCCGAGCGTGATCACGAACGCCGACACGCGCGAGTAGGCGACGACCGCGCCGATCGCGCCGCCGATCGCCGCGCCGAGCAGCAGCGTGCAGAGGATCGTCACGCCGGTCGAGATCGCCTGGTGCGCGACCAGCACGATCGCGAATGCGCCGAGCAGCTGCGTGTGGTAGCCGATCGACAGGTCGAAGTCGTTCATGATCATCGGCACCGTCAGGACGGCGGCGATGATGATCACGACGCTGCCCAGGTTGAGGATCGAGCGCCAGTTGTCGGCGGTCGGGAAGACGTCGGGCTTCGCGATCGAGAAGATCGCGACCACGGTCACGAACGCCGCGAGCGTCCCGTAGCGGACGAAGTACGGGCCCGAGCGCGCGTACGCGTGACGCAGGCGCTGCCGCGCGCCGAGCGACGGCGGCGAGACGGTGAGCGCGTTCGGATCGTGTGCGGCCATGCAGGGGAAGGAGGGGCCGCCGGAGCGGCCCCTCGACCGTCAGCTCAGGACTTGACCGTGAAGCCGAGTGCCCTCCAGCGCGGTAGGAACGTCTTCGCGGGGTCCGGGTACGGGTACTCGTCGCCCTTCGGGATGTTCGCCGGCGTGATCAGCGCCGTCGGGATCGAGACCACGTCGTACTGCGCGTTCGGGTCGATCGGCTTCTTCTTGCCGAAGTACTGCAGCAGCTGGTCGGCCGCGATCCACGAGCAGTTGTTGTACGCCGCGTCCGAGAGCCCTGCCGCCGGCGCGCCCTTCCGCATCTCGGCGAGCGTCTCGGCGCCCGCGAGGAAGCCGAACACCTTGACCTTGTTCGTGCGGCCGAGCTGCTTGATCGCGTTGTCGGCCGCGGCGAACTCGAAGTCCTGGTCGGCGAAGACGCCCGTCGCCTCCGGGTGGGCGCGGAGCATGTCGAGCGTCGACTTCGTCGCGTCCTGCACGCCGTTCGCGAAGTCGACCTGGTGCGACGCGACGACGGTGACGCCGCAGTGGGCGAAGACTGCCTTCGCCACGGCGTCGCGGCGCGCGAGCGCGTCGAGCGGCGGGAAGAACTGCGCGACGACCTTCGCGCCGCGACCGAGCGTGTCGCACAGGTACTGCGCGGTGATCGCGCCGAGCGCGCTGTCGTTCGGGGAGATCTCGGCCGCGTACAAATGCTGCGGGTCCGGGTTCGGGCTGCCGATCGTGATCGCCGGGATCTTCGCCTTCTTCGCGGCCGCGAGCGCCTGCTGGGCGGCGGAGGGCGCGACCGCGATCGTCACGATCGCGTCCACCTTCTGCGTCACGAACGACTGGATCCCGGACGCCATCTTCGCCGGGTCGCCCTGCGCGTCGACGACGTTGACCTTCCAGCCGAGCGCGCTCGCGGCGCGGCGGAACTGCGCCTCGAGGCGCTGGGCGGCCGGTGACGCGCCGAGGATGTTCAGGAAGCCGACGGTGATCTTCGGCGGTGGTGCGAGCTGCGTGCGAGGGGCGCCCGAGGCGCCGGTCGCGACGACGACGGCGACCGTCGCGGCGGCGGCGAGGATCGGGTAGCGGAGCCCCCTGGCCTGGAGCGTACGCAACGTGACCTCTCTTTCGAGTCGCTGGTGCGCTAACGTCGCGCGGGCGCATATCAAACGCACGTTTGTTCGAATGAGTCAAGAGCCCACAGCAGCCGATGCGCCGGCGCGGGCGCCGGCGCGGATCGTCGACGCGCACCACCACCTCTTCGACCTCGATCTGCGGCCGCGCGGCTGGCTCCACCCCGAGGAGCCCGTTCCGGACGCGGTCACGAGCCTCCTCGGCGACGTCGCGCCGCTCCGCCGCTCGTACCGGCTCGACGACTACCTCGCGGACGCGCTGCCGGCGAACGTCGTCAAGTCGGTGCACGTGGAGGTCGAGCGGCACGACGATCCGCTCGCCGAGACGCGGTGGCTGCAGTCGCTCGCGGACGAGCACGGGTTCCCGCACGGGATCGTCGCGTACGCGCCGCTCGAGGACCCGGCGGTCGGCGAGCTGCTGCAGGAGCACGTCCGCTTCCCGAACGTCCGCGGCATCCGCCAGGTGCTGAACTACGAGGACGAGCCGGCGCTCCGGTTCACGTCGAGGCCGCTGCTGCGGGACCCGGCGTGGCGGCGCGGGTTCTCGCTGCTCGCCAGCCGCGGGCTCTCCTTCGACCTCCACGTCTGGCCGAGCCAGCTCGCCGAGGCGGCCGCCCTCGCCCGCGAGTTCCCCGAGACGCAGGTCGTGCTCGACCACGCCGGCGTGCCCCGCGAGCGCGACGAGGCCGGGCTGGCCGCGTGGCGCCGCGGCCTGGCCGAGCTCGCCGGCCAGCCGAACGTCGCCGCGAAGGTCTCGGGCCTCGGGATGGTCGACCACACGTGGACGCTCGAGAGCATCCGGCCGCTCGTGACGGGCGTGCTCGAGGCGTTCGGCGTCGAGCGGTGCCTGTTCGGGAGCAACTTCCCGGTCGACGGGCTCTACCGCGACTTCGAGGGCGTCGTCGCCGCCTGCGCCGCGATCGCGTCCGAGCTCGGCCTCTCGGAGGGCGAGCTCGACGCGCTCTTCGCCGCGAACGCCGAGCGCGTCTACCGGCTCTGACCCGCGCCGCGGCGCGGGCGCGATCAGAACGGCAGGTCGAGCGTCAGGTGCATGCTCCGGAAGCGGAGCGCGCCCGCGTCCTCGACGACCTCGGTGCGGTAGAGGCCGCTGCTCTTCACCTCGAGCCTGCCGTTCTCGACGACGACGAGGGTCAGGATCGCGGTCGCAACCGCGACGCCGCCCTCCTCGCGCTCGACCCGGACGTTCGTGATCACGTGGCGGCGCTGGTCCGTCTGCGCGTTCACCGTCGTGCTGCAGAAGTCGACGATCGCGTCGCGGCCCTCGATCGGGCCGATCGTGTCGCCTCCGGTGATCGCGATCGTGAAGGTCGCGTCCGCCGTGAACACGGTCTCGAGCACCGGCCACTCCCGCGAGTCCATCGGCCACCCGTACTGCGCGAACAGCTGGTCCAGCTCCCGCTTGTCGATCACGCTCCTCCTCCTCGGATCTGTAGGCTCCCACGCCAGTGAGCGAGCAGTCGCCGAACGGTCCCGCGACGCTCCGGGGAGTCCACCACGTCGGCATCCCCGTCCGCAACCTCGAGCGGTCGCTCGCCTGGTACCGGGACCTGTTCGGGATCGAGCCCGACTTCACGGTCGAGGCGGAGGGGGACGACACGTCGGCCGCGGTGCAGCTCGAGGACGCGCGGATCACCGCGGCCTTCCTCACCGTCGGCAACACGATCCTCGAGCTGCTCGAGTACCACCACCCGCGCGGGGAGGACTTCAGCCTGCGCAACTGCGACGTCGGCGCCGTCCACGTCTGCCTGGAGGTCGAGTCGGTCGACGCCGCCTACGAGCGGCTCCGCTCCTCCGGCGCCGAGTTCAGCGCCGCTCCGGCGACGATCCCGGAGGGACCGCTCGCGGGACACCGCTTCGCGTACTTCCGCGACCCGGACGGCGTCCAGTTCGAGCTCTTCGAGAAGCCGGGCTCGTAGCCGCGCCGGTCGGCGCGCGGGGGCGTCAGAAGCCGAGGTCGAGGAAGAGGCGCATGTCGCCGAAGCGCCAGGCGCCCCCTTCCTCGACGAGCGTCGTCGTGTAGTAGCCGCAGCTCTTGACCTCGAGCTGCCCGTTCTCGACGACGAGCAGCGTCAGGTTCGCCGCGCCGCCGTCGCCTTCCGGGCGGACGTTCGTGATCACGTGCCGACGCTGGTCGGGCTGGGCGATCGTCGTCGACGAGATGAAGTCGACGATCGCCGCGCGCCCGGCGATCGGCGGCACGACCTCCTCGCCGGCGACGCTGACGCCGAAGCTCGCGTTCTCGGCGAAGGTGCCGGCGAGGAGCTCCCAGCGGCCGTGGTCGATCCCCCAGGCGTAGTCGGCGAAGAGCCGGCCGAGCTCGGCGACCTCGATCATTCGGGGTCGACCCACTCGTCGTCCGACCGGCGCGCGGCGCTCCGGCGCCGCTCGGCGGCCGGCTTGAAGCCGATCCGCACCTCCTTGAGCGCGCGCAGGAAGAAGTTCTGGTGGTGCTCGAGCGTCGACGGATCCTGCGCCAGCCAGACCTCGTCGACGAGGTCGACGAGCGCCTTGAAGCCGTAGTACAGCTCGCGCCGGGCGAGCGGCGCGCCGAGGCAGTGGTGCGCGCCGACGCCGAACGCGAGGTGCCGCCGCGGCTTGTCGCGGTCGAGGTCGAAGTCCTCCGCGCGGTCGAACGCGCGCCGGTCCCGGTTGCCGGCCGCGTAGCGCAGGTTGACGACGGAGCCGGCCGGGATCGTGACGCCGTGCATCTCGACGTCGACGACCGTCTCGCGGAGCAGCCCCTGCACGGGCGACTCGAGCCGCAGCACCTCCTCCGAGAAGCGCTCGACGTACCGCTCCGGGTCGCTCTTGACCTTCTCGAAGATGTCAGGCCGCTGGCAGAGGATGACGACGCCCTCGGCGAGCGCGTTCGTGGTCGTCTCGGAGCCGCCGACGAAGAGGTCGGCGAACATCTCCGCGTGCAGCTCGTTGTCGTTGAGCGGGCGGCCCCATTCCGGGATCTCGCGGTTGACGAGCACGCTCAGCAGCGTGTCGTTCGGCTCCTCGCGGAGCTGCTCGAACAGCTTCTGGAAGTAGTGCTGGCCCTCGATCTCCATCTCGACCGACCAGCGCATCTCCTCCTCGGTCTGCATCAGGCCCATCCGCTTGATCCACGCGTCGGTCCAGGTCTTGATCATCGGCAGGTCCTCGTCGGGGACGCCGACCTGGTGGCCGATCACGTACAGCGGCAGCGGGATCGCGAGCTGCGCGACCCACTCGCACTCGCCGGCCGGGAGGAAGTCCTCGACCAGGCGGTACGCGAGGTCCTCGACGAACGGGTCGAGCTCGCGGATCGCCGACGGGCGGAACGCGTAGTCGAAGAGCCGGCGCATCTCGATGTGGTTCGGGTCGTCGCGCGCGTCGAGGCTCGGGGCCGGCACCCAGCCCTTCTCCTCGTAGAGCTTCGTCACCGCAGCCGCCTGGCGCGCGATCTCGGCCTGGCGCTTCGCCTCCTCCGGGTCGTCCGGCCGGATCGCCTTCCCCGTGTTGTTCGCGCCGTTGCCGACGCCGTTCGAGAACCGCGTCGTGTCGAGGAGAATCGAGCGGATGTCCTCGTAGCGGGTGACGACGTACATCCCGGTGCGCGGGTCCTTCCAGACCGGCGCCTCCTCGCGAAGCTGCTCGTACGCGTGGTACGGGCACTCGTTCACGTCCTTGTCGAAGAAGTTGACGTCCACCGCAGACTGCGTCACGGAGCCTCCTCGAAGGTCGGGGCCGATCGGCGCAAGTGTACGACCGTCAGCGACTAGGCTCAACCAAATGGTCGGTCCAATTCCAGCGAGCTGGTCGATCCCGGCGGAGCAGGCGAGCGCCCGCGAGGTCGCGGCGGGCGTCTGGCGGCTGCGGCTGCCGACGGCGTGGGACGGCATCCCGCACGTGAACGCCTACGCCGTCGAGCGCGACGACGGCGTGCTGCTCGTCGACTGCGGAACCGCCGGCGACGAGACGTGCTGGGAGGCCCTCCGGAAGGCGCTCGCCGACGCGGGGCTCGCGCTCGCCGACGTGCGGCTGCTCGCCGCGACCCACGCGCACTCGGACCACGTTGGCCTCGCGGCGCGCGTCGTCGACGAGACGGGCTGCGCCTTCGCGATGCACCCGGACCACGAGCACCTCTACGCGATCATGCGCGAGCCCGCCCGCTACGAGGCGGCACGGGAGCGGCGGGCGCGCCAGGAGGGCGTGCCGGACGACCTGCTGCACCTCTACCGCGACGTGAGCGAGGAGGTCGACGGGGTGCTCGCGCCGGTCGAGCCGGCGGTCGCGCTCGTCCCGGGTGCGACGCTCGCCTCGGCGGCCGGCGAGTGGCGGGTGGTCGAGACCCCCGGGCACGCGCCCTCGCACGTCTGCCTCTACCGCGAGTCGGACCGCGTGCTCCTCGCCGGCGACCTCGTCACGCCGGTCTTCGCGCCGTTCTTCGACTACGGCTTCAGCCCCGATCCGGTGGCGGAGTTCCTCGGCTCGCTCGACGCGGTCGCCGCGCTCGAGCCCGACGTGCTGCTGCCGGGGCACGGCCGCGCGCTCGAGCGGGCCGTTCTCGACGACCACCGCGAGGCGACCCAGGCCCGGCTCGAGGCCACGCTGCGGGCGGTCCGCTCGGAGCCGGCCGGCGGGTACGAGCTGACCGAGCGCATCCACGAGCAGCCGGCGCCGCCGATGTTCCGGGTCTGGCAGCTCGTGGAGGTCGCCGGCTACCTGCGCCACCTGCGCCTGACCGGGAGGGTCGTCCGGGACGAGCTCGCGGACGGCCGCTTCCGCCACCGCGCCGCCTGACCTCCCCGGGCTTCGTGCGCCGTAGCATGCCGAGATGATCGTCAGGGTCGGGACGGCGCCGCGGGCGCGCGGGCTCGGCTATGCCGAGTTCCAGGAGCACTGGCGGACGGAGCACGGCGCGCTCGCCGGCAGCCTGCCAGGTCTCCGCGGCTACGTCCAGAACCACGCGGTGCTCGACGGCGGCAGGCCGCTCCTCCCGTACGTCGGCTTCGACGCGTGCTCCGAGCTCGAGTTCGACAGCCTGGCTGCGATGGACGAGGCCTTCGCGTCCGAGCACTACCGGCGCGAGGTGGCGGCCGACGAGCAGGCGCTGATCGACAAGACCCGCTTCGCGATGCTGCTCGCGGAGCGGCGGGTGCTCGCGGACGCCGAGCCGCCGCCGGGCGCCGTCAAGCTGCTCACGTTCCTGCCGCTCGATCCCCGCTCGTCGCGGGAGCGGCTCGCAGCGGTGCTGGCGGGGCCGTATCGCGAGGCCGTCGGGCAGGCGGCGCCGGTCCGGCACGAGCAGCTGCTCGAGCTCCCAGGCGCGCACGAGGGCCGGCTGGCTGCGCTGTGGCCGGCGGTCGACGTGCTCTGGTTCGCGTCGGTCGAGGCCGCGCTCGAGGCGCTCGTCGGCGAGGCCGGCCAGCGCGCGGCCTACGAGCTCGCCGGCGCCTCGCTCGCCCCGGCGCGGCTGCTCGCGACGCCGATCCGGGTCGTGTGAGCGCCGGAGCCTCGCGACTCGGCGCGCACCGGCTGACGGCGGACGACGGGCTCTGCGCCGCGGCGCCGATCATCTGGTCGCTGCAGATCGTGGCGTCGAAGTACTCGCTGACGCACGGCTTCACGCCGCTGCCCTTCCTCGCGCTGCGCTTCGCGATGGCGGCGAGCGCGTTCGGGCTGCTCGGCTTCTGGCTCGAGCGGAGCTTCCGGATCGCCGACCGGCGCGACCGGCTGTGGCTCGCGGCCGCGGCGGCGTCGATGACGGGGAACCAGCTCGCGTTCGCCTACAGCCTGCGCTTCACGACCGCGGTCACGGTCGCGTTCATGTTCGGGCTGATGCCGATCGTCGCGGCCCTGCTCGCGGCGGCGGTCGGGATCGACCGGCTCGCGCGCCGGACACTCGCCGCCGGCGCCGTCTCCTTCTCCGGCGTCTGCCTCGTCGTCGTCGGCGTCCCCGGCGGCATCCACGAGCTCGGCGGCGACCTGATCGGGATCCTGCTCGCGTTCGGGACCGTCGTCACGTACGCCGCCTGGAACGTCTCCGTCGCGCGTCCGATGCGCACCTACTCCGCCTACCGCGTCAACTCCGTGATCCTGCTCTCCGTCGCCGTGCCGATCGAGGCGATCGGCGCGCCGAAGCTCGGGGGGTGGTCGTTCTCGGCGCCGACGTGGGCGTGGGCCGGCGTCGTCTACGCCGCGATCGGCTCGCTCGTCGTCGGCAACGCGCTCTGGTACCGTGCGATCGAGCGGGTCGGCCCCTCCCGCGCGTCGGTCTACGGCAACCTGCAGCCGTTCCTGGCCGTCATCTTCGCGGCGCTCCTCCTGAACGAGACCGTGACCGCCGTCCAGCTCGCCGGCGGCGTGCTCATCGCGGCCGGCATCGCCGTGTCCCGTCCGGGCCGGCCGCGGGCGGTCGCGCGCGCCGTCGTCGCGCTCGAGGACGAGGCCGGCGGCGAGTGATCAGAGCGCGGTCTCGCCCGCGTCGGCGACGACGACCGAGCCGGTGACGAAGCTCGCCTCGTCCGAGAGCAGGAAGCAGACGGTCGCGGCGATCTCCTCCGCCCGGCCGACTCGCTTCAGCACGTTCATCTGCGCCGCCTGCGCTGCGCCGCGCTCGAAGCTGCCGCCGCCCCGCTGGATGTAGAGCGGCTCCGTCATCCCCGTCCGCACCCGGCCCGGCGCGACGACGTTGACGCGGATCTCCGGCCCGAGCTCGGCCGCGAGCTGCCGCGAGAAGGCGAGGATCGCTCCCTTCGCGGCGCCGTAGGGCGCGTTGCCGGGCTGCGCCACGAGCGCGGCGATCGACGCGACGGTGACGATCGAGCCGCCGCCGAGCGCGCGCATGATCGGGACGACCTCGCGGCAGACGAGGAAGGTGCCGCCGGCGTGCACGGAGAGCATGCGGTTCCAGCGCTCGAGCGACCAGCCCTCGATCGGGTCGAAGTCGGCGTGCCCGGCCGCGGGGAACGCGCAGTCGATGCGCCCGAGCTGCTCGTGCGCCGACCGGACCGCCGCCCGCACGGCCTCCTCGTCGGCGACGTCGAGCTCGAACGCGACGCCGCCGAGCTCCTGCGCGACCGCCTCGGCCTTCGCGCCGTCGAGGTCGGCGACCGCGACCCGGCCGCCCTCGGCCGTGAACCGCCGCGCGACGGCGGCCGCGAGGCCGGACCCGCCGCCGGTCGCGAACAGCACCTTCCCCTCGAACCGCACCTCGCGGAACCTACACCGGCCGCGGCGCTACCGCAGGCCGAGCGAGGCCTCGGCGACGAGCGCTTTGTGCAGCTGGTTGTTGCCCTCGACGATCTGGAAGACCTTCGCGTCGCGGAGGTAGCGCTGCACCGGGTACTCGTCCGAGACGCCGTAGGCGCCGTGGATCTGGAAGGCGTCGGTCGCGGCCTTGAGCGCGACGTCGGAGGCGGTCATCTTCGCCATCGACGCGGCGTCGCGCGCGCGCAGGCCCTGGTCCTTCAGCCACGCCAGCCGGTAGGTCAGGAGGCGCGCCGACTCGACGCCGCAGATCATGTCGCTGATCATCTCCTGCACCATCTGGAACTTCCCGATCGGCTGGCGGAACACGCGGCGCTCGCGTGCGTACGGGACGGCGACGTCGACGCAGGCCTGGGCGAGCCCGACCGCGCGCGACGCGACCCCGAGGCGGCCGTTCTCGACGGCGTTCATGGCGATCGCGAAGCCCTCGCCCTCCTCGCCGAGGAGCGCGTCGGCCGGCACGCGCACGTCCTCGAGCACGAGCTCCCCGGTCGAGAGCGGCCGGAAGCCGTACTTGTTCTTGAGCGGGTGCTTCGAGATCCCCGGCAGGTCGGCGTCGACGAGGAACGCGCAGATCCGCTTGCGGCCGGTGCGCTCGTCGACGCCGAGGTGCGCGAAGGTGAGGAAGTACGTCGCGACGTCGAGGAAGCTGATCCACATCTTGGCGCCGTTCAGCACGTAGTCGCTCCCGTCGCGCCGGCACGTCGTGTCCATGTCCGAGACGTCCGTGCCGGAGCGGGCCTCGGTGACGCCGGCGCCAGCGAACGTCTTGCCCTGCGCC
>Ga0070741_10014971_pt1 | contig 13277 bp, 12 predicted proteins | sample Coa_R1_4_FD_66440 | JGI IMG/M metagenome (GOLD analysis project Ga0070741, IMG submission 66440) | Surface soil microbial communities from Centralia Pennsylvania, which are recovering from an underground coalmine fire - Coalmine... | ecosystem: Environmental > Terrestrial > Soil > Unclassified ... | reverse complement strand
GCCTGAGGGCGTGGCTCAGCGCGGAGCCAATGCCGCGAGCGTCGCCCCGAGCGCCGCGAACAGCGTGCCGTCGACCTCGACGAGCGGCGCGGACGCGACGTTCGAGCCGCCGCCGTAGTGCCAGAGGATCCGGCCGGTCCGCCCGTCGAGAGCGACGATGCCGCCCGCGCCGGCGGGGGCGAAGACGACGTCGCCGATCACGAGCGGGGGCGGCTGGTTGCCGTCCCCCGTGTGGACCCGCCAGAGCTCGTGCGGCTTGCAGTCGCTCCCGATCCCGATCGCGGCCACGCCGTAGCCGTTCTTGGCTCCGCCGTCCTTCGTGACGACCTGCGCGTCGTAGAGCATCCGCAAGCGCGCCGAGTACGCCGGCTGGCCGACGAAGGGAACGATGCCGTCGCTGAGCTCGACCTGGCCGACGGGCCCCGCCCCGATCCGGGTCCGATCCCAGACGTAGAGGAAGGTCGACTTGCTGTTCATCGCCGCCAGCGGCGGGCAGCCGCTCGGCTGGAAGAGAACGGGCGCAGCCCCGAAGTCGACGTCCTGGTGGTTCGTCGGAACATCGGCCGGCTTGTTCGCGGCAGTCGGACGAAGCGTCGCCGCGTCGAGCCGGACGAGCTTCTCCGCATAGCCGGCGTCGTCGTGCCAGCACTTGCAGCTCTCGTCGTGAACGAGCGCGTTGCCGACGCCGACGTAGAGGAAGCGCCCGCCCGGCTCCACGGAAACCCCGCCGTAACCCCAGATCCCACCGAGGGTCCCGGACCCCGGCACCGGGTCCCACGTCGCCACCACGCGGGGCCGATCGAGCGCGACCACGTCGATCCTCCCGTTGCCGGAATTGCCGTGCTCGTCGCTGTTGTCACACGGCGACCCGACCGGCACGAGCAGCCGACCGCCGACGATCCTCAGCCCGCCCCAGACATACTCGTACGGCGTCCGGCTCCCGGTGATCGAAAGCGGGAACCCCGGCGCCTCCGCGCCGGTCGCGAGCCGCAGGGCATGGAGCCTGCCAGTCGAGCCGATCACGTAGACAAGGCCGCGGGACGGATCGACCGCCGGCGTCGAGGTCACCCCCCAGTGGCCGCAGAGATCGAAACGGCCGAGGCCGCGCCTCCAGAGCGGCTTGCCGTTCGCGGCGTCGAACGCGTACAAGGTGTCCGCCTGCGTCGCGACGACCACGACCTGCTCCGTCCGGGCGCCGATCCGCACGCGCGCGACGACCGGCGACGCGTAGACGCGCCCGTCGAGGGGACGGCGCCAGCGAAGACGCATGCCGGCCAAGGTGGCGCGCGAGATGCGCTGCGAGGCGGCGCTGTTCGTGAGCTGGTCGTCGCCGCCGTAGCTCAACCACTGCTGCCGTTCGGCCGGCGCCCCGCGGGCCGTCGCAAGGGCGCTGCCGACCCCCGTTGCGAAGGCGAGCGCCACAGCGACGACGGCGACGCGGCGAACCTCTCGACCCCTCGTCATCGGCGGGGAAATTACCGAGCGGCGAGGCGGGAACGGAGCCAGGCGACGTGCTCGGCAAGCGCCGATGCGTCCTCGAGGCGCGCCTCGACGACGACGGTGCTCGCCCGAAGCTCCCGCCGCGCGAGCACGTCGAGGACCCAGCTGCCCTCGGCCACCGGCAGGTGACTGTCCGCGAAGCCGTCGTTGTCGTGGACGTGGAAGGCACGCACGTACGGCTCGACCGCGTCGACGAACGCGAGCCGGTCGAAACCGATCGTCCGCGCCGTCACGTTCAGATGGCCGGTGTCGATCAGCAGCCCGAGCCGTCGCGGCTCCAGCCGCCGGAAGAGGGCGGGAAAGTCGGCCGGCTCGGCAAGGAGAAGCTTCCCGCGGTCCGCCTCGGTGAAGACGTGGTTCTCGACCAGGAGCTCGACCCCGAGCGCGTCGGCTCGGTCGATCGCGAGCTCGAGCGCGGCGACGAACCGTTCGAGCGCGCGCCGCTCGTCGTCCGGCGACTCCGGCGGCGGCAGGACGAAGCTCGTCCCGTCGAACCCGACCGGATCCGTGATCCAGCCCGCGTGGACCGAGTAGAACGGAGCGCCGAGCGCTGCGGTCAGGTCGAGCGCCCTGAGGACGTGGTCCAGGCTCCGCCGCCGGAGATCGGCATCCGCCGACGCAAGGTTGAGGACGAACGGCTCGGCCGGCGGGGGGAAGTAGTTGTGGACGAGCAGCTCGAGCCCGAGCGAGCGCAGGCGCGGGACCAGGTCGCCGTCGGAATCCACGTCCGCAGCGCCGAGCTCGACCGCCGCGATGCCCGCAGCCCGGTACGCGTCGAGCACGTCCCACAGTCCGCGCGGCCGCGCGACGGCCCCCGTCGAGGCGTAAACGGTTGCCGTCAGCCGAGCCTCCGTCGAAGGAGCACGTCGGCGAGGGCGACGTCCAGCTCGTCGTCGATGTCAACGCTCCGATCGCGCGGCATGACGTACGCCGCGATGTCGCCGGCGAAGAGCTCGCGGCCGCCCGGATCGACCCGGTCGCGGCGGACGGCGTCGACGGCCCCGTTCAGGCGGTAGACGGGCGGCAGCAGCTGCCGGCGGAGGACGGCGCCCGAGTCGGGCTCGACGAACGGCACGAGGCGGTCGCCGTCGAGCGCGAGCATCCAGTACGGGTGGTGCTCGGCCTTGCAGACGGAACGGACGCAATCGGCACCGCTCGCCTCCAGCACGTCGAGCGCGCCCGCGATGTCGTCGGGCTCGCGCAGAGGCGCGGTCGGCCGGAGCCAGACGACGAGGTCGGGCTCGTGGCCGTCGTGCTCGCGGAGCCACGAGAGCGCGTGCAGGTAGACGGGCAGATCGGGCGTGTCGTCGAGCGCGAGCTCGCCCGGCCGCAGGAACGGCACCTCGGCCCCCTCGCCGCGCGCGATCTGCGCGATCTCCTCGTCGTCCGTCGTCACCACGATCCGATCGAGCCGGCCGCAGGAGCGCGCCTGGTCGATCGTCCACGCGATCGCGGGCCTCCCGGCCAGCTCGCGGACGTTCTTGCGCGGGACGGCTCGCGAGCCCCCGCGCGCCGGGATCAGCCCGAGGACGCGCACGCCCGCGTCACCGCGAGTGGGTCGAGGCGATAGAGGAGGAAGTACTGCGGCCGCCCTTCGCCGTTGCGCTGCTCGAGCCACCGCTCGCACAGCTCGGCGTAGGCCTCGGCATCGTGGATCCGGGTGGCGACGTACACCGGCCGCCGGATCCGCGAGACGCTCAGCTTGAACCTGAAGAGGCTGTCGTCCGGACTCCCCGTCCGGCCGCCGCCCAGGTGCAGCCACCGGTACCCCCCGGCGCTTCCCCACTCGGCGGCCGCGTGCAGCACGAGGTTTCCCGCGCCGAACCGGCGGCCCTCCTCCGTGCTGCCCGCGAGGTGGTAGTGGACGGTGTCGACCCCGGCGAGAAAGAGCCCCGCCGCGACGAGCTCGACGCCGTGGAGGACGCCGAAGAGGATCGCACGGTCGCCGAGCTCCTCGAAGTACCCGTCGTCGAAGTAGTACGACTCCGCCGCGGAGGCGCGGTCCATCGTCTCGCGGTACAGGCGCACGAACTCCGGCAGGGCGCTCCGCTCGAGCTGCCGAGCCTCCAGGCCCTCCCGGAGCGCCCGCCGGACCATGTTCCGGTGGACGGACGGATAGCCGTCCCAGAGCTCGTCGGGAGGTCGGTCGAGGCGGAGCAGCACCGAGTCGCGCACGTGGAGCACCGTGTGTTCCTGAGAGACGAACCGCTCGTTCTCGAGCAGCGGATTGAGCCGCGCGAACTCCGCGACGACGCGGCGCTCCGCGGACCAGCCGCCGAACGCCTTCCAGCACGAGTCCAGGAAGTCGCGGTCGTCGGTCGTCGCCAGTGGTCCGGTGTAGCCGTAGGCGCTCTCGACGTCGTAGACCTCGTCGCTGACGGGCACCCGACCGACCCGTTCGACGCGGCGCAGCAGGATCGGGTACGCGAAGAGCTCGCCCTCGTCCTCGGCAACGAACAGCCGGGCCTCCCCGTCGCCGTTCGCCTCGCACGCTCGGTGGTAGTCGGCGCGGAAGTAGACGTCGGAGCGAACCCGGTCGAGCGCGCCCGCCCAGTCCCGGTCGGCCGTGGTGAGGAGGCGGACGCGCGGGCAGCCGAAGCTCTTCAAACGACGAGGTCGGCCGTCAGCGCCGAGTGGGCCGCCACGTCGCGCGCGGCGCGGCGTCCGACCACCCAGTCGAGCGACTCCGGCGGAAGGCCGGCATCGGCGCGCAGCAACGTCACGTCGGCGTCGGTGATCACCTCGCCGGCGCGGAGCATACGCCGCGTGACGACGACCTTCTGCAGTGCCTTTCGTGACTCGCGCTCGCCGTCGGTGATCCGCTTGACGCCGTCGCCGAGCGCCGCCTCGACCCGCCTCACGGAGCGCACGAGCTGCGCAAGCTCGGCCGGCTCGATCGACGCCGCGTGGTCGGGCCCGTCGAGCGACCGGTCGAGCGTCAGGTGCTTCTCGAGCACGCACGCGCCGCGGGCCACGGCCGCGAGCGCGACGTCGATCCCGAGCGTGTGGTCCGAGAAGCCCACGGGGTAGCCGAGGCTCGCGAGCGTGTCCATCGCGCGCAGGTTGACGTCCTCGGGATCAGCCGGGTACGACGAGACGCACTGGAGCAGCACGAGCTCGCGGTTCCCCTCCTCTTCCACCGCGGCGACCGCACGCTCGACCTCCTCCAGCGAGGACATCCCCGTCGACAGGATCACGGGCCGTCCCTTACACGCGACGTGGCGGACAAACGGCAGATTGGTGACCTCCGCCGAGCTGATCTTGAACGCCACCACGCCGAGCGACTCGAGGAAGTCGGCGCTCCCCTCCTCGTCCGGCGTCGCGAGGAAGACGATCCCGCGGGAGTCCGCGTACGCCTTCAACGCGCGGAAATCCTCGTACGAGAGCTCGAGCGGCTTCAGCAGCTCGAACTGCGACGTCGCCGTTGCGCCTGTACGCGCCTGGTACCCGACGAGCGGCGCCGTGGGGGCGACGACCTTCTCCGTGATCCAGGTCTGGAACTTGACGCAGTCGGCGCCGGCGTCGTGGGCAGCCTCGATCAGCTGCTCGGCGAGTGCGACGTCGCCGTTGTGGTTGACGCCCGCTTCCGCGATGACGAAGCAAGGCCGGCCGTCTCCGATCGTGCGGCCGCCGATGTCGATCGCCCGGCTCATGCGCCTCCGCCTGAGCGTACACGGGAATCCGGCGCGGCCGGGCGGTTCCGGCGCCGTGAGTAAGGTTGACGGGATGGCCCGCGATCCCCAGGTCGCCGAGGCGACGATCTCCGTCCACGGCACGATTCGCGACGCGATGCGCGCCATCGGGCGCGGAGGCCTCGGGTTGGCGCTCCTCGTCGACCCGGAGTCGGAGCGGTTTGCCGGCCTCGTCACCGACGGCGACCTCCGAAGGGCGCTTCTCGGCGGGCTCGGACTCGACGCTGCTCTCGCCGACGTCCGGCGGCCCGAGCCGAAGACGGCACGGCTCGGGATGACGCCCGAGGAGATCTCTGCGCTCTTCACGGAGCCGGTGCGCGTCGTGCCGGTGCTCGACGACGAGGGCAGGATCGCCGACGTCGCGATGTTCGACCGGCGCGTGCGCCTGCCGGTCGCCGAGCCGCTTCTCGGCGAGCAGGAGCTGCTGTACGTCGCCGAGTGCGTTCTCACAGGCTGGGTCTCCTCCGCGGGCTCGTTCATCGAGCGGTTCGAGCGGGCGTTCGCCGATTTCTGCGGCACGAAGCACGCCGTCGCCGTCTCGAACGGAACTGCCGCCCTCCACCTCGCGCTCCTCGCGCTCGGGATCGGCTCTGGCGACGAGGTGATCGTCCCCACGCTGACCTTCATCGCGACGGCGAACGCCGTGTCGTACACAGGCGCTTCGCCGGTCATGGTCGACAGCGAGCCGAATACCTGGACGATCGATCCGGATGCAGTGGGAGAGGCGATCTCGCCTCGGACGCGCGCGATCGTCCCGGTGCACCTGTACGGGCATCCGGCCGACCTGGACCCGCTCCTCGAGGTCGCGGCCCGGCACGGACTCGGAGTCGTCGAGGACGCCGCCGAGGCGCACGGTGCGCGCTACAAGGGCCGCCCCGTCGGCGGCCTCGGCGACGCCGGGATCTTCAGCTTCTACGGCAACAAGATCGTCACGACGGGCGAGGGAGGGATGGTCACGACGAACGACGCCGCCTTCGCCGAGCGGATCCGCCTCCTCCGCGCGCACGGCATGTCGGGTGAACGCCGCTACTGGCATCCCGTCCTCGGTTACAACTACCGCCTCACGAACCTCCAGGCAGCGCTCGGCGTCGCGCAGCTCGAGCGGATCGAAGAGATCATCCGCAGGAAGCGCAAGGTCGCCGACGTCTACGGCAAGGGCCTCGGGAACGTGCGCGGCATCTCGCTTCCGCCGGAGGCGCCGTGGGCCTACAACGTCTACTGGCTGTATTCGGTACTCGTGGACGAGCGCGAGACGCGTATCGGGCGCGACGCGATGGTCGAAGCGCTCGCGCGGGAGGGTCTGGAGACGCGACCGATCTTCCCTCCCTTGCACACCCAGCCGATCTACGAGACCGGCACGGATCTGCCCGTCGCAGCGCGAATCGCGGCCACGGGGCTCAGCCTTCCGTCCTCCGCCGCGCTGACCGAACGCTCGGCCGGGCACGTCGTCGACGTCGTGCGGGCGCTGACGGAGGCTCGCGCCGGCGCGGCCGTTCCATGAGCTGGGACCCCGTCTGGGAGGAGATCTTCCGCGGGCGGGAGTGGGGCAAGTACCCGGCGGAGGAGATCATCCGGTTCGTCGCCAGGCGCTACTACGACGCGGGCGACCGCCGGCGCGTCTCGATTCTCGATCTCGGCTGCGGCCCCGGCGCCCACCTCTGGTATCTGGCCCGGGAGGGGTTCTCCGCCTACGGCATCGACGCCTCGCCCACGGCCATCGAGCAGGCGCGCGGGCGTCTCGACGCGGACGGCCTCTCCGCAGAGCTCAGGGTCGGCGACCTCGTCGAGCTGCGGCAGGTGTTCCCGGACGTGCGATTCGACGCCGTCGTCGAGATGGCCGCGCTCCAGTGCAACCGGCTCGCGGCGGTCGAGCGGATCGTCGACCAGGCGCACGACCTCCTGAAGCCGGGCGGCCGCATGCTGACGATGGCGCTCGCCCGCGGGTCGTGGGGCGACGGAACGGGAAGCGAGGTCGAACCCGGGACCTTCGTCGGAGCCACGGAGGGGCCGTTGCAAGGCACCGGGCTGAACCACTTCTTCACCGAGGCCGAGTTGCGCGACGTCTTCCGCCGCTTCGCCGCCGTCACGATCGATTACTCGCAGCGGACGCACGACGACCAGCGCCACTCGTACAAGCTGTGGGTGACGGAAGCGGTCAAAGCCGACGGGTGATCGGACCGGCCCGATGACGGGCGTGCGTCCCGCTCGCGCCCTCGAGCGCGCCGGCCTCGTGCGCACCGCTCATGCAGCACGCGAGCTTCGCTGGGCGGCGGCGGAGCTCCGCCCGCTGCTGCGGCCCGACCGAGCGGCGAGGCTGACTCGCGCGTGGATGCGCGACCGGGCCGGCCGGCGCGGCTACCGCCTGCTCTCGGAGGACGAGCTCCGCTCCACCCGGAGCTCCGACACGGCGTTCGTCTTCGGATCGGGCAGGTCGATCCTCGAGATCGGCCCGGAGGAGTGGCGGCGCATCGCGCAACACGACACCGTGACCTTCTCGTCCTTCCACCGGCTCCGCGCGGTTCGCATCGACTACCACCTCGTCGCCGAGGTCGTCGACCGGGACGAGACGGGGACCTCGATCCGCTCGAATCCCTGCTACGCGGACACGGTCTTCCTCGTGGTGGAGGGATGGATCGCCGAGGCCGGCAACGACCTCGTCGGGCGGCGGCTGCTCCCGCCCGGTGCCCGCATCTTCCGCTACCGACGGGTGGCGCGGGGTCGAATCGCGCCGCCGAATCGCTCGTTCGCGGACGGCCTCGTCCATGGTGCCAACACGTCGTTCGACGCCGTGAACTTCGCCCTGTTGATGGGCTGGCGGCGGATCGTGGTGGCCGGAGTCGACCTCTACGACAAGCGGTACTTCTGGCTCGGGCCGAACGAGACGCGGGCGCACGAGCACCCCGGTGTCACCGCGGCGACTCCCTTTCCGAGCGCCGGCCACATCGTCGAGATGTTCGGGCTCTGGCGGGAGGTGGCAGCGCGCGAGGGGACGGAGCTGCTCGTCTACAACCCGCGCTCGCTGCTCGCCCAGGCGCTGCCGGCCTTCCGGTGGAGCTGACGCGGCTACCGTTCGGCCGTGCGGGCTCCGGTCTTCGTCAACTGCCGCGACCGGCTCGCGCCGCTCCGCGAGCTCGTCGCCTGGCTCGAGCGCGCAGGCTGCGACGAGATCTACTTCGTCGACAACGACTCGGCCTACGAGCCGCTGCTCGAGTACTACCGGACGACGCCACACACCGTGATCCGGCTCGGCGAGAACTACGGCAAGTTCTCGCTCTGGCAGGCGCCCGGTGTCCTCGACCGCGCGAACGGCCGCCACTTCGTCTACACCGACCCCGACATCGTGCCGGTCGAGGAGTGCCCGCTCGACGCGCTGGAGCGATTCCGCCACCTGCTCGATCGCTATCCGCAGGTCAACAAGGTCGGCTTCGGCCTGAAGATCGACGACCTGCCCGACCACTACCGGCACCGCGAGACCGTCAGGACGTGGGAGCAGGAGATGTGGCGGTGGCCGGTCGAGCGCGGCGCGTACTACGCGCCGATCGACACGACGTTCGCCCTCTACCGGCCGGGCGCGCCGGCCGCGCGCCCGGCGATCAGGACCGGGCCGCCGTACGTCGCGCGCCACGAGGCCTGGTACATGGACACCCAGGCGCCGACCGAGGAGCAGGCGTTCTACGCGGCGCGGGCGGCGTTTGCGACGGCGCATGCGACCGGGATGGCGCACTGGACGTCGGCGGAGCTTCCTCCTGGCGTCGGCGACCACGTCGCCGCGGTGGCGGCGGCGCGGCCGTCAGCCGCGAAGGCTCTCGCACTGCGGGCATGGTGGCTCCTGCGCGGGCGGCGAACGCTGCGGCGCCCCGCGCAGGACGGCCGCTAAGATCGGAGGCGGCGTGAGAGGCCAGGTCGGCACGCTGTCGCCCCTCGAGCCCTCGTCCGGCCGTCTGTCGTGGGGGCCGAGTCGGTGGCACGCCGACAACGCCGACCTCCTGCCCGTCGTCTTCGACCAGTACGACGACGTCCCTCGACTCTTCCGCGATTACCTGCTCCCAGGACACGCTCCGGCTGCGCCGATGCTCGCGCGCGCCGCGAACGTCGTCACGCTCGGCTCGTGCTTCGCCCAGGAGCTGCGCAGCGTCCTCGAGCGAGCGCGTTTCAGCGCGACGAGCTTCTGGTTCCCCTCCGGGCTCAACAACACGTTCGCGATCGCGGACTTCGTCTCGTGGTGTGTGCGCGGGGAGGGGACCCAGCGCGCCTACCGCTACGACCGGGAAGGCGACGGGCAGATCCGCGAGTGGACGCCGGAGCGCGAGCGGGACGAGTACCTCGCCCACTTCGCGCAAGCAGGCGCGTTCGTCTTCACGCTCGGTCTCGCGGAGGTCTGGGTCGACCGCGAGACCGACGCCGTCTTCTGGCGGGGCGTTCCGGCTCACGTCTTCGAGGAGGGCAGGCACGAGTTCCGGCTCTCGACGGTCGAGGAGAACGAGGCGAACATCCGCGAGATCGTGGAGCTCGTCCGCAGCGTAAACGCGGACGCGCCGATTGTCCTGACGCTGTCGCCCGTCCCGCTCCGCGCGACCTTCCGCGACATCTCCTGTCTCACCGCCGACTGCGTCTCGAAGTCGATCCTGCGCGTCGCCCTCGACCGCGCGCTCGCGGACGCGCCGCAGGGCGTCCACTACTGGCCGTCGTTCGAGCTCGTGAAGTGGTGCGGCGCCGTCCTCGACTGGCGGGCGTACGGCGAGGACGCGCGCCACGTGCAGCGCTACCTCGTCTACTGCATCGTCGACGCGTTCGTCGAGTCGTTCTACGGCGCCGACGTCGCTCGGGAGCTCCGCTCGTCACTCCGGGGCGACCGCGACTGGCCGACGCGCCCGCCGAACCTGCTCCGCTCCGAGCTGGCGCGCGGGCGACGGCTCGCCCGGACGCTGGCCGGATACGGGCGCCGAGCCCCGAACCGCCTGCGCCGCGAGCTCGCCGCCGGCTACCGCCGGGCGAGCGCGCGCAGCCGCCGCGCCACCGCCGAGACGCGGTAGCGCGTGTAGAGCGTCTCGAGGTCGCGCATGTTGCCGTTGTAGTACGTCGTCTTCACGGCGCCGTACACGGCGTAGACGCTCGCGTTGCGGATGATCGCGTTGCAGTGCGCGAGCAGCTCGTGGTCGACGAGGATGTCGACGACGGCGTCGCGGTCGGTGTAGCCGGGGACGTCGTAATCGGCGAAGCGCCGGCCGACGCCGTGCGGAGGGAAGACGCTCCGTCGTGTGATCGCGTTCGGCAACCGCAGCAGGATGTCGCGCATGAACGCGGCGTCCGTCGCGACGAACGTGAGCGCGCCCTCGCGCAGCGGGCGCGGCAGCCGTCGCAGCGCGGCCGCCCGGGCACGCGCGAGCTTGCGGACGAAGAGCTCCTCCTTCTCGAAGATGTCGACGCGGACGCGGCCCTCGAACGCGCCGCCCCTGGCGTAGTCGCCGTTCCCGGTCGCCACGTTGACGGCGACGACGAAGGTGTCGTCGAGCCGGTGCCGCTCGACGAAGGCGTCGATCTCGCGCTGCACGAACGGCCGGGGCCGGATCGCCTCGTAGAAGTCCCGCAGCCGACGGAACTGCTCCAGGGGGTCCCCTCCCCGCTCGATCCGCTCGTAGCCGTGGAAGGGGGTGAGGACGAGGAACGGCATGTCGGACCCGGTCTCGGCGATTCGTGCGGCGGCGGAGGCGTCCACCTCGGCGACGGCGTCTCCGGGCGCCTCGTCCGCCTCGGCGACGGGCGCGTAGCGCACTGGCACGCCCTGGATCTCGCCGACCGGCTCGAAGAACTCGGTGAAGAAGTTGCAGCTCTTGTCGCGCAGGAAGTCGCTCCCCCGCCAGTCGACGATCACCGTCCGGTCGAGGCGGCCCGCGAGCCAGACGGCGCCGGCGAGGCTGAGCAGGTTCGACCCGATGCCGCTGCCGCCGAACGGCCGCGTGACGACGTAGCGCTCGCTCACGCGGACCTGGCGGTACAGTCGGCGGCTTGTCCGCGCTCGGAGGGCTCATGTCGCGCGCCGCAGGCCGCACGCTCGCGCGGCCGACTCCGTCGACGGCGATCGACGCGATGCAGCGGGGGGCGCACGTGCTCCGGAACTCGAGGCTCGGCCGGCGCGCCGACCCGGCCGACGTCTTCAACCTCGACCTCCACATCGCGGTGGTCGGAGATGTCGGCGTCGAGCTCGACAGGAGGGGCGTCTCGCTCACGAGCTGGTGCCTCTCGGCGCACGCGTGGGTGTTCGACCGGAGCGTCGAGCCCGTCGCCTTCGTCAACGAGCGAACCTGGTTCTCGTTCGGCCCTCGGATGGTCCGACGGTTCCAGCGCGCCTACGGCTCCGCTCTCGAGTCGTTCCGCGGCTACCTCGCCACGTACCCGCCGTGCTTCGCACTGCTCTATCGAGGCCTCGGGAAGCCGACCCTCGCGGTCGCCGCCACGCGCTACGAGTGGCCGTTCACCCGGAACGCGCAGCTGTGGGGCTGGCTCGACGAAGGTCTGCGGGAGGGGGTCGCCGAGGGCTGGCTGACGCTCGCGGCGAACAACCGCGCCGACGCCGACTACGTCGCGAACTACACCGGGCTCAAGCCGGCATACATTCCGAGCGGGTGCGCGTACATCGCCCCCACCTATACCGGTCGCCTCAGGCCTGCCGTGGTGGCCGCAGCAAGCGAGCGCCTGGCGGCGGAGATCTGCCAGGAGCTCAGGCAGGAGGCCGTGCCGCTGCGCACCGCGCTCGGCCGGCGCTACACGTGGGCGCAGCTCTACGACCACCGGGCGATCGTCCTGATCCCGTACAACGTCAGCATCATGTCGCTCTTCGAGCACTACTCGGCGTGTGCACCGGTGTACGTACCGGATCGGACCTTCCTCAAGCACCTGATGGCGACCCACCCGCGCGAGGTGCTCTCGTCGCTCTCGTTCTCGCAGGTCATCCAGCAACCCGCCGCGAAGCGGGGCGCGCGCGACCTGAACGACCTGCGCGACGGGGATGTCGTCGACTGGTACCTCGATCGGGCGGACTTCTACGACGCGGACTGGATGCCGCAGCTCCGCCTCTTCGAGTCGTGGTCGCATCTCGACCACCTGCTGGCGACCGACGACCACCTCGCGATCAGCTCCGGAATGGCCGCCGAGAAGACCGAGCGCTTGCGGAGGATCGCCGCGCTGTGGGACGAGCTCGACTGGCTCGACACTCTCGCGACCCGCTGATGAGGCTCCGGCTCCGGGGCCACCGGCGCCCACGGCCGGCGCCCGCGCTCCCGCCGCCGCCCGACGACCTCGAGCTGGCCAACCGAGCGCCCGACGACGAATCGTTCATCACCGGGAACGGGATCGCACGCCGGTGTCGCTACGTCCTGAACTACGGGCCGCCGCTGCGCAACGAGGCGGGGCGCGAAGGTTGGTACTTCTGCAAGACGGACGCGCTCGACTGGTTCTTCGAGCACGACGCGCCGCGGAGCGACTTCGTGCTCTTCTCGCACAACAGCGACTATCCGGTGGGGCAGGCGCACGGGCGCTATCTGCGGCGCCGCGGCCTGCGCGCGTGGTTCGCGGCAAACGTCGATCTGCTGCACCCGAAGCTCCACCCGCTGCCGCTCGGGATCGCGAACCCGCGCTGGCCGCACGGGAACACCGACGTCCTCCGCCGCATCCGCGACGCCGAGCTGCCGAAGACGGAGCTGTTCGACGTCAGCTTCGCGATCGAGACGAACCCCGTCGAGCGCCGTCACTGCGTCGAGCGAACGGGACTCGCACCGCTGCCGCCGCGCGGGTTCGAGGAGTATCTCGCCGGCCTCGCCTCCTCCTGGTTCTGCATCTCCCCGCGTGGCAACGGAGTCGACACGCACCGCATATGGGAAGCGCTCTACCTCCGCACGGTCCCGATCGTGACGCGCAGCCTGCTGACCGACCACCATCGCGACCTGCCGATCGTCGTTCTCGACGACTGGTCGTCCTTCCGCGCGAGCGACTTCACACCCAAGCTGTACGAGCGGCTGATGGGATCCTGGACTCCGGACGCGATCCGGCTCGACAGGTATCTCGAGCGCGTCGAGCGCCTGCTCTGCG
>Ga0070741_10014970_pt1 | contig 13279 bp, 21 predicted proteins | sample Coa_R1_4_FD_66440 | JGI IMG/M metagenome (GOLD analysis project Ga0070741, IMG submission 66440) | Surface soil microbial communities from Centralia Pennsylvania, which are recovering from an underground coalmine fire - Coalmine... | ecosystem: Environmental > Terrestrial > Soil > Unclassified ... | reverse complement strand
GCGGCCGCCGCGCCCGAAAGGCTTCCGTACACGGTGCCCTTGTAGCGGTAGCCTTCGACTTCGACGGTGCACTCACAGCGCGTCTTGCCCCCGCGATCGAGCTTGTGGAGAACGGAACCCGGCATCAACGCGGGCGCTTCCTGCTTCGGGGGACCCTGCTGCTTCGCTGCCTTCGGGGACTTGGTCTTCGCGACCTTCTTGGCCCTGGCTGGCTCCTTTTCTCGAGCCATACAGGCTCTCATCGAGGAGGAAGTGAAGTCGCTTCAGCCAATCGGCCTACGGCCACCAAAGCCCAGTCATCGACCAGCTCAATGGTACTTACGGTCCGCCATCGCTTGGCGAGGTGCCTCCGGAACCGAAACATGTCTGCCGGTTGTAGCCCAGGTCCGAGGGCAACCAACAAGATACGGACGAAGGACACCCAGGTTGCGGTTGGCAGGTCGGGGCTGGTGGACCGCTGCAGATCGAGTTCGGAGGGCAGTCTCTCTCGGAAAGGCAGCTCTGTCCGAAGCATGCACCGCACGAGGCGCCATTTACGACCTGACCGCACATCGTGCAGAAGTCCACGCCCGGCGTCGCGTCGCAGGTCTGCTGATATGCGCCGTTGACCGTTCCGCACGCGTTGTGCCCCGTGACCTTGCAACCGCCGGGTGCGAACGTCGGGCACGTTCCAGGGATGTTGTCCACCAGGCCGTCGCAGTTGTCGTCCAGGTGATTGCAGATCTCCGGACTCGGCTTTCCTGGTTGGCAAACGTAGTTGCCGCAGTTGTCGCAACTCGCGACGATGCCATTCTGACACTGCCCCTGGATTGGCGCCCCCGCAAAGCTGAACACCTTACAAGGGTCACCCGTCAGGAGCGGGCATGGGACAAAGCATACGCCGCTGCGGAATCCTTCACCGGAGCAACACTGATCACCGCTGCCTGTCGTCGGCGACTGGTTGCAGGGGGTGCAGGAGACGCACTTTCCGTTCACGCACGCCCGTCCGCAGCAGTCGTTGCGAGACGTGCAGGCGGCGCCGTTCGGGAGGCAGCATGCTCCTGCCATGCACTGCAGCTTATGGTCGCAGCAGTACCCGGACGGGCAGGGCGTTCCGGCGCCGCCAGGTTCACACTCGTTGCAAGTCCCTGAGCCGGCATCGCTCGCTCCGAAGCAAGCAACTCCGGTGCATGGGCAGTCTGGATCTGTCCCGCAATGGCGCTTGCAGACGCCGCCCACGCAGTCCAGACCGATGTCACAGGCTCTGCAGCCGGGGGCATCGATTGTAGAATCGCACGACTGTCCCTCTAGCCTCGTCAGCGCGCAATAGGATCGCGGGAAGGCCTGCGTATCCGGCGTTGCCGGCTCGCAGTCAGGCAGGAACCGTGTCGCATCAAGGCAGAACAGCCCACGTCCGCACGGTTTGGTGTTGTCGTTGGGGTCACATATGGCGAGTGCACCGCGGTAGCCGATCGGCTGGCATCGTCCCGCTTGCTGGAAGCGGCCTACGGGAATGGGCACGCAGGTCAGGCCGGCATCCCCATCGCACACCGCAGGACTCGGCTGGCACGGATCCAACGAGCATGGATCACCGGCCTTCGAGGCAATTTGAGCGCAGAGACTTAGACACACGCGGTCTTGCGTTGACGTGCACGGCGCCGCGTTGCAGGCCGGGATGGGTGCAGCCCTCGGGCTGCACTTGCAGTCCGTAATACCAAGAACTCCAACAAGAGCGATCGCGATGAGTCGCAGGGACCGCTGCATAGCACGCCCCCTCCGAACAGCCGGTTCATCTGTTCACGAAGACGACGCGCTCATCGAAGACACTGGATGTTCAATCGAGGTGCCGCATCGGCCGTTCTCGTATTGCGGAGAATCACTCACGCCAGGTCTTGAATTGCAAGATCTGACGTAGGTCGCAGCCCGAGAGCCCAACGCCCCGCGCTGACGCCAAGATCGCAATGAACTGACGGCGACAACGGGACATCAAGCATTTGGCAGGCGCGGCGGCGGGTCTAACTGCGAAATGCGGTGTTCTTGTGCTAAGCGTCCTTCGCGGCCCACTTCGCCAGCACCTCGTCCTGCTTCTTCTTCGGCAGCTTCAGGTGCTCCTCGCAAAGGAAGCGGAAGCGCGGTCCCTTCGACCGGTTCTTGCAACCGCGATAAGGGCAGCTCATGTCGCGCTTGATTCCCGTTGGACCCCCGCGACGAGGTGCAGCTCCGTTCCGCGGCGTCGCGTTCGGCAGGGCTGCACCAATTCGCCCGGCGAACAGCTGGGCGAAGTGGTCAACGAGAAGGTCGAAAGGATGCGAAGAGCGTCTGGCCATAAAGGCTCCCTACGCGAAGGCGGGATATCGCGCAAGCGAGGAACGCCTCTCTCGCCACCAAGTCGCCAGCTCAAAATCGTCCACGGACATGCCCCAGGCTTCTGCTTCCGCTTCCCGTCCTGCGTGGTACTGCGCGACCGCCGCCCCGAGCATCTCCTCCTCCTCCTTTTGCTGCTGCCACTCTGGGGCACCCACTTTCGGGGACCGGAGTGGCCGATCCGATCACCGCGCTGGCGTGCCCATCCCGGCCGGCTGCCACTCCCAGTTCCACGCGGCGTGTGGTTGCCCGCAGCGCCGGCACTCGTACCGATGCTCGAGTGCGCCCCGCATCCGGTCCTGGCGGACGTAGTACAGCCTCTCGCCGCAGCGAACGCAGTGCAGGAACGAGCCGAACCGTGGTCGAGGCGGCGGCGGGTCCATTGCGGAAGGGTAGCCTTGGCCTCCGACACCGGGATGCGCGCGGGCTTGGAGTAGCGTCGAGAATAGAATCGTCCAAAAATAGAGTCGTCCAGAGAAGCGAGAGGGCCTGATGGCGCTCAACAAACGTGTGATCGTCGTGGCTGCCACGATCATCATCGGAAGCATCGCGATGGGAGCGCTCTTCGGTCGATGCGGTCCAGGCGCGCGCGAAGCGCACGAGTTCCTCAGCAGCCTGCCGACGGACCGCATCATCGACATTCGCCTTGAGCCGTACGCGGTGAGCTCATTGGTCTCCAGCAACGTGGTCATCTCCGACCGCGCGGAGATTGACAAGATCGCCGCCCAGCTGCGCACGGCTGGCGGCGTGAGCCTCAACCACCCCAACGCCCGCTGGGTCGCATATCTCCGCATCACTACCGCGACCGGCGACTATGGCGGACAGGTCGAGTCCACTACCAACCAGGGCGTCATCGTAATGTACGCGAGCGGCGTGCAGGGCGGGTGGAATTATGGCGCGATTAGACAGGACGCGCTCGGGCCGACACTAGAGGAGATCGTCAGCCGCGCTGGAGCCCGCAAATAGAGCCGCGCGGCCCAGCACACAGGGTCACGCGCGACGAAGCGCTTCAGCTGATTCATGAAGGCGCAGTCTACGAAGCCGCGCTGGCGAGGCGATCGCACCCTCAGGCGGAGAGTCTATGTGGCATCCCGACGACTCGTCGTACGCTCGACGGGACGCGTCTCGCTGCCGAGGATGGTACCGACGTCCTGCATGGGCCTAGGCGCGATGCTCGCCGGCAAGGCGTTCCACTTCTCCCGCGCTTCCCGCTGCTCCTTCGCGGAGAGTTGCTTGCGGTGCTTGTCGCAGATGTATCCGAAGCGCGGCCCCCGCGACATGTTCTTGCAGCCAGCCACACGGCAACGCATGTCGAGTTGACGGCCGGTGCTCTCGCGCGCTAGCCGCGCGGCGCTCGCGTTTGCGCGTTCGAGGAGGATGCGCTTCTGCTCGCGGATGGGCACGGTACGAGCATGCTCTTGGCAGAACCAGCGATTGCGTGGCCCAGCTCCGGGCATCGTGCACACCGGATACGGACAGGCCCGAACGCTGATCATGACGATGCGACGCGCTGCCGGAGATCGCGCGAACAGCTGCTGAGCGCGCACGGCGATCGATGACGCAATTTGGTCTACGAAACCGTCCAGGATTTGGTGGATGAGCTTCGGCATTGTCGCCCCATGGCGAGACCTATCCGAAGTACTACGCACGATCTAGAGACCCCCGACTGCTACGCGGCGAAGGGCGCCACAGGGGCGGCCCGACCGACAAAGACGTTCGCTGCCTCCTCCCTGCCGATGACCGCGACGTCGAGCGTGCAGGCCTCCAGCAGCACACCCACCTTCACTCCCGCCCGAGTGCAGACAGCGCGAGTGCGTTCGCGGAGGTCTGGATTCAGGTTATCCGCGTAGAAGGGAACCTTCGGACCAGCTCGCTCAACTCTCCCTCCGCGTGGCCCCCAGTAACCGACCTCCGTCGGGCACCCGGCGATCATCAGGCGAGGAAGGGACCAGGCAGCGTCTCGACCACCTCGCGTTTCTCGATCCTCACCGAAGCGCGACAAGTCTCGCAGATGCGGAAGAGCGGCCACTCGTCCGCGCTGGCCTCGAGGGTCATGTCCGCGCTGCAAGCCGGGCACGCGCCTTGGCCGCCGAGGATGCTGCTCTCCTGCCGCCAGCGCATGAACGCGGCGATCGGTCCCGCGAGGAGGAATGCAGGCACGAGGAGGAAATGCGCCACCGGCACCAGGACGGACACGACGCCCAGCCCCCACAGGACGCCCAACATCTTCATTGCGCGCACCAGTCGCGCACTCCCTGTCCACCGCGCTATGCGCACCTCGCCCGTGGCATGCTGCTTGCCGACGATCAGATCCACCAACTGTCCCGTGCCGCGCGCCATCATCTTGGCGTGCCGTCCTTGGGCGCGGGTCGTCAGCATAGGGGTGAACCGATCGCTTGGAGACCTCGCTTCACGATAGCCCATCGTCAGCGATCAACCAGTCCTCTGTTTTCGCCAACTCATCGTGAATCGAGACGCAGTGCGATGGTGTTGGCCTTGGCGACCGCACCAGGATGTCGATGACGAAGTCGCCATCATCCTCGGTCACTCTCGCCCGCAGACTGCTCCGGAACTCGCTGGTGTTGTCGGCCAGCGCGACAGGAAGGAAGACATCACGCCCCGGGTCCGGTCGTGTCTGCAGAGAGGTTGTGCTTTTTCGCGCCGGCCCGCCGGATCCGGATAATACGGTCATTTGCATACAATGGACGGCGCTCGCACGGTCACGGCAAATCTTGGGAAGTGCCAAGATATGACGGAAGCGGGCAGCTGAAACAGCCCTGGGGCATCTCGGTGGGCTGTAACGCCGAGAACGCGTCTGTGTCGGCAGGCGGCGGGTTCCTAGAGGCGCCAGACCGCAGCGCTGGAGTTGGGTGGACCGATGGCGGTGCGTCGGCGATTCTGGGGCCGAACGCCGGTGCGATCGTCACGACAGTCGCTGTCGCCGCGACAAGTCCTACGACGGCGTAGATGCACCTCCGTGTCCCGGTCTCGCGCATCAAAGTCCTCCTGCTTGGGAAGACCGTGCGTACTGCGCTGCGGATGCGCTCGTGCTTCAATACGAGAAAGTTGAAGCTCCAACGAATGGTTTAGCTGCACGTTCCAGAAGATGTCGAAATCCTACTTCTTGGACGCGACGGGGGCATGGCTTCCTGCGGCGGAGACCTGTTGCCCAGGCGGCTCTTTCGCTGCCTTCTCCAGGGCCGCCGACAGTGCGTCAGCCGCGAGGCTTGCGCGGGCGACCGAGCTCTTCAGCTGCGCCACGTCTATCGCGGCGACCAGGCGGTTCACCTTCTCCAGATCCGACGATGCTGTCTGCGCCGCGCTCGCGGCAGCCGCGCCGGACCGGACTACCGCGTCTCCTGCCTTTGCGATCGCTTCTTTGGCCTGCAGCGTGCTTCTCGCGACATCGTCCAAGGCTTTCAGCAGGGCAGCCTGCGCCGCGGACGCATCGCCGAACTGGGCACGAAGCTTCTCTTGCTCTTCGCGGGTCTGGCGTGCCGCGTCTGCGGCGGCTTGGGCGGCCTCGTCCTGTGCACTCGTCACCGCAGCGACGGCGCGCTGCAGGCGGGCGGTGCTTTCCTGCAGTTGGACCGCCGCGGCCGATAGCTTCACAGAGTCCTGGCGACGCCGTTCCTCTTCCGCGGCCAACGCTGCTCGCGATTGCTCGAGCTGGCCAGCCAACCTGACGATGCCGCTCTTGACCGGATCCAGGCTGCTCGCGATGTCATTCAGCTTCACCACCAGTACCCAAAGGATGCAGAGCAAACCGAGCCACCCGAATACCTTGACGGTGAACGCCAGCGTTTGCCCGCCGCCGCTCCACCGGTCGACCTTGTCGATAGTGCGGTACGCGCGGAGCAGTTCGTGCGCAGCGGATGTCACTTTGCCCGCGCCAGCGGGAGGTGGCTCGGTCTGGTCATCCATATTCCATCGATAACCGGTCCTCGGCTCGAACGGGAGATTGCCACTGCTAGCGCGCGATACATCCGACCCCCGTCCTGCAAGTCGGTGAGGAGGACCTCAGGGACGTCGTTGCCTGGATCGGGCTTGTCGCGGCGGTTCCCGCGCCGGGTGCGCGGGAACCGGGTCGCACCGGAGGCGCGCTCCGCGCCCGTGGGTCCTCCTTCCGTGGACGAAAATCGCTTCTGCAGGTCGGCGGCGAGCGGCAGACAACCACGTTCCGCCGCGCCGGTCAGGACGAGGATTCGTTGTGTACGTCGATCTGCTTCGAATGCTCTTGGCTCTCTGGACTAGAGAGTCGATCGTCGTACGCCGACCTGAGAAAGTCGAGCAAGCAGCCGTTCCCGCGCAGGCCCGCGGTCCGCTCGACCGCGAGGCAGTTGGCATGCCAGTGGTTGTGGTCGGCTCTATTTCCGGCCTCACGCTCTGCTCAACTCCGTCATTTGCGCCCTCAGATAACGCCAGATGCTTTGAGCACCAAGCAGTTCGGTAGCCATTGTGTTTGGTACCCAATGCGTCCGTCTCGTACAACCGAAACGGGCCGCAGTGCGCGACGCGCTCATAGGCTCTTCGCGTTCCGCCACGACGAACTACCGCCTCGGCGTCCTTGGCTTTCTGGCGCACGACGCTCTTGGCCCTCATTCCGGCAACTACGGGCTCGAGGATCAGCAAGCGGCGATGCGCCGGGTGCGGCGCAACGTCCGGGCGTTTGGAGGCGATCCGAACAACGTCACCATCTTCGGCGAATCGGCGGGTGGGTCGAGCATCTGTCACCAGCTCGCGTCGCCCACGGCCGCTGGGCTGTTCGACAAGGCGATCAGCCAGAGCGGCCAATACAACTCCCTCACCGGCGTTCCCACCGGACTCCAGCCTCAAGACTGCAAGGCGATCCTGCCGACCCGGGAACAAGCGCACGCCGCGGGCGCGACCTTCGCTGCGAACGTGGGCTGTGGCAACGCCGCGGACGTGGCAGCCTGCCTTCGCAGCGTGCCGGCGAGCACGGTCCGGAGCACACCTGGCACGAGCGCGCCCATCGTCGATGGCATGACCCTCACCCGGCAGCCAGGGCAGGCCTTTGCCTCGGGGAATTTCAACCGGGTGAACACCGTGATCGGAGTGCTGCAGGATGAAAATCTGAGCGGTACGCCGACGACCCCTGCCGACTACGAGGCTCGAGTCCGCGCGCTGTACGGACGCCACGCATCTGATGTGCTCGAGCTCTACCCGCTGGTTCGTTATGACAACCCCTATGTCGCCTTCCGCGAAGTCTCCGCCGACTCGAACACCGTCTGCCCATCACTGAGGACGGCCGAGAACATGTCTCGGTGGACGACGGTGTTCTCGTACGTGATCGATGACACGGACGGCCCGCTGTTGGGCCCGTTCTATCCAAACGCAAATGTGTCGAACGGCGCCTATCACGCCGCCGAACACGCGCTGCTCTTTCCGGGCAGCGTCATCGTAGGGTCGCCACCTGCCGTATTGGACCTGAATCAGCAGGTGCTGTCGCGTCAGATGATGGCGCACTGGACTACGTTTGCGCGCACCGGAGACCCGACCGCCGACCGCGCACCGGTCTGGCCGCAGTTCGACAAGCACGCGGACAAGCGGGAAGGGAAGGGCAAGCGATTGACGTGGCCGGTGATGTCGCTTCAGCCAGCTGGCAACAGCTACGTGACCACGGCAGAGCAAGTTTCAGCAGTCCACAACTGCGACTTCTGGAACACGTTGATGGATGACTGAGGAGTCCCGATCGCCGACAGAGCACTGCGATGCCAAGCCAAGTCGCGATGCTCCTTGCCATGGTTCCCGACTCCTCCCTCAAGGCGCCGTTCATCGAGCATTCTAGGCTCGTCTCGGTCGCATGGCGGAGCCTTCGAGCGATCATCGGCAAGGAACTTCGCGACGGCCAGGCGATCTCGAGCCGGTCGATCTGCCAGCAGAAGCCGCCGGCGCCGCACACCTGCGCACCCTTGGGCGCGGGCGGTGCGTGGACCGCCGTGTACACCGAGGTGCCCGAGTGGCAAGCGACCGCGGCTCGGCCAGATCGAGGGGCGTCGCATTTCGGACGCGCATCGGCGCAGTTTTACTGAAATTCGCAGCGCCTTCTGGCGTAATCTGGTTCCGATGGCCTTTCACACGCTGGCCGAATTTGTCGCGACCATCCTGATCATGCTGATCGCCTCCGGCAGCGTCATCGGCGGGATCTTTCTCTATTTCAAGCTGCGCGCCAAGGAGCTGGAGGCGCAGCTCGACTTGCCCGAGGCCGAGGCGCGCCTGGGCGCGGTGGAGGCGCGCCTGCGCACGGTAGAGACGCGCCTTGACGCGATGGAGGGGGCGATCGGCGCGCTGGTCGCCGGCCTCACGCAGCCGGCGGTGCCGCAGCCCCTCGACGCGCCGGCCCGCACGTCGGCGACCGCCGGGGCGGCCGAGAACGTGCTGCCGCTCGGGCCGTCTAACAGAGGTCGAAGCTAGCTAGGCCGAAGATCGACGCGCGCGGCCAGGGGTTCTGATAGCGAGAAGCGCTGATCAGGAACCTTGCTGGAGCTTGGTCTGAGGCTCCGCTAGCCTAAAGCGAATAGTTGGTGGCGACCGCGTAAGTTCCGCAGACTGCCGCCGGTTCTGATTCGCGAACATCCGGTTAGCGTAATTAAACCGCACGACGGCGATGTTCGTCTGAGTTGACCCGCGGAGAACTTCGCTGGACCGTTACTTCAGCACTCGCACGTCACGTACGACCGAGCGCTCCGTGACCGCATTTCTTGGCTACTTTCTGATCGTGTTACTCGGCCTCATTCTGCTCTCGGCGATATGGATGGGGTACGAACGCGATCTCGCCCGTGAAAAGAAGCGGCGTCGAGTGCAGCGGTGGTCCCGCCGCAAGCAGACCATGTCGGACCAGCAAGCGCCGTTCAGCCGGGGCACGGTACACGGCGGGCCCGCGAGGACGCGTCCGCGGGCGACCAAGTCGTGATCACTCGGACGAGGGACTGCCAGCTGTGCCCGTCCCAACGCTTCATCTCAACTTCGGCGGAAGTGGGAAGCTCTGCCCACCGCGCTCTCGCTCTGCGCTTACCACGACCACGACAAGACGCTCTACGTGCTCGAAGCCGCGAAGGAGGTCCATCTCGACATCACCGATGTCGCGAACCGCATCCGCGCGTACCAAGCGCGGTACGACATCGATACCATCATCGTGGACAACTCGAACAAGCAGGCTGTCCAGGAACTGCAACGCCGGCATGGCATCCCGCTGCGGGCAGCGGACAAGACCGGCAAGAGCGACTTCATCGAGATCATGAACGGCGAGTTCATCCAGGAGAGAATCAAGCTGAACCCGGAAACGTGCTCGCAGCTCGCGGGCGAGTACGCGGGGCTAATCTGGGACGAGCGATCGGCGAAGCGAGAGGAGCACGCAAGCTGCCCCAATCACCTCACCGACGCCACGCTCTATGCCTGGCGGTTCTGCTACGCCTATTTGAGCGAGGCGCTGGTAGAGCCGCCGAAGCCGTACACGAAGGAGTGGTACGAAGAGGAGGAGAAGGAGATGGAAGAAGCGGAGGTAGAGCGGTACCTCGCCCTCGAGGTGGAGCGCCAGGAAGCCGAGGAGTGCGGATTTGGATGGGAGGGCCCTCAGCCCGAGCCCATCTCATGGACGTCGTTCACCCGCGTGGTTCGTCGCAACTGATGAGCGGCTCGGGACAGCGAAAGAATGGTTGGCGTCAGCCGTAGAGCTTCCTGCAGAATGCTCAGCAGGGAGCAATCATGGCCGCGCTCGGCAACTTGATCTGGTTCGTGTTCTTGGGGGGCTTCTTCCTAGGGGTCGGGTGGCTCATCGCGGGCCTGATGCTCTGCATCACGATCGTCGGCATCCCCTTCGGCCAAGCTTGCTTTCGGATCTCCAGCTTCGCCTTCTTTCCGTTCGGCAAAGACCTGGTCGATGCTCGATCGCTCGGTGAAACCCGCATCGCCGGGACGACCATCGCGAACGTGCTCTGGTTCGTCCTTGCTGGTGTTTGGCTGGCGATCGGCCACCTCACCGCAGCAGTGGCTAGCCTTGTTTCGTGCCTGCTGATCCTGCCCATCTTTCTCGGCGCCCCCGCTTGGGCGCTCGCTCATTTCAACTTGGCGAAGGTGTCACTCGCTCCGCTCGGAATGCGGATCGTACCGAAGCGGTAGTGCTCGAACGGCTCTAGCCGGCCACCGCCTTCATCTGCGCCTGGTGCTGCTTGACGTGGTCGAGTGCAGAAGTCTTCTCCGCGCCCTTGAGCAGGGCGACCGCTGCCGAGCTGTAGCGGTTCCACAGGTGCTCGAGGCGATCCAGCGCCGTCGCGCGGCCGGGCTTGGCCAGACCCCAGAACACGTATCCGTTGAAGCTCTTGCCCGAGAGGCCGAGATCCTTCGCCGCTGCGGCCGCCGCGCCCGAAAGGCTTCCGTACACGGTGCCCTTGTAGCGGTAGTGATCAGCGCGGGCCTGCTGTCGGCCAGGCTCCTTGCTGGTCCGTGATGCCGCGCTGCGCACGGAACCGCAATTGCACTTTCGTTCCGAAACGGCTCCACAGGCCGTCGACGGCGAGGGCACCGACATGAGACCGACGTTCGCTCTCTGGTGGTGAGAGTCAAGCGCGGAGCGCGCGTGATGGTACTGACCTAGATCTCGCCCGAGAACGCGAGTCCTTTCGCCGCCGGGCCAAACGATAGCCGGTTCCGGTTGACGTGGACCGAAGTGCGACCGATCAACACGCCGAGCCCTGCGCCCATGAACACGTCGCTCGGCCAGTGCCAGGCCCGTTTCATCACCGAAAGCCCCGTCAGCGCCGCTGCCGCATAGGCGAACGGCGCCGCCGCCGGATACTCGGCGCCGATCACGGCAGCCGTCGCGAAAGCAGACATGCTGTGGCCCGAGGGCAGCGCGTCGTCGTGGAAAGCCTGAAAGTACCTTTTTTGTGAGGGATCGACTTCTGGGCGTGGCACGCGAAAGACGTGCTTGAGCAGCACGCTGGTCGTGGCAACCGAGACCAGCGCCTCTATCCCTGTCAGCGCCGTCCGCCGCGCCCGCTCGTCGCCAAGCGCAAAGGCGCCCACCACCCCCAGATCCAAGAAACCGTTGCCAAGATGGATCGTGTAGTCGAAGACGGAATGGCGCTGTACGCTCCACCGGATGCGCTGCACCCTTGAGTACAGATGAGTGTCCGCGCGCAGAAGCAGGAGGGTTCCGAGCCCGGTTGCGCTCAGCCCCAAAGCGCCCACTGCATCGAGCTGTACCGGCCACGCGACGACCGAAAGGGCATCGGCTGCTATTTGGCCTAACCCAGGCGCCGTCTGAGGGACAGCGGCGGTCGGAGCTGATTCTGCGATCGTAGCTGTGGCGACCAGTGCCGCCAAAGCAAAGCAGCGGTAGGACGTCCTTTGTGGCATGCGAATCCCCCCCGGGATGCAGGACAACTTTACGACAGATCACTCCGATGGGTCAGCAGCGAGAGCGCGTACGCTCAAGCGGGACGACGAATCGGTATCGCGCCGCAAGCATGAAAGGCGCCCTTTTCGAAGCGCCGTCGTGCAAGCCCTTTGCGATCAATTCAGGAGGCCGGAAGGCTCGCGTAAAAGGTGCTCGTTCTTGCTCCTGGCGCTACCTTCTCCTGGCTGGCGACGTCAGGAACTCCCGCGATCTCGAGCAACTCTTCTGCAGATCGCCCATTGCCACAGAAGATCGAAGTCTCGTCGCCCGCATGACGGAAGAGCTCTTGCCGCGTGGCATCCGGGTGAACGTCCTCAGCTCCGAAATGAGCAGGTCATCTCACCAAGAACCCTTCATATATCGCGCGTCAGCGCGGAGCCCTTAGCCATCCGCACCGAACGTCGCTCCGTCGGCGCTGACCGGACGACGGTCGGGACCAGATGCCGAATCTGCCGGACGCGACACCCGGCCCCCGGGGGAGCGCCGTCGCCGAGGGGGGCAAGAAAAGCCCCGTGAGGAGCGACGCTAGCACCCTCGCCCGCGCCGGAAGCATGGCCCGGTCGAAACGCCGAATGGGTCGGAGTCTCAAGTTGCGCTCGACAAAGCCCACCTCGTAGTCAGATCGCAGGTTGATTGCGCTGCGGTGCTTGAAGCTTTTGTAGCCGTAGAGCGCCGGGGCGAACGCGCTGAAGGGCTCGGGAGTTGCAGTGAGCACGAGCCTGATGGGCGAAGGGCGGGTTGGGGACAATGAAAAGGGCGCTGCTTGCGCTGGCGCTGGCGGCGACCGCTGTTCACGCCGAGGCTCCGGATGCGATTCACGCTGCGGATGCCGCGAAGGTGACGGTCGGGTTGCCTTCAGCCGAGAGTTGGCTGACGTGGCACAAGCCGACTGCAGGGGAAATGCTGCTGATGGGTGCGGCGGGAGCAATGATCGTCGTGGACGTCTGGCAGACTCTCGATCTCAAGCACCACTCGGACGTCTCAGAGAACAACCTGCTCTTGGGCCGTCATCCGAGCGACCTTCGGCTCGTGCTGATGGGCACCGGCGGACTGATGCTGGCTACGACCGCTTGGTATGTGGCGCCGCCGACGATTCGATGGGTGGTGCCCGTCGTGCTCATCGTCGCCGAGGCGACCGTCATTTACAGCAACCATCAAGCCGGAATGCGGCTGACTTTCTAGGAGGGCCCGCCATGAAGGCGGTCTGGAAGGCCGCGGGACTCGCTGGGCAACATTTTGCCGATCCGTGAATTGCGATTCCCATGACCTGGGCGTGTCAAGTGCGCCGTCGGGATCGAGCGTGCCAGCCGTGGCGACCAGGGCGGCTCCGCGAGCGGGTAGCGGCGCCCGCAGCACCGACAACGGAAGTGTCCCGGCTGGCCGATCACGCCGGAGCGCACGAAGAATGGAAGTCGCCGTTCGAGCGGCGGATTTCTACGGGCCCGACGCGTCGACCTCGGTCATCTCCGCGTACGGCGTGGCGCGGTTCCTCGCCGGCAAGCCGGCGCTCGTGCCCTA
>Ga0070741_10014968_pt1 | contig 13282 bp, 11 predicted proteins | sample Coa_R1_4_FD_66440 | JGI IMG/M metagenome (GOLD analysis project Ga0070741, IMG submission 66440) | Surface soil microbial communities from Centralia Pennsylvania, which are recovering from an underground coalmine fire - Coalmine... | ecosystem: Environmental > Terrestrial > Soil > Unclassified ... | reverse complement strand
ATCACCAATACTGTTTCGTTTTTCTCCAGCCGGAGTGTCTCGATTCCCTTCATGCACGTGTTCACCGGCTCGACAAAACACGCCTGCTCGTACGAGACTTCGTCCGGGATTCGCACCGTACCGCGCTCCACAATCCAGTCCATCACCCGAACGTATTCCGCAAATCCTCCGCCGGCCGCCTCAAACCCTGCCGTGCACCCGACTGTCTTATAGGTGGGGCACTGCGCGAATGTCTTATGGCGGCAGTAATAACATTCGCCGCACGGAATGTGATGGAAAACCATTACCCGGTCGCCGGGCCGGAATCTCTTCACCTTGCTTCCCACGGCAGCAACTACACCCGAGGTTTCGTGTCCGAAAATGCGTGGCGCCGAATGCGATCCGGTGGCGATCTTCTTCAGGTCCGTTCCGCATATACCGCAGGTATGCACCCGTACCAGCAACTCTCCTGGACTTATTTCAGGTACCGGAACACTCTCCATGCGCACGTCGTTCACGCCGCGGTACACGGCGGCCAGCATCGTGCTCGGTATAGCCCGGCGTTTTTCCTCAAATGCAACCTGTCCAGCAATCGCCATAGTTGTCTTAGTGTTACTTGATTGGATGCAGCTCTGCTGGTTTGCTCTCCAGAGTTTCTGCGCGCTGATTGTACTGAGATAACCAACGGCCAAGCTCCGCCGCTGCCCGCGAACTGTTTCTCGCCAGCTTTATGAGGCCGGGCCAAAGCCACGGCCGCCCAGCCGCAAACAGCACAAAACGGGCCGTTTTGAACTGGCCATCCTGATCCACGAATCTCTCAAGAGCGGGCATTTCGAAGTCGTGCTCGTCCGAGATCGTCTTATATGCGACAAAAGGCACGCCTCGCGCCTGTGCGCCCATTGCTACCGCGGCCGCCTCCATATCTATAGCCTGGGACGGATATGAGCGCCGGAGTTTCTCCTTCTGCTCTGTTCCCGCGATCGACCCGTAGCTCACCAGTATGCCGCTGCCGGTACCCGTATCAATCCTGCTGCCGTCTGCGGCGTTTACGACATATCGCGGAAGAAACCTGTCTCCAACCTTCAGCGCTGGATCCAGCGCGCCTGCGAAGCCGGCCGAAATCATAAGTCTTGGATGATACAGACTGATGATGGCTTCCGTTGCTCTTCGTGCGGCTTCCGCGCCGATTCCGCCGCAAACCAGCACTGCATCGCCGTTTTCGAAGAACTTGTACTGCCGTCCGTCGTGCTCCCGCCGGCAAACGTTCCACCCGCGGACCGCAAACCTGGCCTCGCGTTCCAATGCAGCCACGATAGCAACTTTAACTGACATAAGTGTGGAGACCGGCGACCTCGCCCGTCCAGCCTCGACCTAAGCGTATCCATGCTGGTGAAACCAGTCGACCGCCCGTCTTAATGCGTTATCGACGGGCACCACTTTCCAGCCCAGTTCTCGCTCTGCCTTTGCAGATGACACAAACATCTTCTTTCGCCCCATGCGCACGGCATCAATGGTCGCCCGTGGCTCGCCGCGCCGGATATGGCCGGTAACGATCTGGTCCACCACGCCGGTCGCCAGCGCCAGCGCGTAGGGAACCCGCACTTTCGGCGACGGCAATCCGGTGATTGCAGCCAGCTTGTCCAGGATCTGCTTCAGCGTCAAATTCTCCCCGCCCAGGATGTACCGTTCTCCACTTCGCCCTTTTTCCAGCGCCGCAACATGCCCACGCGCGCATTCATCGACATCCACCAGATTTAGTCCGGTATCCACATACGCGGGAAACTTCTTCTTCAAGAAATCCACGATGATGCGCCCAGTCGGAGTTGGCTTGATGTCTTGCTCCCCCACAGGCGTGGTCGGATTCACCACCACGACATCCATGCCGCTCTTTCCCGCCTCAATCGCCACCTGCTCCGCCATGAACTTCGACTTCTTGTAATGCCCGATCATGTGTTCCAGCGACACCGGCGAGTTCTCGTCCGCCGGCTTGCCGTTTGAGGTGAATCCCATGGTGGCCACACTCGAGGTGTAAACCACGCGCCGCACTCTATTTTTCCGCGCCGCCTCCAAAACCGCTCGCGTGCCCTCTACGTTCGACCGGTACATGAGGTCGGGATCGCGAATCCATAGCCGGTAATCCGCTGCTACGTGGAATACAACGTCGCATCCCGCCATCCCCTTCTCCAGCGACTCTGGATGGCACAGGTCTCCCACGACCCGTTCCGCCCGTAACCCCTCGATGTTTCGTGTGACACTCGTCGAGCGAACCAGCAACCGCAGATCAGCGCCCATCTCGGAGAGGACTCCGGCGACATGGCTCCCAACAAACCCGGTTGCTCCTGTGACAAAAGCAAGCATTCAGCACTCATCGATCAGCACTCAGCCGGTTCCCGACCCTGAGCCAATTCGAAGGGGAACTATCCAGGCTTTTGTGCCAGCAAGAACCTTAGCCTTCGCTCCGCTCGGGGTGACAACCAGAAAGAGCCACTCTCTGCTAGCTCTTCTCCGCCATTACCTTCTTGTAGGTAGTCAGCGCAATCAGGGGGAAGTAATCGCGGTAGAGCGTATACACCAGGTAGAACACCCGTGGAAATCCCGTCCCGGTAGTTGCGGGCTCATCCCACGATCCATCTTTTCTCTGCGTCCGCAGCAGGTATGCGATACCTCGTGCCACCGAGTCGCTGCGGGTGTCGCTGGCCGCCAGCAGCCCCATGATTGCCCAGGCCGTTTGCGATGGCGTGCTCGGCCCAATCCCGCGCTGGGTGGAATCGTCATACGAAGCGCAAGTCTCGCCCCAGCCGCCGTCGGGGTTCTGCATCATGCGCAACCACTCTGCCGCTTGCTGAACATACGGCTCGTGATGGTCCACGCCAATCGCTTCCAAACCACGCAAGACCAGCATCGTGCCGTATATGTAATTGACGCCCCAGCGTCCGAACCATGAACCGTCCGGCTCCTGCTCTTCGCGGATGAACTTAATGGCCTTCCTGACTCGCGGATCATCCATCGTGTAGCCGTACGTTGCCAGCATCTCGAGAATTCTGCCGGTGATGTCGACCGTCGGCGGGTCCAGCATGGCGTTGTGATCGGCGAACGGGATGTACTGGAACACCATGCGGTCATTGTCCTTGTCAAAAGACGCCCACCCGCCGTTCTTGCATTGCATCGAGAAGATCCAGTCAATGGCTCGCTGCACCGACTCGCGCTGGTACCGTCCGTTCGGATGCTCGACCCGGCTGAGCGCCAGGCACACCATCGCACTGTCATCCACGTCAGGATAAAACTCATTATTGAATTCGAAATACCATCCGCCCGGCTTGCCCTTCCTGTTCTTTACTTGCCAATCGCCGCCATTGCGTACTTGCTTCTGCAAAATCCAGTCAGCGGTTTTCACCATCCGCGCATCTTTTGAGGGCACTCCCGCTTCACCCAACGCAAACAGGGCATAAGCCGTGTCCCACACCGGCGACATACATGGCTGCATGCGGAACGTGTCGTCTTCCTCGATCCCCAGCTTCTCGAACTCATCCATCGCACGGATCACCTGGGGATCGTCGAGCGAGTAACCCAGGCAGCGCAGCGCGATTATCGAGTTCATGATTGACGGATAAATCGCGCCCAGGCCGTCGCTCATCTCGAACCGTTCCAGCATCCACTCTTTTGCGCGCTTCAACGCCAGCCAGCGCAGCGGCCGTATGTGCACTCGCTCGAACCAGTGCACCATGCGGTCGAGCACCAAAAAGAAATTCCTCCACGAGACCAGTTGGTCGCTCCAATGCAGGTGCATGCGCGACTTGTCCCGTCCGCCAACAAATAACTCCTCAATTCCCATCTCCTCGGGAATCTTCTTCAGCGGCTTTTTGGCGTAGCAAATCGAGAGTGGAACCAGGATGGCCCGCGACCAGGAGGAAATCTCGTAGATGTTGAACCAGAACCAGTTGGGGAACAGCACGATCTCCGGCGGGACCGCCGGCACCGCGTCGTAGTCATACTGACCGAGGAAACACAGATAAATCTTGGTGAACGTGTTGACCTCGGTTGCGCCGCCCATCTCCAGAATCTTTGCACGCGCCCGAACCAGAGCCGGGTGGTCCGGCTTGTAACCAGTCAACTTCAGCGCCAGGTAGGCTTTTACCGAGGCGCTAATGTTGGACGGGCCGTCGATATAAGTCGGCCAGCCCCCATCCTGATTCTGGTGCTGAAGAATGTAATTGCAGCATTTCTGGAATCGGTCCTGGTTGCCCGTACCCAGGAGGGTGTGGAGCAGCACGTAATCGGACTCGAGGGTAGTGTCGGCTTCGAGTTCGCCGCACCAGTAGCCTTCCTCATGCTGCCGTGAAAACAGGTATTTGCGGGAGGCGTCGACCGCTACGGCTACTCGGCTCGAGAGGTCGTCGATTTTTCCGAAACGCAGTTGAGGAGCAGTCGACTTCGACAACGAAGGGGAGGAACTGTCGTCCATCTATTTCACTCCACAGCCACATTGGCCGGAGCGCTGGCAATCGCCTCAACAATCTCGGGCGGCAGCCCGAAGCGCACGTTCTCCGGCATGACCTCGACTTCCTGTACGTTGTCGAAGCCTTTGGAAGCCAGGAATTTCACAACTTCTTCCACCAGACACTCGGGAGCCGAAGCACCCGCGGTCAGCGCAATGGTCTTAACGCCTTCCAGCCAATTCGCTTCGATGTTCTTGCAGCTGTCGATCAAATGCGCGCTGGTGCCGAGACTCCGCGCAACCTCGACCAACCGCTTGGAGTTCGAACTGTTATCCGAACCAACCACCAGCAGCAGGTCAGCTTCCGAGGCTACGTGCTTTACTGCGACCTGCCGATTTTCCGTGGCGTAGCAGATGTCCTGTGCCGCCGGACCCTTAATGTTCGGGAACCGCTTCCGCAATGCCTCGATAATGTCCCGTGTCTCATCCAGGCTGAGGGTGGTCTGCGTTAGATACGCAACCCGGTTGGGATCCGGAACCGTAAGCGAGGCCACGTCCTCCGGCGATCCCACAACTTGTGTGACCAGCGGGGCCTCTCCCAATGTTCCAATCACCTCGTCATGATCGTGGTGCCCGATAAGGATCAGCGAATAGCCTTCCTTGGCGAACTTAACCGCCTCTACGTGAACCTTCGTGACCAGCGGGCAGGTGGCATCAATGACCCGGAGTTGCCGGTTCTTGCTCGCATCCCGCACCTCTGGGGACACCCCATGCGCGCTGTAAATGACGCGCTCACCGTTGGGCACTTCGTCCACGCTGTCCACGAAAATTGCGCCCTTGCCTTGCAGTTCTTCCACCACAAAGCGGTTGTGGACGATCTCTTTGCGGACATAAATCGGCGGCCCGAACGCTTCCAGAGCAATGCGGACGATATCAATTGCGCGAACCACGCCCGCGCAAAACCCGCGCGGCTTCAGTAAAAGCAGAGTCTTGCTCTCAGTCGACACGTATCCTCACCCGTACCTTAATAGCCTACACGTTTGTGCACTTATCCGTACTACAAAGGTACCGAACAGGTACCCGGCCGGTCAATGTAAGCCATAGAAACTGAGTGGATTAGCATTGATTGGCGATATTTAACCCCTGAATGGGTTGCCCTGGGACGCGCGCCGCCCCGTCCAGCCGGGCAACGCTGGGCTGAATCTGAACCTGGTACCCCGGCCAGGGTCATGCATTCGCCTTCAGCATCTGCTCTGCATGCTTGCGCGACGTCTCTGTCAGCTTGGCGCCGGAGAGCATTCTCGCCACCTCGTCCGTCCGCTCGCCGCCTTCGATAAGCCGGACCGTCGTCCGCGTCCGGCCACCGCTCTCGGTCTTCTCTATCAGGTAATGATGGTCGGCAAAGGTGGCGATTTGCGGCAGGTGCGTCACACACAACACCTGATTGGCACGCGACAGCGTCTTCAGCTTCTTTCCGACCGCCTCGGCAGCGCGCCCGCCAATGCCGGTATCTACTTCGTCGAAAACCAGCGCCCTCTGCGATCCGGAACTCCGTTTCCGGCGAGGCCCGGCAGCCCCACCCTCCACCACGACTTTCAGCGCCAGCATGACCCGCGCCAGTTCCCCGCCTGAGGCAATTTGCTCCAGCCGCCGCAGAGGCTCACCCGGATTCGTCGCAATCAGGTAAACCACCTGGTCCAAGCCCGACTCCGTCCAGTTCCCTTCCGCTTCTTCGCTGCAGATCTCGATGCGGAATGTCGCTTTCATCGCCAAGTCATTGACTTCCGCCTCGACCTGCTTCTCCAGTTTCTGCGCTGCCTGGTGCCGCCTCTTTGACAACTCTAGCGCCGACCTCAGATACTCCTCGGCGGCCTTCGCCAGATCCGACCTCAACTGTCGCAGCAGCTCGTCTTTGTTCTCGATTTCGGAAAGTTTTCGGCTGACGTCCTCTCCGAATTTAATTACGTCCTCTAACGTCGGCCCATACTTCCGTTTCAGCCGATCCAGCAATGCCAGCCGGTCTTCCACTTGCGCCAGATGTTCTGGCGAGGCGTGTATGCCTCCCGCATAATCTCGCAGCGTAGCTCCGACATCTTCTACACAGATTCGGGCGCTCTCCAGAGCTGCCATCGCATCCTGGAACTTAGGTTCGTATCGCGTGAGTTCCTCTACCTGCTTTTGCGCCGCCCGCAACGTGGATGATGTCGAGCCGTCCCCCTCGTAGAGCAGGTCGAAAGCATTCATCGCGGCGTTGTAGATCTTCTCCGCGTTGGCCAGCACCCGTTTCTCGCCCTCGAGCCGCTCGTCTTCTCCAGCCTGCAGCTTGGCGTCGTCGATCTCGCGCTTCTGATAAGTCCACAAATCCACCAGCCGGAGCCGGTCCTGCTCGTCCTGCTGCAGTTCTTCCATGCGGGTGCGAATGCGTTTCCACTCCGCGTGTGCTTTCGAGACCGCCTCGAGGTCGCTGCCGGCGAATGCGTCCAGCAATGCCAGCCTCGCTGCCGCGTCGAAAGCAAGAATGGATTCATTCTGCGCATGCACTGTCGCCAGATGCGGCGCCAATTGCCTCAGCACCGCCACAGTGGCCGGCTGGTTGTTCACGAACACCCGTCCCTTGCCGCCACTGGAAATCTCCCGCCGGATAATTACCCCGCCTTCCGCCACATCCACGCCGTTTTCGTCCAGGATCGCGCCCACCGCCTTCGCGCTGGCTCCGTCACTCTCGAACACTGCCGCGACCACCGCACGATCAGTGCCGGAGCGGATTATCTCGGCAGAAGCTTTGTCCCCAAGCAGCAACGCAAGCGCGTCGATGAGGATGGACTTTCCCGCGCCGGTTTCTCCCGTCAGCAGGTTGAGTCCCGGTGCGAACTCCACCGCCAGGTTATCGATGACCGCGTAGTTCTCCAGGCGCAGTTCGAGAAGCATTTCTATGGGATTTGTTGACGCAGCATAGCACGATTTCAAAGCATTCAGCTGTTAGCATCGCCGTAGCCGCGGGATGCTTCCTGGCAGTCCCGCAGGGACACTGACACGACCACGATTTAGCCGCTGGAATACTTCAGGCTTCTCCGAACCTACCCGGTGGAATAATGCAGGTTTCTCCGAACCGCAGCCCCGCAGGGGCGGAATAACTGAGCCCAGCGCTTCAGCGCTGGGTAAGCGCGGAATCGTGAACGAGTCCCAGAGGGACGACACTGATACGCCCCTCGGGTAATGCACGTTTTCTTCTCACCGCCGCGGCAGACGGCCACAACTAACCCAGCCCCGCAGGGGCGGAACAACTTAGCCCAGCGCTTCAGCGCTGGGTAACGTGCCTGACATGATCCAGTCCCGTAGGGACGACACTCAACAAAAAAGCCGTGGCTTTCGCCACGGCCTTGAACTTCTTTCTGACTACCCGACCTTCCGCTCGCGGTCCGACAGTCGCTCCGAAGACGGCTGCGTCCCGCACGCGCTGCATCCGCTTACGATTTCCTGCCGCCGCGCGCGCAGCTTCTCCTCAAACGTCGACCAGCGGCGTCCCGGACCTTGCGCCTCGATGCTCATACTCGAATCGGTTCGTATCGGAGTCACGGACCGATTCACCCCAGCATCTGAGGTCGGCCCTGACTGCGTCGACGCTCCACTGTGGAACCCGCTGCTCTCGCTCGGTACAGCGCTTACCCCGCCCTGCGGCTGCGATACGGTACTCGCATCGTTCAGCGGCCCAGTCGCCCCCGTCCCCTTGGTCATCTGCGCCGTGGTCGGGGTGATGTTCCGGTCGGTTTCCGCCCGGTGCATTACCGGATCTTCTTCCCACTTTGACCGGTACTTCCTCTCGTAATCGCCCCACTTGTCCTCGGACTTCAGATCAGACTCATCATAGGGCGGGAAGTTTTCCACTTGCTCCTTGGTCAGGTCGACTCGGAAATCGTCCTCGTGCTCTGCCGACGAACGTAGCCGGTCCGCCGGTACGATGAACTTCTTTGACCGGAGCCACCCGCCAGTGTCAATGACCACGTAGCGAATATTCCCGCTCAAGTGGTCGAAAATCACATCGTCAATCTTTCCCAGCTTCTCGTCATTGAGGCCGTACACATGCGAGCCCCGGATGTCATCTTTCACCGCATCGGTATCAGAAAAACGGTAGTCACGAAGCGTGCCGTAATGCGCCATGAAGTACCTCCTGGTTTTTTTATATGCCAATCTCTTGGACTGTCCTTGGATGCATACTCCGCGGCCAGTCGTTGGTCTTTCTAGTGACAAAACCAGGGTTGCTGGCCCGACTCGTTCCAGTCGTGCGATGCCGGGCGCATGATCGGTTCTATTGCGGGTACACTCATACGCGGTAATATCCATGGCCAAACTCGGCGACCGCATCGAGAACGCACTCAATGAAGACCGCATTTTGCTGCTCGGATTGCAGGTGCTTCTCGGCCTCACTTACACAATCTGTTTCGAACCGAAGTTCCAGCACCCTCTCTGCCCTTCGTGTCCTTTGTGGTGAATTGTTTCCGCTGTTAAGGTTTCCCTTCGCCTTGCCTCCGTGTTCCTCTGTGTCCTCTCTGTGAATCGCCCTCCGCTAAGTCTTTCCCCTTAGTTTTCATCGTGGTTCCCGCCACAAATTCACAGGACATGCACCACAACCTCACTCCGAGCCTTGGTCTATAATCGAACTCAGGATTTTTCCTCTAGAAAACACATGTACTTACCAGCGTTTCTTGCAGTTTTTGTTGGCGGCGAAATCATCGATCTGGTGGCCGCAAGCGGCACCGTCGCTAAGGTCGTTCTCCTCACGCTGCTGATCTTCAGCGTCCTTTCCTGGGCTCTGATTCTCTCCAAGTGGAGCATGCTCAAGCGGGCGCGCGTCCAGAGCGGCCGCTTTGTGCGCGCATTCCGCAAGGCACAGCGCTTGCAGGATGTTTCCATGATCGCTCACCAGTTCCGGCCCAGCCCGCTGGTCGGCGTCTTTGAAGGCGGCTTCGAGGAATACAAACGTCAGATTGGGATGACCGGAACCGTGGGTAATCCCGTGGCCGTGCAGCGTGCCATGCAGATCATGTCCTCCGAAGAGATTTCCCGCCTGGAACGGAATCTGCCCTGGCTTGCGACTACCGGCGCGGTGACTCCCTTCGTCGGTCTCTTCGGCACTGTGTGGGGCATTATTGATGCGTTTCACGGTTTAGGCACCGCCGGTGCTGCTACTTTGCGCGCCGTTGCTCCCGGCATTTCTGAAGCCCTGATCACTACCGCTGCCGGCCTGGTCACTGCTATTCCGGCCGTTATTGCCTACAACCTGATTACGCACTCCATTCGCGACTTCGCCTCCCGCACCGACGATTTCTCTTTGGAAATGCTGAATGCGGTCGAGCGCCAAACGCCGCACGTCGGCCGCATGGCCGAAACCGTGGAGGTCCGGCGGTAATGGCCTTTACCGGCGCAAACGGCAAAACTCAGACTTCGCTATCGGAAATCAATATCACTCCGCTGGTGGACGTTGTCCTCGTGCTTCTGATCATCTTTATGGTGACCGCCCCCGTGCTGCAGTCCGGAATCGAGGTCTCCGTTCCCAAGACACGCACTGTTAAGGAAATCACGGAAGAGCGCATGGTTATCAGCATTGATAAATCGCAGCGCGTCTTTTTGGGCAACGATGCCGTGAACATTAACGAAATTGGCGCCAAGCTGCGCCAGAAGATCCGTGATCCCCAGCATCAATCCATTTTTGTGCGCGCCGACGAAAACGTCCCCTTCGGCGCTTTCGCGACTGTCATGGATGCTGTCAAGCGATCGGGTATTTCCAATGTGAGCATCGTGACTCAGCCGCTGGAAGAGAATGCAAGCAAGCGCTGACATCTTCTTCGAGCATACGGAGTGGCGCAAACCGCTGGCCTGGTCGGTATTGCTTCACGTCGGTGTGACTGGTGCCATCATTCTCTATTCTGTTTTCGTGCATGGCCGTCCCGGCCAGGGCTGGGGCGCGGGCGGCGGCGGTGGGGCCATCGGAGTGAGCCTTGTTACAACCGTTCCTCTGCCCGCCAGCAGCACTCAAACCAAAAATGTTCTCGCCAATGAATCTAAAGGGCTGACTAAGTCATTGCCCAAAGAAGTTGTTCAGGAACCCGACGCCATTCCAATTCCTGATAAATCTTCCAGGAAAAAGCCTAAGCCAGTCACCACTGCGAGCCGCGCCAAGGCGGAGCCGCTGGAGGAACCAACCAACCAGGTTCCATTTGGCGAAGGCGGACCGGTAAGCGGTCCCTATGGAACATTCAACGCAGGTGGCGCACACGGTGGTTTCGGATTCAGCGGCGGTGGCGGCGATTTCGGCAATCGTTACGCCTGGTACGTTCGCGTGGTGCAGCAGAAGGTCTCGGAGAACTGGCTCAAGTACGAAGTCGATCCCCGCGTGAGCGACGCGAGCCGGGTATATATCCAGTTTGAGATCGATCGCTCCGGACGTCCAAAGAACGTCCAGGTTGAGCAGTCCAGTGGCGTGCCTTCGCTTGACACCTCGGCCACGCGGGCTATCCAGCGCATTGATACCTTCGGCCCGCTGCCGGCCGATTATTCCGGCAGTTCGGTCGGAGTCGAGTTCTGGTTTGATTACAAACGCTAGTCGGTGTCACAAGGCCGGGGTAACGGCCTGCTTGTGCAAGACAACTTTGGTGACAAGGGTGAAAATGTATAGCTTGCAGTTTCTCATCTCTCGCTCTACGATAGATTCCTACTCTAAAAAAATGAAAGATGGATCACCGGTCCTAAGTGTGTCACCGCTGGTCGTTTGTCTGTTCTTGTTTGCCCTCGCGATTCCAGCGGTCGCGCAACAGGACTGGATTCGCACCGGCACCGGTTTGGGCGTTCAGAAAGTGCGCCTTGGCGTCCCCGACTTCAAGGCATCGAATAATGATCCCAAGAATGCCGACCTGCTGAAGACTTTCAACGACACGCTCTGGAACGATCTCGATAACGCCGGTATTTTCGATCTCGCATCAAAGAGTTTTTATCCTCTCCAGGCTCCCGGCCAGCCCACCGAAGTCAACTTCAATGCCTGGAGTTCAGCCCCCGTCACCGCCGCTATGCTCGTGTTCGGCAACCTTGGTGTGAACGGCAACAGCGCGACCTTGCAGGGCTGGCTCTACGATTTGAAGAACATCTCCTCTCCACAAATTTTAGGTAAGCAGTACCAGGACACCGCGACCAGCGACGCCGTCCGCGTCATCGCTCACAAATTTGCAGACGAGATCATCTACCGCCTGGGTGGCGGTGTTCAGGGCATTGCCGAAACCAAGGTTTACTTCGTCAGCAGCCGGGGCGGCCGCAAGGAAATCTGGGGGATGGACTACGACGGCGCCAACCAGCACCAGATTACTCACTTGGGTACAACTTCGCTTTCCCCGAAAATCTCGCCAGACAACTCCCGCATCGCCTTCAGCGCGCTGGGAAAAGGCGGCTGGGACATCAGAATGTATTCGCTTGAACTAGACCGGCCCGTAGCGTTCCAGCACTACTCTGGGACAAACCTGTCTCCCGCCTGGTCGCCCGACGGTCTCAAGCTCGCATTCTCCTCCTCGCGCGGCGGCGATCCCGACATCTACGTTGCCGACGCATCCGCGGGCGGCGACGCCAAGCGCCTCACCCTGTCCCCTGGTCCGGATGTTTCGCCCGTGTGGAATCCCAAGACCGGCGCGCAGATCGCGTTCGTGAGCGGCCGCACCGGCTTGCCGCAGATCTACACCATGGAAGCCGACGGCACCAATGTTCAGCGCTTGACCGATCAGGGCTATGCCGTTTCACCCGCGTGGTCGCCCAACGGCCAGTTCCTCGCCTTCGCCTGGATTCGCAAGTACGGCCCGGGCGAGCCCGGTTCCAGTGACATTTACCTCATGGACGTCGTAAGCAAGCAATGGGTTCAGCTGACGCACGACGGCGGCAGGAATGACTTCCCTTCCTGGTCGCCCGACTCGCGTCACATCGTTTTCCAATCGAATCGTTCCGGAGGCCTGCAACTGTGGACCATGCTGGCCGACGGAACCAGGCAGACGCAGTTAACCTCAACCGGTACTAATAGCCAGCCTAATTGGAGCTGGAAATAGTCATAACCGCGAGCCCGAGGCATGGCCGCGCACATTGTCGCAGGAGGATAAGGTGAAGCAAGCAAGAATGAAGTGGATCATGGTAGTGTTCGCGTTGGGCGCGATCATGACGCTCGGCGCCTGCAAGAAGAAGGTGGCGCCGCCACCACCGCCTCCGCCACCGCCGCCGCCGGCTCCGACGGCTTCGATGAGCGCTAGTCCGAATACCGTTCAGAAGGGCCAGTCGGCCACCCTGACTTGGGAAACCACCAACGCCACTGATGTCACGATCGACGGCATCGGCGCGGTCAAGCCCAGCGGCTCACAACAGGTCACGCCTGACGACTCCACCACCTATCACCTTACTGCCAAAGGTGCCGGCGGCACTCAGGAAGCAACCGCGCGCGTGACTGTAACTCAGCCACCACCGCCGCCAACTCCGCAGCCCACCGCCACCGAGCAGGAGCTGTTCTCGCAAAACGTCAAGGATGTCTACTTCGATTACGACAAGTACGACATTCGTGCTGACCAGGCTGGGTCCATTCAGTCGGATGCCCAGTTCCTGAACCAGCATCCCAACATCGTGTTCGTGATCGAGGGACACTGTGACGAGCGCGGCTCGACCGAGTACAACCTTGCTCTCGGCGACAATCGCGCCAACGCCGTCAAGAACGCCCTGGTGCAGGCCGGTGTCAACGCCAGCCGCGTGAAGACGATCAGCTACGGCAAGGAGAAGCCGTTCTGCACTGAGTCCAACGAGCAGTGCTGGCAGCAGAACCGCCGCGGCCACTTCGTCTACGGCCAATAGTAG
>Ga0070741_10014967_pt1 | contig 13283 bp, 13 predicted proteins | sample Coa_R1_4_FD_66440 | JGI IMG/M metagenome (GOLD analysis project Ga0070741, IMG submission 66440) | Surface soil microbial communities from Centralia Pennsylvania, which are recovering from an underground coalmine fire - Coalmine... | ecosystem: Environmental > Terrestrial > Soil > Unclassified ... | reverse complement strand
CCCGTCCTGGAAGCCGCGGCGCGTCACGGCGTCCCCGTCGTCGAGGACGCGGCCGAGGCGCTGGGCGCGACCTGGACCGCCGGGGCCGGGCCCGCGCTCGACGGGCGCGAGGTCGGCACGGTCGGCACCGTCGGCTGTTACTCGTTCAACGGCAACAAGATCATGACGACGGGCGGTGGCGGCATGGTCGTGACGCACGACGCCACGCTCGCGGCGCGCGTCCGGCACCTCGCCACGCAGGCGAAGGAGCCCGGCGTCGGGTACGTCCACGACGAGATCGGGTTCAACTACCGGATGAGCAACCTCGCGGCCGCGCTCGGCGTCGCGCAGCTCGAGCAGCTCGACGCGTTCCTTGCCCGGCGGCGCGCGATCGCCGATCGCTACGACGCCGCGTTCGCGGACGTCGACGGCATCAAGGCCGCGCCCGACTGCGCGTGGGCGCGGCGCTCAGGGTGGTTGTCGAGCATCGTGTTGGAGGACGAGGTGACGCGCGAGCGCGTCCGGCTCGCCCTGGACGGCGCGGGCATCGAGTCACGCCCGGTGTGGCCGCCGCTGCGCACACAGGCGCCGTACCGCGACGCGCCGGTCCTCGGCGGGAACGTCGCCGTGGAGCTCGGCGAGCGGGTGCTGAACCTCCCCTCGTCCGCCAGCCTCGGCGACGAGCAGCAGGAGCGCGTGATCGACGTCGTACGCCACGCGCTCTGGAGTCACTCGACCCCCGCTCTCAGGGTGAGCTGACTCCCGCACGCTCGCAGAGCACGACCAGCTCGTCGATCCAGTACTGCTCCGGACCGGTGCTGCGGCCGCGGCGCTGCACGTCGACGACACCGAGACCGGCGTCGCTCGCGAGGACGCGCACGAGTCCCTCGTCGACGAGCGCCGTGCACGGCGTCCCCGCGAGCGGGCCGTCCACGATGTCGTCGACGCTGCGCTCACCGACCCGGCGTGCCGCGTGCCACGCGTACGTCCGCGGCGTGAACGCGATCGACAGGAACGAGCCGCCCGGGCGCAGCACACGGGCGACCTCACGCCACGCGGATCCCGTCCGGTCCTCGGGTACGTAGGCGATCGCCTCGACGTCGAGGACGAGGTCGAACACGGCGCTCGGCAGCGGCAGCGCGAGCGCGTCGCCGACCGCGAGCCGAGCCGGCATCCCTTCGTCGCGCAACCGGTCGCATGCGCGCTGCGCTCCTTCGCGCGACAGGTCCACGCCGAACGCGTCGTGGCCCTCGTGCTCCAGGTACCACAGCTGCGCGCCGGCACCCGACCCGATCTCGAGCACACGCATCCGCTGACCGCGCGACAACCGCGCAACGGCACGCACGACCTCCTCGGCCGGCCACCGTCCCCACGCGCGGGTGCTGAAGACGTCGTCCCACGGCGTCGCCGTGCGAGCGGTCAGCACTCGACCGCTCCGGTGGGCAGAGGCCGTGCCGTGCCGCGCGCGACGGCCCGGTCGTGAGCGCGGCGGTCGAAGGCGCGCGCCGCGATGAGGAGCTGCTCCTCGCGGGGCGCGAACCGGCGCTTGAACCGCAGCAGCGAGTCGTCGTCGGCGGTCGTCACGCCGCCGCCGAGCAGCAGCTCGCGGACACCACGCGCCGCGAGCTCCTCGTGCGCGCGCCAGATCGCCAGCGTCGTGGCGGCACCCGCGCGACCCCACCGGGTCCCGTAGACGTAGCTCGCCACCGGACCGCTGACGACGACGAGAACGGCGGCGCCGTCCGCGCCGTCGTCCCCGACCGCTTCGCCGAGCCACGCGTCGACGGCACGATCCTCCGCGAGCGCGCGGAAGTACGCCTCGTCGAGCCGCCAACGGTCGGCCGCGCCCAGCCGGTCCATGTGCTCGGCGTAGCGCCGCGCGAAGCGCGTCGCGTTCGAGCGGTCGAGCGGCGACCAGCACTCGGTGAGCACGCGGCGCGCCTGCGCGAGGTCGCGGCGCATGTTGCGGCTGAGCGCACCACGACGCGCGTCGATGTCGGCGAGCTCCGAGACGCAGATGACCTTCTCGGGGCGTGCGGACCACGCACGCGTGACGGTGTCCCGGTGCGGCAGCCACGGCCCGAGGAGCGCGACCTCGCTCGCGACGCCGAGCTCGTGCAGGGTCGCGTCGATCGCGGATCGCACGGTGTCCACGACCGCGTCCGGGTCCTCTGCCGCGATGATCGGCCCGCCGTACTCGGGCGTCCGGGCCAGCACGGCGCCTTCATCCGCGCCGGTGAGCAGCAGTGGGTACGCGGCGCGCCAGCCGTCGCCCTCGGCGACGAGCAGCACCGGGCGCCCGCCGCGTGACCCGGCGGTCGCGCGCAGCATGCCGCGGCCGCACGTCGGGTCAACGGGGGCGTTCCCGTCGCCCGTGACCGCGCGCACCTCCGCGTCCCAACGGTCGTCGTCGACCTCGACGACGCGGGCCGCGGTCGCACACGACGTCCGCGTGCGGGGCCGTGTCGTCGCGTCGACGACGAGCCGCGCGACGCGCGCCATGTCGTCGGGGTCGTAGCGCTGGTCGCACGGGATCGTGAGCTCGCGCGCGGCCAGCGCGGACGCGCCGGGATCGGCATCGGTGGGCAGCGGCCAGTGAACCGGGCAGAAGACGCGGGCCGCGGCGAGACGCGCCCGCAGCGCGTCACGCGCGTCGACGAGGACGGGGAACCCGAGCGGGCAGACACCGTCGGGCAGCTCCGGGAACAGCGGCTCGAGACCGGACGTCCCGTCCAGTGCCTCGAGCAGCGCGAGGTAGTTCCGCCGGCGAGCGGCGACGAGCGCGGCGACGTCCACGCGCCCGAGGAGGTGGCGCGCGGGCGCGCTCATCGCGTGCACATCGTCGCCGGCGTCCAGGTGCGCCTCTGCGGCGCGCAAAGCGTCGAGGAACGCGTCCTCGGGCCCCTCACCACGCGACCACGCATGCTTTGCCACGAGGGCGTCGTGACGCACCCGCGCGAACGCTTCGTCGGGCGGCGTCGCGATCCCGGTCACACCGGGTCCGTACGCGACACCGCCGTCGCCGATCGCGCACCACTTCCGGAGGCTCGCGACACCGCGCGTCGCGTGCATCGCGAAGCGCCCGAAGAGCGCATGCGTCCGGTCCTCGACCACGTCGACGCCCCGCACGCCGAGCTCGGTGACGGCGTCGAGCACGTCGACGGGGTACGGGAAGCCGAACGGCGCGACGGTCACGACGGTCGTGCGCTCCGGGCGGCCACCGACCGCCGCGACGAGCGCGTCCGCGCGCGGCGCGACACGGGCGTCGACGCCGACGGTGACGATCTCGAAGCCGAGCGCGCGTGCGGGCGCGACGACGGCGTCGCACACGTACGCGGGGACGACGACGCGGTCACGACCGCGCCGCTTCGCGTCCCCGAGGACGAGGCGCAACGCCTCGCGTCCCGACCCGACGAGCGCGCGCGGGCGGGGCGGCGCGACCGGGAGCGCGTCGAGCCAGCGGTCGGCTGGTCGCGCGGGGAGCGCGAGGTCGAGCGGCTCGATCGCCATCTCGCCGCCGATCGCGTGCGCCGCGCGTCGCGAAACCTCTTCGCCCGTCGACGTCATGGTGCGAGATCGTCCCAGTGCAGCGGACGCTCGGGCCCGACCGCGACGCGCAGCTGCCATCCCACCAGGCGATCGACCGCGAGCGCGGGGACGCCACCGTCGAGCGGGCGCAGGGGCTCGAGGTCCTCGCGTCGCAGCCGGTATCCCGCGTCGAGGGACCGCTTGGGGTACAGGCCCTTGCGCACGACGTCGCGATTGGCGGCCTCCGCGGCCGACGCGACCGGGTCGTGCACCGCGGCCGCGACCGCCCGGACGGTGGCGACCCATTCGGGGGCGTCGCGCAACGCGAGCGACGCCGCGTGATCCGGGCCCGGCGCGTCGACGTCCCACGTGACGTGCTTCTCCACGACGCCGGCCCCGAGCGCGACCGCGGCGGCCGTCGCCGCGACGCCGAGCGTGTGGTCTGAGAACCCGACGGGACGACCAGTCAGCTCGCGCAGCCGGGCCATGCGTGCGAGGTTCGCCTCACGTAGCGGGGTCGGGTACGCGGACACGCAGTGGAGGAAGACGACGTCCCGGCAGGACGCGAGGTGACGACCGACCTCCTTCACCTCGGCATCCGTCATCATCCCGGTCGACACGAGGAGCGGGCGACCCGACTGGGCGGCCGCGTGCAGCAGCCACGGGTTGTCCGCGTCGCCCGAGCCGATCTTCAGCACGGGCGGGTCGAGCGTGAGCACGTCCGCGCAGGCGCGCTCGCCGTCTGGCGTGCACACGAACGCGATGCCCGCGTCGCGCGCGACGTCGCGGAGCTCCGCGAGCTGGTCCACCTCGAGGCGCAGGCGCGCGAGCAGGTCGTGTTGATCGCCGTCGCCCTGGTACGCCGCGTTCGGCGCGCGCGGTGCAAGGAGCTCGTCGACGATCCAGTACTGGAACTTCACCGCGTCGAACCCGGCCGCGGCCGCCTCACGGACCATGTCCCGCGCGCGCTCGATGTCACCGTCGTGGTTGACGCCGATCTCGGCCATCAACCAGGGCGACGCCGTGTTCGTCCCGAGCGTCACGACGCGAGCTCCTGCGCGCGGGCGAGGTCGTCCTCGTCGTCCACGTCGATCGCGCGAGTCGGGTCGACGAACGCGAGCGCGATGGGCGGCTCGACGAGCGGGCCACCGGCGGCGACGCGCGCGGCCGGCGCGACGAACGCCGCGCCCGTCGCGTTCGCGAGCGGCGGGACGTCCTGGGTCCGGCGATCGAACAGCGACGGGGCGACCGGGACCCCGGTACCGTCCGGGCCGCTGACCAGCGTGAACGCGGTCGTCGGGGGCACGGTGACCGCTGTCACCGCGCTCGCCGCCCCCGGGGCGTCGTCGTACGCGTCGACGACGGCGACGAGGTCGTCGACCGTGGTGAACGGCGCGGTGGGCTGCACGACGAGCACGAGCTCGCTCGACCGGCCGCCCCACGCACCCAGCGCGTGGGCCACGACGGGGTCCATCGGCACGTCGGACGACGCGAGTGCCGCGGGCCGCAGCGCGGGGACGTCCGCGCCCGCCCGGCGCGCGATCTCGGCGTAGCGCTCGCTGTCGGTCGACACGTAGACGCGTCCCACCGCCGCGCGCGCGACGCGCACCGCGCGCTCGAGCAGCGACGACCCGCCGACGAGCGCGAGGTTCTTGTCGCGCACGCGCGTCGACCCGGAGCGCGCGGGGACGACGCAGAAGATCCGGTCTGGATCGAGAGGGGCCGCCATCGCGTGACGCCCGGTGCTAGTGGCGCGCGCGGTGGACCATCACCGCACGACGGATGAACACTGCGACGTCGCCGGCATCACGCGCCTCGGCTTCGCGCGCGAACGCCTCCGCGACGTCGGGCGGCAATACCTCGCCGACCTCCTGCGCGACGCGGGCCGTGTCGTCGTCGATGTCCGCCAGCCCGCGCACGAGCAGCGCGAGCGACTCCTCGACGGCGCCCTCGTCGTGGATCGCGACCGCGAGGACGAGACAGCGTCGCGTCGTCGATGCGGCGTCGACGACGAACTGCGACGCGTGGTCCGGCGCGACCACCAGGACCTCGTGCAGCAGGTCGCCCAGCTCCTCCTCGGGGACCGCGGGCGCGGCGTCCGCCATGAACGCCGCAGCGCGCTCGTCGCCGAACGTCTCGGCTGCGACGATCGCGGCGCGGACGCGCTCGGTGGGATGCGCGTCGCGCGCGCCGGCGAGCCGGATCAGCGGGCAGTGGTCCGCGGCGCCCGCCTCTCGGATGCGGGCGGACCACTCGAGCGCGCGCGACAGCTCGAGGTACGGGGCGAACGCGCTCGCGAAGGCCAGCAGCGCGCCGTCACCGGGGTGGCGCTCCCACATCGCCTCGACGATCCGGTCGACGCCGTCCGCGGGCGCGCGGTCGAGCCAGGCGGCAACCCGCGTGTAGTCGGCGCGCTCGACCATCGCGACGACCGGTCGCGGGTCGAAGTCGGTCTCCGCGCAGATCGCCGCGAACGCGGCCCACACGTCGGGGACCATCGCGTCGTCCGCGAACGCGCCGAGCACCTCGGTCGTGGCCTCGTCGAACCGGCCGAGCACGTAGCAGGCGTGACCACGCACGAGACGCACGAGCGAGGCCGGGATCTCGGTGAAGCCGTCACCGGCCGAGCCGATCGGGGCGAGCAGCGCGAGCGCCGCGGAGCAGTCGCCGGCCTGGACGAGCGCGGCGGCTTCGAGCACGTCCGCGAGGTCGCGATGCGCGGGGTCGCGCCGCGCGGCCTGTGCCCAGGTGCGCGCCTCGCGGTGGCGCCCCTGCCCGAGGAGCAGGCGCGCGAGCGCGGCCGCTGCCGCGGCCCGGATCGCGTCGTCGCCGGCCTCGAGGACGGCGAGGTCGAAGGCGTCGAGCGCCTCGTCGTCGCGGCCGTCGGCGAGGAGGGCACGGCCGCGGTCGAACGACTCGCACCCCGTCGGGACCACTTCGATGTCTGCCATCGCCCTCGTGCCTTCACGTACCGGGCGGGCCCGTCGCCACGCCTCCCCGGTCTGCTCATCGGCACGCCGGTGGGCCCGCTCAAGACCCATCCGGGCGCTCGGGCGCGGCCCGGGTGCGGTGTGCCACCGGGCACCCGGGCAAATCAGGCGAACGGAATGATCCGGACGACCCTTCCGGAATCGCCGCCGGAGCGCGAACGTTCGACCCCACGTTCACGCCCGAATCCCCTCCAGCGAGGGCCGACCGTGCCGAGACAGGAGTCATGAGCGAGACGACGACCTTCACCGACCACGTCCGCGAGGTGATCGACGCGCTGCCGACGTCGCAGCTCATCGACCGGGGCGTCGTCGTCGACGCGCTGCTCGACCTGTTCGGTCCCGCAGGCGAGGTGCACGGCGAGCGGGTCACGAACGCGCTGCGGGATCTCCCGCCCGCCGGCCTGCTCGAGCGCGACACCGCGACGAGCGTGCTGCGCGGCCTGCTCGACCCGTCCGCGAACTGAGCTCTTCGACGTGCTCCTCACGTTTCATTGAAACGTGAGTACCGCGGAGCAACGGAATTCTCTCAATGAAAGCTCCGCGCCCGCGCGCGTGACACGCGGCGGATCCGCGGCATCGCGCCCGATCTCCTCAGGCGCGCGGCCGACCCGCCGATGGGATGCGTCGAGCACGGAGAAGCTCGCCTCGACGCCATGGATGGGTGCCGGCAGCGAACGCGGAGGTTCGCGTTGTCGTCCACTCGACCGCACAACTGCGACGACGCTCGAAGCATCGCGACATCTCCCGGGTCGGCTCCGCTCCGGCGTCCCGGCCTCCGGCCCCGCCTCGGCTGCGTCTCGCGTGCGCGCCTGATCACCGGTACCCCGCGGGGAGGTGAAGGCGCGTGATGGACCTCGCGATGGAGGCCATCCAGGGCGCGCTCCACGGCCTCGCCGCGCGCCAGCGGGCGATCTCCGACAACGTCGCCAACACCGAGACGCCGGGCTTCCTCGCCGAGCAGGTCTCGTTCGAGGACTCGCTGCGCGACGCGATCCAGAACGGCGGCGACCCGGGCACCGTGCAACCGACGATCACGCGCTCGAACGCGCCCACGAACCTCCAGGGCAACAACGTGAGCCTCGACGACGAGACCGTCTCGATGATGCAGACGGGCATGCAGTACCAGCTCATGGTCGAGGCGATGACCGCGAAGTTCAACATCCTCCGCATGTCGATCGGGAAGGGCTAGCCGATGTCCATGTTCGACGCGATGAACACGTCGGGCTCGAGCCTGCACGTGTATCGCACGTGGCTCGACGCGGTGTCCGACAACATCGCCAACCTCGACACCGCGCGGCCGATGAACCAGCCCGCGTTCCAGGAGCGCATGGTCGTCGCCGAGTCCGTGCCGAGCACGGACGGTTCGGGGATCGGTCACGGTGCCGCGGTCGCGGGGGTGACGTTCGGCAGCCCGACGGGTCGCGTCGTGAACGACCCGAGCAACCCGCTCGCCGACGCGCAGGGCAACGTCCGCATGCCCGACATCGACCTCGGCGACCAGATGGTCCAGATGATGGTGGCCGAGCGCGGCTACCAGGCGAACCTGGCGACGATCTCGCGTGCGCAGGAGTCGTACCAGGCCGCGCTCGAGCTCGGGAAGTAGCGCGACATGGCCGTCCCTGCCGTGGGATCACTCGGTTCACTCGGCCCGCTCGCGACGCTCGGGCTCCAGCCGACCGCCGCGACGCCGACGGATGCCACCGGCGCCGCCGGCGCGGCGCAGGGCGCGACGGGCGACTTCGGCACCGCGATCGCGAACGCGCTCGACCAGTTGCAGAGCACCCAGGCGAACGCGGACCAGCTGTCGACGCAGGCCGCCACCGGCAACCTCACCGACATGACGGACTACCTGATCGCGTCGCAGCAGGCGCAGCTGCAGACCCAGCTCACGACCGCGGTGCGTGACAGCGCCGTGCAGTCCTTCAACTCGATCATGGGGATGCAGGTCTGATGCCCAAGCTCGACCTCGACCGCACGAAGAGCCAGATCCAGCGGTTCCTCGGCGGTTTCACGACGGGCCAGAAGGTCGTGACCGGTCTCGGCGCGATCGGCCTCGTCGTCGTGGGGATGCTGTTCCTGTCGCACGCGCCCAAGACGCAGTACGCGCCGCTGTTCAGCAACCTGGACTCGAAGGACGCGTCGGACATCACGACGAAGCTGCAGTCGAAGGGCATCAAGTACCAGCTCGCGAACGGCGGCAACACGATCCTCGTGCCGCAGTCGCAGGTGTACCAGGAGCGTCTCGACATGAGCGCGCAGGGTCTGCCGGCGAGCAACAGCGACGGGTACGCGCTGCTCGACAAGGAGGGCCTCACCACCTCCGAGTTCAAGCAGAACGTCGACTACCAGCGCGCGCTCGAGGGCGAGCTCACGAAGACGATCGAGGCGCTCGACTCGGTCGAGGCGGCGAACGTCCACCTCGTCATCGCGCAGAACGACGTGTTCGCGCAGGACTCGCAGAAGCCGAGCGCGTCGGTGCTCGTGAAGACGAAGCCGAACCAGCCGCTCGACTCGGGGTCCGTGCAGGCGATCGTCAACCTCGTCGCGTCGAGCGTGCAGGGCCTGTCGCCGAACGACGTCACGGTCGCGGACACGAAGGGCACCGTGCTGTCCGCGCCGGGCATCGCGGGGTCAGCGGCCGGCGACGCGCACGCAGGCGACACCGCGTCGTACGAGTCGCGGGTCACGGAGTCGGTCCAGCAGATGCTCGACCAGATCTACGGTCCCGGCCACGCGATCGTGCGTGTCGCGGCCGACCTCAACTTCGACGAGAAGGCGACGACCGCGGACGCGTATGGCAACGACATCGCGGACCAGGTCGTGGGCACGACGCCGACGACGGTCGCGGGGGCCACGACGCCGACGACGGCACCCGCGCTCACGCAGAACCAGTCGACCGAGACGTTCACGGGCCCGTCGAGCAGCTCGACCGGCGTGCTCGGCCCCAACGGCACTCCGGCCGCCGCGGGCGGCAACACGAACTACTCGAAGAACACGTCGGACACGACCAACGGCGTCGGCAAGGTCCACGCCGAGGTCCGCAGCGCGCCCGGCAAGATCAACCGCCTCTCGGTGGCGGTCATCGTGGACGGCAACAAGGTGCAGCCGTCGGACGTGCCGAACGTGCAGAGCTCGGTGCAGGCCGCGGTCGGCCTCGACCCGACGCGCGGCGACACGATCAACGTGACGCGCATGAGCTTCGACCAGACCGCGTCCAAGGACGCCGCGAAGGCGCTGTCGTCGAGCGAGCAGCAGAAGAAGCAGAACGCGCTGTTCGACATGATCAAGGCGCTCGTCGCGCTGCTGCTCGTCGGCGTGGTGCTGTTCCTCGCCTGGCGCGCGATGAAGAAGGCCGCGGCCCGTGAGCCGATCCGCGTGCCGCTCGACCTGCGTGCGCTCGAGGCGGGGACGGGAGCCGCGCTCCCCGCGGCCGACATGGCACGCCTCCTGCAGAGCCAGCAGCTCGCGCAGCTGCAGGCGCTCGAGGACCACGACGGGCCGGCCTCGCTGGAGCCGGCGAGCCTGCCGGAGCCGACCGAGATGGACCAGCTCGAGCACGAGATCGTCGCCCTGATCGACCGCCAGCCCGAGGAAGCCGCCGCCACCCTGCGCAGCTGGCTCGCGGACCGCAGGAGCTGACGAGGTGGCGCAGCGGGGTCTCACGGGGCCGCAGAAGGCTGCGGTCCTGCTGATGCAGGTCGGTACGGAGCGGTCGGCCAAGGTGCTGCGGCTCCTGCGCGAGCAGGAGGTGTCGCAGATCATGGCGGAGGTCGCGCGCCTCGACACCGTGAAGGCGGAGTCGGTCGACGCGGTGATGAGCGAGTTCAACGAGCTGCGCACCGCGCGTGCACACGTCGCGCAGGGCGGGTTCGACCGCGCCCGCGAGCTGCTCGAGGAGACGCTCGGCGAGGACAAGGCGCGGGAGATCCTCGAGAGCCTCGGCGCGACGATCGTGAAGGCGCCGTTCGAGTTCCTCCGCCGTGCCGATCCCCGCCAGGTGCTGAGCTACCTGCAGGACGAGCACCCGCAGACGATCGCGCTCGTGCTCGCGCACCTGAACGCGGACGCCGGGGCGATGGTCCTGAGCGCGCTGCCGGAGGAGCTGCAGCGCGACGTCGCGCGCCGGCTGGCGACAATGGACCGCACGTCACCGGAGGTGATCGCGCAGATCGAGGCGATCCTCGAGCCGAAGCTGTCGTCGCTCGTGCAGCAGCAGGACATGTCGGTCGTGGGCGGCGTGCAGGCGCTCGTCGACATCCTCAACCGCTCCGACCGCGCGACCGAGCGCCTCATCTTCGAGGGCCTCGAGCGCGACAACCCGGAGCTCGCGGACGAGGTGCGCGGGCGGATGTTCGTCTTCGAGGACATCGTCAGCCTCGACGACCGCTCGATCCAGCTCGTGCTCCGGCAGGTCGACTCGAAGGAGCTCGCGGTCGCGCTCAAGGGTGTCGCGCCGAACGTGCGCCAGAAGATCATGTCGAACATGTCCGAGCGCGCCTCGGCGAACCTCGACGAGGAGATCGAGCTGCTCGGGCCGATGCGGCTGAAGACGGTCGAGGAGGCGCAGGGCGCGGTCGTGCGCGTCATCCGTGCGCTCGAAGAGGCCGGCCAGATCGTCGTCACGCGCTCCAACGAGGAGTTCGTGAACTGATGGGGCGGCCCGAGGTGAGGCGCAGCGCCGTGCTCAAGGCGTACTCGCAGCCGGTCCAGGCGTTCGAGACGGCCGTGCTGCCGTCCCAGTCGACCGCGGGCGTGCTCGTGGACGACGCGCTCGTGAGCGACGCGCGCGAGGCCGGGTTCCGCGAGGGCTTCGACGCCGGCTACGCGGCAGGCCACAGCGAGGGGATGCAGGCGGCCGCGTTCGAGGCACAGCAGGCGCAGGCCGAGCGGGCCGCGCGGCTCCGGCCGGCGTTGCAGGCGCTGGAGCTCGCCGCGACGCGCTTCGACGCCGAGCAGGGCCGCGCGTTCGCGGACGTCGAGGACGCGCTTGCGTCGGCCGCGTTCGCGCTGCTGCAGGCGCTGCTGGGCCGCGAGCTCGCGTTGGCCGCGAACCCCGGTCACGACGCGGTCGCGCGCGCTCTGGCCCTCGCGCCCGAGCGACTTCCTGTGCGCATCCATCTCAGCCCGCAGGACGTCGAGACGATCGGCGACGCCGCCCAGCTCGCGCCCGGGCGGGACGTGACGTTGGTCCCCGATCCGTCGCTCGCACCCGGTGACGCGCGCGTCGAGGCCGGGTCGTGCCGTGTCGACGCGATCCTCGCCGACGCCGTCGACCGCGTGCGCGTCGCGCTCGGTGTGGGAGACGCCAGGTGAACGCGCTCCTGACGCGACTCGAAGAGGCCGCGCGCGTCGCGCGCCCGCGTGTGACGGGCCGCGTCACGTCGGTCGTCGGCCTGCAGCTCGAGGTGGAGGGACTCGAGAGCGCGATCGGCGACGCGGTCACGATCGACACGCCGCACGGCCCGCTGCCCGCGGAGGTGGTCGCGCTGCGCGACCGCGGCCTCGTCTGCATGCCGCTCGGCGACCTGCGCGGTGTGCGCACCGGCGCGACCGTCGCGGCCGCGGACCGTCCCATGACCGTTCCCGTCGGTGCCGGTCTCCTCGGACGCGTCCTCGACGGGCTCGGCCGGCCGATCGACGACCTCGGCGCGCTGCGCGACGTCACGCGCGTGACCGTCGACGGCGAGCCGCCCCACCCGCTGCGACGCAGCCACGTCGACCGGCAGCTCCCGCTCGGGGTGCGCGCGCTCGACACGCTGATCCCGTGCGGGCGTGGGCAACGCCTCGGCATCTTCGCCGGCTCGGGCGTCGGCAAGTCGAGCGTGCTGTCGATGATCGCCCGCGGCACGGAGGCACAGGTCTCGGTCATCGGCCTCATCGGCGAGCGCGGGCGTGAGGTCCGCGACTTCATCGAGAGCGACCTCGGCGACGAGGGCCTGGCCCGGTCGGTCGTCGTCGTCGCGACGTCGGACGAGCCCGCGCTCGTGCGCCTGCGCGCCGCGTTCACCGCGACCCGCATCGCGGAATGGTTCCGGGACGAGGGCGCGGACGTCGTGTTGATGATGGACAGCCTCACGCGCTTCGCGATGGCGCAGCGCGAGGTCGGCCTGTCGGCCGGCGAGCCGCCCGCAACCCGCGGCTACCCGCCGTCCGTGTTCTCGTTGTTGCCGAAGCTGCTCGAGCGCGCCGGTGCAGGCGAGCGCGGCTCGATCACCGGCCTGTACACCGTGCTCGTCGAGGGCGACGACATGAACGAGCCGATCGGCGACGCGGCCCGCTCGATCCTCGACGGGCACGTCGTGCTGTCGCGGCGGCTCGCGACGGCGGGCCACTTCCCGAGCATCGAGGTGCTCGAGTCCATCTCACGGGTCGCACCCGCGATCACCACGCGCGAGCAGCGCGCCGCGGCGACGGAGTTCCGTCGCCTGCTGGCCGCGTACCGCGACGCGCGTGACCTCATCGAGATCGGCGCGTACGTGCCGGGAACGAACCCGCTCGTGGACCGGGCGGTGCAACTCCGAGACGCCATGGACGGCTTCCTCCGACAGGACCTCGGCGAGATCGCCACGGCAGACGCGGGATGGGCCGCGCTGCAGGCGATCGTCGCGACGCCGACGCCTGCGCAGTAGAGACAGGGAGATGAAGCGGAGGCCTGGGCGGATGCCTGGGAGGCCGAAGCGGAATCGACCCGAAGACGGGAGCCCAACCACAACATGAAGCGGTACCGGTTCCGGCTGGACTCAGTCCTGCGCGTGCGCCGCATCCAGGAGGAGCGCGCCCGCGCGG
>Ga0070741_10014966_pt1 | contig 13283 bp, 11 predicted proteins | sample Coa_R1_4_FD_66440 | JGI IMG/M metagenome (GOLD analysis project Ga0070741, IMG submission 66440) | Surface soil microbial communities from Centralia Pennsylvania, which are recovering from an underground coalmine fire - Coalmine... | ecosystem: Environmental > Terrestrial > Soil > Unclassified ... | reverse complement strand
GACGGTGTGCTGCTGGCACTCTCGCCCGTAGTGCTCGTGATCGCCCAAGGCAGCCTCGCTCTCGTGCCGTTCCTCCTCGTACCGATTGCGGCCATCTACATCTCCACCCAGATCTCGCTCGACCGCCAGTACCAGGCGCTCCACGATGCGCTCACGGGGTTGCCCAACCGCATGCTGTTCCGGGAGCACGTGCAGGAGGCCCTCGCGGGCGCTCAGGACGGTCGGCCGAGAGCGGTGATGCTGCTCGACCTCGACGGATTCAAGGACGTCAACGACACGCTCGGCCATCACATCGGCGATCTCCTGCTCAAGCAGGTCGGGCCTCGACTGGCAGATGTGGTGGCCGAGGACGACGTGGTGGCGCGCCTCGGTGGTGACGAATTCGGGGTGCTCGTGTCGGCCGCCGTTGACCCGTCGCGAGCAGTCTCGCTGGCCAACCGGCTCGTGGCGGCGCTGGCCGACCCCTTCGACATCCAGGACCTCAAACTGCACGTTGATGCCAGTGTCGGCATCGCGCTGTACCCCGCGGATGCGGAGGACGCCGACACGCTGCTGCAACGTGCGGATGTGGCGATGTATGTCGCCAAGGACGAGCGGTCACGGGTCGAGCTGTACACCTCCGACCGCGACGTGAACAGCCGGCGCCGGCTCACGTTGCTGGGCGAGCTCAGGGGCGCGATCGGCGACGGGCAGCTGGTTCTCCACTACCAGCCGCTGGTCGAGCTCGAGAGCCGGCGCATCGTGGGGGTCGAGGCCCTGGTGCGGTGGGACCACCCGGTTCACGGCCACCTGCCTCCGTTCGAGTTCATCCCCATTGCCGAGCGCTCAGGCTTGATCGGGCCGCTGTCGGAGTTCGTCCTCCAGGCGGCCATCGCCCAGAACGCGGCGTGGCAGGCGGAAGGCATGAAAATCCGCACCGCCGTCAACCTGTCGGTGCGCAACCTGGCCGACCTCGGCCTTCCCTTCTTGGTGGCCAAGCTCCTCGACCGGGCCGGCATCGCCGCCGACTGCCTCGACCTGGAGATCACCGAGAGCACGATCATGGCCGACCCGGCCCGGGCGATGACCGTGCTCGAACCGCTCAGCCAGATGGGCATCCGGCTCGCCATCGACGATTTCGGCACCGGTTACTCGTCACTGGCCTACCTTCGGCAGCTCCCCCTGTCGGTGCTCAAGATCGACAAGTCGTTCGTCGGCCACATGGCCGACAGCGAGAACGACGCGATCATCGTGCGGTCGACGATCGACCTGGCCCACAACCTCGGCCTCGAGGTGATCGCCGAGGGCGTCGAGGACGAGGCGAGCGCCGAGCACCTGCTCGCCCTGGGCTGCCCGCTGGCGCAGGGGTACCACTTCGCCCGCCCCGCGCCCGCGGAGCAGATCACGCCGCTGTTGCGTGGCGGCCTGGTCGCTCGGCAGTGATCTTCGTCGTCGCCTTCGCCATCGTGTTGCTGTCGGTCGTCGCGACTGGCGGTGATCTGCGCAAGCTCGGGACGCTGCGGTTCCGGTGGATCGGGCTGCTCGTCGTCGCGCTGGCGGTGCAGATCCTCGTCATCTCGATCTTCCACCTGTCACATGCCCTCGACGTGACGTTCCACATCGGGTCGTACGTCATCATCAGCGTCTTTCTCATCGCCAACTGGCGCGTCCCTGGCCTGCCGATCCTCGCCCTCGGGGCCATGCTCAACTTCCTCGCCATCAGCGCCAACGGCGGCGTGATGCCGGCGAACGCGCACGCGCTCAAGCGGGCCGGGTTCGACCGGCAGTACGCCCACTTCGAGAACTCCCAGGCGCTCAAGCACCCCAAGCTGCCCTGGATCGGCGACGAGTTCGCCGTACCCAAGTCGTGGCCCGTACACAACGTGTTCAGCGTCGGTGACGTGCTGATCGTGATCGGGGCGGCCATCGGGGTCCACCAGGTCTGCGAGACTCGCCTGACGCGAGCGGGGCGACGCCGGAGCACACGGACCTGACGGAAGAAGAACGAGAAACACAACTCGAGGAGACCGAGGACGCCGTCTTCGGTGGCGATGTCCCGTACCGGCCCGGGTCGGCCCGGGCCGCGCTGGCTCACCGCGGCTTCCGCCTCGTGTGGGCGGGGTCGTTCGCCTCCAACATCGGCACGTGGATGCAGAACATCGCCCTGGGTGTGTTCGGCTACGAGCTCACTCACTCGGCGTTCTACGTGGCGTTGCTCGGGTTCGCCCAGCTCGGCCCGCTCTTGCTGCTGTCGATCTTCAGCGGCGTGCTGGCCGACTCCGTGGACCGCAAGGTGCTGCTGATCGTCGCCCAGGCCGAGCAGATGGTGATGTCGTTCGCGCTGGCGTGGTTCGCGCGCGGCCCGCACCCGTCGCAGACGGCGGTGTTCCTGTGCGTGCTGGCGATCGGCGTGGGCAGCGCGCTCAACGGGCCGGTGTTCTCCGCCGTGCTGCCGATCCTCGTGACGCGCCGCGACCTGCCCGGCGCGGTGTCGCTGCAGTCGGCCCAGCTCAACCTGTCACGAGTCATCGGCCCCGCCATCGGTGGCCTGCTCCTGCCAGTGGTGCACGCGCCCGGCGTATTCGCCATCAACGCCGTGACCTACCTGTTCGCCATCTTCACGATCGTGCCCGTCGACATACCCAGGCCGTACCCGGACGTGGGGGAGCGGGGCCTGCGCCGGCTGGCGGCCGGGTTCGTGGCGGCACGGGCCGACCCGCTGGTGCGCCGGTGCCTCCTCACCATGGCGACGATGTCGCTGTTCAGCCTGCCGTTCGTCGGCCTGATGCCGGTGATCGCGGCGGAGCGCCTGCACATGAACCCCAGCGGCGTGGCGTTCGGCATCCTCTACGCCTGCTTCGGCCTGGGCGCGGCGTGCGGGGCGGTGTCGATCGGCACGATCTTCGTCACTGCCAATCGGGCTCGCGTGTGCCGCATCTCGCTGGCGCTGTTCGCGGTCGCGCTGGCGGCGTTCGGCCGCATCAACAGCGCCGCCCCAGGCTTCCCGGTGGCGTTCTTCGTCGGCCTCTTCTACTTCGCCACCGTCACCGCGCTGTCGACGTACCTGCAGGAGAACCTGAGCGACACCGTGCGGGGGCGGGTGATGGCGCTGTGGATCATGGCGTTCGGCGGCACCGTGCCGCTGGGCGTGCTGGCGGGCGGCTGGCTGGCGCGGCGGACGACTATCGGCACGGTGCTGCTGGTCGGCGCCGCCGTGGCGGCCCTGCTGGCGCTGTTTACGCGGGTTGGGCGGCCGGAACCGGGTCCCGCGCCGACGTCGGGAGACTGAGGAGCAACGCGCCGAGGGCCAGCAGCACGGCCAGCGACAGGATGACGGCGTTGACGGCCTTGTCGGTCCCCGTGAAGACGTCGAGGTGGCGCAGGTGGTACACGAGGTGGGGGATCCCGAACACGAGGTAGCCCACCGCCGCCGTGCGCACCATCGCCGTGCTCATGGAAACGACGGCGGCGATCAGCAACACCGCGAGGGTGAGGTTGAGGCCGCCGAAGTCGCGTACGAAGTGCTCGTTGTACGGACCGTTGACCGCCACCCACGTGTGCCCCCCGCCGGGGAACGTCGTATAGAACTGGTGGGGCCAGAAGGTCGCCCAGACGCCGAGCTGCAGGCTGCTGACGGCGAGGATGCCGAGGAAGACACGGACGGCTGTATTACGCATCGCCGTCATCCTGTACCTCGGCCAGGATGGCGGGCCAACCCTGGCGCATGCTGGGGTACTGCGGCGCCCAGCCGGTGGCGTCCTTGAACCGGCGGTTGGAGATGCGCTGCGACCGGGCCAGCATGGCGCCCTGCTCGCCGGCCGCCTTGGTGGCCAGCTTGGGCGGGTGGCGCAGGCTCTTCACGCCGATGGCGTCGGCCAGGGCAGCCGCGTACTCGGCCCGGGTGAGGGGCTCGTCGTCGACGATGTTGTAGATGCCCGCCGGCGCGTCGAGGGCGGCCACCACCGCAGTCGCGCAGTCGTCGACCATCACGGTCGGGATGTACGCCGTCTTGGCGCCGAACATCGTCATGATGCGCCGGCGCGCCATGCGGACGGTCATCTGCGTCTGGTCGCTGTCGGCGGCGTGAAACATGCCGAAGCGGAGGACGACGCCCACCCCGCCGGCATCGGTGACCCGCTGCGTCTGGCGCTCGGCCTCGAAGCCCGACGTCACGTAGTCGGGCGGGTCGACGGGGCTGTCCTCGTCGAGCCACGCCTCGCCGCCGTCGGCGTAGAGGAAGCAGATCTGCTCCTGGATGTAGCGGGTGGCGCCGGTGGCGAGGACGGCGTCGACCAGGTTGCGCGAACCCTCGGCCCGGATGCGGTCGTTCTCCTTCCACGCCGACCGCATGCGCATCTTGGTGACGGCCGGGATGTGCGTGGCGAGATTGGCCACCACGTCGTGACCGTCGACGGCGCCCTTCACCGCGGCGGCGTCGAAGATGTCGACGGCGACGGAGGTGGCGCCCACCGCCTCCAGCTGCGCCGCCTTCTCGGGGGTGCGACCGATGCCGGTCACCTGGTGGCCGGCGGCGACCAGCAGCGGCACCGCTCGTCTCCCGAGGATGCCGGTCGCGCCGGCGACGAAGATCTTCTGCTTGGCGTTGTTGCTCATGCCAGTGCCTCCTGCATCCAGGTGGCCGCCTTCATGGCGGCGCGCGGGTTGATGTCGTGCGAGAGGGCAGTGAGCAGGTCGGCGATGGTCTCGGACCGCAGCGACTCACGCCACGCCTGCTCGGCCCGGCCCATGGCGCGGGTGATCGAGCAGGGCAGGCCGTACTCCTTGGCCGGGAGCGACGCCGGGCCGCGCTGCCTGATCTCGGTGCACCGGAACGCGGGCGTGGCGCCCTCCACAGCCAGCACCACGTCGAGCAGCGTGATCTCGGCGGCCGGCCGCGACAGCTTGTAGCCGCCCTTGGCGCCGGGCAGCGACACCACGATGCCGGCCCGGGCCAGAGCCTGCAGGTGCTTGGCCAGGTAGGCGGCCGGCACGCCGTGGAACTCCGCCAGCTTGGCCGCCGGCAGTGCGTACTCCGGCGGCACCAGGGCCAGCACCGTGCAGCAGTGCAGCGCCCATTCCACCCCGTCACTCAACTTCATAACCCGGATACTAGATATCCGGATAAAGATTGTCTAGTTCGCTGGGGTCAGGCGCTCTCGGCGGTGCGGGCCAGGTCGGAGAGGCGCTTGCCGTCGCCGTCGTCGACGTCCATGAAGGCGAGGCGGTACTCCCACGCGTCTTCGTCGGCGGTGGCCTGCAGCACCTGGGCGAGCACGACCATGGTGTCGCCGTCGGGGAGGCGTAGGGAGACGGTGGGGTCGCAGCCGGGCGGGAACAACGTCTCGGTGCGGACGCGGCAACCGCCGGGGCCGAGGTCGACGGTCTGGCCGGTGACCGAGACGAACTCGCCCGGGTCGTCGAACGCGGTCATGGCCACCGGGATCGACACGCGCGCCCGTTCGGCCTGGCGGCGCTGCACGCGTTCGACCTCGTGGACGGTGAGGTCGATCAGCGCGTCCTGGTCGGCGTGGCGGGCCGCCGTCGCCTTGACGCGGTACAGCGCGTCGGGCGCGAAGAAGCTCGCCGTGACCTTGTAGCTGTCGACGCTGGGCCGGGGCGACGAGCCGAGGTCGACGACCACCGGGCCGTCACCCGTCATCACCACCCCCGTGAGGCACTGGTCGGACTCGTCGTCCAACTCGATCAGCGCCACCTGCCCAGCCGATGGCTTCCACCCGTCGTCGTTCACACGCCCACCGTCCATGAGAAAACGGTACCGGGGTTGCGCCCTCAGTGTTCGAACACCCCGTCCGCCAGCTCCCCGGCGGTGCGCAGCTCGACCCGGTCGTCGGTCACGGCGGCGGCCACCACCGCGTCGAGAGCGGCCAGCCGGCGGCCGTCGATGGCGGTGATGGGGGCGTGGCAGATCAGGAGGAACAGCCCGCCTCCGGCCGCCGCCTTGTCCAGCGCCGCCAGCCACGCCTGCTCGACGTCAGCCGGGTCGACGGGCTCGTCCCGCAGGTAATGGAAGCCGTCGACGCCCGGCCACACGAACGGCACCTGGGCGAGCCTGGACGTGAGCCGGCCCGGCCGCATGCCGTCGCCCAGGCTGGCGTCGTAGCGGTAGCCGAGGCGCTCGAGCACGGCCGGGGTGTGCTCGGTGCGGCTCCCGCCCGGGGCCCGGAACCCGGCCGGGCGCACGCCGGCTGCCTGGGCCAGGGCGTCGGTGGCCTGCTCGGCCAGGTCGTCCTCCTCGGTCGGCGCCAGCTGCGACCACGGCTCGTGGGCCCAGCCGTGCATGCCCAGCTCGTGGCCCCGGGCGACAAGATCGGCGACCGCCGCCGGGCGGTTGCGGCCGTGCTGTCCCTCCAGGAAGAAGGTGGCGCGGACGCCGTGGCGGTCGAGCAGGTCGTAGAGCCGCGCCATCTCGCCGTCGCTGCCGAGGTGGTCGAACGTGAAGCTGGCCGAGGCGGCGGCAGGCACGACCTCACCGTAGGCGCCCATCCGTCGAGCGGGGCCGCGGAGCCCGCGCTCATCTTCGACTCATGAACCTTCAATATGGTCCCTGACGTGCGAGTTCTGGTGGTCGAAGACGAAGTCAAGATGGCCGGCCTCCTCAAGCGGGGTCTCGAGCGGGAGGGCTACGCCGTCGACGTGGCCGGTGACGGCGACGGCGCCCTGGGCCGGGCCCGGGAGACGCCCTACGACGCCATCGTGCTCGACGCCATGATCCCGCCCCCCGACGGGTTCGCCGTGTGCCGGCGCCTCCGCCAGGAGGGTCAGTGGGCGCCGGTGCTGATGCTCACGGCCAAGGACTCGGTGGCCGACCGGGTGTCGGGCCTCGACGCCGGCGCCGACGACTACCTGACCAAGCCGTTCGCCTTCATCGAGCTGTTCGCCCGGCTGCGGGCGATCACCCGCCGCGAGCTGGGCGAGCGCCCGGTGCGCATCGAGGTGGGCGACCTCGCTCTCGACCCCGTCGCCCGCGAGGTCTTCCGCGGCGACGTGCGCATCAACCTGTCGGCCAAGGAGTTCTCGCTCCTCGAGCAGCTCATGCGCCACGCCGGCCAGGTGCTGTCGCGCAGCGCCATCCTCGAGCACGTGTGGGACTTCGCCTACGAGGGCACGTCCAACGTCGTCGACGTGTACATCCGCTACCTGCGCGAGAAGGTCGACCGTCCGTTCGGCGTCAACACCATCGAGACGGTGCGCGGCGCCGGCTACCGGCTGCGCGCCTCCTGAGCACCGCTCGCCTCTGACGACGGCGCTTCCGGGACGAGGAAGCGGCCGATGAGCGGCAGCTCCCAGAACGACTCGGCGCGGGCGACGGCGAGCGCCGCCGGGAGGACGTTCTCGGGCGCGTCGTAGACCGCGTAGCGGGGGTGCCACTCGGGGTCGAACTTGGCGTTGTACTTCCACAGCGACTCGATCTGCATGGAGTCACTCATGCGGCGGAGGAACCAGCGCTCGACGCGTTGCGTGAGCCCGGTGCCCGTCTCGCCCGCCAGCACGGCGCGCATGGTCGCAAAGTTGAGGCACAAACCCCGCATGCCCCGGTCGCGCAGGTGGTGGATCGTCTGCACGACGATGAAGTCGAGCAGCCCGTTGGGGTGCTCGCCGTGGCTGCGCCGCATGAGGTCGAGGGAGTACCCGTCGATCCCCGGCGCCGGCACGTACTGGCACAGCGCGACCGGCGCGCCGTCGGGCCCGAACGCCACGACGAGCAACAAGCCCTCGTCGACCGGGTCGAACACGCGCCCGAGTGTCATGGAGAAGCCGCGCTCGACCTGCCCGCGCCGGCTCTCGCCCATCATCGCCAGGAGCCGCTCCTGCAACGCCGGGTCGAGGTGGGCGGGGTCGTAGAACTCCGCCGTGTAGCCGTACTTGGCGATGCGGTTCACGGCCTGGCGCAGGCTCTTGCGGTGGCCGCCCTCCAACTCGAAGCGCGAGCAGTCGACCACCGCCTCGTCACCGACGTACAGCTCGCGCATGCCCGACGTGCGGTACACCGGCAGCCACTCCTCAGTGGCGCCGAGTACGGCGACCGACCACCCGTTCTCGTCGGCGAAGCGGTGGAACGCGGCCCACACCGGCTCGCGCTCGCTGGCCGGGCCGATGGGATCGGGCGACACCAGGCACACGCCGGCGTACACGGCATACGACACGACGCTGTCGCCCCAGAAGAAGTGGTGCTTGTCGTCGCGCAGGGCGAAGTAGGCGAGGGTATCGGCGCCGTGCCGGCGCACGACGTCGCGCGCACGCGCCCCATCGCTCGCGGCCGTCGGTCGGTGCAGCCGCTTGGACACGACGGGGCGGAACACCAACCATCCGGCGGCGATGAGCAGCGCCGGCCCCAGCAAACCGAGTGCAGGGGTCACGAAGTCGCCGACGCGGTCGGGAAGCATGATCGATGTGTCGTGCACCAGTCGCTCGGTGACGCCGACCAACGCCCGCGTCCACGGCAGCCGGTGCGTGCCGCCCGTGAAGAGCAGGGCCGCCGCCGTTCCCGTGGCCACGGCGAGGAGCGCGGCCATGACCATCACCTGCAGTCCCCGCCACACCGACGATCGGTCGACGCCCGCCGCGAAGGCGCGCCGGTGCCGCACCAGATAGGCGCTGACGGCGAGAGCGACCGTCGCTTCCTCGACGTCGCCGCCCTTGACGATGTGGAGCACGGCGCTGCCGACCAGCAACCCGAGCGCCGTCACCCATGCGTGCCGCTGACCCCGGCGGATGCCGCGGGCGAGTGCCAGCAGCGCGACACCGGCCAACGCCACCAGCGCGGCCGCCGCCTGCGGCACCGCGAGCGGGACAAGCCCGAGGACGTCGTGCAGCCGGGCCGCCAGCGGTGGCGTCACGGCCGACGCCAGGTCGAGCACGCCGGCCAGGGCGATGATGGTGGCGGCGACGCGGCGCACCCGGCGCACGCCCAGGGCGACGTCGACCGATGGCGGCCATGACGGTCCCTGCGGGTAGTGGGCGACGACCTCCGGCCCCTCCGACGACACCGGCAGGCTGCGACCGACGAGCCGTTCGAGGCGGCTCGCGCCCTCGGCCGGGCTGTGTCCCACGAGGAGGCGGGCATGCAGGTCGGCACCCGCCTCCAGCTCCAGCCACCCGATGCGACGCGTCGACACGAACACCGGTGGCAGGCCGAAGCGAGCGCCGTACGAGTCGACCACGTCGCTGCAGCTGCCCGTGTTGGCGTAGAAGCCGTCGCCCATGATCGTGAGCGCGGGGTGACGGGTGTGACCCGTCACCAGCCCCGCGTACCCCTCGGCGACGAGCTGGCGCGCCCGCGCCTCGGCCGCCTCGTTGCGCACCTGCCCGCGCCCGCCGAGGGTGATCTCGTTCACCGTGCGCCAGGTGTGACGCGCCGCGACCACGAGGAAGCCGGCCACGAGCACGATGTCGGCGACGATCGCCAGGCCCACCACGAGCAGGCGGCGGGCCCACACCACCGTGCCGTCCTGGTGGCCGAGGTGCGTCGCCAGCGCGTACGTCAGCGGCAGCTTGAGCAGTAGGGCGGCGAGGAACGGGAGGGCGAGCCAGCCGAGGTGGGGGGCGATGCGCCGGTAGGCCAGCCGCGACGCGAAGAACGACGGCAGGGTCACAGGGTCGGCGAGATCCTGGGCGCCGGCCAGCCACGGTCGCTCCGACGCCCGCACCGCCGGCAGCAGCTCGCGGACGACGTGGTGCCCGAGCGGCGAGTCGAGCGGGTCGTGCTGGTCGACGAACGCGCTGGCGCGGTCGAAGGCGTGGCCCGGCTCCACCCGCACCCGCCGGGTGCCGCGCCCGGTCTCGACGTCGAGCTCGGCTGCCAGCGCCATCTGGGCGCCGAGCGCCTCGGCCACGCGGGAGCGGGCCTGCTCGTCCCAGGTGAGGCGGGCGTCGTGGTTGCCGATGAGGTAGAGCACGCCGCGGCCGTCGCACCCGGAGAAGCCTTTGACCGCGTCGCGAAGGCGGGCGTGCGCGTGCACGGCGGTGGCGGCGTCACCCGGCGTCTCCGCCAGCAGCTCGACGGTGTCGCCTGCGAACACGAGCAGGCCCGGACCCACCCACGCTTCAACGGTGCGGGCCAGGGTGGTGGCGGCCGCGGTCGACGTCGCCGTCGGTGTCGACGGCAGGTTGAGGTCGCTGACCACCACGACCCGGGCGCCCGCCAGCACGGTGAGGCGTGCCAGGTCGGGCACGGCGTCGGCAGTCATCGCGGTGTCCAAGGGTACTGACGCCCGCCCCGGGCCCAGAAGCCGGCGCTCACAATTCTCATATTGCCTGCCCCTACCCTGGTCACATGGCACTCGGCCCCACGTCCCTGCGCGGGCGGTTGGCGCTCCTGTTCGGGATCGGGTCGGGCGTCCTGGTGCTGATCTCCGCCCTGGTGCTGGCGGTCACGATCAACACAGCCGTGCAGAACGGCATCAACAACGAGCTGCGGACCCGGGCCGAGGACCTGTCGGCCGACTTGCGGGCGGGCGACATCCATGTGCGCCCGGAGGAGGCGTTCGCCGAGGTCGTCAGCCTCGACGGCCGGGTGCTGGCCGCGTCGCGCACGATCGTCAACCAGCGCCGAATCCTGGGACCGTCCGAGCTGGCCCGTGCCGCCACCGGTGAGTTCCTCATCGACCGCCACGTCCCCGGCCTGGAGGGGCGGGCCCGACTGCTCGCGCTGCCTGCGTCGTCGGGCAACGCGAAGGTCGTCATCGTCGTCGGCGGCTCGCGCGAGGCGCTCATCGAGGCGCGCAACCGGCTGGCGCTGGCGCTGGTGATCGTCGGCCCCCTGTTGGTGCTGGCGCTGTCGACGGGCGGCTGGATCGTGGCCGGCGCGGCACTGCGCCCGGTCCGCCGCATGGCCGAGGAGGCCGACGCCATCTCCCTGCTCGAGCCCGGCCGCCGCCTGCCCCAGCCCGACGGGCACGACGAGATCGCACAGCTCGGACGCACTCTCAACTCGATGCTCGACCGCATCGAGGCCACGTTCGCCCACGAGCAGGCCTTCGTCGACGACGCCAGCCACGAGCTGCGCACGCCGGTGTCGATCCTGCGGGCCGAGCTGGAGCTGGCACTGCTGCAGCCGGGCGACGCTGCCGAGGTGGAGCGCGCCCTGCGCAGTTCACTCGAGGAGGCGGAGCGGCTCAGCCGTCTGGCCGACGACCTGCTGGTCCTGGCGCGCGCCGGCGCGGGCCAGCTGCCGTTGCGGAAGGAGGATGTCGACCTGCGGGGGCTGGCGCAGGACGTGGCCGCGCGGACGGCGGTGCACTCGCCCGGCCCTGCCGTCGACATCGTGGGCGCGCCCACGATGGTCAACGCCGACAAGGCGCGGGTCGAGCAGATCCTCGTCAACCTCGTCATCAATGCCCGTCGGTTCGCGCGCAGCCGCGTGCAGGTCGAGGTCTTGCCGCAAGCGGCCGCCGTGACGGTGGCAGTGGCCGACGACGGCCCCGGGTTCCCGACGGAGCTCCTTCCGTCCGTGTTCGACCGCTTCACGCGCAGCGACACAGCGCGCGGACGCGAGGCGGGCGGTGCCGGTCTCGGCCTGTCGATCGTGGCCGCCCTCGTGCACGCGCACGGCGGCCGCGTCAAGGCAAGCAACGGCGGGCCCCTCGGCGGGGCCGTGGTCACCGTCACCATCCCAACCGCACCCGAGCGAAAAGCGGTGGCTACCGTTCGCAGATGATCGGCGCCGGGCGCGTGGCCGCAGTGGTGGTGGGGTTCGCCGTTGCGGTGGGCACGTTCGGGTCGGCCATCCGCACGGTCGTGCTGCCGCGGGGGAACGCTCCGCGCATCACCCGCCAGGTGTTCAAGACGATGCGGCGGCTGTTCTGGCTCCGCGTCGGCCCCCGGCCCACCTACGAGCGCATCGACCGGGTGCTGGCGCCGTTCGCGCCCGTAAGCCTCATCATGCTGGTCTTCGTGTGGCTGGCCCTGGTGATGCTGGGCTACGCGGGCATCTATCTCGGCGACGCCGGTCGGTCGATCAGCGACGCCATCATTCTCAGCGGCTCGTCACTGCTCACCCTCGGGTTTGTGCACCCGGGCCACGTCGGCGGCGTGCTCATCGTGCTGACGGAGGCGGCCGTCGGCCTCGTCATCATCGCCTTGCTGATCACCTACCTGCCGAGCATCTACGGCGCGTTCTCGCGGCGCGAGCAGATGGTCGCGTTCATGGACACGCGCGCCGGATCACCTCCGTCTGCGCCGGCGCTGATCATCCGCTTCTGGGCCATCGAGTGGCTGCAGGAGATCAGCGACCTGTGGGCGCCGTGGGAGACGTGGTTCATCGACCTGCAGGAGACGCACACCACGTTCCCGTCGCTGGCGTTCTTCCGGTCACCCGAGCCCGACCAGTCGTGGGTCACGTCGGCCGGCGTGATGCTCGACACCGCGTCCCTGGCCGTGTCCGCGGTCGACCGGCCCAGGGACTCCACCGCCGAGCTGTTCATCCGCTCCGGCTACCTCGCCCTGCGCCGCATCGCGGCCCAGTTCCCCGCCCTGATCTCCTTTCCCACCGACCCGGCGCCGTCCGACCCGATCAGCATCGCCCGGGAGGAGTTCGACGAGGTGTGGCGACGCCTCGAGGCCGCGGGCGTGCCCCTGGTCGACGAGCCCGACGACGCGTGGGTCGCGTTCAAGGGCTGGCGGGTCAACTACGACGCGGTGCTGATCGGGCTGGCCCGGCTCACCAACGCGCCGTACGCGCCGTGGATCAGCGACCGCTCGCTGGTGCGAGCCCGGCCTAGGCGTCGGCTTCGCCGGCGCGCTTCTTGAGGTAGCCGCTCAGGAACTTGATCGTCTCGGCGCGCGCCTTCTCCTCCGTCACCCCGAGCTCGCGCAGGACGTCGCCGCCGAGGCCGTCGTTGGCAGCCAGCGAGATCAACATGTGCTCGGTGCCGATGTAGTTGTGGCCCAGGCGCAGTGCCTCGCGCATGGTGAGCTCGAGCACCTTGGCTGCCCGCTGCGTATAGAGCGGCATGCCCGCGGTCTCGGGGCTGGCGGGGCCGAGGCGGGCCTCGATGCCGGTGCGTAGCGCGTCCACCGACGTGCCGAGCGTGGAGATCACGATGGCGGCAAGCGTCTCGGGGTCGTGGCACAGGCCGAGGGCGAGGTGCTCGGTGCCGATGTAGTTGTGGTTGTGCCGGCGCGCCGCCGTCGTGGCCTCGTCGAGCGCCTTGTGGGCGCGGGGGGTGAAGCGGGTGAGCACGGCGTCGGTGAGGTCGCGGGGCACGAACCGCTGCTGCGCGGCCTGCTTGGTGACGCCGAGGGCGGTGCCGATCTGCGACCACGGCAGCCCGGCGGCGCGCGCC
>Ga0070741_10014965_pt1 | contig 13286 bp, 19 predicted proteins | sample Coa_R1_4_FD_66440 | JGI IMG/M metagenome (GOLD analysis project Ga0070741, IMG submission 66440) | Surface soil microbial communities from Centralia Pennsylvania, which are recovering from an underground coalmine fire - Coalmine... | ecosystem: Environmental > Terrestrial > Soil > Unclassified ... | reverse complement strand
CAAAAGCCCCAGCGCTGAAGTGCAGGGGCATTCGCCCGATCAGAGGCAGACCGTACCCGGCAAGCGCAATGTGCAAATTCTGGAAGTGTTGCAGGTCGGAAGCTACGCGGTGCGTCTCATTTTCGACGATATGCACTCGACCGGAATTTACAGCTGGGAATATCTGTTGGAGCTTGGGCAGCACCACGACAAGTATTGGCGTGACTACCTCGACGAACTCGCCGCGAAAGGACTGACGCGCGACCCGCAAAAGTAAGCGGGCCGCGCCCTGAAGATCATTGCATGATAACGACGCGGGCGCCGACCTTCACGCGCTCGTATAGGTCCTTCACGTCTTCATTGGTCAGCCGGAAGCAGCCTGACGACACCGCCTGGCCGATCGTCTCCGGTTCGTTCGAGCCATGGATGCGATAGAGCGTCGAGCCGAGATACATCGCGCGCGCGCCGAGCGGGTTGTCCTCTCCACCCGGCATATAGCGCGGCAGATCGGGGCGGCGCTTTAGCATCTGTGCAGGGGGCGTCCAGCCCGGCCATTCCTTTTTCTCGGTCACGGTGCGCACGCCGCTCCAGGTAAATCCCGGACGGCCGACGCCGATGCCGTAGCGGATCGCCTTGCCGTCGCCGAGCACGTAGTAGAGCCTTCGCTCCTTGGTGACGATCACGATAGAGCCCGGCTTTTCCGTCGTTTCGAAATTCACCGTCGATTTCGGAACCGGTGACGAGCCAAACAGCGAATACATCCGGTTAAGCGGTCTGCCGCCGCTCAGGCGCCCGTCGGGATCGCTTTGGAATTGCGCGTGGCTCGCGCCGGCCGTAGCGAGAACGAAGCCGGCAGCGAAGGCCGCCCGGCTCACAAATTGCAACAGCATGTGGGACCCTCGTGCTGCATATTCCAAGTTTGAACGGGCAAACGCTTAGACCGCTCGCGCGCATCGGGGAAGCCCAAATCGTCGGTGCGGCGCTGTTACGTTTGCACGCGAGGCCAAACGCAGACGGGGAATTGCCGCCGTGGCGCGCCGAGCCGACGTGGTCGCCTTTCGTGCCTCTCTTCCGGAGAGGGCAGGAAAACGGTAATATTCACAGTGTCCGGAAGTGCAATTCGGATGAGAGATGGAGGAGTTGGCCATGATGCTATTCAAAGCCGTGTTCCTCGCCATCGCGATGCTGGCGGCAGGCGCCGTGCTCACAAACAATGTTGTCGCTGGACTGGATGACACCGCCTATGCGGCGAAAAAGAGCACCAATTCGCAAAAGAAGTGCAAGAGCAACAACTGTAACCCGTAGAGCCTGAACTCAATCGGGCCTCGCAAATCGCCTTCGCTCTTTGCGTTCGAACGGCGGATCAGTCACTACGATCCGCCGGACGCCGAATTGATTTTGGGGGATGGTGGGCGCTGTAGGGATTGAACCTACGACCTCTCCCGTGTGAAGGGAGCAAGTCGGGCTTTTCGCGGATCCGCGAACAGCACAGAAGCGCCGATAAAATAAGGCTTTCCGAGCGCACGCCGCGGACAGGACGGGAACGCCACGATGCCACAGAATGCCCCTTAACGCCGGTGATTTGTCACAAAGCTGGCACAAACGCCTAAAAATTTTTTTCTATTCTGGCACAAATTCACGGCGCGGACCCGGAAAAAGAAAAAACCGCGCGAGGCACAAGGCCAAGCGTGGCTTTTAACGTTAGCAGGACTGCAGCCGCCGGGAGAAGGGGACTTCCGACCGGCGGCCGCGCCCCAAGAGCGCGGCCCAGAGGCAACTAAACCGCGCCTAGCTTTAATCCGCAGTCCGATCGAGGTAAGCGAGAATTTCCGCCGCACGCGGTGACGCCAGGCGCGCGCCGTTGAGCAGCCGCCTAAGCTTGCGTGCGTAAGCGTCGGTCATTCGGCAGCGCATCCGGATTTTTTGCGCGTCGGCCGGACACCAACACTCCGCACGAAACGCATCGAGCAACTTTTTTTCCGCTTGCGCGATGTCATCGCGCGGAAATTTTCTGTCGGACATTTTGCCTCCGTCGATTAAACGAAGGCATTTTACCATCCGCGCTTTTTCGGAATTTCGGTTTTGCGAAATCATCAATGACTTAGCGCGAACGAAAACGCGGAAACTTAAGCGTGCGCTGTCACAAAAAGTGATTTGTGGCCGCTCGCGGCTTTTTTCAATTGCACCAAATTCGCCCGCGTTGCTCGAGCGCGATCTGCGATGCGACCGCAAGCCAAATAGGAGCAGCCACCACGATCAGCGCGTGCGCCGACGCGTCCGGTGACGGCCGCGCGCATTGCTCATTGACGTAAGACACGCGGGCCTCGAGCAGCGCCGCGCACACCAGCCAGAACGCGGCGACGCCGACGCCGACCGCAAGACGCGCGAGCCGGCGATCGCCGCGCCGGAAACACGCGACCTCGTGCGACGACAGCCCCGCCCGATCGTCAACATCGGCGCGGCCGCAAAAGCGACAGCGCGACCGGCCAAAGCTTGCGTTGCTTCCCCAGGTCATCGTTTAAGCCTCGATGACCGAGCCGCCACGCCGGCAGACGTCGCGGATCAGTTGCTCCGGATCGACCGGCTTATCAATGATCGGCTCGAAATCGACCGCGGCGGTCGCAAAGTCCGGGACAGCCGCCCCGGCGCGAGCCAGGCCCTGCGCAATCCGCGCGCGGCCTTCCGGCAATAGAAAATTCTGCGCGTTGACGTTCGGGCGGCAGTCGTCGCACACGGTGACGCCCGACAGCATGCGGACGCACTTTTTCTCATTGCGTACCGAGCGCGGCATCAGCAACGCCCAAAGCTTGATGACGATTTGCCAGCGCGCCGGCCGGCCGCATTGCCCGTACATGCACTTGGTCATGAAAAGCCCTCCAGCGGATCCGTTTCGCCAGGAGCGCAAATCCCGCCATGCGGTTCGATTTCCTCGCACGCGAAGGGGATCGCGTGCGTGAGCGCGGCCGCCTCGTGCTTGCGCACTTGGTTCGCCGCCGGCGACACCGCCTCCAGGTGGTCGGGATTAACGCAACGCCGATGCGCGTAAGGATGCCAGCCCCAGGCATGACAGCGATGGTCGACCTGATAGCCGGGAGGAATTGGCCCGACAAACGTCTGGTAAACGTAGCGATGCGCCGCCATCGCATTGCGCGTGCCAGGACGCAAGATCCGGCCATAATGCGCGCCGCGGCCTTCCGCGCCGCTATCGCCGCCGGTCCAGATCCAGCATCCGGACATGCACACGACCACGCGGTCGAGTAATTCATCGATCGTTTGCGGCTGACGCGTCCGCGGCATCACGAATCCGAAACGACACGCTGGCGATAGCCGCGCGGATATTTGAAGCCGTAACCCCAACGCCAGGAGAATGGCAGCAAGGGATGGCCGCCGGCGCGGACGGCGAGCCACATCAGGATCGCGAAAATCGGATGGCCGTTAAGAGCGACGCCGGCGAGCAGCTTACGGTCGGCGTAGCGCCGATCGGCAACCGTGCCGCCTTTCCAGTATTCGCGGTCGTGTTCGACGCAAAGGTCATTCCAGGGCGGCGCCTTGCGCCACACCAGGCGCCAGGCCGCGGTCATTCCGCCCGAGCAGCCGTCCGTCGTAAAGGGAAAGTCAGGCATAGGGATTGCGCTTCCTTTCCTGCCGCTCGCGCCGGCGACGTTGCTGGCGCGTTTCGTTTCGCCAGGACTCGTCGCGCGGCTTCGGTTCGGGCTTTGCCGGCGCAGCGACAGCGATCGCCGCGGCCGCCATTGAGACAGCCGATGCGAGCAAAAGACCGCGGGAGGAACTGCGCATCACGAATGCCCGCGCTGCAGCCGCGCCCGGAAATCGGCAAGCGTCTCGTTAGGATTGTCCGCCGGCAAGCAATCGGCGCAATGCTTTTTGGCCGCTCGGAACTTGTTGCGCTGGCAGCCTTTGCCTTCGCCGCGGCACGCGTAGAGCATGAAGGAGTCGGCTTTCTGGCCTTCGCCGACGCGCTCCATGATAAAAACGATATCAGCCAAGCGCCGCCTCCAATTGGCCGGCGATAGTAAGGCGCGCGCGGCCGTAGCCTTTGCCGGTCGGCTTGTAAAATTCGAGGAAGCCGAGATCGCGAAGCGCGTTCCAGGTTGCGCGCATGTATGGCGCCAAATCGCCGCCAGCGAGCAAAACGCCATTGCGATCGAACACGCCATCGCTATGGCGCGCGAACAGCCAGCGCAGCGCGCCGCGTTGAGCCTTGGTCATCTTTGCCTCGGAGAGAAAAGGCCGGGCCGCGAACGGCCCGGCAAGGTTGGAGGACACAGAAGAAAAAGCGAAAGCCACGCGCACAACCGGCCGCGCCAGGACCTTGGAACGGCCGGGATCCGTTATTGCGACGGCGCGACGTAATAGAAGCGCGCGGTCGCAAAATCTCGATCGATCAAACGCCAGTCGAAGGCGTAGAACATGCCGCCGGCGGCCTTCACCGCGACCAGCATCGCCGCGGCCCATTCCGGATGGCCGGTGCGCAGCACACAGCGAAACAGCCGCCGATCGGCGCGCGCCCGCGTATCCGCGGAGCCGCCGCGCCAATAGGCGCGGTCGTGGCAATAGCAGCACCGCTCCCAGGCCGGCGGCCGGCCGGTGACCAGGCGAAAGAAAAACGACATCCCGCCCGAGCAGCCATCCGACACGAACGGCCGTGCCGTTTGCGCCGCGGCGGCGTCGCAAAGCGCGGCCGCGAACGCGGCCCCAATGACCAGGCGAAGCATGGCGCTATTTCCCCGGTGGCGAATGAAACAGATATCCGCCGATCGCAGTTGCCGCGGCGCCGACCGCGAGCCAGGCGGCTCGGCCGACCGTGATCACCTTGCCGACGAGTTTCTGGCCGCCGATGCCTTGCTGGCGGCCTTCCTCGAGCTTGGTCACGATCGGATCGAGCCGCTTGACCGTCGCAGACGTTTCGGCGCTTTCCCGCACCAGATCGTCGACGCGATCGTGCAGCCGGCGGCGGCTTTCCCGCGCCTCGGCATTTTCCGAGCCGGTACGCAACGCCAGGGCTTGCTGCTCCTGCACCAGGAGATCGACGCGCGTGCCAATCGAATGCATGCCAATGCGCAAATCGACCAGGAGCGAGTTGATGCCGTTGCCGAGCTTGAGCGCCGCCTCGGCTTTTTGGCGCAGATCGACGATAACCGGATCTTCCGGATCGACCGGCGCCGATCCCGCCGCGGGCAAATCCGCGGCGGGCTTTGTCTGCCGTCGCAAAGGCCGCCTCATTTGGTCTTGAGCTTTTCGATCGCGGCCGCGCGCTTTTGCTTCTCATACGGCGAAAGCAAAAAGAACGAGCCGATGATGCCGAGAACGAGATAAAGCCACGGCTCGTCCAGGGTCTTGAGATTTGGGAAAAAGCCGTGCGCCTTATTCAGCACATAGCATGCGGCATAATAGAACGCCCAAGCCGCGAAGGCCGGCCGGATCCAGCGCGTCGACCAATGGCCGCGATCGTACCAATTGAGTTTTGCCTGTTCGCGCCATTGTTCAACCTGGACGTCGAATGCCTTGAGCGCGAGATCGCGCTCGGCCTGCGTTTGAATGTTTTGCGTGTCCGCGCCGGCCTTGATCTTTTCGCGCACGGTTGTAGCGATGCTTTCGGCCAACCCGTTCGCGCCGCCGCCGAACAGCCAGCCGAGCGCCTTCATGCCGAACGAAGCGAGGATGCCGCCGCCGGTAAACATTACACGGCTCCCGGCGCCGCGGGCGCGGCCGGCGGCGCGGGCGGCAAAGGGACAGGATCACCAAGGCTCGAGTCCTTCACCGGCGGCGGCGCGATCACCTCGACCGCACCAGGCGCCGGCGCATCGACCGGCGTGGGCAGCGTTGCGACCGGCGACGTCGTCTGCTTGCGCAGCCATTCGGTTACGAAGCCGATGACGTAAAGCATCGGCCCGACGTAAAGCGCGAATTTTGGCGGGAGCAGATCGGCGAGCGGAAGCATCTGCACAAGATCGAGCAGCGGCAACGCGACGCCGGCGAACGCAAGGAAGCGCGCCCAAAAGATCGTGCGGAAGCCCTCGAAATAATACCAGGCGAGCGAGAGCAAGCCCGCCTCGTGCGCCTCGAGCGTTTCAAACACCGCTGCCAATTCAGGTCGGCGGCGCAGGAATGGCCGCACAATCATGAAATAGAACAGCCCGACCAGGCCGATCAGAACAACCCAGGGTATAACCTTCGCCAGCACGATAAGAGCCAGGTTCATGGCACGCGTTTCCTTTTTGTTGAAGAGAGGGAGAAGCGGTTACGCGTAATCGCGATCGACAAGGAACCACTTGCGCACGATCAGCATCACGCCGATCGCGGCGAGCGCGACCAAGCCCCAAAAAATGACGGCGTTGGCCGCTTCATTGGAGGCCGCATCGATCGAAGGCGCGGGCTTTGCCGGCTGTTGCGTTTGCGTCGACGTCGGCGCGGGCTTTGCGGTTTCAGTTTGCGACGTTGCGACGGCGCCGCCGGTCCCGCCGGTAGCGACCGCAATCTCCGGCGCCGCGCGCTTGGCAACCTCGGACACCGGCGGCGTCGGCCGGTCGACCCGCTGCGGCATCGCTACGCGCATATCGCGATGCGCGCCGGCGACCTTGAGCGCCTCGTCGACCTTACCGTCGAACAGCAAGCCCTCGGCTTTGCGCCGGCGCGTAAGGCCAGGCAGAACCTGCCCCTTGGCCTTGTTCCAAAGCGCGAGCGTTCCCGCGACCTCCGCGCGCCGGCCGGCTTTGATCTTCGCAGGGATTGACGATCGCGTGATGCCGCCAGTGTTCGCGTCGAAATCGACCAGCGCGTCAAACTCGTTCTGGTTCAGCGGAATGCCAGCGAATGTCTGAGACACGCGGCGTTCCGAAACGCCAATATCGGCGACGCACGCGTCGTCGCATTGGTCTTGTGACCAGACGTCGCCCGCCTTGAACGGCAACACGCCGGACAGATTGGTGTGGCCCCAACCCATCGTCAGCACGTTCGCCGGACAATAGTAAGTGGTGAAAAAGCCAGGCCGATCCTTCACCGGCCGCAGACAGGACTCAAACGCTTTATAAATCGGCACGCCGACAGCGAGACTCATCCGCATGGTTTGCCTCCAGGATTTTTGAGAAAAGCCGCGGCTTACTTTTTGATGCCGCGGCAACGGTCGACGATTTCGCGAACGATTTGATGCTCGCGCTTGAGCGCCGCGCCTTCGGGAAGGGCCGCGGCCTCCGCATCGCCCCGGCCGATCAGATTGGCGTCGGTCGCCGCTTTGACGATAAGAGCGCACGGCGCAATCAAAGCCTTGGCCCATCCGACGCCGATCACGCGGACCTCGGGGACGGCTTGGTCGTTCGGATCCGCGGCCGCCGGCGTCACGCCAGCGACCGCCACGACCAGAAGCAAACGGGGCAGCATTAGCGCAACGCCAAATGCCGGCGCGCGTGTCGGGCATAATGCCGGCGACCCTTTGCCTTGTGCGCAATCTTGACCTTGTGAACCGCCGCGACCTTCATCGCCGGCGCATCCACGCCTTGCGCGAGCCGCAACACGCGTTGCGTCCAGAACTCGACGAATTGACCCGACGTCAGCGCCTCGACGCCGCCGGCAATCAGGCGCTTGAACGTTTGCGGGACGTTCCCCCATATGGCCTTGCGGCACCAGCGCGGACCCTTGTCGCGGCCTTCGGACGTTTCGCACATGGACCGCCAGGCAACACGATCGGGACGCGCGAGATGCTGCGCGGCGCCTTCGCGGCCCTGCTGGTGGATCAGATATAGGTCCGGAAACGATGGCTCGCGGGAAAAAGCAATTTCAAATTCGCGGGTTTCGCTTGCGAATTTGAAGGCGCCGGCGAGCGCATTGTCGCGCGCATTGTAAATATCGCCCTCGCCATATTTGGCGAACTCCGCATCGGATAATTGGAAAAGCCCCTTGTAGGAGCCGGTGCGCTGGCGCGGATCGAAATCGCTCTCGATTTTGGCGAACGCCTCCATCATCTTCGCCGACACGCCAAACAGCGCGGCGGCGCGGTTGATCTCAACGCGCGGCGACGCGAGCGGGACATCGGCAAGCGCCAGACGAACGGCCGCGATCGGCCGGGCCGGGCGGATCTCGGCGTCGATCGTATAGAGCGCAAGCCGCGCGGCTTCCTCGGCCTTGGTCGGCGACGCCGGCGGCGCCGGTGTTACCACGACAGGGGCGGGCGCCCGCGGCAGATCACGCGCAGCGACAAACGGCGCGCCTTCATATTCGCCCAGGCGGCGGATCATCACCGGCCCGAGATCCGCATGCACGATCGCGGCGAGTCGCTTTTCGCGATAGGTCAACACCGCGCCGCGACGTTGCGCCTTGAGCCAGGCCAAGACGCAAACCCGCTTGCGGCCGAGCGCGGCAACGTCGAAAGCATCGCCGGTCGCATGCTTTGACAAATGAGAGGGAGAAAACGTCATGCGGCAACCGGGGCAACAGGTTTTGCGGACGTCCTGGGCGCCGCACGCGCGCTCGAGGCCCTCGAGCAGCGCGAGCGCATCGCGGCTCAAGTAACGCCGATCGGCCGTGGGCTTGCCCGACGTACAGCCGAGCGGGAACACCGGCGGCGCAGGCATCGCGATCGCCGGCGCCGGCACGCGCGCCCGCTTGGCCTTGCGCACCTTCACCGCGCGCGGTGCGGCATAATAAAGCGGCTGGCCGGTAACATCGCGAAGGCCGCAGCCGCCGCGATACCAACCATTTTGATCCTGGTCGCAAATTTGAACCGGCAGCGCGCCGCGCTTGGCGAACGCCGGCGTGGAAGCAATGAGCGCGGCCGAGACAGCGAGCATCGCAGCGGCGAAAGAACGTCGCATGAAAGCACCTCTGGTTTTCGGATTTCCGGGCCGCGGCAAAACCGCTCCCCCTATAAAAAGCAAAAGGCCGCCCAAGCGGGCGGCCTTCGCTTCGCAACCGAAAAACCTTGGGCGGCTATTCGGCCTTGCCGGCCTCGACCGGCTTGGTCCAGTGCCGCAAAACGGCGTCGGTTTCATCCAGGACCAGAACCATCAACGGGGACTTTTTCTTTTCCGCGTCGGTGAGCTTCTGCACGCCGCCGAAATCGTCATCGCACGCGATCTGTTCGCGGTTATTGACGATGGCAATCTGGCCGTCCTTTTTTCGCACTATCACGGTAACGATACGTTGCATGGTTCAACCTCCTTTTGGCGTTGACGAGAATTGTTAGGCGAGCGAAGCAAACGCGGCGTCGATTTCCGCGCGCGTTGTGATTTCGTCGATGGCGATCGAGGCCACGACGTCCGCCTCCTTGGCAAAGCAGGCTTGGACGTGCTGCGCGACCGCGAGCGCGACCGCTGCGACGTCGGACTTGCTCAACACCGCAAAGCCCGCCGCGGTCTTGAACTTGATCTCGGTGCCATCCGGTGCGATTTGGCTGAAGGCGAACGCCCCGGTGATCATGGCCTGGCTTTCGCGATCGGTACGAATGGCATTGCCGCCGACCAGAATGCCGGACGTTTCGGCCTCATAGCGTTTCGTCGCCGCATATTGCGACAGCACCTCGTGCGACAGCGCCGGCGGAACGAAGGCCGACCCGTTCCAGGCATAATCCTCGAACACGGTATCGCTTTCGACCTCGACATAGGCGGCGACGACATCGGGATGGAATTTTGGACGCGGCTCGCTTTCGCCTTCCGGCGTCTCATAGCAAAACGCGGCCTTGGTCGTGTTGCGCACGATTTCGTGCGCAACGCCGTTCTGGATCAGGACAAGATCGGTCATGTTAGTAGCTCACGGTTTCATAAAGCGCCGCGCGCCCGGCGCCGCCATCTTCGCTGTCCACGCCGGTACGCGCGCCAGCCGCGCCGCAGGTAATCGTTTCTGTTGCGCCGAGCGAAGGCGCCGCAACCCATTTCAGCGCCCAGGTGCCGCCGGCACCGCTGCCATCCAAGCCAATGCCGCCGCCTGGCGAGCCGTTAGCGCCTTCGCAGCGGGGAGTAACGTAGTTTGTGGCGCCGGTCAGATCGCCGGTGCCTTGAACGGAAACATCGGCACCCGTTGCCGAGCCGGGCGCGGCCGCATGGTCGGTTCTACCGCCGCCGCCGCCGGTGACAGACAAAAGAGAACCGATCGACGTTGTGCCGCCGGCGCCGGCATTGGTCGATCGAGCGCCGCCGCCCGACGCGCCCCAAATCTCCAGGCGCGCAAACGTGGTCCCCATTGCCTTGTAATAGGTTCCGCTGTTCTTAAAAAATTCGCAGTTTTGCAGAAAGCGTTTGTTATAGGCATTAAAAACGCGGAAGCGACGTTGCCCGGACAGCGTCCAATCGGCCTGCCCATCAGTCCCGCTGGTAATGACCGCGCCGAGCCAGCGCATGGTCGTATCGCCGGACAGGACTTCGACGCCATCCTGCGTCGTATTGGTGTTTTTGGTAAGGATCGAGGAACGCTTTTTGAGGAACAGCTTGAGCGCCCCGCCGACGTTTTTGCCATACACATCGTACCCGGTATCCGCCGGGCATTTGAACGTGATGGTATTGGTGCCGGACGCGTTCGCGGTTTTGTCGAGCGTGACATGCGTCGCATCGTCGATCGTGGAAATAACCGAGTTGGCCTGGATGCCGGTGCCGGATACTTTCATGCCGGCGACCAATTGGCTCGAATCGGCAACAACGATTTGCGCGTTGCCGTTGGTCGTGGTGCAGGATTGCGCGTCGGTCAGCTTGACCGATTTCTCGGTGAACGAGATCAGCGACCAGACCGAAGATCCGTCATAAAGGCCAATCTGGCCGCCAACCGCGGCCGGCACAAAATAGATCGACGTCGCGGCCGACACCGCGGCACCCATTTCAAACACGCCGGTCGACAATGAGAGGCGGCCGTCGCACGCGCCGTAGAAGGTGGTGCCGCCGCCGGCGCCGCCGGTTGCAATGACCGCCTTGGCGCGCCAACGCGAGGATGTGGTGTCGTACCAGATTGTCAGACCATCGCCCGCGGCAAGCGTGCGATCGCCGCCGAAATCAAAACGATTACCTGCGGTCGAGCCGCTGTCAGCATTTTTCAGAACGATGTTGTTGGACCCGATATTGAAAAGGGTGATTTCGCGACCCGCCGCGCCAGCCTGGATGCCGGTAATGCTGCGCGACGCATCGGTCGACAGACGAAGCGACGAAGCGGCGGCAAGACTCGCGGGGTTGTAATCGTTCTGGTTCGAGGTGATTTGCGACGGGGACACGACGCCGGACACCGTTATCGCGCCAGGGATATCAGTGATGGCGTCGAGCAACGCGAGCGCGCCGAAATCGCGGACGTCGGACAGCGGCCGCCAGCGCGAGGATCCGGTGTCGTACCAAACCCACATGCACTTGCCGACGGCGATCGCGATGTCTTCGCCGATTGCAAAACGGTTTGAGGCCGACGATGACGCCGACTGGTCACGAAGCGTGATCGCAAAGGAACCGACGTTGATGAGAATTTTTGTCTCGGCGCGACCCGAGGTGGGTGCGGCAAGCCCGGTTATGTCACGAGCGGCATCCGAATTAAGGCGCAGAATAAATGCGGTGTTTATTCCGCTCGGGCCGTAATCGTTCTGGTTCGACGTGATTTGCGACGGAGAGATGACGCCGGATAGCGACAGATTTTGCGGGATATCGTTTGGGCCGACCAGGGCGCGACCGTCGACCCGGAAATAGCCGACGATGCGGACATTGCCCGAGCCATCGGAGATGACGATTGCCACATCGCCGGCGGCGGTCGTGATGTTGGCTTGCGACGGAGTTTCGAGCGTCGTTGCGTTGCGCGTGATTTGCAGCACGCCGGCGAACTTTACGATGCGCAGCCAATTGGCGACGGTGCCGAAGGACGTAATCGTCGTCGTTCCAGTCACATTGACCAGCGACGTCGTCAGCGCGCCGATATCGCAAGTCGAGCCGGACGCGATGTCGGTATAAGGCCCCCATATCGAGCGCGCCAAAGTCTTCGCGAAATCGATGCATTGCGCGGCGAGCCGCCAGCGCGAGTTAACCGCGTCATAAGCTAGAAGCGCTGTCTTGTTCGGATCGACGATGACGTCGGCGCCGAAAGCGAAACGATTGGCCGCGGTCGACGAACCGCTCGCGTCGGCAAGCGTGATCGGATTGGAGCCGAGATTTTCCAGGAGCAGGATCCGGCCATCGGCGCCGCCCTGGATGCCAGTGATGGTTCGCGCGGCGTCCGAGGTAAGCTGCAGCCGAAAGGCTGTCGCCAAATTGGCCGGATTATAATCGTTCTGGTTCGACGTGATTTGCGAGGGCGCGATATCGCCGCCGAGCGCAAAAGAGCCAGTCGACGCAAAATTACGAACGCCGGAAACGTCGTCGTTGTCGGACACGGTAATGCCGGTGACCTGGACACCCTTATCGGTGCCGTCCGTTTTCACCATCCGATTATCGGCGCCGAAATTCGAGGCGGCGGTGACGTCACCGGATCCAGAGCCGGGCGCGCCGGCGGCGCCGCGGATATTCACCGCGGACGCGATATCCGACACGGGGCCGGCCGGCCCGAGATAATCGCCGGTCGCGGGCTTGGTGCCTTCGCCGCCGACCCAATCGACGATGCGATGCACGCGCCGCGAATTACCGTCACCGTCAAGATTCACGGCGTCGGTCACGATCGCCAGAATCGGGGACCAACCCTTGTCCCCGGCGCCGGCCGGGCCGGACAGATAGATCGACCAGGCGTTAAACGTTCCGGCGCCGCCGACCTTTTGAACATCGACCTCGAGCGTCGTTCCAGCGTAATCCGACACCTGGCCGAAAACGTAATTCGACGGATCCGCATCCGAGGGAATGAAAACCCAGGCCCCGATCGCGTAGGACTTTCCGGACTGTGTCGCGAATACCTTGGTGCCAGTGCCAATCGTGACATTCGACACCGACGTCGAATGCAACGCGTCCTGCAATTCCGTCATCACGCGCGCCGGCGATTTAACGGTGCCGGCGGCTCCGCCCAGATCGACCGTCGACGAAGGGCCGGACGGCGCGCCTTGCACCAGCGAGCGCAACGCATCGGCGTCGGCGACGATTTGGTCGCGTTTGTCCTGGATGTCTTCGGCCGCTTGAACGACGTCCTCGAGGATGCTCATGGCAAAGGCCCCTTGTTCGCGAGCGCGAACGCCCGCGGCTTCGATTTGGCTTTTTGAAAGGGAACGCGGTTAGTTGACGTGAACCGCGGCGTCTTCCAGGACGGCGCGGACGGAAACCACGCGGCCCTGGCCGCGCGGGGTCATTTCCAGGAACAGCGCCGCGCGCGGCTCGTCATTTGATTTGCCGAGCATCACGTGCAGCAATTCGGAATCC
>Ga0070741_10014964_pt1 | contig 13287 bp, 15 predicted proteins | sample Coa_R1_4_FD_66440 | JGI IMG/M metagenome (GOLD analysis project Ga0070741, IMG submission 66440) | Surface soil microbial communities from Centralia Pennsylvania, which are recovering from an underground coalmine fire - Coalmine... | ecosystem: Environmental > Terrestrial > Soil > Unclassified ... | reverse complement strand
TGTCCAATCGCCACCATGCGCCGTCGAGTGACCACCATGCCGAGGATCATCAACAGGAAGATCGCGCCCAGCGTCACCATGATCCATGCCACGCCACCCCAGGCCCTGACCATCATATAGTGAACTGCCGTTGTTTGCGGGCCATGTTTGTCCTCCACAGGTTTCCTTTATATCCCTTCTCATTCCTGTGCCCAACAATCCGCCCGCAGTACAAAGCACCCGAAGGACATGAACACTGGACGATGCAGATGCTGGCCGACAAACTGGTGATGCTCGGCGTCGTCGAAGGCAGTCTGTCGGATGAGACGGTGCGGTTACGGTTACAAAAAACGACCTGAAGCCGTGGTTAAAGGAGCAATGGTGTATTCCAGGCAAAGTGGGAGCGGACTTCGTCTGGCGGATGGAGGATGTCTTGGAACTCTATGGGGAAGGCTATCGACCCTGGCAGCCGGTGGTGTGCTTTGACGAGCGACCGTGCCCACTCCGGGCCGATACTCGGGCGGGTTTGCCCATGAAACCCGGTCGAGTCACCCGGCAGGACTATGAATATCAGCGGAACGGCAGCTGTAACTTGTTCATGTTCTTTCAACCGCTGGCCGGTTGGCGTCACGGCAAAGTCACACCCCATCGCAAGAACGCCGATTTTGCCGAGTGTATGCGCGAACTCGTCGATGTGCATTTCCCGTTGGCTGAGAAAATCCGCGTCGTGCTGGACAACCTGAGCACCCACACCCCTGCCGCACTGTACGAGACGTTTCCGCCGGATGAAGCCCTGCGCATCTTGAAGCGCCTGGAGTTTCATTACACGCCCAAACATGCCTCCTGGCTCAATATGGTCGAAATTGAACTGTCGGTGCTGGTCAACCAGTGTTTGAAGCGGCGCATTCCGGATATGCCTACCCTGGCTCATGAGGTCAGTGCCTGGCAAGTTGAGCGCAATGACCGCAAAGCCACTGTCAACTGGCGATTTAGCGTCGGTGAGGCGCGCACCAAGTTAGCCCGCCTCTACCCTAACTGATCTTTTTGGTGGACGACTAAGTACAACCACAGAGATTAGTTGGGATGAGCGCCCATAATAGACCGGACAGTAGCGGGGCAGCGATTATGGCGTTCAAAGAAATCATAGGTGGCTTGGATAAGCGCCTTGACTGAAGCAAATAGCTCACAATGGGTGACCTCACGACGACAATGTCGCCAAAGCATCTCGATGGGATTGAGCCACGGGCTGTAAGTCGGCAAATACAGCAGGATCAAGCGACCAGCAGCACCTCGAACGACGGCCTCAACCTCGGCGTCCTGATGGGTACTGCAATTATCCCAGGCAACATACACGGTTTGTGATGGATGCTTGTCAAGCAGCGCCTGGAGAAGTTCGGCCACTTCAGAGCGCCGTTTATGACGACGGACCAAAACGAGCGTTGCACCGGTCTGGTAGTTGACCGCGCCCAGGCCATAGCGCTTGTAGGGTTGGTGAGGCGTGTTAATCATGACCTGTTGTCCGACCGGACTCCACATGGCGCGTAGAGTTGGTAACCAACTGACATTGAACTCATCCGCATAATAGAACACTTCGTTATCCTTCAGGGAGTCGCGGACCGTTTCAATCGTCTTTTTTTAACCACATACTCTGGGTCAGGACTGCTGACCTTATGCTGTGGCCGACTCAGGACAATTCCAGCCAACCCCAGATAGCGCCGAACGGTTTCATCACTGACCCGAATGCCCGTTTCTTGAGCCATATAATCGGCTAGACGTTGTAAAGACCACAGCGAAAAAGGCAATCCCATGCTACGCGGACGACGGCGCACGGCAGCCACTAACTTCGTCTGATAGTCCTGCGTGACGACTGGCTCAACGCCAGGACGTGGCTCGTCTTTTAAGCCCTCGAGGCCTTCTGCCTCATAGCGTTTGAGCCACTTGCGCACGCTTTCTTCATTCAGGCGCACGATTTGCCCGATCCTGGCGGCCACCATCCCTTGTTCAACGGCCAGCAGAATTATCTGGGCACGCTGTCGTAGCCGTCCATTCTTGCTCGTTCGGTAGACCTTATCCAAAGCCGCTATTTGTTCAGCACTCTGCGGTGACAGTTGTATGCGTCGCATCGTTTGCTCCTGCCACCATTTTATCCCTATTTTCTTCTGTGGTTGTACTTAGTGGTCAGATCAGATAGGTCTTGGGAGGGAAAGGGGTATCCTTAAGAAAAGAAAGGGATTGTCCATGATCACCTTAAGTGATGAAGAACGGGAAACCGTTGAAACGTTTATCCGGCGGGGTAAAGCGAACGCGCGCAACGTGACCCGGGCTCATATTCTATTGAAGGATGCCGAGGGGTGGAGCATTCCCGAACTTGCCAAGACATTCGGAGTCAGCCCGACAACGGTGGGAAATGTCCGCAAGCGCTACCAGGAAGGGGGCATCGACGGGGTGCTGAAGGACAAAGCGCAAGCGAAACGGCGTTGTGGCTTGGATGGAATGGAGGAAGCGATCCTGGTCGCCATCGCGTGCAGTCCGGTGCCGGAGGGCCACGACCATTGGACCCTGCGGATGCTGCGCGACAAGCTGATGGAGTTGGACGTGGTGGAGCACGTGTCGGCAGCGACCATCCAGGATCGCTTGAAAAAAATGAACTTAAGCCGTGGCAGCGCGAGCACTGGTGTTTACCGAAGAAAATCGACGTAGGCGTTGTGGCATCGATGGAAGATGTCTTAACGACCTACGAATTGCCATATGATGCGGATTATCCTCAGGTGTGCCTGGACGAAAAACTGGTCACGCTCCATGCGGATGTGGTGGAACCGCTACCCGTGCAACCCGGTCAACCGGAACGGGTCGATTACGAGTATGAGCGCCTGGGCACGGCCCATCTGTTCGTCATGGTGGAACGCCTCAGCGGGTATCGGCATGTCGAGGTGACCGCCCGGCGGACGGCCGAGGATTACGCCCGCCAATTGCAGTGGTTAGCCGATGTGCGCTAGCCTGATGCCAAGAAAATTCGGCTGGTCCAGGACAATCTCAATACCCACCGTCTGGCAAATCTGTATCTGGTCTTTCCGCCCGCTGAGGCTCGCCGCCTGGCCGAACGCTTTGAACTCCACTACACCCCGACCCCCGGCAGTGGGCTGAATATGGCCGAGATTGAGATTGGTCTGGTTGAACGTGAAGGTTTAGGCCGCCGCGTCCCTGACCTCGCCACCCTTCAACGCCGCGTGCTGGCTCTGCAAACCGAACGCAATGCCGCTCACGCGACCATCAACTGGCGTTTCACGACCATCGAGGCGCGCACCAAACTGGCTCGCCTTTATCCGAAACTGGAGGAAGTAACCCTCCCAAAAGCTATCTGATCTGACCAGTAGGCCAGTCCCGGAACGTTTTGTGACGAAATTGAGACAGGGTGGTGAGGTATGCCGGAACTTCCCGAAGTAGAGACCGCCGTCCGCGCCCTGCGCGAGCCGCTGATCGGGCGCACGATAGCGGGCGCGGTGTTTCCCAACCCGCCGCGCCGGATGACCAATATGTCCCCCGATCAGATGGCGGTGCGCATCGCCGGGCAGCGCATCCAGCAGATCGCGCGGCGAGCCAAGTATCTGCTTTTCCAGCTCACCCCGGATACGCTGGTGGTGCATTTGAAGATGACGGGACACTTATACGTCCTGCCCCCGGAGATCGCGAACCCGTTCGACCGCTGGCTGCGCGTTAAATTTCCGCTGGATAACGGCCAGGAACTGCGCTTTTCAGATTCGCGACGCTTCGGGCGCGTTTACCTCTGCCGGGAAGCGGCGGACGTCCTGCCTGATCTTGGACCGGAGCCGCTGGAGGAGGCCTTCACGCTGGAGGTGTTCCAGGAGCGCCTGAAGCGCCACAGCGGGGTGATCAAAAGCCTGCTGCTCAACCAGGCATTTATCGCGGGAGTCGGCAACATTTACGCCGACGAAGCCCTCCACATTGCACGACTCCACCCCCTGCGCACCGCCGACAGCCTGACGGACGTGGAGATCGCTGCGCTGTACGCCGGGATTCGCCAGGCGCTGAATGATGGTATCCGCTACGAAGGCGCCAGCGTGAACTGGTATCGCAAACCCGATGGCACGCGCGGAGAATCGCAGGATCATCTGCGAGTCTATCGGGAACGCAACAACTTGAACAAGCCGTGCCCGGTGTGCGGCTCCGCCATCGCCAAGATCCGGGTCGGCCAGCGCGGGACCCACTTCTGTCCTATTTGCCAAAGCCGCTGACCGGCCTCATACTTGTGCTATCGGAACTCTCACCGCAGCCGCCCAATGAAGTGATGAAGAGGTAGTACCGTGTCCGCGAGCGATTTTGGCGATTTCCTCAAACAGGTGCCGATTCACATCCTGTTAGCCCCGGTGGTGTTCGGGGTCATCTACGTCAGCCTCATGGTCATTGTTTTCCGCCGCGCTGCCGCACGACGCAAGAAAAAGCGCGAAGCAGAGCTGGGGCTGGCTCCCGCTCCGGAATCAGCCGCCAGCGCGGGGAATGGCAACTCCATGCTGAGTTTCCTACGCGGGCAACTGCCCGATCAGCCGCTTGAACTGGCGGCGTGGACCGTGCCGTCGGCGCTGCGCGACGTGCCGGAACCGGATCTGGATCTGCTGGCTACCCCGGCCAGTTTGCAGGAACAGCCCCTGGCCGGAGAGACCGTTTCCGGAACAGAGGCGCCGGTCAAACCGCCCGAACCGGATTGGGTGAGCATGGTCGCGCCTGCCCCGGTGGCGGCAAGGCCGGAAACCGCCTTTCCAGCAGTTCCGGATGCTCTCCCGGTGGCCGAATCCGTGCCGCCTCCGGGCGACGCGGTGGAAGTGCTGCGCGCCTGGCGCGATCTCAGTGATGGCAGCCTGATCGTGCAGATGGGCGATCAACGGTATCGCACGCTGGCCGACATCCAGGGGGCGGATCTGGCCCGGCGGTTCGCAGCGCTGGTGAGGGAGTTGAACACGCTGGCGGGCGGAGGGCCTGCCCGCAGTACGGGGAACATGCCAGCGGTCAGCGATCCTGGCCTGGTCATTCCGCCGCCGGAGACATCGGCGGGCAGCATGAAAGCACGCCTGGGCGTCCTCCAGGTCACCGGAGAGCCAGCCAAACCGAGCGTCCTCAAACAGATGACGCGCCGCCTCGGACGGGAAGAAGCGAAAAGCCAGCCGCCCACGCCGCCTGGAATCGCCGACGCGGTCGAGACTTTTCTCCAAGAACTCATTGAAACTTTTGACAAAAAGGAGAAATAGCGCATCATAGCCGGAAAAACCTGACCAAAGGTAACCAGCCATGAGCGCTATCCCGACCAGTGTAACCGAAGCGCAGTTCAACCTGCATATTTTGCCCTTTCTCAGTACCGCCAAACGCGGCTATGTGAGCAGAATTCCGTTGTACAAGATGTTCAATTATGTGCTGTATCGCCTGCACACGGGCTGTCAGTGGGCCGAAGTACCGATTGAATCGAAGGACGCGATCACATGGTGGGCGGTGTATGACCACTTCCGAAAGTGGAGCCGGGATGGGAGCTTGGAGCAAGTCTGGCAGCACAGTGTCGAACTGATCAAGGAGCAGGTGGACACCTCGGCGCTGAATGTGGATGGCAGCCAGGCCGTCGCCAAGAAAGGGGGCGAAGCGGTGGCCTATCAAGGTCGCAAGAAAGCCAAGACGTCCAACATGCTGCCTGTGACCGACCGCAACGGCTATATCCTGGCGACCACCGAGATGATGGCCGGTAATCATAACGATGCGTATGACCTTAAGTCCCATCTGCAAGAGGCTTTCAAGACCATCAAACGGCTTGGCATCTCGATTGCCGGGGCGTACTTCAACGCCGACAGCGGCTTCGATACCCGCCAGGCGCGCAAAGTGTGCTTCACTCATCATCTCATCCCCAACATCGCCGAAAACAAGCGCAACCGGAAAACCACCAAGCTGGGCCGCAAACGTTTGTTCAATCCCACCGTCTACAAGGACCGCTTTGCCAGCGAACGCACCTTTGCCTGGATTGACAAGTTTCGGGCCTTACTGGTACGCTTTGATCTCAAGAAAATCTACTTCATGGGTAGCCCTTTCCTGGCGTTTGCCCTCATCAATATGCGAAATTCGTTGACCGGATAAGTTTCAATGAGTTTTACTACAACTGGCTGGACAAAGAGCATACCCAGTATCAGTCCTTTGCCGGCGTCCGCACCATGCCGACGCTGAATTTCGCCAGCCCCAAAGTTCGGCAGTTCGCTATCGACATCGCCCTGCACTGGCTGGACCCCAACGGCGACGGCAAGCTATCCGAGGGCGTGGACGGGTTCCGGTGCGATGTCGCCGTCGGCCCGCCGCCGGACTTCTGGGTGCAGCTCCGCCAGGCCGTGAAAGCCAAAAATCCGGACGCGATCCTGCTCGGCGAACTCTGGACGTCGGCCAAAGCGATCAGCGCGCACATGCAGGGCGACGAATTTGACGCCGCGTTCGACTTCCCCGCCTACAAGACGCTGGAGGCGTCCCAGGATCAAAACAACGATGGTCTGCTGGCGGGCAACGGATCAGGCGCAATAGCCGCGTTCGATCTGAAGGTGTCGGCCAAGCTGTATGCGTCCGGGACGTATATGGTGCGGTTCCTCGGCAACCACGATACCAACCGGGTGATGAGCGAGGTAAACGGGGACATGGCGCGCGCCCGCGCCGGAGCCGTCTGGCTGGCGACGGTGCCTGACGTGCCGATGATCTATTATGGCGAGGAAATCGGCATGAAAGGCTCCAAGGGCAACGGCTCGCCGTACTGGGACGAGTACCGCCGCGAACCCCTGGATTGGTACGCGGCGGAGAGCGGGCCGGGCATGACGACCTGGTTCAAGCCAGTGGATCGTTACAACAAAGCCAACGACGAGATCAGCGTCGAGGAAGAGAATGCAAAACCGGACTCGCTCCTGGCGCTATATCGCCTGCTTGGCAGGCTGCGCCGCGAATCGCCCGCGCTGCAAATCGGGGACTACGATTTGCCCAAACTCGATGGCGAGGCCAAAGATCTCTATTTTCTGCGCCGGTGGGACGAGCGGTCCCTGTTCCTGGTCCTGATCAACTTCAGCCGGACTCCCGCCGTCTGGACCGCCGATCCGGCCTTTTGGACGGCGGGCGGTGACACGTTCAGGCCGCTTCCCTTGCCCATTGCGGATGAATTAGCCACCGTCGAAGCCGGCCAGGTTGCTTTGCAGCCCGGAGGATATGCGATCTTCAAGGCAACGTCGTGACGGGGATGAAATCCGATCAGGTTACATTGTTTCCGAAACCTCACCCCCGTCTCGCGCGGCTCGACTCCCCCTCTCCAGCCTGGAGAGGGGGTTGGGAGGTGAGGTTTGAAGGAACCTTTCATCACATACTCCACCGACTCTGGTATGTAATGGAACGGCCATCATTCGCGCTCTTGCTCCGTTGGCCTCTATCAGGCCAGTCCAACCGACTGTGCTTTGCCTCTCAAGAACGCCAGGCCCTGCGTCGCCAGGTCCCATCCGGTGTAACTGCCGGGACGCCACAGGCACGTCGCCGCTGTCAGATCCGGGTTGATGGCGGCAAAGGCTTCCAGCACCATCGGGCCGGAAAACTCAATCGCCTTTAACCCCTTAAAGACGCTGTCCCAATTGACGTTGCCTTTGCCGGGAACGCCGCGATCACTTTCCGACAGGTGGATGTAGCCACAACGTTTTCCCGCTTGCTGGATCGGCTCGCAAAAGCCCTGCTCCTCGATATTCATGTGATAGGTGTCAAAGTGAATGAACAGGTCCTCGGCGCCAATCTTCTGAATCAACGCCGCTGTATCTTCACCGGTGTTGTAAAGATAAGTTTCATAGCGGTTGACGGGTTCCAGGCCCAGGCGGACCCCACGCCCACGGGCGTAATGCGCTACCTCGCCCAGGACATTAGCGCAAGTGTCCCGCTCGGCCTGGGTGGGCGGCTTGCCGGTCAGCGTGCCCAGATTGCAGTACAGGCAGCCGCACAAGCGGGTCACGCCAAGCGCCGCCGTCACGTCAACAGCCACCTTGAGAAAGTCGAGTGCCGGGCCAGGATAAAAGGGCAAATGCCTGTCTTTGGGCAGCGCCAGCGAGCACGCCGCTTGTAGATGGTGGTCGCTCAACAGCTTACGTATCCTGGCCGTGTCGAGTTCCGTCGGGCGCAACAGAGGAATTTCGAGCAGGTCGAAGCCTGCCTTTTCCGACTGGCGAATGGTTTCGGGAGCAATGTCGTTATTCCAGTCGCCATTCCAAACGAACGCATGAACACCAAAAGTGGGCATGATGACTCCGTAAACAGGTTAGTGACGCCCAGAAAACGTCCTCCGGCGCCCGGTGGCCCTTCCCGGTCTCTGCGTATTGAGACCGGGAAGGGCCTTCACGGGCGGAGAGATTACGTCATAATTTGGCTTACTTCGGCAGATTATCTTTGGTGATGAGCTGGATGGGGGCGTCGATGCGGGTGGGGATGGGACGACCTTCGACGACCTTGATGGCGTTTTCGACGGCCAGGACGGCGATCTCATACGGGTACTGGGCGACGGTGCCGGTCATGCGGCCCGCCTTGATGGCGTCCAGGGCTTCGGGGACGGCGTCAGTGCCCAGGATGATGACCTTGCCCTCCAGACCAGCGGCCTTGACGGCCTCCATTGCGCCAAGAGCCATCGTGTCGTTGCAGGCGTAGATGGCCTTGAGGTCCTTGTTGGCCTGCAGGATGTTGGTGGTAGCGTTGAGCGCCTTAGCCCGGTCCCAGTCGGCGGGCTGGCTGGCGACGACCTTCATCTTGTCCTTGACTGTGTCGTTGAAGCCGTCGTGGCGTGCCTGGCCGGACGAGTTGCCTGCCAGCCCTTCCAGGATGGCGACCTTGCTGCCCGGGTCCAGGTGGTCCAGCACGTACTGTCCGGCCAGTTGCCCGGCCTGGTAGTTGTTGGAGGCGATGCGCGTGGCGATGGCGATGTTGGCCGATTTGGCCGCGTCCGCCGGGATCAGCTCGTCCACGTTTAACACCGGGATCTTGGCCGCTGTGGCCTTGCCCAGCGCCGCGTTCAGGTTCGTGGGCGTGATCGGCGACACCAGCAAGGCGTCGTAGCCACGTCCCAGCCACGACTCCACCAGTGCCAACTGCTGCGCCGTGTCCGACTCCGACGGCACTGAGCCGACGTCGATGGTTACGCCATATCGTTTGGCGGCGAACTCGTAGCCCTTTTTCATCGCCTGCCAGTACTCGTTGGCTTCCGTTTTGATGATCGCCCCGAACTTCAGCGGTTTGGCCTGCGCGGCGGTCTTGCTGGTGGCAAAACTCGCGCTCAGGAGCGACGCCATTACGACCAGTGCGGTCACAACCTTAAAAGTCTTGCGAAAGTGGAACATCTTGACCATCCTTAATTTCTGTTCTGAACTGACGGCTTTGACAGACTCAACGACACGCACCTATCCGATCCTGACCGGCATCACCCCCTTCAAGCTTAAGTGATCTGACCTATCGCTTCCGCTGGCGGTCGATGATGACGGCCAGCACAATCACCGAGCCGATCACGACCTGCTGCCAATAGGCTTGCACATTGAACAAATTCATACCGTTGCGCACCAGGCTGGTGAACAACGCACCGACGATGGTTCCGGCAATTGTGCCTTCCCCGCCCATCAGGCTCGTGCCGCCCATGACCGTCGCGGCGATGGCATCCAATTCGGCGCCTGTCGCGGCGATGGGTTCGGCGGCGCCCATTCGGGCCGTCAGAACGACCCCGGCCAGGCCGGACAGCGCCCCGCAAATGGCATAGACCACTAGCTTGTATCGGTTCACGTTGATGCCTGACAGCCGGGCGGTTTCTTCGTTGCCGCCGAGGGCGACGGTATACTCGCCAACTTTGGTGCGCGTCAGCACGAAGCCGAAAATGAGCGCGACAATCCCCGCGATGATGACCGGGATGGGGATCGGGCCGAGCTGTCCGGCGAACAGATTGACATACGTATCTGGCAGCCCGTAGATGGGGCGGCCTTCGCTGAGGATCAGGGCCACGCCGCGAAATATTCCCATCGTCCCCAGGGTGGCGATGAACGGCGGCAGGTTGGCCCGCGTGATCAGCACCCCATTCACCAGACCGCACAGGATTCCGATCAGGATGCCCAGGCCAAGCACGACCACTGGCGACCCGCTGCCCTTCAGCATCTGGGCCACCAGAATTCCGGCCAAGGCAACCATCGAGCCAACCGACAGATCGATTCCAGCACTGGTGATCACGAACGTCATCCCGACGGCGATAATCGCGTTGATCGAGGCCTGAAGCCCCACCTGGAGCAGATTGTTGGGTTCCAGAAAATACTGGCCGCCCAGGATGAGGGGCGACAGAATGCTGAAGGCCGCCGCCAGCAAAACCAGCGCCAGCAAGATGCCATAGCGCGCCAGCAGCCTGGAAAGGTTTCTCGGCCTGAGACCACGCGCTTCGACGAGCCTCGACTCGGAGAGGCTTTCAATGGTCATGTTGCAAATTCTCCCATTGCGTAGCGTAAAATGTCCTGCTTGGTGTTTTCCGGCCACCGGTTGCCTTCGCTGCGCTTAAATTCGGAGACGATCTGGCCTGAGCGCATGACCAGGACCCGGTCGCTCATGCCCATCACTTCGGGCAGTTCCGACGAGATCATGAGGATGCACACGCCCTGCTCGACCAGATGGTTCATCAACTGATAGATCTCGACCTTCGCGCCGACGTCGACCCCGCGCGTCGGCTCTTCAAAAATGAGGATTTTGGCCTGGCTGAACAGCCACTTGGCAAGCACCACTTTCTGCTGGTTGCCGCCGCTCAGCGAACTGACCGGGCGCTGCACGTCCGGGGTGCGGATGTCCAGTTCGTTGCGGAAGCGAATGGCTGCCGCTTCCCGTTTGCGGAAGTTGATCACCCCCCAACGAGTCAGCGCGTCGAGATTCGCCAGCGCGATGTTGTTCTGCACCGGGAGCTTCAGGACCAGACCCTGCCCCTTCCGGTCAGCCGTCAGAAGACCGATGCCCTGGGCGATGGCCTGCTGCGGCGATCTCACCCGCGTGAGCTTGCCATGCAGGAACAGCAATCCCTTCGGGCTGGGCGCTGAACCGAATATGACGTGCGCGATCTCCGAACGGCCTGCGCCTACCAGGCCGGCCAGCCCCAGAATCTCGCCCTGGTACGCGCTGAAGGAAATGTCATCCAGCACGCCGGGGACCGAGACGTGCTCCACCCGCAAGGCTTCCTCCCCACGTGGCACGAAGTGTTTGGGAAACATCTCTTGCAGGTCACGCCCGACCATCATGCGGATGATCCGGTCGGGCGTCGCGTCGGACCGCTTCACCGTACCGACGGTGCGCCCGTCGCGCAGAACGGTGATGCGGTCCGCAATTTCAAATATCTCTTCCAGGCGGTGCGAAACGAAGACCACCGACACGCCGTCGGCAGTCAGACGGCGCAGCGCCGCAAACAGATCACGGATCTCCTTGTCCGTCAGCGACGAGGTTGGTTCGTCCATCACCAGCACGTCGGCGTGGTAGGCCAGCGCCTTGGCGATCTCGATCATCTGGCGGTGCGCGATGCTTAACGTGCGCACGGGCTGGTCGAGTGGAATCCGGGCATCTAGCTGATCCAGCAACTGGCCCGCCGCCTGCTTCATCCGGGCGCGATCCAGGACCTGCCCGAAGGGATCGGTCACGGGCGCGTGGCCCAGGAAGATGTTCTGCGGGGCGGTCATCTGCGGGACCAGGTTGAGTTCCTGGTGGACCATGCTGACCCCCAGGTGCTGCGCGTCGCTTGGCTTCTCGATAGTGACCTCGCGACCCTTGATCCGTATCGTGCCTGAATCTTTCAGGATCGCCCCGAACAGGATCTTCATCAGGGTGGACTTCCCGGCCCCATTCTCGCCCATGAGTGCGTGAATCTCGCCCGGTTCAACACTGAAATCCACCTGGTCAAGCGCGTGGACGCCAGGGAACTGCTTGTCGATCTTGATCATTTCCAGGGTCGGTGCGGTCATAGGACACGTCCTCTAAGTTTCACAGCAAAGCTATAAGTAAACGTTTTCAAGAAAAGACAAATACCAAGCTTTTCGGCGCTGGGCGGACCAGCCTCTTTTCAACCCTCAACCGCGGTGTGCTGTGCTCTGCCGGATGACGAGCTGTGTCGCCACGACAATATCACGCGGGGCGGTCTGTTCCCCCTGGATGCGGCGCAGCAACAGATCGGCGCCGGTCTTGCCCAGCTCATATTTCTGCTGCGCAATGGTGGTCAGGGCCGGAACGGCATACGACGCCATTACGATGTCGTCAAAGCCGATCACCGACAGGCTGGCCGGGACGGAAACGCCGTGCGTTTGTGCATAATTCAGGACCCCAAAGGCCATCAAATCGTTGAAGGTAAAGATGGCCGTGGGGGGATCGGGCCGGTGGAGCAGCGACTCGGCGGCGGCGTAGCCGGATTGTGGCAAAAAATCGCCCTTGTCGTACAGCAGATCCGGGGCTACGTCGAGGCCGTGCTCATGCAGCACGTCCAACACACCCATCCAGCGAGACTTAATGGTTTGCAGGTAGTTGTCGCCCACCACAAAGGCGATCCGCCGGTGGCCGAGATCCAGCAGATGCTGTACGGCCTGCCGGGCGCCGCCATAGTTATCGGACATGACCGTATCGGTTTTCAGTTCAGCCAGCGGGCGATCCACCACGACGACCGGATAGCCCTGATCCAGCAGTTGCTGGAGGCGTGTGGTCAGCTTGCCGGTGCTGACCACCACAAATCCGGCGACCCGCTGCCAGTAGAGCGCATCGATATAGGCGGCTTCCCGTTCGGGTTTCTCATCGGTATTACACAGGACCACGGTGAACCCATTGTTAAAGCAAATCTCTTCAATACCTTTGGCAATTTCCGCAAAAAATGGATTATTGCTATCTGGGATGAGCATCCCAAGCGTCAGGCTCTCGTTCCGGCGTAGATTGCGCGCCAGCCCGTTCGGGTGGTAGCCGAGCTGGGCCACCGCCTGGCGCACGCGCCTCTCCAATTCGGGTCGTACATACCCGGACTGATTGAGTACGCGAGACACAGTCGCAATCGACACACTGGCGTGGTCCGCAACATCTTTGATCGTCGGCATGTAAACCTTTACGCAATCGTTTACAGGAATTGTAGGACACATCGGTCCGGCTTGTCAAGCAAGTGATGATCTGGTGATTAGCCATAAGTGCCTTTGGGTCGGGGAAACGGGTTAATGCGCACAAAAGCCAGGGTAGCGGTGGTGGAAAGGACGGCGGCGATGCCATCGAGCAAAAGGTACAAGCCATCCA
>Ga0070741_10014963_pt1 | contig 13288 bp, 13 predicted proteins | sample Coa_R1_4_FD_66440 | JGI IMG/M metagenome (GOLD analysis project Ga0070741, IMG submission 66440) | Surface soil microbial communities from Centralia Pennsylvania, which are recovering from an underground coalmine fire - Coalmine... | ecosystem: Environmental > Terrestrial > Soil > Unclassified ... | reverse complement strand
GACGAAAAAAAACCAGTGCAGCGGAAGCGCGAGAATAAATGGTGATCTCTGTGAATGATAAGTAACGCGATTGGTTCAGGACTCGCCTCTTATCGCGGATTGCTGACCGCTATCTCCTTTGTGGAAGACTGATTGGTAGCTGAAGCTTTGCATGCCACTTCTATGCATCCCCCTGCCCTCCAGCAACCCTACTGACTTTCCGTTACAATAAGCGGTCGTTGGGGACAAACCATTCGTGCAACCTGTTTTGAGCAATCAAAGGGAAATTTACACTGTAAGTACTTGGATTTGCGGCGGCTCTGCGGACAATGCTGCGCGCGTTACTATAGGGTGTTATTTTGGCTGTCGGCGTGCAAAGCGTACAACGGACAGCTACTTAGCCGCATCTATCCACATGCGGCCTGAAAAGGCGAATTGACACAAGCGAAAAAAACATTGGTTCCCGGGCTCTCCGAGGCGGAGGCCATTGACCGGGCCAAGGCAGGTGACGCGGAGTCGTTCGAGGCCCTGTACGGACTGCACAAGCGTCGGGTTTACTCGCTATGCTTGCGCATGACCGGTAACACCGCCGAGGCCGAAGATCTGACGCAGGAAGCGTTTCTGCAGCTGTATCGCAAGATCGCGACCTTCCGCGGCGAATCGGCGTTCTCGACCTGGCTTCACCGTCTCGCCGTGAACGTGGTGTTAATGCACCTGCGCAAAAAAGGCCTTCCGGAGGTTTCTCTGGAAGAGAGCCTGGAGCCGCAGGAAGACGGGCCGAAAAGGGACATTGGCGCCCGAGACAACGTTTTGGCGGGCTCCATCGACCGGGTCAATCTGGAACGGGCGATTGAAAATCTGCCTCCGGGCTACAGAATTATTTTTGTGCTGCATGATGTTGAAGGCTACGAGCACAACGAGATTGCCGAGATCATGGGTTGTTCAATCGGCAACAGCAAGTCTCAGTTACACAAAGCGCGTATGAAGTTGCGTGACCTCCTCAAAGCGAGCAGAGCCGAAAAGGCCACCAGGAGCTGAGGGGGAGAGGTGAGGATGCAATGCCGTCCGGGGGGAAGGTGAGCATGACCTGTGCAGAGTTTCAGAAAGTTCTGCCTTACATCATTGATAGCGGCGGAAACGTCGGCGAGCAAGAACATCTAAAAACCTGTCCCATATGCGCTGATTTGGTTGCCGACCTCACCTACATCGCCGACCAGGCCAAACTTCTGGTTCCTATGATGGACCCCAACCCCCGGGTTTGGAATGGAATTAAGCATTCCCTTGAAGAGTCAGGCCAGGTAAAGAGAAGCGCCACCAAGAGCGGCGTACGGGGGCGTCTTCTAGAATCCCCAACCCGTTCTCGCTGGGGTCCGGCCGCGTGGTTGCTGCCGGTCGCGGCCCTGGTGCTCGTGGTGATTGGATTGTTCCTTTACAGGAACAGAACCAACCCAGACAACTCATACAGCGCTGACCAGAGAGTTTCGCCCTCGGCCACCATGACTCTTGTAAATTCGGATGGCATGGGGGAAACGCAGGATGAGCAACTGCTGTTGCAATTGTCCGAACATGTGCCCAGCCTGCGTCCTGCGTACGAGCAAAACCTTCGCAGCGTTAACTCCTATATCGCGGATGCCCGCCGCTCAGTGCAGACCGACCCTGACGATGAAGATGCGCAAGAAGCGCTGATGCAGGCTTACCAACAGAAAGCAGTGTTGTACGATATGGCTGCACAAGAATCAGTACCTTGATTTTGAAGGAGGAAGAAGCCAGTTGCGAGCGGGTGCCAACAACGTGAATGCTAGCAAGCAGCTTGCCTGCTTGTGGCTGTTTGTCGCCATCGTGCTTCTGAGCGCGGGGACGGTTCGTGCATTTGCGGCAGACGGCGTGAAGCAATTCCACTACACCGTTGGTCGCCACGCCAGCATCAGCATCCGCAATCCCTCGGGAGCGGTGGTCGTCAAGCCCTCCGACAATAACCAGGTCAGTGTTATCGCCACGCTGCACTCAAGCAAAGTAGAGGTGGAGCCTACACAAGTAGGAGACCGTCTCTCACTGAGCACCCATTTCTTACAAGCTGGCACCCCCGAAGAGCGGCGTGTTGATTACGAAGTCAGCGTGCCCACCGATGCCAGCGTCAACGTGGTTTCATCTAGCGGACCAATCTCGGCCGAGGGCTTAAAGGGCGACGTAATCCTCGAAGGTGACGCAGCCCAGGTCAATGTAAGTCGGGTGAGCGACGCTCATGTACATGTGCGAACCCTTACCGGTTCCATTGCGCTCCAAGACATCAACAATGGCCATGTCGAAGCCAGCTCTTTGAGCGGCCCCGTGACGCTCACCCACGTTGCAGGGACGCGCGTGTCGGTGAACACCACCAGTGGCAAGATCACTTACACAGGCGATTTCAGTGGTGGGGGCGATTACTCGCTTACCAACCACTCGGGTGACATTGAAGTCACGATTCCCGCCGCAGCATCGGTGGATATTTCGGCACGCTCAATCACGGGCAGCGTGGATAGCGATGTTCCTCTGCAGCAGCGCCAGCACAACGCATTCCAGCCGGTCCCGGGAAAGGCGCTAACCGGAATGTCGAATTCCGGGTCTTCTTCGGTTCGCCTGCTTTCCTTCAGTGGTAAAATCCGCCTCAAGAAACAATAAATTTCAGTGGCGGTGGACCCGCCGGCTTAGAAGGCGTCCGCATGAATACTGGCCGCGGTTTGCCTGACCGAGGCTCACAAAGGCGAGGTTTGCGAGGCACAGCTTCGCCACGCCAAGCTTCGTCGCGCACACCTTCCCCGCATACGAAGAAAAAGACCGCCACCAAGCCCAGCCGAAAGTTGCGGCCCAAATCCAACACCGTCATCCTCTTGGGATTTATGGGAGCTGGCAAGACCACTATCGGGCTAGCCCTGGCACAGCGCCTGGGCTGGGAATTCATAGACCTTGACGAACGCATTGAGGCGCGCCAAGGGCTGACTATCGCAGAGATCTTTCGCGCTTCAGGAGAGCCGGAATTTCGGCGCATAGAGAGCGCCGAGCTGCAGCGCGTCCTAAAGCCTCGGCTCAGATCCAAACCGGCGATCGTTGCCTTGGGAGGCGGCGCCCTCATCCAGGATAAGAATGCCGCCCTCGTGCGCCGCTCCGGCGCAATGTGCGTCTTCCTGGATGCTCCGGTGGAGGAGCTCTGGCGGCGGGCCCAGAAGAACGGAAAACGCCCGCTGGCAGCCTTCGAGAACCAGTTCCGCCAATTGTATGAGCTGAGACGCCCGCGTTATATGGAAGCTGGTGTGTATGTGCCCACCGCCGAACGAGCTATTGAGGTCACGGTGACAGAGGTGCTCACGCGGTTGGGGCTGATGGACGAAGAACTCTAAATTGGAAGTAGACGCACAATGCGTACGTACCCAGGGTATGGAGAGTTGAATTGAAAAGTAGAATGCTGATTATCGCGGTTTGCTTGTGCACAAGCGTTCTAGCCTGGCCTGACAAGAATGAAAAATTAGTGGATTCTGGCTCCTTTGGCATTTTTCAGGGCGGAAAGCGAGTGGCCACCGAAACCTTCACCGTGAAGGAGCAACCGGGTGGGAGCGTGGCTAATTCCGAAATCAAGGTTGATGACGGGAGCAAACATCCCAGCCAGACCGCCAGGATTGAGCTATCGTCAGCCGGAGAGCTGAGGCGCTATGAGTGGCACGAACTCACGCCGGTGAAGGCGGAGGCATTAGTCACCCCCAGCGACCCGTTCCTCATGGAGCACCTGATTCTCAGCCCGGAACAGAAGCCCGTAGACCAGCCCTTCATGCTGCCCAACACCACATTGATTCTGGACCACAATTTCATTCTCCTACGTCAGATACTCGCTTGGCGGTATCTCGCCAGCGGTTGCAAGCCCAGCGGCGCCAACATGGAGTGCCGCCTTCCTCCGGCGAAGTTCGGGGTATTGATTCCGCAGGAATTAACGTCAGCCCAGGTGACGATGGAATACGGCGGCTTGGAGAAGGTGACGGTGCGCGGAGTACAGCGTGACCTCTACCGCCTGAATCTAAAGTGGGATGGACCTGATTGGTCGCTTTGGCTGGACGCCAGCTATAAATTGATTCGGGTCGTAGTCGCCGGTGCGGATACCGAAGTCGTCCGCGACTAGCGCCGTTCAGGGTCACACGGCGCGGCAACAAGTGAAAGGAACCAGCGGTGACGCTCATTGATACACGCGCAGCACGAGTGCTGTTCACCGCGTTGTTGTTCGCCTGCGCGTTGGCGTTCATCTATCTTGCGCGCCACACCCTGATCATTTTCCTGTTTGCAATTTTCTTCGCTTACCTGATCGAGCCGCTGGTCTCAGGCCTGCATAAATGGGTACGGAGTCGTGGGTGGGCCATTGCCGGTGTGTACGTGCTGCTCGCAATCGTCCTGAGCGTGGTGTTCTTTTTTGTTGGACCACAGATCGCGCGGGAGAGCGGGAAGCTGACTACATCGTTGCCACCACTGCTGGACAAAGTGAGCAGCGGCCAGATCGCGATCCAGGTCGGCTCACACCGCGGTTGGAGTGAGAGTACGCAACGCCAGGTGCAGAATTTCCTGAAAAACCATCGCTCCGATCTTAACCGTTGGGCCAGCCGCATCGGTTTCCGGTTGGCCGAGCTCGCGCAAAATATCTGGTGGCTGGTCCTCATTCCCATTCTGGCGGCATTTTTCCTGAAAGATGGCCGTAGGTTTATTGACTCTCTGTTGGGGATCTTCAGCAGCCGTAGTCACCGCGAGTTCCTGGAAGGGGTCATCAACGATTTGGACGAGATGCTGGCCCATTTCATTCGCGCCCAACTGACCCTGGCGGGGCTGGCACTGGTGGCCTATATCGCAGCGCTTTCCTTGCTGCGCGTACCCTACGCCCTGGTGCTGGGCACCATGGGAGGCATCTTGGAATTCATTCCGGTGGTGGGTCCTTTGACTGCTGCCGCTGCGATCCTTGTTGTGGCGTTTTTGACGAGCTACCCCCACGTGCTCGTCGTCGCTTTATTCCTCGGAATTTGGCGACTTATACAGGACTATCTGACCGCGCCCCGAATTATGGGAAAGAGCGTGGAATTGCATCCCCTGGCGCCAATCTTTGGCGTGCTGGCGGGCGCCGAAGTGGCAGGGGTGATCGGCGTATTCCTTTCCATTCCGATTATGGCGAGCATGCGAATCGTCTGGCGACGCTGGCGAATTTACGCGGAGAAGCGCAAATTTGGTCCCCTCGAAGGCTTTGCCGCTGATCTTCCTCCAATCGGCACCCATTAGAGGGGTTTACCCGTTTGCCGACGCTGTAGCGCCGATCTCCACCCCACGCAAAAACTCGGCGGCAGCCTCTGGCAGGACTGTATTAATGAACATCCCCGAGCCCAGCTCGAATCCGGCCACCCGGCTCATTCGCGGGATGATGCTCAAATACCAGTGGTAGTACTTCACGCCTGCATTCTCAGCGGGCGCAGACCGGATAGTGAAGTTGAAATCCGGGTCTTTAAGCCCAAAATATAGCTTCGCCAGTACGCTGCGCAGCACTTGAGCCATATCTTCGAGCTCCTCTTTTGTGATGTCGCCGAAGCTCGCCATGTGTCGCCGGGGATAGATCTGTGTAGCAAAAGGGCTGGCTGAGGCAAAGTGTTCCATAGCGACAAAATGCTTGCTGGCCAGGACAATACGCTCCTCCTCTTCCAGTTCATCAGCCAGCACGGTGCAGAAGATGCACTCTCCAAAGTCGTCGAAGTGGCGAAGAGCTTCGTGCAAACGGCTCCGCACCTGTGAAGAAATCACGGGCGTGGCAATCAGTTGGCAATGGGGATGTTCCAGGCTGGTGCCGGCCTCGATTCCGTGGTTCTTGAAGATGGTGATGTGCTCGATCCTGGGGTCACGGCTCAGCTCGTCATAGCGGGCCTTGAAAGCTCCCAGCACTGATGCAACCTGATCGTCGGTGAGCAGAGCGAGGGTGCTCGAGTGGTCAGGAGTTTCCACAATGACTTCGTGAAATCCAAAACCATTGATGACGCGTTTGGAACGGTGGACAGTTCGCACCGGCTCCTGATCGTGCAAGAGCGCGGCAAACTTATTGGGCACAACTCGTACCTGCCATACATTTCTACCCGCGGAGACGCGTAATAGTTCCGGCGGCGTAAGATTCTCGTTACCCGGGCAGAAGGGGCACTTCGCGTCGTATTTCGGCGAACGGCGCAGCGGCCGCTGCATCGCCAGGTCCTTGGGACGCTTGGCGCGTTCAGTCGCAATGATCACCCATTCCTTTGTGAAACGGTTCTGACGTAGTTCCGGCATGAATTATTCCCCCCGGTTGATCGCCGCAAGTTTCAGTGTGTGATCAGCTGCAAACTAAGCTGCTGCGCATCGTGTAAAATCCAAAACAAATTTCCCATGGCAGAGAAATTACCCGTCGGAATCCTGGGCGCGACCGGCATTGTGGGCCAGCGCTTCGTGCAGCTGCTGGAACACCATCCCTGGTTCGAAGTGGCCTGGCTTGCAGCTTCCGAGCGTTCCGACGGACGCATGTACGGCGAGGCTGCACGATGGAAACTGAAGACACCGGTGCCGGCTCGCGCCGCCGAGATGCGGATTTCGTCGGCCAATCCCGAGAACGCCCCCAAAATCATTTTTGCCGCGCTTGATGCCGCGGTTGCCAAGGAACTGGAGCCCCGTTTCGCCGAGGCCGGCCATGCGGTGATCTCTAACTCCAGCGCCTTCCGCATGCAAAAAGATGTTCCTCTCGTAATTCCTGAGGTCAACCCTGACCACCTCAAAGTGTTGGAGTGTCAATCCTGGCGCCGGAATTCAGGGGGATTTATGGTGACCAACTCCAATTGCTCCGCCATGGGATTGGTGCTGGCGCTAGCTCCATTACATCAGCAATTTGGGTTGGATAAGGTGATTGCTGTCACCATGCAGGCAGTCAGTGGGGCAGGCTATCCCGGAGTGGCATCGCTCGACATTTTGGGAAATGTTATTCCCTATATTTCTCATGAAGAAGAAAAGATGGAAGTTGAGACCTGCAAGCTCCTGGGAAGGGTGAACGGACACCATATTGAATCGGCGGATTTCTCCATGAGCGCGCAGTGCAATCGCGTTGCGGTTGAAGATGGCCATACCGAGTCGGTTTCAGTAAAGCTGCACAAAAAGGCCGGGGCAGAAGAGATCCTCAAATCCTGGCGACACTTCCGCGGAATTGCTCAGGAGTTGCGGCTGCCCAGCGCGCCGGAGCACCCAGTGCTTTACCTGGAGGCTCAGGACCGGCCGCAGCCTCGCCTGGACGTTGATCGCGGGAACGGGATGTCCACGAGCGTTGGACGCCTGCGTAAATGCAACGCTCTGGATTGGAAGTTTACCGTCCTCTCACATAACACCATCCGCGGCGCGGCTGGTGCGGCGTTGCTCAACGCTGAACTGCTAAAGGCGCAGGGTTATCTGGATTGAGCGCGGGGCCTCCATGCTGGTGATGAAATTCGGCGGCACCTCGGTGCAGGATGCCCCTGCTATCGAGGCCGCCGCCGATATCGTTCGCGGGCGCTTGCCGGAGAAGCCAGTGGTGGTGGTCAGCGCCATGGCCAAAGTCACGGACAGCCTGCTGGCCATGGGACAAGCGGCAGGAAAAGGCCAACGTGACCTGGCGCTGGATCTTTCTCGCCAGCTGCGAGAGAGGCATTACACCACAACCGGCGAACTACTTGGAACCGGGCTCTTTACCAAACTGCACGCCGAGCTCGAGGCGGAATGCGACTCGCTGGATGAGCTGCTGCGCGGCATTTTAGCCGTCGGCGAGCTGACGCCACGTACCGCTGACAACGTTGCCTCATTCGGGGAGCGGCTCTCGAGCCGAATCGTGAATGCGGCATTTTCTGCGCGCGGGATTCCCTCTCGCCTGGTAGACGCGCGGCAATGCATTGTTACCGATTCCACCCACACCCGGGCTGTACCTCTCTTCGACGAAACCAACGACAAACTGCGCACCAAGGTGAAGCCGCTGATCGAAGCCGGCGAGGTGCCGGTTATGGGTGGCTTCATCGGAGCGACCCGCGATGGCATCACCACGACCATCGGTCGTGGCGGCTCTGACTTTTCTGCTGCCATCGTGGGTACCGGCCTGGGAGCACAGCGCATAGAGATCTGGACGGATGTCGACGGGATGATGACCACCGATCCCAGCCTCTGCCCGAAGGCGCGCCGTATCAAGGTGATCAGCTTCGAAGAGGCTGCGGAGCTTGCCTACTTCGGCGCCAAGGTGCTCCACCCTGCGACCGTTCTGCCTGCTGTCCAGCAAGGCATTCCGGTGTATGTCTTGAACTCGCGCAATCCGAAGTGCGAAGGCACTCTTATTACCGCCCGAGCACCGCAGTCCCGCAACATTTTCAAGGCGATCGCCGCTAAGAAGCGCATAACCGTTGTGGATGTGGTCTCCAGCCGGATGCTTATGGCCCATGGCTTCATGCGTGCGATCTTCGAGGTTTTCGACCGGCACCGCTGTCCCGTGGACGTGGTCTCCACCTCAGAGGTAAGCGTTTCCCTGACCGTAGACTCTAACGAAGCCATCCCGGCGATCGCCGCCGAGTTGGCCGAACTGGCGGATGTTAAATATGAAGGCAGAAAAGCCATTGTTTGCCTGGTGGGCGACAATCTAAAGTCCACTCCCGGAATCGCTGCCAAGGTTTTTGGCGCGATTCCGGACATCAACATTCATATGATCTCTCAAGGCGCCTCGGAGATAAATCTTACCTTCGTGATCGAGGAGAACGATGTCCCGGAGGTGATTCGGTGCCTGCACGGGACCTTCTTCGCCGACCCTGACCCGGTGGTTTTCGCCTGAAGCCAGGGCCCGGGCGCCAAGCCTGCCCTCCCCAGCCCCTACCCAGAAAGGAACTCTCGGCGGGAATAAAAGCCCCTCTTCTCAGTTATCTACGTCAACGGACTCCCCAATGAAAAGAGGTCCGAAAGACGAAATACGGGAGAAGAGTGTGCCTAAAAAGGTAGGAAAAAAGAAGAACGAGATAGAGATGGATGAACCTGAGCCGGTCTCGGGTAAAGTCTCAACGAACACGACAGCAGAGAGGCTGAAAGCCAAACAGGTGGCGCGAGCCTCTGCCGAATTCGAGGAGCAGCTCGAACAGCACTTCAGCGAGGAAGAACAGAAGAAAATAAACGAAGCCACAGAGAACATCTTTGGCTCGGTTTTGGCCCGGCACGGATGGGTGCGTAACGAGCAAGGTCGAGTAGAGTACGTCGGCGGCGAAGCAGGCGAGCCTTCCCACTAATCTTCGCTCAATCGTCAGATTTAAGGCCGGGGTAATACTGCTCCCGGCCCGTTCTTGTCTGCGGCTTACTCCAGCAACTACCTCAGCTACGACTGTCGGCAGATTGCTAACTGAATCTGCGGCCACTATTATTTGAGTGCGGAGAGCAAGAAAGCTGGCCTGGGCCGCGTAAGCCTTTGTCGCACCCTGCCACCATCGGCACTCTTAAATGACCATTCTTGTTCTGGGACGCGGTAAAACCGGCGCGGTGGTGGCCGAAGTGGCCCGCGAGCGCGAGCACAAAGTGAGGGTCCTGAGTAGCGCGCAAAACCACTCCGCCAAGGCCCTCACTGATGGGGCGCTCCGCGACGTCAATGTGGTCATGGATTTCACTACTCCGGATGCCGTTCTGGCGAACGTTCGTGCCTGCGTTCGAGCGGGGAAGAACGTGGTGGTGGGGACCACCGGCTGGGACGAACACTTGCAAGAAGTACGCGAACTAGTGGAAAAAAGCGGGACGGGACTGCTCTTCGGCGCCAACTTTTCTATAGGTGTAAATATCTTCTACGATGTTGCCCGCGTAGCTGCGGTCGCTCTAAAGCACAAATACTTCGGCGAGATCATGGAACGGCATCACGCGCAAAAGAAAGATGCGCCTTCCGGGACTGCTCTTAGACTACAAAAGATTATTGAAGAGGTGAGCGGTACCGAGCTGGAAATCGTCTCCTTCCGCGAAGGCGAAGTTGTCGGCCTGCACGAGGTCGTGCTGGAGTGCGCGAGTGACAGCATCCGCATGGCCCACGATGCCAAGTCGCGTCGTACCTTCGCAGAGGGGGCGGTGCTCGCCGCGGAATGGCTCGCCGGCAAAAAAGGTTTTTACGATTTCCAGGACGTCTGGCGGGAATTGTAAACTCCGGTGCGTTCCACGCGCGCTCTGCGTTATCCTAATGGGTTATGAATTTGCGCGGTTGCGGCACCGCTTTAGTCACCCCGTTTCGTCAAGATGGCGCGCTCGATGAAACTGCCCTGCGCGACCTTGTAACCTGGCAGATCGAGTCGGGCATTGATTTCCTGGTCCCCTGCGGTACCACTGGGGAAACTCCGACCCTCTCCCGTCGGGAGTGGCTGCGGGTCCTGGAACTTACCATCGAAACGGCCGCCGGGCGAGTGCCGATCGTAGCTGGGGCCAGCTCCAATTGCACCCGCGATGCCATTGAAAAAGCCCGCACCGCCGCTGAGCGCAAAGGCGTGGACGCCATCCTCACAGCGTCGCCCTACTACAACAAACCTACCCAGGATGGCCAGTATCAGCACTTCCGCGCTATCGCCCAGGCGGTCCGGAAACCGATCATCGTCTACAACGTTCCCGGCAGGACGGGGGCGAACATTGAGCCGGCCACACTTTCCAATCTGGCAAAGATCCGCAACATCGTCGGCGTAAAAGAAGCCAGCGGCAACATCTCCCAGATTGTGCAAGTCTTCAATGCCGTGCCAGCAAGTTTTTTGGTCTTCTCTGGAGATGACTCCATCACCCTCCCGATAATCGCTTTGGGCGGTGCAGGCGTGATCTCGGTAGCGTCGAACGAGATCCCACACGAGATGACGGAGATGACTAGCGCGGCCTTAAACAATGATTGGGAGTCGGCACGGCACATCCATCGGCGGTACCTGCCGCTGATGGAGGCCAACTTCATAGAGTCGAACCCCGTACCGGTCAAAGCTGTGCTGGCGATGATGGGCAAATTGCGTGAAACCTACCGATTGCCTCTAGTCCGAATGAAGGATGAAAATCGAGCAAAACTGCAGAAGATTGCCGCTGAGGCAGGGTTGCCGACCAAGGCGGCTGCGCAGGAACCGGCACCGCGGCAGGTTGCACCCGAGTCGGAGCCGGCTGCTCGAACCGCAGCGCCTGAAGGGGCTCTGCCGGTGGCAGCTGAGTCAGAACCCCGCGGTGAATCCACCGTTCCCGCCGCACCAGCGGCAAATCACGAGGACGTACTCGATCTCGAGTCGGAAGGCGAGGCACCGCTAGACGTGGCGCCTGCCGCAGAGGCCCGGGCGGCGGAAGCGGCGGAGAGCGCGGTTCAGGTGGAAGCCCCGCCTGCCGCCCACCCCACAACTCCCACAAAGACGGTTGCCCCGGCTGAGCCGATTACGTTTTACTTGTTTGAAAACTGGCAGGCAGGGCCACACAAGACGGTGCTGCACCGCTCCAACTGCGGCATCTACCGCAATGGACGCGGTGGCAGCGAAAAAACGGAACCCGCCGCGGATTCACGCTCGCGCTGGCACGGCCCGTTCTCGACCATTGATGAAGCCCGAGGAGCTTCTCGTGGGATGACCGGTGTCCTCATTCGCAGTGAATGCAAGTGCATCTCGAGCCGCTAGTTTCTCTCCTGAATCGCGGGAACCTTAAGCCGCTGCCAGGCCACGGAATTCCGCGGCCCTCGTCACCGCTGCATAGAGACGCTCATATTCAGCGGCCATGCGCTTGGACGAGTAATGTAGTTCGGCGTGACGCCTGCATGCGGTAGGATTGATGAGGCCGGCAGCAGAAACTTTCGCCGCCATTTCTTCGACCGAATCCACTACAAAACCGGTTACTCCTTCGGCCACGACTTCCGGTAATGCGCCGCGGTTAAAAGCTATCACCGGGGTACCGGATGCGGAGGCTTCCATCGTAATCAAGGAACTGGTCTCTTCAGCGATGCTGGGCACCAACACGGCACGAGCGTTCTGAAGAAGTGTGCGCTTCTGATCGGCGGTGGGGGAATCCACATAACTGACTGAGGCCCCCGGCGTGTTGAGATATGGCGCAATCTCCCGCTCAAAATATTCTTGATGGTGTGAGAAGGGATAAATCTGTCCCGCGAGCACCAGCGGCAAGCCTGCACATTGCGCCGCCTGGATGGCGAGATGCGCGCCCTTCTCATAACAGAACCGGCCCACCCAGAGTAGGTAATCGCCTCGAACGGTACCGGGCGAAAATTGTTCCAGACGGATTCCGTTGCGCACCACGCCCATATCGTTTGGCAAATCACTGAACCAGCGCGCCTGCGATTCCGAAACACAGTTGAAAAAGACATTGGGCGGAATATTCTCGAACATGTGCGGCGAATAGAATCCGCGCGGCAGGTGCAGGGTGGCCAGCACAGGCACATCCACCTCGCCGGCATTGGGCCAGAAGGTGCCGCTCTTGTCGTGCACCAGGTCGAAAGGCTGCGTGGATTTCTCTCGGCATCGCAGGAAACCCAGCACGCGCGCGGTGTGCTCGGCATTGCGTTGCGCGAATCGGTCAGGCTGGCATGGAACTCGGCCCGTCGGGAATAAATCCCCGGTGATTTGTGATCCCATGCAAGCGGCCACCGTTGTGGCGTGTCCGCGGAGAAAGATTTCGCGCTCCACGACGTAGAGCATTTGCTCAGCACCACCGGCGCTCTCCAGCGACACACAGGCCAGAGGATATGCGACGTAGAGAATCCGCAATTTTGCACTCATATGCGCGAGCCCGCTGCCATTTCCGAATTCGACTTCATGAACTCGACAAAGGCATGTGAAACCTGGGTGCCGCGTATGGGCCAGCCCCAGGCTTCGTAGTTCAGAACTCCATCGTGCGGCGGGCGCGAGTAATCGTAGACGGGCAACGGCCGGAAACGCTCTATCACCGCGGCAAATTCCTTCAGGTCACCCTGGGAAGCGTAGGTTTGCAGCATCCTTCTCTTAATTTCCAATTCGGAGGGGGTGGGCTGCAGCACAACTTCGGAGTCATCCGCTTGAGAGCTCCCACTGGGCAGCGGATGCTGGTGCACGATCAGACCATCTGTAGCGCGATGGTAAAGTGGGAAATCCCACGCTGGCAGACCGAAATGGCGCGCCAGCAGCGAAGTCAAAAAATTACAAGAGTCGTGATCGGGATGGCCGCCCTCGTAAGCCAAGGTAAGTAGCGCCTGCGGCTGATTACGCTCAATGATCCGCTCCAGCTCCTGGATCGCAAGATCAAGCGAAGTAAATAACGTCTGGTCGCGAATGGAATGATCAGGCTC
>Ga0070741_10014962_pt1 | contig 13288 bp, 13 predicted proteins | sample Coa_R1_4_FD_66440 | JGI IMG/M metagenome (GOLD analysis project Ga0070741, IMG submission 66440) | Surface soil microbial communities from Centralia Pennsylvania, which are recovering from an underground coalmine fire - Coalmine... | ecosystem: Environmental > Terrestrial > Soil > Unclassified ... | reverse complement strand
CCGACAACCGTCGCGCCGGCTGAGGGGGGCCTTGACGGACAGGGCAGGGGGAGTACGCTCCTCCGCGTCACTCAGCACGGGCGGGGGGCTCTCCGAGGAACCGAGCGAGAGGAGACGACATGCCTGAACAGCCCTGGCATCCCTCCCGAGGGACGGCTGTGCAGGTCCGCAACCGCTTCGACCAGGCGTGGGTGTCGGGGTTCGAGATCGCCGAGCGCAGGCAGAGCGCTCGCGGCGCCCGCTACCGGCTGCGGCGGCAGTCCGATCGCCGGGTCCTCCCCCTCACGTTCGACGAAGGCGAGTTGCGGCCGGGTTAGAGATCGAGCGTCGCTCCGGCGACGCTTGCGCGGCGGACGGCCTTGGCCTTGGTGCGGCACAGGACTTCGCGCGGCGCGCGGGTGATCTGCGCGGCCGTTTGGAGTACCTCGTCCATCAAGTGCTCGGGCGCGACGACGCGCGTCACGAGGTGGAACGCGAGTGCCTCTTCGGCGCCCACGACGCGACCGGTGAGGCACAGGTCGCGCGCCACCGCGCCTCCGACGAGGTCGTGCACGGGTCCGTACACGACGTCGCTGAACGACTGCTCGGGGTGGGCGAAGCGCGCCGCAGTCGACGCGATGCGGATGTCGCACATCACCGCCAGGTCGAAGCCGCCGGCGAGCGCGGCGCCGTTGACGGCCGCGATCGTCGGCAGCGGGAACTCGATGAGTGTGCGGTGCCAGCGATCGGACGACGCCCACAACGTCGCCGAGTGGGCCTCGTCGTCGAGGCGGTCGAACTCCTTGAGATCAAAGCCGGCCGAGAAGGTGTCGCCGGCGCCGGTGATCACCACGACCTTGATGGTCTCGTCACCGGCCAACCGGTCGAGGGCGTCGCTCATCTCGTCGCGCACTGCGATCGACAGGGCGTTCTTCTTGTCTGCTCGCTCGATGGTCAGCACGGCCACGGCCTCGGCCGGCGTGGTGACGGTGACCAGTGCCATCGCCTAGGAGCGCGCGTCGGCCGCGTCCCAGGCGGCGATGAGCGTCTTGAGCACCTCTTCGGCGGCGGCGAACCCGCCCAAGTGGCTCTCGCCGGGACGGATGAACAGTTCCGCGTCGGGCAGCAGCTCGACCATGCGCTCGCCGTGACTCAGCGGCACGATGTTGTCGGAGTCGCCGTGCCACCACTTCACCGGCACGCGGATGTCGCGCACCGAGAAGCCCCACGGCCGCGTGAACAACACGATGTCGTTGGCTGGCGCGCGCAGCTGCTGGCGACGACCCGTCAGGTCGTCGAGGAACATCTCCTGGATGTCGGGGTCGGCGAACACGATCTGATCGCCCGGAGGTGAGATGCGGGCGTACAGCGCCAGAGCCTGGAGCCCGATCGGCTTGATCCCCTGGATCAGCGCCGTGAGCAGTCCGCCGATCGGCACCCGGAACACTGGCAGGAGGGGGGCGAACCGGTCGGCGAACCCGACCAGGCCCCCGGACACGCCGTCGTCGCCCCGCGTCGGGGCCACGCCACCCAGCACGCCGACCACGGGGACCCGGTCAGCCAACCCGTAGCCCGCAGCCAGCGCGTAGGGGCCGCCGCCCGAGAGGCCGATCACGGCCGCCTGGTCGAGGGCCAGGGCGTCGAAGACCATCCGCAGGTCGTCGACGAAGTCGAGGATCGACTCGTAGAGGTGGTTGGTGGAGTAGCCCGTGCCCGGCCTGTCGATCCCGATCAGCCGCACGCCATCGGCCGTCGCCGCCAGGCGGGCCGACTCAGGCAGCTGGCGGCGCGCCCCTGGCGTGCCGTGCAGCCACACGATGGGCCGCCCGCCGGGCGCGCCGAACTCGGCGAACCCCAGCTTGCGCCCGCGTCGTACCGTGACGGCACCCTCGAGTCTCGGCGCCGTGATCCTGGCCCCCATGGGCGTTGCAGATTAGGCGTTTGGGCAGCGCAAACGACACTCGGTGTCGTTCTCGCTGCCCAGACCGACGGCGCTACTCGTCGGCGGTGACGTCCTCCGCGGCGAGGAGGCGACGTACCTCCGAGCCCAGGAAGCGCCTGTGACCGCCAGGCGTGCGCACCGCGGTGAGCTTGCCCTCCTCGGCCCAGCGGACGACCGTCTTCGGCCTGACCCGGAACAACCGGGCCACGTTCGAGGGTGTCAGCAGCTCCTCACCCTCGGGGATCCCAGCCAGCCCCGCCACGGTCACTGCCACCGGTTCCACCCAGCGGCCGTCCCTGTCCCCTTGCCCCACATGTCAACCACCTCCACGACGCGCCGGGTCTCCCCGGTCGCAGCCCGCCCTGGCATCTGAAGGAAGCACGTTCGTGCCGAATGAAAGACTATTGGCCACTTTGGGTGGCGTGTCGCAGAATCACCTCAACGTGAGCGCAAGTTCTGCTCAAGATCAGGGGTCGGGGGGCTCAGGAGTGTCCAGTCGGCAGGCACGGGTGTTGGTGGTCGAGGACGACCCCGACGTCCGCTACATCGTCGACGTCGCCCTCAAGCAGACCGGCTACGCGGTGGCGCTGGAGGCCTCGGGCAACAACCTCCAGCGGGTGGCGGCCGCCTTCCGTCCCGACCTGGCCATCCTCGACGTGACGTTCCCGCGGGGGCCCGACGGCCTGACCCTGGCCCGCCAGCTGCGCGACGTCAGCACCGTCCCGATCCTCTTCCTCACCGCGATGGCCTCTCTCGAGGACCGCCTGGCCGGGTTCAACGCGGGCGGCGACGACTACCTCGTCAAGCCGTTCGCCATCGCCGAGCTGCTTGCGCGCGTCAGGGCCCTGCTGCTCCGCAGCGGCCGGCTGGAGGCGCCGGCCTTTGAGATCGGCGACTGCACGATCGACGTCGACGGCCGCATCGTGACTCGGGGCGGGCGCGACATCACCCTGACCCGCACCGAGTTCGATCTGCTGGCCACCCTCGCGCGCGATCCCGGCAAGGTGCTGTCGAAACCGCAGCTGCTCGCCCGGGTGTGGGGGTTCGACGCCTACGACGTGCACCTGGTGGAGGTGCACATGTCGTCGTTGCGCCGCAAGCTGCACGCGCATGGCACACCGCTGATCCAGACGGTGCGCGGTGTCGGCTACGTGCTGCGGCCTACACCCGCCGACGCCGACTGACACCGCTGCGCCAGTCCCGTCATGCCGAGTGACTCGGCCTCGGTGAGCGCCTGGTCCAGCAGCGAGGCCGCCCGCACATTGTCGCCCGCGTCCAGCAACGCCATCGCCCAGCGGTAGCGCGTCTCGGCCACGAACGGGCGCGCCTCCGCTCGCTCGTGGACGCGCAGCGCAACATCGAAGTGCTCGTCGGCTGTCGGCAGCCCGGCCGCGGCCGCGGTCATGGCGAGCGGCAGGCGCGCCGACCCCAGGCAGAGGCCGGCACCGAGGCCACACAGGCTGTCGGCGTGGGGGAGCAGCAGGTCGTGCAGCTGCGCGCAGCGGGCGGCGTCGCCCAGCTCCGCACACGCGAACGCGAGGGCCCACACTGCGATCGACCAGATGCCGTCGCGCGGCAGCCAGTCGAGGCCTTCGTCGGCCAGCTGCTCGACGGCGGCGGCCGCCGCATCGCGGTCGCCGATCTGCGCGTGGACGAACGCGAGCACGGCCCGGAACGCGGGGATCCACGGGTAGGCGTCGGCGAAGGCGACCACGAGCTCCTCGACGGCGGCCAGCTCGCCCCGCATCCATGCCAGGCAGATCATCTGCCCGCCGTAGACGGTGAGGGCCGTCTCGCTTCCGATCGACTCACCGATCTCGCGCGCCCGGTCGGCCAGCACCTGCGCGTCGTCGAAGCGACCTTCGAGCAGGGCGCGCGCCGCCGGGTACGTCGACACGTCCGAGACGTAGCGCGGTAGCCGCAGCTGTTCGGCGAGCGCGGACCGGGCGTCGTGCTCCTCGGCCGCGGCGTCGAGCTGGCCCATCTCGACGAGGGCGTCGATGCGCAGTGACCTGCCCTCCAGCACCAGCCAGCTGTTGTCCAGCTCGGAGGCCAGGCGTACGACCTGCGTCGATGCCGCCAGGCGGTGTTCCGCCGGCAGGTCGGGCCCCCACGTGGCCGAGCACCGGCTGAACCGGGCCGCGAGCTCCGCGCCCTGGTCCTGCAGTCGCTCGGCCATGGCGACCGCGTCCTCGGCCAGCGAGGCCCGCCGGGCCACCTCCGGTGTGTAGTAGAGCTCGGTGGCGAGCCGGCCGAGCAGGCGCACGCGCTGCACGCTGTCGCCGGGCCCGAGGGCCTCGAGGGCGTCCTCCAGCAGGCCGATGAGTGTCGCGTCGGCGCGCACGGCCCAGCCGTAGCCGCCGAGCCCGCCGCCGTAGCCGAGGGCAGCGCGAGCGAGCTGGTCGGGCCGGGCCAGCCGGCGCGCCTCGTCGGCGGCGCGCAGGAAGGCGGCGTGGGCGTCGATCGTTCGGCCGGCGCGCCACTGCGCGTCGCCCATCGCCAGGACGAGGTCGTTGAGCTCCGCCTCGTCGGCGCCGGGCGCCCGCTCGAGCAGGGCGATGGCCTCGGCGAAGTGAGTGGCCGCCTCCTCGTAGGCCAGCAGCGCCAGCGCGTTGCGGCCGGCGCGCGCCGCGTAGGTCGCGGTCTTCAGCGGGTCGGCGGCGCCCGCGGCTTCGCGGAAGTGGTGGGCGAGCTCAGCGGCGTGCACGTCGAGGTCGCCGTCGTACAGCCGCTCGAGCACTTCGCCGACGCGCTGGTGCAGCCGCACCCGGCGGGTGGTGCCGATGAGGTCGTAGAGCGTGCGGCGCACGAGCGCGTGCGAGAACGAGTAGCGGCCCGCATGGCCCTCGGGTTCGACCAGCACCTGGGCGGCGATGGCCTCGTCGAGCGCCTCGATGAGGGTGTCCTCGTCGAGCTCGGCCAGCTGCGCGAGGGTCTGCAGCTCGAAGTCGCGGCCCACCGCAGCGGCCAGCGACAGCACGCGGTTGGCCGGCTCCGAGAGCCGGGCCACGCGGCGGCTGACGACTTCACGGACACCCTCGGGGATCGACAACGCGCGCGACGGTGCAGTGGCGTGCCATGCGCCGCCTTCCTGCCGGATGGCGCCCGTCTCGGCGAGATGGCGGACGATCTCGGTGACGAAGAACGGGTTGCCCTCCGTCTCGTCGAACACCGCGTCGGCCAGGCGCCGGTCGCCGCCGGCGGTGGGCCCGATGAGCGCCGCCACGCCGGCCCGGTCGAGCCCACCGAGCCGCACGCGCTCGTAGCCGGCCGTGCGGTGGAAGTCGCCGAGGGCGTCGGCCAACGGCGAGCCGCCGAGGACCTCGGTGTCGCGGTAGGTGCCCACCATGAGCAGGGCGCCGGGCTCCGGCGCACGGACCAGGTGGCGCAGCAGGAGGATGGTCGGGCGGTCGGCCCAGTGCAGGTCGTCGAGCACGAGCAGGACGGGCGCGTCGGTCGCGGTGGCGGCGAGCAGTGCGGCCACGGCGCGGAACAGCCGGTAGCGACCGGTCTCGGGGTCGTCGTCGATGTCGTCGGTGCGCGCCAGGCCGGCCAGCTGCGCCACCACGTCGGTTCCCTCGTCGCGCTGGCGAAGCGCCTCCACGAACGGCTGGTAGGGCATCAACGCCTCTTCGTCGTTGCGGCCGTACAGCACGGTGGCGCCCTGCTCGTGGGCGAGCTCGGCCAGCGCCGCGCACAGTCGCGTCTTCCCGATGCCCGGTTCGCCGGCCAGCATCACCAAGCGGGTGGCGCCCGCCCGGGCCTCGTCCCACTTGCGGGTGAGCCGCGTCAGCTCGTTGGTGCGGTCGGCGAGGGGCCCGTCGGCGGCGAGGGACAGGGCGGGTGGGAGCACGGCCCCCGTGGCCGGCGCCTCCCACGTGACGAACCAGGCCGGGCGACCGGCGCCGTCGCCCGACTGGAGCGCCGCGAACCGGAAGCTGCCCCGGGTGCCCACCAGGCCCCGCACCAGGTCGGAGGCGAGGATCTCGCCCGGCCCGGCGCGGCTGCACAGCCGGCGCACGGCCAGGACGCCGGTGGAGAAGACGTCGGCCTCCTCGAGCACGGGGTCGCCGACGTGCAGGGCCACCCGCAGCGCAACAGGGGTTGCGCCCGGCCGGCGGTTGTGGGCAGCGGCCGCCCGTTGCAGGGCGGCTGCGCTGCGCAGGGCCTCGACGGGCGAGGCGAAGCTCACCAGCACGCCGTCGCCGAGGTTGCGCACGGCCTGGGCGCCCCCATCGGCCACGGCGTCGCTCACCAGGCCGTAGTGCGTGCGCAGCCCGTCTTCCAGCCCGGCGTCGGACAACGACGCCGGTCCGGCAAGGTCGCTGAACAGCAGCGTCGCCAGGCCCTTCTCCGCCTTGTCCGCCATTGCTGTCACCTCTCCCCGCCGGGAGGTTGTAAGCCACTTGTCAGGGTTTCGTCGCACCCCTCGTTCAGAGTGCCACCTATGAGCGTTCTCGTCGTCCTCGGCTGGTGGTTCGGGCTGTCGCTGGCAGCCGGCGTGGTGCTCGGCGAGGTGCTCGGCCAGCTGGCACGGGCTACCACGACGGCGCCCGCGCCCGTGCGCGTGCAGGTCGAGAGCGAGGCCATGCAGGTCACAGCGTCCCCAACCGGTCGCTGACCTCCCGGAGGCGCCGCTGCACGCGGTCGCGGCGGGCGAGGCTGGTGCGCCGGAACAGCGTCTGGTGCACGAGCGGGTGCTGGAAGCGGTAGCGGGCGAACGCGCCGCTGATCTCGCTGATGAGCCGGGCGGCGACGCCCTCCTCCACCGCCTCGAGGACGGCAGCCGGCTCGCAATTGCTCACCTGCTCGATCACGTCGAGGGCGAAGTCGTGCCCGACCACCGACGCCAGCGTGAGGATGCGATTGGTCTCGGCGGACAGCCGCTGCAGGCGCCGCTCGATGATCTCCTGCACGCCGGCAGGCAGTGTGTCGTCAGCCTCGATGCCGTCCGCCCGCCAGCCGTCGCGCCCGCAAACGACCGCGCCCGACCCGAGCAGGTGCCGCAGCATCTCGCGGACGAGCGTGGGGTTTCCGCCGCTCATGCCGTGCAGCCGCGTTGCGAGCGCGACGCCGACGTCGTCGAGTGGTGCTGCGCCCAAATCGCCGACCAGATCCTCGACGTCGTCGACACCGAGGCCGCCGAGCGCCACAGGGGTGAGGCGGCCGGTGGCGTGGACGTCGGCCGCGACGGCATGCAGTGGGTGGCGCAGGCCGATCTCCACGTCGCGGTACACGCCGACGACGAACAGGCGGCTGTCGTCGGGGTGCCGGCTGAGGTGGCGCAGCAGCTGGAGGGTGGCGGGGTCGGCCCAGTGCAGGTCGTCGAGGACGAGGAGCACCGGCGCGTCCGCGGCCAGATCGGCCAGCAGCTGATCCACGGCGTCGAACAGCCGGTACCGCGCTGCCTCATCGTCGTCGAACCAGTCGCCCGGCACCGTGCCGGTGACAGGCTGCACGGCCTGCACGAACGGCTGCGCGGGGAACTCGAGGCCCTCATCGCACCGCCCGTAGAGCACGGTGCCGCCGTCCTCGTGCACGAGGCGCGCCAACTCGGCGACGAGCCGCGTCTTGCCGATGCCTGGCTCGCCCGTGACGAACGCGAACGCCCGGCGCCCGCCCTCGATCGACGCCCATGTCGCATGCAGGCGCCGAAGCTCATCGGTGCGACCGGTGAGCTGTGCAGCGGGCGGCGCGATCGCTTCGCAGATCGCAGCCGGGAGTGGTGCCCGGTGCTGCATGGTGGACTCCCACACCACGTCGACCGCGTCGACCGGTTGGGCCACGCCGCGGCACGCGATGCCGCCGGCCGGCTTGAACACGACGCCGGCGCGGCCCGCGACGAGCGCCTCGACGAGCGCGGACGCCAGGATCTGCCCGCCCGACGCGGCCGCGCACAGACGGGCGGCGATCACGACGGGCGTGCCGAAGTAGTCGCCGCTCTCCTCGATCGGGTCGCCCACGTGCAGGCCGACGCGCACCGAGAGCTCGGCGCCGTTCGCACCGGCGTGGCGGTTGTGGCGGGCGATCGCCTGCTGCATCTCGACGGCGGCGGACACGCCGCTCACGGCCGAGCCGAAGACGACCATGAGCCCGTCGCCCAGGTTCTTCACCTCGCGCCCGTCGTGGGCCGCGACCGCGTCGCGCAGCAGGCCGAAGTAGGTCCGTCGCACCCGCTCGGCCTCGTCGTCACCGAGCCGCTCCATCAGGCTGGTCGACGCCACCGTGTCGGTGAACAGGATCGTGACGATGCCTCCGTGCGCCTCCGGCGCGGTGCCTCCACGTGCTTCCGGCGGTGCCGGAGCGGGCGCCGCTGCCCTCGGCTGGGGCGGCGACCACGTGAGCTCGGGCGCCTTGGCGCGGATCCCCTCGACCAGCCGCGCCAACGCGGGGCCGGGCTCGAGACCGAGATCGTCACCGAGGGCGGTACGCACGCGGTCGAACGCGTGCAACGCCTCGGCGGCGCGGTCGCAGCGGTGGAGGGCGAGCAGCAGGTGGCCCCACAACCGCTCGCGCAGTGGGTGCGTGCGCGTGAGCACGTCGAGCTCGCCGACCAGCGCCTGGTGCCGGCCGCACGCCAGGTCGGCCTCGATCCGGTCCTCGACCGCGGTCAGGCGGGCCTCCTCCAGCCGCGCCGCCTCGCCGGCGAGCGTCGAGGTGAGGAGGACGTCGCACAGGGCCGGGGCCCGCCACAGCGCCAGCGCCGCCGTCAGCCGCTCGGACGCGGTCGCAGCGTCGCCGGCGGCGAGGGCGGCACGCCCCTCGGCGGCCCAAACCTCGAAGCGGGCGGCGTCGAGCTCGTCGGTGGAGACCTCGGCCGCGTAGCCCGGTGCCCGGGTGACGATGTGCCGGCCCGCGTCTCCCAGAGCCCGGCGCAGGCGGGAGATCCGCGACTGCACGGCGCCCGCGGCCCGCTCCGGCGGCGCGCCGTCCCACAGCTCGTCGGCGAGCACGTCGACGGGCACGATGCGGTTGGCCTGCACGAGCAGGGTCGCCAGCAACGCCCGGTCGCCACGCCCGCCGAGCGGCAGGGCGGCTCCGTCGTCGTCCACGCCTGCCAGCGGCCCGAGGATGCGGAACTCCACGAGCCACAGGAGACAGCCAGTGGCTTAGACCCCGCTTAAGTGTCGTTTGGTGGTTTTGTGACAGGTGGTGTTGTGAGGGGAGGTCTTCTACGCTCCCGGGCCGTGGAGGGGGCACGCCAGCAGAAGAGCGTGGTGCTGATCCTCGCCCGGGAGCTGGCCGCCAACGTGGCCACGCCGATCTTCCTCATCGACAAGGACGGCACGCTCGTCTTCTACAACGAGCCGGCCGAGGCGATCGTGGGCCAGCCGTTCGCCCAGGTCGGTGAGATGCCCGTCGCCGACTGGGGCGCCTCGATGCAGCCCGAGGACGAGGAGGGCAACCGGCTCTCCCGCCGCACGATCCCACCGGGGGTGGCGTTCCTCGAGCAGCGGGCCGCCCACCAGGAGATCTTCATCACCGGAGCCGACGGCGTGCGGCGCGGGATCGAGATCACCGCCTTCCCGCTCTTCGCCAAGGCCGACGAGTTCGCGGGCGCCATCTGCATCTTCTGGGAGCACGGGGCCCGTGAGGCGCCGCCGCAGGAGGCGCGGTGAGGGCCCGCATCTGGGGGTGCCGTGGGTCACTGGCGGCGCCTGGCCCCGAGACGGTGCGCTACGGCGGCAACACTTCCTGCGTCGAGGTGCGCCTCGACGACGGCACCGCCATCGTGCTCGACGCCGGCACCGGCATACGTCCGCTGGGCCTGCAGCTCGACCGCGAGGGCGTCAAGGTGGTGCACCTGCTGCTCAGCCACCTGCACATGGACCACCTGCAGGGCCTGGGCTTCTTCCGGCCCATCTACGACGCCGGCGTCGAGCTCCACGTGTGGGGACCGCCGTCGACCGTGCAGTCGCTGCAGGACCGCATCGGCGCGTACCTGTCGCCACCGCTGTTCCCGGTGAGCCTGTCGGAGATCCCGTCGAAGTTGTTCTTTCACGACGCTCCGGACGAGCCGTGGACCATCGGCTCGGCGACGGTCCTGGCCGTGACCGTCGCCCACCAGGGCCCGACGCTCGGCTACCGCATCGAGGAGGCCGGGCGGTCGCTCGCGTACATCCCCGACCACGAGCCGTCGATCGGCGTCGACCTGCGCTCGCTGGGTGTCGACTGGCTGTCCGGGCACGAGGTGGCACGGGACGCCGACGTGCTCATCCACGACGCCCAGTACTCAGAGGAGGAGTACCCCGAGCACGTGGGCTGGGGGCACTCGAGCATCGAGCACGTGGTCACGTTCGCCCAGCTGGCGAAGGTCAAGCGGCTGCTGCTGTTCCACCACGACCCGCACCACAGCGACGCCGAGCTCGACGCCCTGTGCGTGCGGGCCCGCGAGCTGTGGCCGGGGTCCGAGGAGCGGCTGCATGTGGGCGCCGAGGGGATGGAGATCGACCTCTCGAAACTGTCCTTAATCGATCTTTAAGCCCCTCCCTGCACCGTGGTCCCACCGCTCAGGGACAGGAGGAAGGCATGGGCCAGGTCACGGCCACCAGGAAGGACGCACTGCGGTCGATCCCACTGTTCGCCGCATGCTCCGACCGGGAGTTGACGGAGGTCGACCGGCTGGTCGACGAGGTCCAGGCCACCGAGGGCGACATCCTGATCCGGGAGGGGCGGTTCGGGCAGGAGTCGTTCGTGATCCTCGATGGTGAGGCGGGCGTCACCAAGCGGGGCGAGTTCCTCGCCCGGCTCGGCCCCGGCGACTTCTTCGGTGAGCTGTCCGCCCTCGACCACAAGGCCCGCACCGCGACGGTTACCGCGCTCACGCCGATGCGCCTGCTCGTGGTGCACGCCCGCAACCTCCTCGCCGTCCTCGAACAGGGCTCGGCCGCGGCCACCATGCTGCGCACCATGGCGCAGCGCCTTCGCGACGCCGACGTCGCCCCGCTGCGCCGCCCGTTCCGTTAGGAGGCTTTGCGTCCCCTGAATTGGGTCGGCGGCCCCATTCAGCGGGGGCGGCGGGGCTTCCGATACACCGGACGTGGTGAAGAAGGACTTCCGACCCGGGCACCCGATCCTCTTCTGGGGATTCGTGCTCGCCTTCGTGTACGCGAGCCTGTCGGCGTCGCGCGCGGCGGTGAACCACGACGCGTGCCGGGCGGTCGGGGATGGAAGCAAGCACTGGCGGGTCCTGCCCCCCGAATGGGGGTGCGGCCACGGGGGGATGGAGCTCACCCGACCCCGTTGAGGGGCGGCCAGCTGGGAAGCTGGCGTTGGTGAACACGGCGGCCAAGGTGATCGGCGCGGCTTGCGCGGTGCTACTGGTGACGGCAGCGGCCGCCGCGGTCCTGCGCCGGTCACCGGCGCCCCCCGGTCGGACGGCGGCACCGGTCGCGCAGCCCGGCCGCACCGCGCCGGCGAGCCCGGCCGTGCTGACGCCGCCGACGACGGTGCCGCCCGTCCCACCCGTCATCCCGACCGGCTGCCCGCCGCCCCCCCGACCGCCGCAGCCCCCGGCCAACCTCTGGCACCCGCCCGTGCTCATCCCCGAGGCGGCCCTGCCCGCGCCCGCTCCGGCGGCGCCGCGCGTCCAGGACATCAGCGCCGTGTTCGGCAAGGGCGTGTGGACGTGGAAGGTCAAGGCCACCGAGGGCGGCGACGTCGACGCCATCGTCACGCGCGCCATGCACACCGGGCTGCAACAGCTGTGGGTCCGCGTGGGCGACTCGCAGGATGGGTTCTACGCCGCCGATTTTCTCTCGAAGCTGCTGCCGGCGGCCCACCGCGAACGGTTGTCCGTGATCGGCTGGGGCTACCCCTACCTCTACGACCCCGAGGGCGACGCCCGCTGGTCCCGCGAGGCGCTCGACTGGCGCAGCCCGGCCGGCGACAGGCTCGACGGGTTCAGTGCCGACATCGAGTCGGCGGCCGAGGGGACGGAGGTGTCGGCCCGGCGCGCCACCGTCTACCTCGGCGAGGTGGCCCAGGCCAAGGCCGGGCGCCCGCTGGTGGCGACCGTGTTCACGCCCACCGATCGGCGCTTTGCCACCTACCCCTACGCGGCGATGGCCCCCTACGTCGACGCCTTCGCGCCGATGGTGTACTGGGGCTGCGTCGAGCCGGGGTCGGCCGCAACGCAGGCGCTGGCGCGGCTGAGCGCCCTGGCGCCCGTCCACGTGATCGGCCAGGCCTACGACATGGCGCCCGAGGGCGGCCGGGTGGGCCCCCCGTCAGCCGCCGAGGTGACGCGGTTCCTCGACGTGGCCCGGCGGGGTGGAGCGGCCGGGGCGTCGTTCTGGGACTGGCAGGAGATGACAGCCCCGCAGTGGAGCGCCCTGGCCGCCTTCGACTGGCCCCAGCCTCGGGTGTCCGCCCGCCTCCGGTGACACACCCGTAGCGTGATGGGGTTGTGGCCATCGATCTGGGCCCACCCCCGCGCCTTGACGGGGTGCTGAACGGCTCGGTCGACGAGACCGAGGCTGCGCTGGCGCTGCGCGGCGTCGATGCGCTGGCGCGCGAGTTGTGGGCCGACGCCCAGACTCTCGTCGAGGCCGCGACTGCGCCCGCGCCGGCGGCTGTCGGCCCCCGCCGGCGGCGTCGAATGGTCGTCCTCGTCCCAGCCGTGCTGGCGGCCGTGGTCGGGTTCGGCACGCTGCGGATCTCGGGGGGCCCGCACGCGTTCGTCGACGGGCGGCGGGTCAGGTTGGGCAACGACACCACGCTGCGCGCCGTCCTCCTCAGCGCAGGCGTGCGCCCCCATGACGGCGCCCTCAAGTCGGCCGGCACCAAGCGGGTGCTCGACCGTCTGGCCGACCCGGCCCACGTGTTCCTCGAGGGGGTCGAGTCGCCGCTCGGCGCGCATGTGCAGTCGGGTGAGCACATCCGGGTGGTCGACGGCCGCGACCGGATCGAGCCGGTCGACCGGCGGGCGGTCACCACGGTTGCCACGGGCCTGCCGCCGACCGAGCGCCGGCTGTGGCATGTCGGCCGTTCCGGTATCGACGAGGTCGTCGTCGGGCGCCTGAGTGGCGAGATCATCAGCCGCCGCACCATCCGCCCCGCCGCCGTCGCCCACGCTGAGACCGACAAGGTCGTGGCGCTCACGTTCGACGATGGCCCCGACCCGCAGTGGACGCCCCAGGTCCTCGACATCCTCAACCGCAACGGCGTCAAGGCGACGTTCTGCACCATCGGGCTGTGGGTGCAGAAGTGGCCGCAGCTGGTGCGGGCCGAGCGCGACCAGGGCCACACCCTCTGCGACCACACCGTGCACCACGTCCTGCACCTCGATCACAAGAGCCACGAGGAGGCCGTGGCCGAGATCGACGGCGACGCCGACCTGATCCGTCAGGCCACGGGCGAGGACCC
>Ga0070741_10014961_pt1 | contig 13288 bp, 9 predicted proteins | sample Coa_R1_4_FD_66440 | JGI IMG/M metagenome (GOLD analysis project Ga0070741, IMG submission 66440) | Surface soil microbial communities from Centralia Pennsylvania, which are recovering from an underground coalmine fire - Coalmine... | ecosystem: Environmental > Terrestrial > Soil > Unclassified ... | reverse complement strand
CGCCGCGCTCGTGGTCGCCCACGCGTCCGTCCTCACCGACGGTCTGCGCGAGCACGCCAACGTGATCTTCCCCGCCGAGTCCTATGCCGAGAAGGAGGGCACGCTGGTCCACCCCGACGGCCGCGTCCAGCGGCTGCGCTCGGCGATCGGGCACCCCGGCGATGTGCGGGCCGCGTGGTGGGTGCTGGCCGAGCTCTGCAAGCGAGTCGGCCTCGACACCGGCGTGCTCACGAGCAGCATGGCGTTCGCGCGGCTGGTCGAGGCTGTGCCCTTCTATAGAGGTCTGACGCTGGAAACGCTCGGGGGCCGCGGAGTGCGTTGGCCCGAGCGCGAGCGCGAGGAGGGGCAGGCGCGCTTGACGCTCCAGGATTCCGAGGCCGCGGAGCCTGCCGGCGCACCGGAGCCGGCGCCGGCCTGGACCGGCGATGGGGCCATCGACGGCGCGCTTCGCCTCGGCACCTACCGCTCGATCTGGGCCGCCCCCGAGGTCGAGCTCTCCCCCGCCCTTCAATACACGATCGCCCGCCAGGTACTCGAGCTCTCGCCCGAGGACGCGCGTCGGCTCGGGTTAACTAGCGGCGACAGCGTGCTGGTATCGCAGAACGGGACGCAGCTGGAGGCAACGGCCCACGTGCGCACGGGTGTTCCGACGGGTACGGCCTTTATGGCGGACGGCCTTGCCGCTGACTCGGCCAACGTCTTCACGGGCCCGTGGATCACCGTGGCCAAGGCCGAGGGTGGGCGAGAAAGCGACACTGGGCGTCGCTTAAACGCCCAGCCTGTCCAAGAGAGCCGCGCGACCGCACCATGACGCTGTTCGGCGACCCCTTCTACGTCGAGGTCTGGTGGATTCAGATCCTGAAGGCGCTGGTGATCTTCGGGATCGCATTCGCGATCCTGCCGATGCTCACGATCTACGAGCGCAAGCTGATGGGGCGCATGCAGGGCCGCTACGGGCCGAATCGCGTGGGACCGTTCGGACTCCTGCAGCCGCTTGCCGAGATCCTCAAGTTCGCCACCAAGGAGGCGCTGCGTCCGACCACCTCGGTCGGCCTGATCTTCCGGATCGCGCCGATGATCGCGATTCTCACCGCGGTCGCTGGCCTGGCGATCATCCCCTACGGCGACGTCCAGCACATCTTTGGCACGCGGGTGGGCCTGTATGGGATCGACGTCTCCATCGGTCCGCTCTATGTCTTCGCCTTCGCCGGTATTTCGTTCTACGGGGTGATGCTCGGCGGCTGGTCGTCGGGCTCCAAGTACTCGTTCCTGGGCTCGATGCGGGCCGCCGCGCAGCTGATCTCCTACGAGGTCTCCCAGGGGCTCTCCCTCGTGGGCGTGGTCATCACCGCCGGGACGCTCTCGCTGACCAAGATCGTCCATGCCCAGGTTGGCATGTGGTACATCATCCCGCAGTTCGCGGGCTTTTTGATCTTCCTGGTCGCCTCCTTCGCCGAGACGAACCGGGCGCCGTTCGACCTGGTTGAGGCCGACGCCGAGCTCGTGCAGGGCTACTTCACCGAGTACGGCGGGACGCCGTTCGTGGCCTATCTGTTCGCCGAGTACATGAACATGGCCGTGGTCTCGGGGATCGCGGTGACGATGTTCATGGGCGGCTGGCTCATTCCCGGCAACCCGCACGTGCCCGGCTGGGTGGACCCGCTGGTGGTGGTCGCGAAGATGATGCTGTTCATCACCTTCTTCATCTGGGTGAGGGCGACCCTGCCGCGCCTGCGCTACGACCAGCTGATGTCATTCGGGTGGAAGATCCTGCTGCCGCTGGCGACCCTCAACCTGCTTGTCACCGCAATCGTCGTGGCCACGTGAGAGCGAATCGATCGTGAGCCCCTACGACCCCTCAGCCGATGTGATCGAGGTGATCCGGCACCCCGCGCCGGGGCCGGTCGCGAGCACCTACCGCGTCTTCGGCGAGACGCTGCGCGGGCTGAAGACGACGTTCGCCCGCATCATCGAGGGCCCGGTGACGCTGCAGTACCCCGAGGAGAAGACGCCGGTCTACCCGCGCTTCCGCGGCCGCCATCGGCTCCATCGCTTCGAGGACACGGGGCTCGAGAAGTGCGTGGGGTGCTCGCTCTGTGCCGCCGCCTGTCCGGCCGACTGCATACGCGTGGTCGCCGCCGAGAACACGCCGGAGAACAGGGTCTCGGCCGGAGAGCGATACGCGGCGGTCTACGAGATCAACATGAGCCGCTGCATCTTCTGCGGATACTGCGAGGTGGCGTGCCCGTTCGACGCGATCACGATGGGCCACGACTACGAGCTCTCCGACTACACCCGCTCGGACCTGATCTTCACCAAGGAGATGCTGATGGCGGAGCCCGTCGAAAGGACGCCCCTGAGAAGAGAGGGGGAGTGAGGCATTAGCGCCAGCGCCGCCCTCTTCTTCGTCGCCGCGATCTGCGCGCTCAGCGGCGCAGTCGGCGTCGTCGTTCTGCGCAACCCCTTCTACAGCGTTCTCGCGCTGGTCTTTCATCTGATCTCGCTCGCCGCGCTGTTCATGCTGCTGCGGGCGGAGTTCGTCGCCGCCGCCCAGGTGATCGTGTACGCGGGTGCGGTCATGGTCCTGTACGTGTTCGTGGTCGCCTACGTCGGCGGCGGCACCGAACCACTGGCCGCCGGCGGCAGAACGCTCAAGATCCTGAGTCCGCTGTTCGCGATCGCCGTCGCGGCCGAGCTGTGCATCGCACTGCTCGGGACCGCACTGAGCGGGGTCTCCGGCAAGGGTGCCCAATTCGTGCTCGGCTTTGGCACTCCCCGCCACATCGGACAGCTGTTCCTGACCAGGTACCTGTTCGCGTTTGAGATCGCATCGATCCTGCTGCTGGTCTCCGCCGTCGGGGCGGTTGTGCTGGCGCGGCGCCGGAGGGGACTCGAGCCCGAGATCGAGATCGAGCGCCGCGTGCACATCCCCCGGCCCGCGTTCACGGGCACGATGGCCGAGGCGGCCGGGACGCGGCATGCGGAGCCCGGATTGCCGGAGCTGCCTTCTGCTGGCGAGGCCGAGCTCGAGCCGACGGGTGCGGCGGCGGGCCCCAAGGCGGGCGAACAGGAGCAGTCGAGTCCGCCGTATCAGGGAGGTTGGTGAGGGTGACGTCGCAAGGGAGGCTGTGAGCGATGTGGATCGGCGGTTACCTGGTGGTTTCGGCCTTGATCTTTTCGATCGGCGCGGCCGGGGTATTGGTCAGACGCAACCCGCTGGTGATCCTGCTTTGCCTCGAGCTGATGCTCAACGGGGCCAACCTCGCGCTGGTGGCCTTCGCGCGGATGTGGGGTGGTGAGTCCGGGCAGATCTTCGCCTTGATCGTGATGGTCGTCGCGGCCTGCGAGGTGACCGTCGGGCTCGGCCTGATCGTCGCGATCCATCGGCGGCGGCTACCGATCGACGTTGATGAGCTGAGGGAGCTGCAGGGCTAGTGGCCCATCCCTCAAATCCGCGCCCTTTTCGCGGCTGCGAACCTTCGCCTCGCAGTGTCCTCGGACCTCGACGTAGCGCTGCTACGCCTTCGGTCCTGCGTCCTCGCGAGGCTCGATTCTCGCTCGCGAAGTGGGCACCTATTTTCCGGATGGACCACTAGTGTCGGCCACGACGTCCGCGTGGCTCGTGCTGCTGTGCCCGCTGGTCGGGTCGGTTGTGATCGCACTCGGGTTCAGAAGGTTCCCGGGCCGCGCGCCGGGCTGGCTAGGGACGGCGATGATCGCGTTGTCGTTCGCGTTCGCGGTGGTGACGCTCGTCAAGATGCTCGGGTACAGCCCCGCCCACCGGCAGTTCGTCTCGACGCTTTGGAAGTACGACTTCAGCGCAGGCATCGACGCCAAGGTCCAGATCCTCGTCGACCCCCTGTCGGTCTTCATGATCCTCGCGGTCTCCGGCGTGTCGGCGCTGATCCACCTCTACTCGGTCGCCTACATGACCTCGGACGGCGGCTATGCCCGCTACTTCTCGTACCTGAACTTCTTCGTGTTCTCGATGCTGCTGCTCGTGCTCGCGGGCAACTTCATCATCCTGATCGTGGGATGGGCGTTCGTGGGCTTTGCGTCCTATGCCCTGATTTCGTTCTGGTACCGGCGCCGCACCGCGACGCGCGCCGGGATCAAGGCCTTCGTGATCAACGTCGTGGGCGACGTTGGCCTCGTCCTGGGGACGTTCGTGCTTTTCCAGCACACCCACAGCGTGGACTACCTGAAGGTTTTCCACGCGTCCCACCATGTCTTCGGGTACAACAGCCCGGTTCTGGTGGTGGCGTGCCTGCTGCTGGGTGTGGGTGCCTTCGCGAAGTCCGCACAAGTTCCGCTGCACACCTGGCTCCCCGACGCTATGGAGGGTCCGACGCCGGTTTCGGCCCTGATCCACGCCGCGACCATGGTCACCGCCGGCGTGTACCTGATCGCACGCATGCATCCGCTGTTCGACTGGGCGCCCACGGCCGGAGACGTGACCGCCATCGGCGGCTGCCTGACGCTTCTGATCGCGGCCACGATCGCTTTGGTGATGGTCGACATCAAGCGCGTGATCGCGTACTCGACCATGTCCCAGATCGGTTACATGATCATGGGCGTGTCGGTGGGGGCCTACTCGGCGGGCATGTTTCACCTCATGACTCACGCCTTCTTCAAGGCGCTTTTGTTCATGGCCGCCGGCTCGCTCATCAGCGCCATGGCCGGCAGCCAGTCACTGGACCGCATGGGTGGGTTCCGCAAGGCGATGCCCTTCACCTTCGTCTGCTTCTTAGTCGGCGGGCTGGCGCTCGCAGGCCTGCCTCCATTCTCGGGGTGGCTGTCCAAGGACGACATCCTGGCCTTCCTCGATCACCGCGGTGGTGGCTTCATCGCGCTCGGGATAGCGGGCTACGTCGGCGCTTTCATGACCGGGCTCTACACGTTCCGGATGATCTTCCGCGCGTTCTTTGGCCAGCCGGTACGCGAGGCGCGCTCCCTGGAAGAGGGGCACCTCGCGCACGCGGAGGTCCCCACCAATCCTGCAACCGGCGAGGAGGAGGACACCGACGTGGGCTTCCCCGGGCCGGAGCACCACATCGCCGAGCGCGACATGCCGATGAAGGTGGCGATGGGAGTACTCGCGGTGCTCGCACTCATCGGTGGGGTCCTCCAGATCCCCGGCGTGGACCGGAGCATCGAGCGGTTCCTCGCACCAACGTTCGCCGACTCCGTCCTGACGCGCTCGGTGCCGTCGACCGGCGCCGATTGGGTCGGCCTCGCAATCGGCGCCGTGGTCGCGGTGGCGGGGATCGCGGTCGCGTACCGGATCTGGATGGCCGCACCCGACACGGCGCCGAACCTGCGACGCCGCTTTGCGCCCATCTACACGTTGCTCGTGAACAAGTGGTACTTCGACGAACTGATTGACCTGCTGATCGTCCGGCCGACCCTAATGCTGGGGCGCCTCGGCGACTCGGTGCTCGAGCGGATCGTGGTCGCCCGCGGAGTGACCGGCGGCACCGAGGGCGCGGTGCGGGCCGGCTCGGCCGCCGTCCGACGATCGCAGACGGGGTTCCTGCGCTACTACGCCGCGGGCATGGTGCTCTTTCTCGCCGCCGTGACCCTCTATTTCCTGATCTCGAGCACGTGACCGAGCACGCGCCATGACGCTCTCGATCCTGATCTGGCTACCGACGGCCATCGCTCTGGTCGCGGCCGCGCTTCCCCGCCCCTGGGTGGGCCGGTTCGTCGCCGCGCTCAGCCTGGTGCCGCTCGGGATCGCGATCTCCTACGTGGCCCGCTTCAACACCGGCCACGCAGGCCTGCAGTTCGTGACAGACCAGACCTGGATCGGCGCGCTGGGAATCCACTACAAGCTCGGCCTCGACGGACTGAACGTCACGCTCGTGCTCCTCTGCTGCGTGCTGTTCAGCGCATCGTTGATATGGGCTGCATTTCGCGAGTGGCCCCAGCCGCGCCTTTTCTACTTCTACTTCGGCGTGGCGCAGAGCGGCGTGCTCGGGGCATTCTGCGCGCAGGACCTCGCGCTGTTCGTCGCCTTCTTCGACCTCATGCTGATCCCCTTCTACTTCCTGATCGGGATGTGGGGCACGGGAGATCGGGTGCGCGCCACAACGAAGCTGGTCGTCTACACCCTGGTGGGCTCGTTCTTCATGCTGGCCGCCGCGATCGCAACCGGCGTCGTGGCCACCAGCGAGCACGGCGTCCCGATCACGTTCGTGCTCTCGTCGCTGCATCACCTGCCCCTGTCGCGCAGCTCGCAGGAGTGGATCTTCCTGGGCTTCGCCGCGGCCTTCCTGGTCAAGATGCCACTGGTCCCATTCCACGGGTGGCTCGCCGACGGCTACAAGGCCATGCCGATCCCCGCCGTCGCGGTGTTCTCGGGGGTGCTCTCCAAGGTCGCCGCGTACGGCTTTTTGCGCATCGTCCTGCCCCTCTTCCCATACGCCTCCGTCCACTACCAGATGGTGATGCTCCTGATCGCTCTGGCGTCGATCCTGTGGGGGACCTCGCTCGCCTTCACCACCCCCGACGCCCGCCTGGTCGTCGCGTACTCGAGCGTCGCGCAGCTGGGTTTCATCACGCTCGGGATCTTCTCGCTGCGGTCGCAGGGTGGGCAGGGCGCGATCCTGCAGATGATCAATCACGGGCTAGTGACCGCGCCGCTGTTCTTCATCGTCGCGGCGCTTGCGCTGCGGTCCGGCGGGTCGGAGGACCTTCGCGAGATGGGCGGGATCGCCTTCCGCGCACCGGTGCTCGCTGCGCTGTTCTTGATCGTCGCCTTGGCGACCCTGGCCATGCCTGGGTCCGCCAACTTCATCGGCGAGTTCATGATCCTCCTTGGCGTCTTCAAGGCGAAGGTGGTGATCGCCGTGGTGGCTTTCCTCGGGGTGGTAGGAGCAGCTGTCTATGCGCTGCGCGTGTACATCGCCTCGATGCACAATCGGGTCAAGCCGGGGGTCAGATCTCTTGACATCGGCCTTGGCGACCTCGCGGCGCTCGCGCCGCTCGTGGTCGTGATCATCGCGCTGGCCCTCTACCCGCAGTTCGTGCTCTCGCGTTCGCAACAGACCGTGAAGAGCACCGTCGCGACGACGCACACGCCCGTCAAGGTAGCCGCGCGATGATCCACGGACCCGCGATCGACTACGCCGGGCTCTCTCCGTTCATCGCGCTGGCGGCGGGCGGGATAGTTGTGCTGATGATCGGCCTCTTCCGACCGGCCGTCATCCGCGCCAGGGTCGTTCCGGCGCTCACCGTCGTCACGCTGGGGACGGCGCTTGGGCTCGAGATCGGGTTCTTCCACCACCACGCGTCGATCATCTCCGGGGCGCTCGAGATCGACGGCCTCGCGCTCGTCCTCGACATGGTCTTCGCCGTCGCCGCTCTGGCCGCGGTCTTCTTGTCGGTTGGCTCGCGAGCGCCCGAGCAGTCCGGCCATGGCGAGTATCACTCGCTCTTGATCTTCAGCGTGCTCGGGATGGCCGTGCTGGTCTCCGCCCAGGATCTGGTGACGCTGTTCCTCGGCATCGAGCTGCTCTCGATTCCGCTGTACGTACTCTGCGCCTCCGAGTACCGCCGCGAGGGGTCGCTCGAGTCCGGGCTGAAGTACCTGGTGATCGGGTCGGTCGGCTCCGCGACGCTGGTCTACGGGCTGGCGCTCGTCTACGGCGCCACCGGTTCGACCGGGTTCTCACACATCGCCGCGGCCGTCTCGCGGAGCCACCTTCACGGAGGAGTGCTCGGCGACCCCATGGTGCTTACGGGCATCGCGCTGGTCATAGTCGGCTTCGCCTTCAAGGCGTCGGTGGCTCCCTTCCATCAGTGGACTCCCGATGTCTATGAGGGCGCCCCCACCGCGATCACCGCTTTCATGGCGACCGCCACCAAGGCGGCCGCGCTCGGCGTGTTCCTGCGCTTCTTCGACGTCGCGGTGTTCGGCGAGCACCACACCTGGGCGCCGATGCTGGCCGCCCTCGCCGCCGTCACGATCGTGATCGGCAACGTCGGCGCGCTCGGCCAGTCCTCGCTGAAGCGCATGCTCGGCTACTCCGGCGTGGCGCAGGCCGGCTACATGCTGGGCGGGGTGGTCGTCGCCAGCCGTCTGGGCGTCGAGGCGACGGTGCTGTACATCACGATCTATCTGGGGATGAACCTGGCCGCATTTGCGGTGATCGGGGTGGTGGAGCGCGACGACCGGCGTGGGGACAACATCGCTTCGCTGGGCGGCTTGGGCTCGCGCCGGCCCTGGCTTGCGTGGTCGATGACGATCGCGATGCTGTCGCTGGCCGGCATCCCGGGCACCGCCGGCTTCATCGGCAAGTTTCAGCTGATCCACGCCCTCGTTGACGGCAAGTACCTGTGGCTGGCGATCGTGCTCGTGATCGGCTCGATGATCTCGCTGGGCTACTACCTGCGGGTGGTGGCCGCGATGTGGATGGGGTCCTACGGCCCGGCGCGCGCGCAGGTCGCGGCCGCGCCTGAGGGCGCGCTTCCGCCGATCGCCGGCGGTTCGCAGGAAGCGGACGCCGGCGGCGCGGACGATGCGAGAGACGGGGAGCCCGAGACAGCGCCAGTGGCACATCAGCGCGGTCCAAGCTGGCTGCCCCCATACCCAACGCTCGTCTTCGTCGCGGTCCTGTTCGCGGCGGCGACGGTCTTCTTCGGCATCGTCCCGCAGCCGCTCTTCCACCTCGCCGCCCACGCGGGACGAGCACTCGCCGGCCTGCCATAGCGACGTCCGACGTTTGCAGGCCGGTTCCCCATCAGACATAGGCGTTGTGGGTGACCCGCCTGGGTTGTATAGTCGCCGCCGTCTTTCACACCTGAGACAAGGAGAGGTCGGGGCGCATATGTGGGGCGAGGACCGATGATCAGCTGGATCGCCCGCGCGCGATGACTCCGTACCTGTACAAGCTGGGGCTGTTCTCAACCCGCCACCGCTGGTGGGTGCTGGCCTTCTGGCTGGTGGTGGTGATCGTGACGGTCGGGATCTCCCAGCAGATGGGCGACAACCTCAGCGACAACTTGTCGTTGCCGGGTACGGGCTCAGACCACGCCACCAACCTCCTCCAAAAGCCCTTCCCCGCGCAGGCCAACGGGACGAGTCCCATCATCGTCCACGCCAAGCAGGGCCAGCTGACCTCCTCTAAGTACACGGATGCGGTCAACACAGCGGCGTCTGACCTGAAAAAGAATCAGTACGTCACCTCGGTCATCAACCCGCTCACTCCCGAAGGCGCCACCGCGCTCAGCAAGGACAAATCAACCGGCTATCTGACGGTCGGGTTGAACACGAACCCAGGCTCGCTTTCTCAGGGCCAGGCGCAGTCGATCATCAACGCCGCGGCCAACCCCATGCAGGCCGCGGGCCTGGAGGTGCAGACCGGGGGACAGCTTGGCCAAAAGGTCTCCAAACCCTCCACCGAGTCCAGCGAGCTGATCGGGATCATCGCGGCCCTGTTCATCCTCGCGTTCGTCTTCGGGACGATCACGGCGATGGTCTTACCGATCCTCACGGCCATCTTCGCCCTGGCCACCACGCTGTCGATCATCCGCATGCTGGGCCACGCGCTGACCGTGCCCACGGTCTCTCCGACCCTGGCCACGATGATCGGCCTCGGCGTCGGCATCGACTACGCGCTCTTCATCGTGACCCGCCACATACGCGGACTGCAGGACGGGTTACCCATGAACGAGTCCATCTCCCGTTCGGTCGCGACCTCCGGCGGCGCGGTGTTCTTTGCGGGCGGCACGGTGACGATCGCACTCGTTTCGCTCGCGGTTGCCGGCATTCCGCTGGTTACCACGATGGGCCTGATGGCCGCGATATCCGTGGTCGTTGCGGTATCGGCGGCCCTGACCCTCCTGCCCGCCTTCCTCGCGATCCTTGGGCGACACATCAACTCGCTCCGCATCCACCATCCGCCGACCACGGCGCAGGCAAGGAAGGGGCTCTGGGCCAAGTACGCCAACGACATCGCCAAGCGGCCGATCGTGGCCGGCCTGGCGGCACTGGCGATCCTCATCCCGCTATCGATCCCGCTGCTTTCCCTGACGCTGGGTCAGCAGGACATCGCGGCTTTCTCCACGTCGACCACGGTGCGGCAGGCCTACGACCTGACCGCGAAGTACTTCGGACCGGGCGTCACCGGCCCGTTGCTGATCGCGGCAAAGCTGGGTACGCCGGCCAAGCCGGCGTCCTCCTCTTCGAGCTCGTCGACGTCCTCAAAGTCGGCATCGTCGAGTAGCACGTCGAGCGGATCGGGCTCGTCGACGTCGGGAAAGTCAGGCTCGTCGAGTAGCACGTCGAGCGCGTCGGGCTCCAAGTCGGGTACGTCGACGTCGTCGGGCTCCAAGTCCGCATCCGGCTCCTCGAGCTCACAGTCGGGCTCGCCCAGCTCGCAGCCACCCTCGGGCTCGAGCCCATCCAGCGGCTCCTCGAGCTCGGCCCAGAGCGACCCCCGCGTCACCGATCCTCGCCTCCAGACGCTGTACAAGAACGTCTCCAAGACCGCCGGGGTTGCGAGCGTGTCCCCGATCGTGATCGACAAGGCCGGAACGACCGCCTACTTCAGCGCGATCTCGAAGTACAACCCCGCCTCGACGAAGACCACGGCAATCGTCGAGAGCCTGCGCGGAAAGGCGATCCCAGACGCGGAGAAGGGCACAAATTTGACGGCCCACGTGGGGGGAACGACGGCGGCCTACGAGGACCTCGCGTCGAAGATCTCGAGCAAGCTCCCGCTTCAGATCCTGGTCGTGATCGCACTCAGCTTCTGCTTGCTGATCCTGGCTTTCCGCACGGCCGTGGTTCCCGCGCAGGCGGCGCTGATGAACCTGCTCTCGATCGGCGCCTCATACGGGGTGCTGACGGCGATCTTCCAATACGGCTGGCTGAGCGGGCTGATGGGGTTAAACGGCTCGGTGCCGATCGTCTCCTACGTGCCGTTGTTCATGTTCGCGATCCTGTTCGGGCTCTCGATGGACTACGAGGTGTTCCTCGTCAGCCAGATCGAGGAGCACGTCCACGAGGGCGAGGACAACCGCACCTCGGTCACGTCCGGGCTGGTGACGAGCGCGCGCGTCATCACCGCTGCGGCGCTGATCATGGTGTTCGTGTTCGGGAGCTTCCTGGTGAACGGCAATCCCACGGTCAAGCAGTTTGGGGTCGGTCTCGCCGTAGCGGTCATCCTCGACGCGACCGTCGTGCGCTGCCTGCTGGTGCCCGCGCTGATGATCCTGATGGGCAAGATCAACTGGTGGTTCCCGCGCTGGCTCGACCGCATCGTGCCCGAGTTCAGCATCGAAGGCGCGGAGTATTTCGCCAAGCGGGACGCGGCCGCCGGTCGCGCGCCCGAACCGGTGCCCGTCGGCGCCGGACCCGAGCAGAGCTGAGCTCGTAGTCGCCCCAGGCGCCGCGAGGCGGCCTGCGGCAGCGACTGACCCCGCCGGTACGATCGGCCAGTGGTGGCCGAGTACCCGATCGAGAGCTTCACCGAGGCCGAGCGCCGGCTCCTTGAGCCTCATTTCACGAACCTCGACCGGCCGGTCTTCGCCCTGGTGAACCTGCCCGAGACCGTCAAGGGCGCCCTCTTCGCGCGCTACTCCCGATACCCGGGCACGCTGCGCAGGCTATTCCTCGAGGAATTCGCCCAGGATCTCCCGGCGTCCCGCGAGGCCTGGGAAGCGGTCGAGGGCAAGCGCGCCGCCGCGCTTTATGACCGTGTGTTCCTTGGCTACGGCGATGACTCGGTCGCCCAACTCGGGGGCGCGCACCTGGCCTGCGAGTGGGTCTCCAACGTGCTCACCAAGGTCCTGCAACGGCCCCGGCTCGCTGCCTACCTCGAGCAGTCGACCCGCTACATCGCCTACGACGCTCCGCTGCCCGATCCCCTGGGGGGCTACCGCTACTACCGCGATGACGAACTGGGACCCGAGTACGAGGCCGCCATGGACGAGCTTTTCTCGATCTACGCGGCATCGCTGCCGCGTGTGCGCGCATGGGCGCAGAGCGTCTTCTCGCCGGCCAACGGCGAGTCTGCAAGCGCCCACGCGCGCGCCGTCAACGCAAAGGCGCTCGACCTGCTGCGCGGACTGTTGCCGGCCGCCTCGCTGTCTCACATGGGCATCTTCGCCACCGGACAGACCTACGAGCAGCTCATCATGCACCTGCTCGCCCATCCCCTCCCCGAGGCCCGCAGCTTCGGCCAGAGGATGCTCGAGGAGCTACGGGTCGTGATCCCCAGCTTCCTCGCGCGCATCGACCGGCCGGAGCGGGGCGGTCGTTGGATCTCCTACCTGGAGCAGCGGGGGGCGGCGGGAGCCCGCGTGGCGCGGCGACTTGGCCTCGACAGCGAGACCCACCAGGCACAGCACGGTCCGTCGGTGACCCTGCTGAGCGCCCAGGGAAGCGAAGAGGACCTACTGGCCGCGCTGCTATTCGAATCAAGCGGCTGCTCGGAACGCACCATCCGCGAGTCGGTCGAGCAACTCGACGAGGAGGAGCGGGCGGCCTACCTGGCCGAGCTGATCGGCGAGCGCGCCAACCGCCGCCACCGGCCTGGGCGTGGTTTCGAGGCAGTCCGGTACCGCTTTGAGATCGTCGCCGACTACGGAGCCTTCCGCGACCTCCAGCGCCACCGCATGCTGACCGTGCAATGGCAGGCCCTGACCCCGGACCTGGGCGCCGAAGTTCCCGAGCAGGTGCAGCTGGCCGGATGCGGCGATGAGTACCGACGGGCGCTCGAGGTGTCTCGAGGCGAGTACGAACGGCTCGCGCGGCTCGGGCTCGGACCGGCCGCGGCATACGCGCTGTGCCTTGGCTACCGAATCCGTTTCATTCTCGACCTCAACGCGCGCGAGGCGATGCAACTGATCGAGCTGCGCTCGGGCCGCGAGGGCCACCCCAGCTACCGCGCCGTGGCCCACGAGATGCACGCCCGGATCGCGGAGATCCACCCCGCAGTGGCCCGCGCGATGACCTACGTCGACCGCGAGACCGAGCCGCGCCTGGAGCGGATCCTGGCCGAATTGCGAAATTCATAAGTTGTCCCGGTCGGCGCATGCGCCGACCGGCCGGGCCGCACATGTGCGGCCCGGGGCCGGCGCACATGTGCGTCGGCCTTATCCGTTATCGGATGTGGACCACATCGGCCACGGTCATGCCACCGCTTCGCTCGTCGGTTTGCTCGACGTGGGCGATGGGCAGTCCGCGCGCTTTGCCGCTCAGCGGACAGATCTCGCCGGTGAGCGCGATTCCGCCCGTGAGCGAGCCGGCGTGGTTGGTGTTGATCGGCGCCTTTGCGGG
>Ga0070741_10014960_pt1 | contig 13289 bp, 14 predicted proteins | sample Coa_R1_4_FD_66440 | JGI IMG/M metagenome (GOLD analysis project Ga0070741, IMG submission 66440) | Surface soil microbial communities from Centralia Pennsylvania, which are recovering from an underground coalmine fire - Coalmine... | ecosystem: Environmental > Terrestrial > Soil > Unclassified ... | reverse complement strand
TGCGCGGCGTGCCGGTGCCGGTCAACATCGTTCCTTACCTGTTCTGGCTCTTCGTGCTGCTGCTCGCGCTGTACGCCTGGCGCAAGGGCTTCGTGACCGCATCGCAGCGGCTGTCGGCTTCGCTCCACAACGGGCTCCGCTTCGCGATCGGACTGCTCGTCGTCTGCGCCACGCTCGCGCTGGTCACGGGTCACATGTACTGGCGCGGCTTCGGATGGTCCGCGACGCAAACGTCCGCCACATCACCGACGCCGCAAGCGCCGGACGTCATCCTCATCAGCATCGACACGCTGGCCGCGACGGACATGTCGCTCTACGGTTACGAGCGCCGGACCACACCCGAGCTCGACCGCTTCGCCGGCGGCGCCTACGTGTTCGACCACTTCCTGGCGAACTCGAACTACACGACGCCGACGGTGACCAGCATGATCACCGGTCGCTATCCAACCGCGCACACGGTGTATCACCACTACGCCGGCATCCGCCCCGAGCACCGCGCGTTCAATATCGCGCACGTGCTCAAGGAGCGCGGCTACACCACGGCCGCGGTCGCCTCCAATCCGATGGCGCATCCGATGAACATCGGCGTCGCCGATGATTTCGATTACGTCTCCGCCATTGCGAGCGATTCGCCCGGTCACTTCGCGTTCCGCGTGTTCGGCTTCACGCGAGCGGATCTCGCCGCCTTCTGCTGGGACTGGTGGCTCGGCCCCGCGGTGCGCGAGATCGTCCCGCGCATCCCCCTCGACGACATCCAGCGCAAGCCGTGGTATCCGCCGGCCAGGGTGATCGACCAGGCCAAGGCGATCGTGGAAGAGCATCGTCAGCCGCTGTTCCTGTGGACACATTTCTTCGCGCCCCACGAGCCCTACATCTCGCCCAAGCCGTACATGGGCAGCCTGCTCAGCAACGGCGACTACGACACGCTGTACGAGGAGCTCGTCAAGCACCCGATCGCGGGGCTGTACGGTCCCGCGCAGCAGCCGCGCGTGGACGAGCTGCGCGCCCGCTACGACGAGGACATCGCCTGGGTCGATCACGAGGTCGGCGGCTTCCTCGACTGGCTCGACGCGCACGGCGGCAAGGACGCGCTCGTCATCGTCACGGCCGATCACGGCGAATCGTTCGAGCACGGCTGGCGCGGGCACTCGGGACCGATGCTGCACCAGCCGCTGCTGCACATCCCGCTGATCGTTCGCTTGCCCCGGCAAGCCGCGGGGCAGCGCGTCGCATCGAACGCGGAACAGGTCGATCTCCTGCCGACGGTGCTCGATGCGCTGAAGCTGCCGCTGCCACCCTGGGCGGACGGCGAATCGCTGCTGCCGATGATGCTCGAAGGCCGCGAGTCCACGCGCACGAAGTATTCGGCGTCCGTCTACCGCAGCCCGCGCTTCCAGCCGCTCACCGACGGGACCGTCGCCGCGTTCCAGGGCACGCACAAGCTCGTGCGCTACCTCGCCTCCGGATGCGAGGAGCTCTACGACCTCGCGGCCGATCCGCACGAGCGCACCAATCTTGCGAGCACCGATGCGGCGATGGCGACGCAGTTGCGCGAGACGATCCCGAAGCTCATCGGCGTGCCCGTCCCACCCGGGCGCAAGAACGCGGATTGCTCCAGGCCCTGGGGCCCGGGCATTCAGGACGAGTAGCGGTACTTCTCGATCGTGGCGCTGCTGCAGCGACGGATCAGCGCGCGATCGTCGTCGCTGAGCTTCAGCACGTTCTTCTGGTGCCCCGCGTTCTTTGCGAGCTGCGCCTCGAAGCGCGGCCGCACTGCGGCGTAGTCGCCGAGCTCGAGCGTGGCGTAGATGCGCTCGAGCTCGCGATGCGGCGCACTCATCAGATCCTCGAAGCGCACCGTGCAGGAGTCCTTGGCGCCATCCATCGCGCGATCGGTTGCGGCGAGCAGCTGCGCCTGGAACGGCGCGATGTCCGGCAGCGGATCGGGATACGGCGGCGGCGTCAGCGCGTAGATGCCATAGAGCTGCTGCCACATGCGCCGTGTCGAGGCGGCGACGTCGAACGGATCGCGCACGATGTGGACGAAGCGCGCGCCGGCGAACAGCTCGCGAAGGACGCTGACCCGCCAGCCGTGCGGCGGCGATTTCAGCAGCAGCGTCCTGTCCGGCGCTTTCGATCCCACCTGCCCCGCGAAGCGCACCATCAGCCGCTTCCAGGTCTCCTGCTCCGCCGGCGACAGCGCCTCGAACGCGCCGCTTTGCAGCGCTCGTCGCAGCCGCTGCGGGAACAGCACGCCCTCATAGGGCGACCGCGCACCCAGGCACAGGAGCGCGAACTCGTCTTCCTGCGGCGACGCCGACGAGATCTTCATCGCGTCCATCGGTCGCGTCGCTTCGACATTGCCGGACAGCTTCTCCGCGCCGCGCTCCGTCATGACGAAATGCTGGGGGTTCATGCACGCGTAGGTCGACGGATAGGCGAACTGCGGATCGCAGACGAGCAGCTCGTGCAGGAACGTCGTGCCCGAGCGCCAGTGACCGACGATGAACACGGGCGGCGCCTTGAGCGCGGGCGACTCGCGCCGCTCGAGCAGCGAGAGATAGCGCGACAGGAAGCCGTAGCTCGCTTTCAGTTTCCACGGCACGTCGCCGAGCTGATCGGCATAGACCCGCTTGAGCGACTGCCAGGCATCGCGCGAAAGGTTCAGTCGGTTCTGCGGTCCCGGCCAGCTCATCGCGCGCCTCGCTCCTTGCGCTTGGCTTCCTGCCAGAGCGCTTCCATCGCGTCGAGACGGCGTCGATCGCCGCGCGGCGGCAGCTGATCGAAATGGCGCCGGATGAACGCGTAGCGCCGCGTGAACTTGCGATTGGCCCCGCGCAGCGCGGCCGAGGGATCGACGTCGAGATGACGCGCGAGATTGACCAGCATGAACAGCAGGTCGCCGAGCTCCTCGCGCCGCTGTGCTGCCGAACGCGCGTCGCGCAGCTCGCCGATCTCTTCCGCGAGCTTCGGCCAGAGATCGCGCGCACGACGCCAGTCGAAGCCTTCGCGCGCAGCGGTGCGCTGCAGCGCCAGCGCATCGCGGATCGGCTCACGTCGCTTCATGCCTTCTGCACCTTCTCGACCAGGTTCCACAGCATGCCGGCGGTGGCGCCCCAGATGCGGTAGCTGCCGTAGTTGAGCTCGAAGAACTGCACGTTGACGCCGCCGCGCGAGAACGCCTTGCGCTCGTAGCGACCGGCATCGAGCACATAGTCGAGCGGCACTTCGAACACTTCGGCGACTTCGCGCGCATGCGGCGTGAACGTCGGCGCCTGCCCGACGATGCCGACCACCGGCGTCACCAGATAGCGGGTGATGGTCGGATAGTCGTCGAGATAACCGAGGATCTCGACGCTGTCCGGCGACAGCCCGATCTCCTCGTGCGCTTCCCGCAGCGCCGCAGATGCGAACGACGTGTCCTCGTCGTCGCGACGCCCACCCGGGAAGCTGATCTGCCCGCGATGCGAGCGCATCTGGTCCGAGCGGCGCGTGAACAGCATCGTCAGTGCGTCGCCGCGGCGGATCACGGGCGCGAGCACGGCCGCAGGCCGCAGCGATTTCATCAGCACGGGCGCGACGAAGCGATCGAGCTTCATCGGCAGCTCGAGCGAGATGATCGGGCGCGGCGGTGCTTCATGCGTGCCGGCAAGCGCCCGGCGCAGGCGTTGTTCCAGCTGCATGTTCTGCGGACGGGAATCTGGAATCGCTAGTCTACAATGCGGCGATGGCCCAGAAAGGCTTTCTCGAAGCGCTGCGTGCGCACTACACACGCGCCATCCCGCATGCGCACGCGTGCGGCATGCAGATCGTCGAGATCGAGTCGACGCACGCGATCCTGTCGATGCCGTATCGAGACGCCTGGCTCGCCGACACCGAGCGCGGGCTCATCCACACGGGCGCGATCTCCACGCTGATCGACAACACCTGCGGCGTCGCGCTGATGGCGGCGATCGGCCAGTTCGAGCGCATCGCGACGCTCGACCTGCGCCTCGACTACCTGCGCCCCGCGCTTGCGAACAAGACGCTGCACGCGCGCGCCGAATGTTTCCGCATGACCTCGACGATCGCGTTCGTGCGCGCCGCTGCCTGGCAGGATGATCGCGACGAGCCGTGTGCCGTGAGCCAGGCCGCTTTCATGCGCATGCCGCTCAAGCCAGCGAAATGAGCGTCGCCTGGCCCGAGCGCAGCGGTGATCCGTCGAAGGACTTCGCGCTGCTGCGCGCACGCATTCCCTACGCCGCCTACCTCGACATCCAAGTGAACGCGAGCGACGGCGCATTGCGCTTCCGCCTGCCGTTCCGTGAAACGCTGATCGGCGACTCCGCGCTGCCAGCGATCCACGGCGGCGTCATCGCAGGCTTCATGGAGTGCTCCGCGCAGATGCAGCTCCTGCTGACGATGCCGGAGCGGCGGCTGCCGAAGAACATCGACTTCTCGATCGATTATCTGCGCTCCGGTAATCCCGCTGACTGCTTCGTCGACTGCGAAGTGATGCGGCAGGGACGGCGCGTCGCGCAGGTGCAGATCCGCTGCTGGCAATACGAGCGCGCGGCGCATCGCGAAGCCACGCAGAGAACGCGCGACATCGCGCTCGCGCGCGCGCATTTCCTGCTCGCGACCGAAGTCGACGCAGCCGCCTCCGGGTAACGCGCTTTACCGCGCGTCGGCGGCCATTGCCCGAATCAGGCGCGCAAGCTAGGATGCCGCCTCTTCCAACGAATCGGAGTACCGATCCATGAGCGCTGCCGTCGACCTGCTCAAGAAGCTGCCCGCTGCGTTCAATCCCGACGCCGCTTCCGGCGTGGACTGCACCCTGCAGTTCAACATCTCCTCGCCGATGAACGCGGTGATCAAGAACGGCGCCTGCAGCGTCAACGCCGGATCGGCGAGCGCACCGGACGTCACGATCACCATGGAGGACGACGACCTGGTGGCGCTGATGAAGGGCGAGCTCAACGGCATGACAGCGTTCATGACCGGCAAGCTGCAGATCGAAGGCGACCTCATGCTCGCGCAGCGCATGTCGGCGTTCTTCGACTCCGGCAAGCTCGGCTGAAGCCATCGCGATGAATGCCAAAGCCCCGGACGACCGGGGCTTTGTTTTTGAGCTCACCGAAGTCGACGGCCGGCGCGTCCTCTACGCGCGGCATCATCCCGAGTTCGGCCCGATCGTCGCGGACTGGACCACTGCCGATCTGCGCCGCCGCATCGCCGGCGGACGCAAGCAGCTCCTGGCGCGCGCGATCGGTTTGCACAAGCGCGCCGATCTCGTCGTGCTCGACACGACCGGCGGCATGGGCCGCGATGCGTTCACCCTCGCCGCTTTGGGCGCGCAGGTCGCGCTCGTCGAGCGCCAGCCGCTGGTCGCGCGACTGCTCGAGGACGCTCTCGCTCGCGCGCCGCGGGAGATTGCAGCGCGCATGCAGGTTCACGCCGGCGATGCGCGCGAGCATCTGCAGGGCCGGCAATGGGACGCGATCTATCTCGACCCGATCTATCCCGGTCACGATCGCGACGCGCGCTCCAAGAAAGAGATGCAGGTGCTGCGCGAGCTCTCGGGCGGCGACCTCGATGCCGGCGATCTCCTCGCGGCGGCGATCGCTGTGAAGCCCGGGCGCGTCGTGGTCAAGCGGCCGCGCAGCGCGCCCACGCTCGGCGAGCGCGCGCCCTCTTTCGCGCTGTCCGGCACTCAGGCACGATTCGACGTGTATCTGCCGCTCGCGGGACCGTAATGCGCCTGCTCACCGTGGTACGCCACGCGAAGTCGTCGTGGGATCAGTCCGAGCTGTCGGACTTCGAGCGGCCTCTCAACGAGCGCGGCCGGCGCGACGCGCCCGCGATGGCGAAGCGTCTGCTGAAGCTGCCGCCGAAACCCGATCTGCTCGTGTCGAGCCCGGCCAACCGCGCGCTGACCACGGCGCGGATCTTCGCCGACGAAGCGGGCATCCGGATCCAGGACGTCTCGGTCGACGCGAAGATCTACGACGCGTCGGTCGACACGCTGCTCAAGGTCGTACGCGGGCTCGACGACGGCGCGCGCCACGTCGTGCTGTTCGGACACAATCCGGGGATGACCGAGCTCGCGCACCTGCTCGCCGACTGCCCGTTCGACGAGCTGCCGACCTGCGCCGTCGTGCGCATCGAGTTCGCGGTGAAGTCGTGGCACGACGCCGCGCCGCACGACGGCAAGCTCGTGCACTACATGTTCCCGAAGGATCAAATGGGATAAGCAGGAGTGCCTTGAATGGCACTCCTGCCCCATTTGATGACCGCACAGGGATGTGCGGGCCGGCTCGAAGCCACGGCTGCCAGGGATGGCAGCGCTAGAGGTTCTTCAGATCCTTCTTGTAGCGCTTGAAGTTCTGCACGTAGTGCTGCGCGTTGAGCGTGATCATCTGCACTTCCTGCGGCGTCAGCTCGCGCACGACCTTCGCGGGCGTCCCCATGATCAGCGAGTTCTCCGGGAAGCTCTTGCCCTCGGTGACGAGGCTGCGCGCGCCGACGATCGAGTTCTTGCCGATCTTCGCGCGATTGAGGATCACCGCGCCGATGCCGATGAGGCAGTTGTCGCCGATCTCGCAGCCGTGGAGCATCACTTGATGCCCGACCACGCAGTTGCGACCGACGGTGAGCCTGATGCCCGGATCGGTGTGCGCGACCGAGCCGTCCTGGATGTTGGTGCCCTCGCCGATGACGAGGTCGTCCGTGTCGCCGCGCAGCACGCAAGAGAACCAGACGCTGACGTCGTTCTCCAGCGTCACGGCGCCGATCACGGCGGCATTGTCGGCGATGAAGTAGTCGCCCTTGAATTGCGGCCGCCGGCCGCCGAGCTCGTAGATCATGAAATCTCTCCCCGAATGGATGCCGCTTTTTGTCGGCGCGCCTGCGCCTGCTGCTCGAGCGTGAGCGCGACGTCGTTGCGAAGATAGACCGGTTCGAGCTCCGCAACCGGAATCGATTCGCCGCGCGCAAGTGCGTCGCGAGCAAGCGTGATCGCGTCGACCGCTTCGGGCAGTGCCGACGGCTCCTCCGCCATCGGTGCAGCCGTGAAGTGCGGCCGTAGCGCTTCGCGGTAGGTTCCCCATCCGGTGCCCGCGGCAATCCAGGGCGCCGCGATGACGACCTTCAACGCGTCCGGCCTGCAGACGCGCGGCGGGTCGACGGCGCGCGCGAGCCCGTCGCCGCCGCGCTCGTAGACTGCGGCGTAGACCTCGCCCATCCGAGCATCGATGCAGCTCAACACGCGCGCGGCGCCGGTGCGGCGCAGCGCGCCCTGCGCGAGCGATGCGAGACTCATCACCGGAACGATCGGCACGTCGCGCACGAAGGCCAGCCCTTTGACGAAGCCCACGCCGATGCGCACGCCGGCAAAGCTCCCGGGTCCGACGCCGCAGGCGATCGCGTCGAGATCCGCGACGCGGATGCCGGCCTCGCTCATCAGCTGGTGGAACATCGGCAGCAGCACGGCAGTTTGATCACGACCCGCGACGACGTGCCGGGAGAGCACCCGATCGTCGAGCGCGAGTGCGAGGCTGCACGCTTCGGTCGCAGTGTCGATCGCGAGCAGCTTCATGCGGCCGCCTTCAAGATCCCGCGCAGCCATTCGACCGCGGCGGCTTCGTCGCGCAGCACCGGCATCGGCGGCAGCGACGCGAGGATGCGCCGGCCATAGCTCTTGCCGTGCAGGCGCGGATCGCAGATCGCGATGAGCCCGTGATCGCGCTCATCGCGGATCAATCGCCCGATGCCTTGCCGCAGCGTCATGATCGCTTGCGGCAGCTGATATTCGCCGAACGGATTGCCGCCGGCGTCGCGGATCGCGGTGAGGCGCGCTTCGAGCACCGGGTCGCCCGGCGACGCGAACGGAAGGCGATCGATCACGACGAGCCGCAGCGCCGGGCCCTTCACGTCGACGCCCTGCCAGAAGCTCGCGGTGCCGACGAGCACCGCATTGCCGGCATTGGCGAAGCGCTCGATCAGCGTTGCACGTGCCGCAGTGCCCTGCACGAGCAGCGGATAGCTGATCAGGGGCTTCAGTTTCTCCGCGATCTCCTGCATCGCGCGATGACTCGTGCACAGCACGAACGCGCCGCCGCCCGATGCGCGGATCAAGGGCAGCGCCTTCGCGACGACTTCGTCGGTGTAGCCCGCGAGATTCGGCTCGCGCATGCCGGTCGGGCAGTACAGGCGTGCCTGCTCGGCGAAGTTGTACGGGCTCTCGAGCCGCAGCTCCGAAGGCTCGTCGAGACCGAGCTCGCCGGCGAACACGGAGAAATCGTCGCCCTCGGCGAGGGTCGCCGAGGTGAGCACCCACGCAGCCGGCTGCGATCCGAACAGCTTCTGGAATTGCTCCGCGGGCTTCAGCGGCGCCGCGAGCAGCGCGCCGCCGCGGCCCTGCGGCTCGGCCCAGCGCACCATCGTCGTGTCGTCCTCGTCGAGCAGCGTTTCGAACCGATCGAGCAGCGCGCCCGAGCGATCGGCGCACGTGCGCAGGCCGGGGCTGCGCTCGGCCACTGCGATGAGCGCATCGGTGACCGCCGCGAGGCCCGTCCGCAGCGCGCTCATCGTGTCGCGCACGCCGGATCGCTGCAGGAAGATCGGCAGCATCTCGCGACCGGGAACGGTGGCAAAAGCATTCGCGAGCGCTGCCGCGCTGCCGGCGAGCTGCTCGGCGTCGGCGATCAGCGCCGGCAGATCGTGAAGCTCGCGCGCCTCCGCGATGGCGTCCTGCGCGAGGTCGATCAGCTGGCGCGTGCCGATGCGCACGCCGAAGAAGCGCGTGCCGAGCTCGGGCAACAGATGCGCTTCGTCGAGCACGACGACGTCGGCGCCCGGCAGGATCTCGCCGAAGCCTTCGTTCTTCAGCACGAAGTCCGCGAGCAGCATGTGGTGATTGACCACGACGAGGTCCGCGGCCAGCGCGGCACGACGTGCCTTGGCGACGAAGCAGCGGTCGAAATCCGGACAGCGGCTGCCGAGACAGTTCTCCGCCGTCGACGTCACTTGCGGCAGCAGCGCCTGGTCGGCTTCACCGGCGACGAACTCCTGCAGCTCGCCCGTCGCGGTGCGATCGGCCCAGTCGCGCATCTTGCGCAGGCGCGCGTGCTCCGACGGCAGCGACGGCGAATTGAGCGCGATCGCGAGACGGTACTGGCAGAGATAATTCGCGCGGCCCTTGAGCAAGCTCGCACGCAGCGGCACGTGCAGCGCCTCGCGCACGCGCGGAAGATCGCGCTCGAACAGCTGATCCTGGAGATTGAGCGTGCCGGTCGAGAGCACGACGCGCTTGCCCGACAAGAGCGCGGGAACCAGATACGCGTAGGTCTTGCCGGTGCCGGTGCCGGCTTCCACCAGCAAGGTCTCGCCGCGCTCGATCGCCTTGCCGATCGCCGAGGCCATGCGTTGCTGACCTTCGCGCAGCTGGAAATCCGGAACTGCGGCGGCGAGCGCGCCGCTGGGGCCGAGCGCTGCGGCGGCGTCTTCCGCGAGCACTACTGGCCCAACAGACGCGTCAGCTCGTCCACGCGGCTCTGCGCGCGCTCGGCGCCACTCGCGTCACCCGCGGCCTGCCGCGTCTGCGCGATGACTTTCCAGTTCTCGACCTGCACGTACGGATTGCTGTGAGCGACGCTGTTCGACTTCTCCGCGAAGCCTTCGGCATCTTCCGGATGCCCGAGCGCCAGATGCGTTTTCGCGAGCATCTGCAGCACGAACGGATTGCGCGGCTCGATGCGCAGCGCGCGCTCGAGCAGCGGCAGCGCCTGGTCCGGGTGATTTGCGGAAAGCGCTGTGCGCGCGTCGCCCATGAGCGACTGCACCGCCGGGCCGCTGATGTCCTCCGCGCTCCGGGCGGCGTCGGGCGGGATCGACTTCGGCGCCGGCGGTAGTTCTTCCCCGGGACGCGACGGCTCGCGCGGCGCGGATCGTGGCGCGTGGCGCACTTCGCCCGGCTCTTCCTCGCGCACCTCCGTCGTGCCGCACGCGGCCATCACCGCAGCGAGCGCGATCACGGGCAGCCAGCGCGAGTTCGCCGAGCTCATTTGAAGATCTGCTTGAACCAGTTCAGCGGGCCGAAATGCTGGTCGGCGCACGGCGCGAAGTCCTGTGGCGCGAAGCCGCGCGCGTACGGGATGTCGACGACCGAGGGGCAGCCATCGTCGGCGCGCAGGCCTGTCTCCGGATCGGTCATCGCCAGCTCGACCATCTGCGGCATGTCGTCCTCGAGTCCTCGCATCTCGATGTCGCGCGCCAGGCGCGCCCACACCTGCAAGGCGCCGTTGGCGCCGGAAAGACCGGTCGGCTTGTTGTCGTCCCGGCCGACCCAGATCACCGAGACGCGATCGGCGCCGAAGCCCGCGAACCAGCTGTCGCGGTAATCGTCGGTGGTGCCAGTCTTGCCGGCAAGATGGGTCGATGACGGTACGAAGTTGTACAGAGATTTCGCCGTGCCGATGCGCGTGACCTGCTGCAACGCCCAGTTCAGCAGGTAGACCGGCGTCTCGGGCAGCGCGCGGCGCACCTTGATGCCGAAGCGCTGCAGCGGCTGTCCGTCCTTCGTCGTGACCTCGCGGATCGCGTTCAGCGGCGCCTTGTAGCCCCGAGCCGCGATCGTCGTGTACATCTGCGCGACCTGCAGGGGCGACATGTCGACCGCGCCGAGGATCACCGACGGTACCGGCTGCGCGGTGCCGTCGTAGCCCGCCGAGTGCATGACGTCGAGGATGCGCGGGATGCCCACGCCGAGTCCCGCATGGACCGTGGCGAGGTTGTAGCTCTGCGCAAGTGCGACATAGAGCGGCACCACGCCGTGCATCTCGCGATCGTAGTTCTGCGGCGACCACACGTCGCCGTTGGGCAGCTTGAGGTCGACCGCCTGGTCTTCCAGCATCGTGTGCAGGTTGTAGTGATCGGGCTGCATCAGCGCGGCGAGATAGACGAACGGCTTCGCCAGCGAGCCGATCGGCCGCTGCGCCTCGATCGCGCGATTGAAGCCGGCGTAGCGGAAATCGCGCCCGCCGACGACGGCCAGCACGTCGCCCGAATCCACCGTGGTCACGACGCCAGCCGCCTCCAGCGTGCCGGCCGGCATCTTCTTCGACTGCTCGAGCATCGGCAGATCGGCGGTGATGCGGTTCTCCAGCGCCTCCTGGATGTGCGGATCGAGCGTCGTGAAGATGCGCAGACCTTCATCGGTCATGTCCTCTTCGCGGTACTGGCCCGCGAGCTGACGGCGCACCAGGTCGACGAACGCGGGATAGCGCTCGGCGCCGCCGCCGTTGCCGCCCGCGAGGCCAAGCGGCTGCTTGACGTTCCACTCGTAGTCTTCCTTGCTGATGAGCTTCTCGTCGGCCATCACCGACAGCACCCAGTTGCGGCGCTCCAGCGCGCGATCGGGATGGCGGCGCGGGTTGTACTCGGAGGCGCCCTTGGGCAGCGCCACCAGGAGCGCGATCTCATAAGGCCTGAGCTCGGAGACCGGCTTGTTGAAATAGAACTGGCTGGCGAGCCCGAAGCCGTTGATCGCGCGCGAGCCGTCCTGAGCGAGATTGATCTCGTTCATGTAGGCCTCGAGGATCTGGTCCTTGCTGTAGTGGACCTCCAGCAGGAAGGCCATGAGCGCTTCGTTGAGCTTGCGGGTCCACTTGCGCTCGCCGGTCAGGAAGAAGTTCTTCACCAGCTGCTGGGTGATGGTCGAGGCGCCCTGCACCACGCGTCCCGCGCGCATGTTGGCGAACCCGGCGCGCAAGATCGCCTTGGGATTGATGCCGAAGTGGTAACGGAACGCCTTGTCCTCGACCAGGATCAGCGCCTGCGGCAACAGCGGCGGGACGTCCTGCAGGCGCACGAGGATGCGATCCTCGCCACCCGAGCTCGGGAAGATGCTGCCGATGAGCATCGGATCCAGCCGCAGCAGCGGGACCGGCTTGCCGGACTTGTCCGCATTGCGGATCTCGCGCACGACCGGCCCGTCGAATGCCACCTCGTAGCGCGCGGACGGCTGCGCCCCATCCCAGAAGGTGAACGGGCGCGTGACGAAATCGACTTCGCCGCGGCCGCTGAAATAGCTGCCCGGGCCTTCGAGCGTCGCGTTCAGCCGATAGCCGAGGCGTCCGAGCTCATGCTCCAGCTGCTTGGAGGACAGGAACGCGCCCGGATACAGCTCCAGCGGCGCCGCGTAGACCTGCGCAGGCAGCGCCCAGCGCGCGCCGGCAAAGCGCGTGCGCACCTGATGGTCGAGCTTGACTGCATAGGCCGAAAGCGCCGCGATGCCGACGCAAAGCGCGGCGAGCAGTCCGATGAGGGAATAGCGCAGCCAGCGGGACATAGAGTGACGCGAGAAGGAGCGCGTCATTCTACCGTGGGTCGCCCTTCAGGGCGACGCTGTCCGAGCGGCCCGCTAGCGGCCCCTGACCTCCTTCTCCATGTCCTCCAGCGACACGTGCCGGACGTCCTTGCCTTTCACCAGGAAGATCGTGTACTCCGCGATGTTCTTCGCGTGATCGCCGATGCGCTCCAGCGCCCGGACCGACCAGATCATGTCCATCACCCGGCGGATGCTGCGCGGGTCTTCCATCATGAAGGTGATGCACTGACGCATCAGCGCTTCGTATTCCCGATCGACGTTCTGGTCCTCGCGCGCCACCGCAAGCGCGCTCTCGGCGTCCATGCGGGCGAAGGCGTCGAGCGCGTCGCGCACCATCTGCTGCACGTGCCGCGAGAGGTGGCCCACTTCGACGAGCGCCGCGCCGGAGCGCTCCTGCGATGCCAGATCGGACGCCATGATGGCGATCTTCTCCGCCTCGTCGCCGATGCGCTCGAGATCCGTGATGGTCTTGATGACGGCGACGATCAGGCGGAGATCGCCGGCAGTGGGCTGACGACGCGCGAGGATGCGTGCGCATTCCTCGTCGATCATCACTTCCATCTGGTTGACCTTGAAATCGTTGCGCCGGATCTGCTCGCCGAGCGCGCTGTCGCCATCCACCAGCGCGCGCGTGGAGTCGACGATCTGCTGCTCGACCAGCCCGCCCATCGCGAGCACCCGCTGGCGGATGTCCTCGAGCTCGGCGTTGAACTGCGACGAGATGTGCTGGCGATACGTTGGCGTGTTCATTAGCCGTACCTCCCCGTGATGTAGTCCTCGGTCTGCTTGCTGGAGGGCTTGGTGAAGACCTGGTCGGTGCTGCCGTATTCGATGAGATCGCCGACGTACATGAACGCGGTGTAATCGGACACGCGCGCAGCCTGCTGCATGTTGTGGGTGACGATCACGATGGTGTAATTGT
>Ga0070741_10014959_pt1 | contig 13289 bp, 6 predicted proteins | sample Coa_R1_4_FD_66440 | JGI IMG/M metagenome (GOLD analysis project Ga0070741, IMG submission 66440) | Surface soil microbial communities from Centralia Pennsylvania, which are recovering from an underground coalmine fire - Coalmine... | ecosystem: Environmental > Terrestrial > Soil > Unclassified ... | reverse complement strand
GTTCCGATCAATCTCTGGGCTGCGCAACCCGGCACTGTTGCCGTCGGAGACGTCCACGGCGATCTCGATGACTTTGTGGCCATTCTTCAGAAGGCCGGCCTTATCGACCAGGAGCGCCGTTGGCATGGCGGCGCCACTGTTTTCGTTCAGGTCGGAGACTTGATCGATCGCGGTCCCAGGCCTCGAGAAGTGATGGACCTGGTCATGACGCTGGAACCCGAGGCGAAAAAGGCAGGCGGCCGCGTGGTGAGCGTGCTCGGCAACCATGAAGTGATGAACCTCATGGGCGACCTGCGCTATGTAACGCCAGAAAACTACGCCAGTTTTGCCGAAGAAAATTCTGAGAAGCATCGGCGCTCAGCGTGGCAGGCCTTTTCAAAGTGGCGTGCCGGGCACGCGAACTTGATGGCGGAACTGCCTGCCGTACAAAATCTCACCGAGGCTGACTGGACGGCGCAACACCCGCTGGGATTCCTGGAGCAGCGTGAGGCATTTTCTCCCGGTGGTAAATATGGGAAGTGGGTGCGTGGTCGCCCGGCCATCGTGAAGATAGGCAATGTTGTATTTCTCCACGGCGGACTCGATCCGAGTATAGCGGCCATGGGGCTCGATACTATCAACTCTCGGATACACGAAGAGATCACTACTTTCGACACCACCCGGCAATACCTGGTGGGCCGAGGATTGATTCTGCCGTTTTTCACTCTGCAGGAGATCGTCGCCGTGGTGCAGGCCGAGCTGCGGGTGGAGCGCGCGCATCCAGTCCCTCAACCGGAGCAACTGCAATATCAGATCACGCCATTTATCGGCCTGCAGGACTGGCTCAGTGTGCGCCCCAACGGTCCTTTGTGGTTCCGCGGCTACGACGAGTGGAGCGAGGAAGAGGGCAACTCGCAGCTCCCAAAAATTTTGCAAGTCTGTGGTGCGACATCGATCGTCGTGGGCCACACCGTGCAAAAGGAGAAGCACATACGCTCCCGTTTCGACGGGAAGGTGTTCCTGATCGACACCGGCATGCTGGGCAGCTACTATCCTGGAGGGAAGCCCTCGGCCCTGGAAATCCGCGGTGACGGAGAGATCGCGGCCGAGTACCTGGAACAGCGGGTTGTGTTGCAGTCCGCCAAAGTTTCCCCGCCGAACAGCGCGAAGGCGGGGAAAGATGCAAAGGACATGCTCGGCGGAACGGACCTCTCCGCGGTCACAGTTGTGGGGACAAAGAACTAGCGAAAGAGTCTTCCACTATGAAAGCGTGGATCGAGCGCGCTCTGAATATTCACCCTGGTGATTTGGGGCGGGGAACACTTCTCTGCGCATGTCTTTTTCTCGCAATCACCAGCACGGTCGTCGGCAAGGTGGCAGGCGCTGCCTTGTTCCTGTCGCGATTTCAAGCGAGACACCTGGCACTCGTCGACATTGCTAGTGCGGCATTGATTTCGCTGGTAGTGGGCAGCTATGTGCTCCTGACTCGGCACACTGCGCTGGCGAACCTGGTCGCCGCCAGCCTATGCTTCTTCGCTTCCACGTGCGTTTTGTTCTGGGCGTTCTCCGAGAAGCGCCCGCACATGATCTGGCTTTTCCCAGTCTTCTATGCGTGGGTAAAGATAGTTGCCGTCCTCGCGCCCACACAGATATGGACCCTGGCAAACTGCATTCTCACAACGCGAGAAGCCAAACGGATCTTCGGGATGGTGGGCGGGGGAGCCATTCTAGGCTGGATCTTCGCAGGTTTTCTTTCGCGCACCCTGGTTAAGGCATTCGGAACGGAGAGCCTGCTCCTGGCTATGGCCGTGCTCCTTGGCACCTGCGCCTGCCTGGTCATGCTCACCTGGCGCCATGCGCAAACCCACTTTAGAGAACAAGCCTCGTCTGGACAAGCCGGCGCGCAGGCGGCCAGCGGCAACGTGTCGAGCTTGCGGTTGATCTTTGCGTCGCCCTATTTGCGGTCCATCGCTACCGTGATCTGCATCTCGTCTTGCTTAACCACCCTCACCGGATGGCAGTTCATGGCAATCGCCCAGCAGTACCTGGTGAGCAAAGATGCCCTGGCTGTCTATTTTGGCGGGTTCAATTTCTACTCTGGGTTGGCATCACTCGCGTTCCAACTGCTCCTCACCACGCGATTCGTCCGGCGCTTCGGGATTGGCACTTCGTTGGCGCTGCTGCCCATTACCATTCTCCTGGGTTCAGCAGGCCTGCTGATTTTTGGAACTCTCAGCGCAGCCGTCGCGCTGCGCGGCAGCGATCAGATTTTGCGGTATTCCATTGACCGGTCCACCACCGAGTTGCTCTACCTTCCTATTTCCAGCGGGATCAAGCTGCGGGTGAAGTGGTTCATCGATACTGTGATCTGGCGCTTCGGGGATGGCGGGGCCGGTTTGACCGTATTTTTTTTCGCGACGGTTCTCAGGTTTCCGGCCCGTGACCTGAGTTGGGTTGCGCTGTTTCTAGTTGCCGCATGGCTGTTTGCAGTTTTGGTGGCGCGGCGCGAATACGTGGCTGTACTGAAACAAAACGTCAGCCAGCACCAGCTTGAAGCGGAACAGATTCCGTCACTGGTGTTGGACCGCTCGACGGCCGATCTTCTCGCCACAAATATCTCCGCTTCAGATCCCAACGAAATTCTTTACGCGCTCGATTTGTTGCAGGTCGACAAGCGGGCCGTTCACCCCGCCGTCCGCAGTCTGCTTAGCCATCCGGCCGCGCAAATCCGGAGCAAAGCCATTTCCATCCTGTCGGAGGCCGGAGACAAAACAGCTCGCCCGGAAATCGAGCGACTGCTTCATGATCCTGACCTCAGCGTACGCACAGATGCACTGTTGTACCTGACGCACAATGCGCACGTGGATCCGCTGGAGTTAATCCCTGACGTTGGCGATTTTGAGGATTTCTCCGTCAGTTCAGCGGTCGTCGCCTATTTGGGACGGCCCGGCGAGGCGCAAAATCTTGAGGCTGCGCGCCAAATCCTGATGGGCATAGTTGCCGAAGCTGGTTCCCAATCGGAGCGCACCAAGACGGAAGTCGCGCGGCTGCTCGGAGAGTTGCCCGACAGCTTCGACCCCCTGCTCGCCAATTTGCTGGCGGACGCTAATACGTCCGTTGCTAGCGAAGCTATCCGTTCGGTGGGAAAACTGGGAAAGCGCCGTCTGGTTGGCGACTTGCTTGACCGCCTGGCGCACCCTGTGCTGGGTCGGGAAGCAGCCAAGGCTCTGGCGAGCTTTGGGGAGAGTATCGTGGGCTCTCTCCGCGACCATCTTGGAGACACTTCCGTGGCCATTGAGATACGACGGGAAATCCCTCCCATCCTGGTCTCGATCGGGACGCGCTCAGCGGAGTGGGCCTTAGTTGAGAACATGCTGCAAAGTGATTCCTTCTTGCGGTTTTCCATCATCCGGGCTCTCAACAAACTGCACCGAATGCATCCGGAATTGGAGATCGACATTGCGATGGTGGAAACGGTGCTCGCCGCAGAAATTCTGGGCCACTACCGCTCTTACCAGATTTTGCATGCCCTGCAGTCCTCGCAGGATGGCGATCAAGGTATGGCCCAGGCGATGTCGGAATCGATGACACAAGAGCTTGAACGCATTTTTCGCCTGCTTGCATTACTCCATCCCAGCCTTGAACTGCACGCGGTCTATATGGGCTTGCAATCGAAGAACATCACCGTTCGCGATAATGCCCTCGAGTTCCTGGATAACATCCTTAAAACGCAATTGCGGGGCATGCTGTTGCCGCTGCTGGACCGAAAGGTAAGCGTGGAAGAGAAGGCGAGAATTGCCAACCGCCTGGTAAGAACAGAAATCGTGAACCGCGAAGAGGCCGTGGTGGCGTTGGTCTCCAGCGACGATCCCTGGCTGCGCTCCTGCGGCGCCTACGCGATTGGATCCCTCGGCGTTACCGCACTGGAAGGCGAATTGACGCGCTGCTTGAACGATTCCGATCCGCTGCTTCGCGAGGTTGCCCGGGCAGCGAAGGAGCGCTTGCATCGATCGGTTGGAAAAGCGGTTACCCGCTAGTCTATTTTGCGGCGAAGTTCGTGACCAGTGCTTGCATGAAAACTTAAGAACGGGCTTTACACTATGGGAGGCCCAAGCTATGCTCTCTCGCGGCATCAAGACGCGAACCTGGTTCACAGCGTCCATTGCTAACACTTTTGAAAGTCGGCCCAAGGCATGGAGGACACAATGAAAAGATCAATGATTTTAATCACTGTCCTACTCTTGACGGTGGGGATCCTCGCTCAGACAGACTCGATGGCGGGCAGCAAAACAAAAGAGGAGCGGTGGCAGGGGCACATTGTTCGCATCAATAAAGACAATTCAACCCTGGATGTCCGCGGCGGACGGAAAAACATGGACCAGACCGACAGACGAATTCAGTACGACAGTTCGACGGCGTGGACCAAGCAGGGAAAACCCGCCGACCAAAGCGAGTTCAAGGATGGATCGTTCGTCATCGTGCTGGGCCAATCTGATAGCAAAGGCGTTTTTCACGCGACCCGAGTTGATTTGCGAATGCCCCGATAATCTTGTGGTGCCAGTTGTGCAGTGACCAGTTGTGCGCGTTTGGCCCCCGCGCAAGCGCGTGTCCTTCTCCGCGGGCCCGTTCATGTTTGATATTCGGCCGTTCCGATTGCTGCAGGTGCGACCGCGCGCTCTCGCTCGCAACTGCCTCGAGAACCTTGGATTGCAGACTTCGCATCGGGAGGTCACGCTATGCAAACAGTGGGTCAGCGAACGCTCATTCTCGCAGGCTGCTTGGCTTTGGCTGTGACAACTGCCGCCCAGCAGCCTAACGTTGCCGCGACCGATCCAGCGGCCAGTCTGACGAATGACCAAATCAAAGTCTTTCTCCGAACTGCGAAGGTGGTTAATTTTAAGGAATCCAAGAAAGGTGTCACCCATACAACGCGGCTTACCCTGAGTGACGGAACCATCACTCACGACGCCTCCTTCCAGGGCATTGAGGAACACAAGCCCATGTTGGCGCTGCAAAATGGCCGCACTGAGGTTAACTTTGTGGACTCCTACAAGTACAACATTGCCGCGTACGAACTGGCCGAGTTGATTGGCTTGCAGGACCTCCTGCCGGTCTACGTCGAACGCAAATGGCAAGGCACCACGGGTTCGCTCAGTTGGTGGTTGCCGGTCAAGATGGATGAAGCCGAACGAGTAGCAAATAAGATTCCAATTCCGCCAGACGCAATGGACAAATGGAACCAGCAAATGTACCGAATCCGGGTCTTCGATGAACTGGTGTACGACAATGATCCCAACCTCACGAATGTTCTGATCGGTGAAAACTGGAAACTCTGGAGGATCGATTTCACTCGTGCCTTTCGGCGGTTTAATGATCTGCGCGACGCGAAAGAACTTGTGCGCTGCGATCGTCAGCTTCTTGCGAAATTGAAGACCCTGGACGGGAATGAATTGGCACAGAAGAGTAAACCTTATCTTACAAAAGATGAGGTCAAGGCCGTAATGGCGAGGCGGGACAAGATCGTGTCGCACTTCGAAAAGCTCGTCGCCGATAAAGGAGAAACCGAGGTCCTCTACTAGGACCAGCCCTCGCCATTGACGAATTCTGGTGCTTCAGAGGGTTATCCCCAGTCCTACTTCCGTAAACTCGCATTAACCACCCCCCGGACTGGCGAAGACAATGAGCTAGAAGTCTGTTCCTGCCCAGTCTCACCCCGGCAAAAATACGCACCCGGCAGGTTCCACAAAATTCCCCTGTGCTCTTGTCGAATTATCCCTTCCTGTTCGTCGTACAGGTGGCGGTTCGCTGTAAAAACCTAAGGAATTGAGCAGAATCGGTGACAGCTGCAAAGCAAGTGCATTATTGCGTACTCGGGGCAGTATCAACATTTCGGGCTGAGCACGCCCACCCCGGTACAATAACAGTCGATGTTACGATGTTAAGAGCGCGGCCGCGGCACTACGCCCGTAACATCGCGGCCTGCTGGTCTGTTATCTTTATTGTGAGTTCTTGGACGGACGCCCACGCCGAAAACCCTGGTGCGGTGGTGCTGAGCAGGTATCCGGCATGCACGATTGCCACACGCGTTAGTGTCGCAAAGCCACTGTTTCGTCAGGCGTTATTCCCCGCCCATGTGGAGCAGCATTCTCGGCGGGATTCAGTGGCGCGCTGCCGGCGTATACCACAATGTCTCCTGGCTCTGAATCCAATTCACAGTAGCGACAATCTTATATCGGACGGGCCTTTCCTGGCTGATGCGCTACGTGCTTAGACTGTGTTGGTTAGGAGGTTGAATCGGAATTTATGTTGAAGCGAACGTTATTCATGCTGGCGATAGTGGCGGTGGTACTGGGGAGTCTGGGATTCATAAAATTCCGCCAGATTCAGACCGCGATCGCGCAGGGAGCAAGTTTTCAGCCGCCCCCCACCGCGGTTACTACCTTGGTGGCGAAACGTGAAACGTGGCCATCCACCATGGAAGTGATTGGCACCGTGGCCGCGATCCAGGGCGTGACCGTGAGCGCCGATCTGCCTGGGACGGTCGACAAGATCTATTTCGATTCCGGCAAGTGGGTGAACAAGGGCGATGTGCTGGTGGAGCTCGATACCCGCCAGGAACGTGCGCAACTCGCTGCTATGGAAGCCCAGCGGGACTTGGCAACGATAAATTACGACCGCACCCAACAGCTCGTAAAGCAGGGTGTGATCGCGAAAACAGAGTATGACAACGTGACGGCGCAACAGAAAGTGACAGAAGGGCAAGTGGGCGAAATCCGTGCCACTATCGCCCGTAAAACCATCCGCGCGCCCTTTTCCGGAGTTCTTGGTATTCGCCAGATCAACCTCGGCCAATACCTTGCGGCCGGCGAAGCCATTGTTCCTCTGCAGTCGCTGAACCCGATCTACGTGAACTTTGGCGTGCCACAACAGGCAACAGCCCAGCTCGCACTCGGGCGTAGCCTACGCATTTCCAGCGACGATCTACCCGGACTTCAGTTTTCCGGCCGGGTCACCGCGCTCGATTCCGTCGTGAATGAATCCACCCGGAACCTTCAGGTGCAGGCGACGCTGCCGAATCCGCAAAACAAGTTGCGCCCGGGCATGTTCGTTCAAGTATCGCTAGCTATGGGCGCGACACAGCAGGTGATTCCTCTGCCGGCATCCGCTATCAATTACGCGCCCTACGGGGATTCAGTCTTTGTGGTGACGGAGCTCAAAGACCCGAAGGGCAATGCGTACCGTGGTGTCCGCCAACAGGTGGTGAAGCTCGTTGGATCCCGCGGTGATCAGGTGGGGATCGCTTCTGGCATCAATCCGGGCGATGAGATTGTGACGTCTGGCGTTTTCAAGCTGCGTAACGGTGCTGCGGTTCAGATTAACAACAAGGTGCAGCCAGACAACAACCCGCATCCCAAGCCTGAGGACAGCTAAGAGTCATGAAGTTCACCGACATTTTCGTAAAGCGGCCGGTTCTCGCGATCGTTGTCAACCTGGTGATCCTGATTGCGGGCCTGCAGGCGATCCGGTCCCTGAGCGTTCGCCAGTATCCACGCAGCGATATTGCGGTGATACAGGTTTCGACCGTGTACGTTGGCGCGAACGCTGACCTGGTTCGCGGATTTATCACCACGCCGATCGAGCGGGTTATCGCCAGCGCGGATGGCATCGACTACATTGAGTCGACCAGCGCACAAGGGCTTAGCACCATCACGGTGCACCTGAAGATCAATTACGACACGACCGCGGCTCTCACTCAAATCCAGGCGAAGGTCGCGCAGGTGCGTAACGATCTTCCACCGGATGCGCAGATCCCGGTCATCGATCTGGAAACCGCGGACACGCAGTTCGCCGCCATGTATATCGGCTTTTCTTCCGCCGATCTCGACCAGAACCAGATTACCGATTACCTGACGCGCGTCGTACAGCCCAAGCTGAGCTCGATCAGCGGCGTCCAGCGCGCCGACATTCTGGGCAATCGCACCTTCGCCATGCGCATCTGGCTGAAGCCGGATCAGATGGCTGCGCGCGGCGTCTCTCCTTCCGACGTGCGCACCGCGCTCGCGAACAACAACTATCTTTCGGCTCTGGGCAGTACCAAGGGCTCGATGGTGTCGGTAAACCTGATCGCGAATACGGATTTACGCTCGCCGGAAGAGTTCCGCCAACTGGTTGTCAAGCAGGATAAAGGCGTCGTAGTGCGCCTCGGTGAGATCGCCGATGTTGTCCTGGGTGCAGAAAATTACGACCAGGACGTCCGCTTCAATGGCGAGAGTGCAACCTTCATGGGCATATGGGTACTGCCCAATGCCAACTCGCTGGAAGTAATCCGTCACGTGCGCGAGGCGCTGCCAGGCATACGCGAGCAATTGCCGACCGGCATGAAGCTGGGCGTCCCCTACGATTCGACTGCCTACATCCAGGACGCTATCAACGAAGTGCTTCATACCCTGACGGAGACCCTGTTTATCGTCGTGGTGGTCATCTTCCTGTTCCTGGGATCGTTCCGCTCGGTCCTGATTCCGGTCATTGCCATCCCGATTTCCTTAATCGGCGCTGTTTTCCTGATGCTGATCGCAGGTTTCACTATTAACCTGCTGACTTTGCTTGCCATCGTGCTTTCGGTGGGTCTGGTCGTCGATGACGCCATTGTCATGGTCGAGAACGTCGAGCGGCACCTTCATCTGGGCAAGTCGCCGTATGTTGCAGCCCGTGATGCGGCGCGTGAACTCGTCGGCCCGATCATCGCCATGACCATCACTCTGGCGGCGGTGTACGCGCCCATCGGCATCCAGGGAGGACTGACTGGAGCTCTGTTCCGCGAGTTCGCATTCACGCTCGCTGGAGCGGTGATCGTTTCGGGCATCGTCGCGCTTACTCTCTCCCCCATGATGGGATCGAAACTGCTGCGAGCTGGAGACACCGAACGCGGCTTTGCCGGGATCATCAATCGCAATTTCGAGAAGGTGCGTAGTCTATATAGTCGAACGCTAACCGGAACTCTTCGCTACCGTCCGGTCGTGCTCACTTTGTGGGCGATCGTCGCCGTCCTGATGATCCCGTTCTACATGTTCTCCCAGCATGAGTTGGCGCCGGCTGAGGACCAGGGCGTCGTTTTTGGCGTGATCCAGTCCTCCGCGAACTCGACTCTGGATCAGACCAATTTGTTTACCAAAGAAGTTTATGACGTCTATCACTCGTTCCCGGAGAGCGAGAGTATCTTCCAGATCACCAATCCGGATGGTGGCTTTGGCGGTATGGTCACCAAGCCCTGGAGTCAGCGCAAGAAGACCGCGCAACAACTGCTCGTGGAATCAACCGGACCTCTGTCCAAGATTCCCGGTATTCGGGTTATTCCGCTGACGCCTCCACCGCTACCCGGCGGCGGGAATTTCCCTGTCGACTTTGTGATCAACTCGGCCGCAGAACCGCAGCAGGTGAGTGAGGTTGCCAATCAGCTTGTGCAAAAAGCGATGGCAAGCGGACTGTTCATCTTTGCGGACGTCGACGTGAAATTCGATCAGCCGCAGGCCGAAGTTGTATTCGATCGCGACAAGCTACGCTCACAAGGAGTGGATCTGAGCGAGGCAGGCGAGGATCTTTCCACCATGCTGGGCGGAAACTACGTGAATCGCTTCAGCATTCAAGGACGTAGCTACAAGGTCATTCCGCAGGTGAAGCGTGTTGATCGCTTGACCCCGGACCAGCTCGCGCAGATTTACGTCAAAGGGTCGAGCAATCAGCTCGTGCCGCTCTCGACGTTTGCGCACATGACGACTACCACCGAGCCAAGGTCGCTCAACAAGTTCCAGCAACTCAATGCAGTGCGGATTCAGGGTGTCATCCCTCCCTCGGTGCCACTCGACAAAGCCCTGATGTTTTTGGAGACCGAGGCGAAGAACACTTTGCCACAGGGCTTCACCGTGGACTACGCGGGCGAGTCGCGTCAGCTGCGGGTGGAAGGAAGCAAGTTCCTCGGCACGTTCCTGCTCTCGGCAATCCTGATTTACCTGGTGCTGGCGGCGCAATTCGAGAGCTTCCGTGACCCATTCATCATTCTGGCGGGATCGGTGCCCCTGGCGCTTTCCGGGGCGCTTACGTTCTCGTTCCTCGGCTTCACGACTCTGAACATTTACAGCCAGGTCGGACTGATTACACTCGTTGGATTGATTGCGAAAAATGGAATTCTGATTGTCGAATTCGCCAATCAACTGCAGGAATCGGGTAAGACGAAGCTGGACGCCATCATCGAAGCCTCTGGCACGCGACTCCGCCCCATTTTGATGACCACTGCGGCCACGGTGTTCGGGCACCTTCCCCTGGTGTTTGCCAGCGGTCCTGGAGCGGGAGCCCGCAACAGTATCGGTATTATGCTGGTCAGCGGAATGATCATTGGCACTGCGTTCACGCTTTTTGTGGTGCCATCGATTTACATGCTGGTGGCCAGAACGCATGCCCCTATTTCGATTGAAGACGAATCGGAATCGGATTTCCGGGAGCCGGCAGAAGCGACCGTGTAAGTCAGCGGGGCTGCGAGCTCTCGATCCGCACGGGCGGCGTGTGCGCTCAATCGATGCGCCCTCGAAGCACCACAACCGAGGCGCACGGCAGCAGAAAACTTGCCGCCGATCCACCCTGGCTCCTGCTGACTACGGGAGGATCGTTTGGCTTGGGAATGCTGTTCGCCTCCTGTGCCTGCCATTGGTACTGCGCGCTGCCGAACGCCACCATCGTGACAGGGCCTGAGAAGCTACGGGGCTGATCCGAAGCCGACCCCACAAAGCTGACCCGCACGCGATGCGCATTGAACTGATCTTTGTTTACCAGAAGTAGCGACCATTCACCGCTGGGTTGTTGAACCGGATACACGCTCACGAGTAGATGGCCATCGCCGTCGGCGAGAGTGCAGGAGCCGCGGACAAGGCGGTGAACGCCGGCTCCATGTTTCACCCATTCGAGGTTGATTAGCCGGCCGGCGAAGTACTGAGCCGTGTACGCGCGAATCTTCAGCTGCTCATCCGCCACGAAATTTCCATAGGTGGTCCAGCCGTGGCAGCCGGAACGCAGTGGCTCTGGCTGGATCGGCGAGTGATAGTAGGCGTAACCTCCCTCAGTTAGAAACGCTCCCACGCTGTCGGCCAGCCACAAGGCTGAAAAGATCTCCGTCATCGGTAGAGCCAACGCGTAAGTCACATTGCTCTCGGTGTTCATCATGGGAACGTTCGCCGGCAGGCCGTCCTCCCGCCAGGTTTGAAGAATCTTTCGGGTCAGATCAGGTTCACGGTAAAGGTCGGACCACGTGATTTCGCAGGGCGGGAACGGATAGTGCTCAAACGACATGAATGCCAACTCGAAAAGCCGGTTGTGAGCTTTCAGATACTCGAGAAAGCGACCCAGCCACGAGGTGCGCCCCTGTGAATCAGGCCAGACTTTGAGATCGTCATTCAATCCAGTAAAAACGGGGCCACCTAACTTTAGCTTCGGATCAACGCGGTGCAACGCGTCCGCGAACTGCAGATAAAGGGCGCCATAGTCTTCGGGCAGCATGTATTGGCCGTCGGGCTCCTCGCCCATTTCCACAAACGAGATCGGATAATTGCGAGCCTTCAGGTACGCGATCTGCGCAGCAGCATCATCAGGAGTTCCGAACAGCATGGCAATCGGAATCAAGGCCGGCAGCTTGTTTGTGATTCCACCCGTAAAGAAAAGATCGAAACCGGTTTGATCACCGCCGTGAACGTCAAGATCGGAGGAGGAGTGCCAGGGATCGGTGGACGAACAATAAGTGACCGTCTGGTTCGAGTCAGGTGAGTGGCGTACCAGGTCGACGAAATCACTGTCACTGGAGAAAGTCCCGGCAGAGATTTCATGAATCGCATAGCCGAGCGAACTGCGCGGATCCTCCTTGTCGTGATCCCCCCCAGTGTTAGAGGACGCCGTCATCCAGATTCGAATAAACCTGACAGATAACGGTGCGGGGGCGACGGTGAGTGTAACAGTTCCACCGTCCGCGTTGTTAATCGTGCCGCCAGCGAAAGTAATCCAGCTTCCGGCGGTGGCTTTGGTCATGGCATCCTCGCCAGACCAGTATTGGATTTCGTAGCTCCGGGCGAAAGGTGCTGCCCAGGCGATCCGCACAACGTTTATCTTCTCAATCGCGCCCAAATCAACGATGACCCACTGCGGATGGAGTGAGTCGTCTTCTCCCGTGTATCTCGCACTCAGGTAGGGATTGCTTTTCCAGTAGGTGCTCGGGTTGCCATCGGTAAGCCGGGAATAGCCGCGCACGCCGGCTGCCCCGTCATGGGTCTGGCCGCGGTGCGGCAAAGGATAAACCTGAGAGTGACGGATGAAGTCAGAGGGCCTGGCGCTCCCGGTGAAATACCCTCTCTGGTGAGCGGGATCGCTCCATGTCCCGTTCGGGTTCCAATGCCAGGCGGCAATTTGCAATTCAGTATTCTGACGATAGGTGATGGGCCCCCATCCTGCGGAGAGGCACTGCTCAATCACAGGCTGCGTGTAAATCTTATCGACGACACCTTCCGGAAGTATGTCCATCGAACTGCCGAGCGACTGGTCGGGATCGAAGGAGTTTGCAATCTTCGATGTGTCGACTTCGATGGTGGACACTTGCTCGCGATCACTTTTTGCGTTGAATGTCGGTTCGTGTTGAGCAAGAGCATTGAGCAATGACTTGGGTGTGTGCGCCAGCAGCACAAACCCGGAGGCAGTGCTCAAAAACTTGCGGCGGGAGACACGAATGTGATCCAAAGGGTTCACGATAACCTGTTCCGTTATGCCTGGTTTGACGGGCTCAAATCTGTTTGCAAATTGCACGATTGCAGTGGTCGGAGTGGCAAATCACTTTTCCAGGTACGGCACGAATCCTCGTGCACGCGTCCGTATTCGATAGACCGAGGTAGTGGCCGTGATGTAGAGCGTGCTGTAGTCGTTGTCCCCCCAAGCCAAATTCGCTGGCTGTTCCGGCAAAACAATAGTGCCGAGATGATTGCCTGCCGAGTCCCAGACCCAAATGCCCTTTGGACCGGTCACAAAAAGATTTCCATTGCGGTCGATTTTGATTCCGTCGGGAACCCCGTCGTCTTTGCCACCAGGTTCTTCGCCGAAAATGTGGCCGGCGCCCAGAGTCATGCCTGGACCGACATCGTACACGCGAATATTTCTCTTCTCGCTGTCATCCACGTAGAAGTGTTTGCCGTCGGGAGAGAAGCCGAGACCGTTAGGCTGCGACAAATCCTTTGTAAGTAGGCTTACGTTGCCGTCGGATCCCAGGCGGTAGACTCCCTGGAACG
>Ga0070741_10014958_pt1 | contig 13290 bp, 10 predicted proteins | sample Coa_R1_4_FD_66440 | JGI IMG/M metagenome (GOLD analysis project Ga0070741, IMG submission 66440) | Surface soil microbial communities from Centralia Pennsylvania, which are recovering from an underground coalmine fire - Coalmine... | ecosystem: Environmental > Terrestrial > Soil > Unclassified ... | reverse complement strand
CGCGTCCACATCGGGCCGTGTCTGCAAGTAGGAGACGCCGCTACGGAAATCTTCCACCTGTTTCTCTGGGAACAGTTGCCCACGCGTCTCGCCTTCACTGGCCCCGTAGGTCCGGTAGTCGATGGCAAGCACCGCGAAGCCAGCCTCCGCCAGATAGCGTGCGGGATCGGCCAAAGCTTCTTTGACGTTACCGCCACTGTGCCCAAGGACCAGGCCAGGGACGGGTGCCGTCTGTTGGATGTCATGGGAGCGGTACAGGTCGGCAGCACAGCGAACATCTCCGCTGCGGAACATCACATGTTCAATCTCTATGTTTTGGTTTGACATAGGGTCTTCTCCTTTTCTTTTTCGATAGAATTCTGGCTTTCCCTCTCTAGTACTCATGACCGGTATGGAGCCAGCCGATATAATCGGCGATAGCGTGCTCTGTTGTATAGTGCGGCTGGGATCAGCCAATGGCCCGTTGCCGGAAACCGACGAGTCCGACCAGGGTGAAGGCTACCGCGATAACGGCCAGGGCGACCAGGGGCAACGCCGATGCCTGGCTGACCAGCAGCTTTGGAACGTGGGGAAACGGCGAGAGGTTCAACACTGCCTGACTCACCTGCTGCAATTCGCCGCCCAGATCCAGCAGCAGGCACACCATCAGTACCACCCAACTGAGGAAGGAAGCAACCCGAGGGAGCAGACCGAACAGCAGCATCGTTGTCCCGGCCAGTACCCAGACGGCGGGCAGATACGCCAGTGTAGCGATGAGGACGCGCAGCAGCGTGGTTCCCATCGTGCCCTGGCTCATTCCATAGGTCAAACCAGCCGTCAGACCAAACACGGTTAACACGAATGCCGGACCAAATGCTGCGAACATCAGATGGCTGATGGCCCATCCGCTGCGGCTCACTGCGTTGGCAAGCAGGGGTTCAGCGCGTCCGCTCACTTCCTCGGAGCGCAGGCGGAGAGTCGCAAGGATGGCATACGCTGCGGCCACCTCGCCGAAGATCTCCAGAGCGAGCGTGAAAAAGCCGTAGCCGGGTCCCACGTTTGGTCCCATGTGAGCGAACAGGTTCAGCATTTGGGGATTGGCAGAGAGCTGATCGGCGACCGTTTTGGCAACATAACCGAAGGCAATCCCCATCACGGCGAAGGCGGTGACCCAGGCAAAGAGCATACCTCGCTGCAAGCGCCAGGCCAGAGCAAACGGGCTGCGCAGGCTCGGTGAGGCCGTGGCCGGGCCTAGTTGCGGTGGCAAGAGGCCAGCACCGAGATCTCTGCGCGCGGCCAGCATGTACGCACACACACAAAAGACAATGACCAGACCGATGAAGAGCGCGAAGATCCACCAGCGTTCGGCGGCGAAGGGACGAACGAAGCGCATCCATCCCACCGGCGACAGCCAGGAGAGGCCGCTGTATGCCCCCATATCGCCGACGACACGTAGCAGATAGAAGAGACCAAGGAGCGCACCTCCGATCCCGTTCGCTACTCCTGCGCTCTCCGTCATCTGTGCCGTCACGCCTGCCAGCGCCGCGAAGGTCCAGCCGATGGCGGCTACTGACAAGCCTAGCGCGCACGATCCTGCAAAAGAAAACCCAATGCCGATCAGCCCTCCTGCGACAAGGAGGCCACTGAGCAGGTCGGCCACACCAGTCACGATCAAGACCGCTGTCAGCGCCGCATAGCGACCAACCATGGTTGAGCCAAGCAGTTCGCGCCGCCCCGACTCTTCCTCAGTGCGCGTATGCCGGGTGACGGTGAACAGGTTCGCCAGAGCAATGAGGACCACCGTCAGCATACTCCACCGCCAGGCGGTAATTCCGGCGAGGGTCGGGGCGTAGACGGGACCCAGCAGCGCGACTTCCGCCGGGTTGCTCGCGACCTCGTTGGCAAATGCCTGGAGCAAGGTTGGAGTATGGTAGAGGTGTGCGAAACTGGCTTCGATGCTGAGTGCGAGCAGAGCAGGCAACACGATCCAGGTGGGTAACACCACTCGGTCGCGCCGCAGGATCAGCCGGATCAGCGCGCCTGTGCCCACAAATTCGTCCATGCCTCTCAGGGTCTTCATCGAGACACCTCCATTGGCTCACTGCTTGCCCGCGGATTCGCCTGGTAGTGACGCAGGAAGAGTTCTTCCAGGGTTGGAGGCTGGCTGATCAAGCTTTGCACGCCCAGAGCGGCTAGATGACGAAGCACCTCGTTGAGTTCGGCGGTATCTACCTGGCAGCGGAGTCGGGTGCCATCGATCTGCACATCGTGGACTCCAGGCAGCGAGGCGATCTCAGACGGAGGCTGAGCCAGGTCAGCCAAGATCGAGGTCCGGGTGAGGTGGCGCAATTGGGCCAGCGTGCCACTTTCCACCGTCCGACCACTTCTAATGATGCTGACCCGATCACAGAGTGCTTCGACCTCGGCCAGGATATGACTGGAGAGCAGCACTGTCCGCCCATCCTTACGCTCTTGCGCAATGCACTGCTGGAACATCGCTTCCATCAATGGATCGAGGCCAGATGTTGGCTCGTCCAGAATGAGCAATTCGACATTGGAAGCCAGCGCAGCAATCAGAGCCACTTTCTGTCGGTTGCCCTTCGAGTAGGTGCGTGCCTTCTTTTTGGGATCGAGTTCAAAGCGCTCCAGCAGTTCGGCCCGACGACGTGGGTCGAGTCCGCCTCGCAGGCGACCGAGCAAGTCGATGATCTCACCACCGGAGAGGTTGGGCCATAGAGTGACATCACCAGGGACGTAAGCGAGTCGGCGATGGAGTTGCGTGGCTTGACGCCAGGGGTCGCCGCCAAGCAGTTGGGCAGAGCCTGCATCGGCGCGCAGCAGGCCAAGCAAAATGCGGATCGTGGTGGTTTTCCCAGCGCCATTGGGACCAAGAAACCCATGCACCTCACCAGTGCGAACCAACAGGTTCAGCCCATCAAGGGCGCGGGTACGGCCAAAAGATTTGATAAGCCCTGACACCGAAATCGCGCTAGTCATAAAAAAGAACATCCTTTCTCCTCAGGAAGAGATGACAAAACAACAGGAGGACACGTCATGACAGTTCTCATCGCAGTCTTCCTTGCTTAGATACTCTGTTCATAAATAGGTTGAAGCAGATCTGCCAATTGACTGAGCAGGTGATCAAAGACTCGTGTGACTTCCTCAATGGCCGAGGTCGCGAACTGGCTCCTTTTCACGGTGCTGAGGCACGCTCTCACCCTCTTTTATAGGCAAGCTTCCTATTTCATGACTAAATTCACTGATTTAGTCATATTGAGTATATGGTCATCAGTATACAAGCGAGGACAGCAAAAGTCAAGAGGGGAGTGGTTACACATCAGCCATGGGCTTACCAGACAGAATGATTTTAGATTACTGATCTGAAATTGAGAGGATGAGCAAGGTATAACGATGAGCCAGAACTGTCAGGTGATTGCTGCTCTCCAGATCAGTGATCTGGAAGTGGAGGGCAGGCTGACCGGCATATTCGACCGCTTTTCCTGGCATACTCCTCCAATGCGGATAGTGCTGGAGAAATTGTCGGGTACGCGGGTGCGACCAGTAGACGAGTTGATCGATGGAAGGCACATTGCCACTTGCCTCAATCTCTGTGCCGCAATGGATGCAGCGCAGATGGAGCCAGAAAGGATAGGGGTTGGTGGGGCCGCCACCTGCGTCTGTAGCAGCCGTATCATGACCTTCGACTCGTAACAACGCGGGTTTGCCACAATTGAGACAGGGATGGTGGCCCTGCGGGAGCGCTTGATGCAAGCGCTCGGCTATTCCCTGCATGGCACGCTTCCATGCCGGCCGGAACGAGTGGAGGCCAGTGAGATTGACCAGGCCCATGCTATGGACCGTATCCTGTTGGTAGATCCGCGAACACTCTGGGCAACGCAGATGCAGATTGGGACCATTCTGCGCTTCGGGCTGCAGAAAACAGCCTTCCAGCCGATGACGCGTGCAGAGAGGACACCATAATCGTGTCGCCTGCCACCCCTCGGCCAGCGCACTATCGAGTGTCAAGCCCAATGCCTCCGCTTCAGTACGCAGGGGACCATGAAAGATCTGGAGGAGTTGGCGTCGTACCCGATGCAGACGAACATCCAGGGCACCGTTCGTTATGCCCAGGCGTTCAGCCACCGTCATGCGGGGGAGTTCGAGCAAGTAGCACATTTCTATCATCTGGCGTGTGGCCGGCGATACCATGCTCAGCGCGCGATCAAGCAGCACCTCCAAATCCTGGCGGCTGAAAGCTTCGAACGGGTCGGGATCAGTTGCGGAGGGAAAGCTCTCAAGAAGATCTCCAGCCTCCTCCTCTTGCTCTGCGTTTTCAGAAAATTGCGGAATGTGCCGGAGAAGGTCCATTTTACGCCTGCGGACCGCACGCCGACAGATATTGCGGCAAATCTCATCAATCCAGGGCTGAAAGCCTGCTGGAGAATGCAGGCGCTCCAAATGGCTCCACGCTTCAAGCAGAGTCTCCTGCACAACATCGTCGATACTGGACGGCTCGATGCCTCGCGCCTGTGCCAGGCGTGCCAGACGCCGACGGGTCGCGGTCAGGATACCATCTTGATCCGTGAGCAATGCCGATCGCAGCCGCTCTCGCTCGCCTGGCAAACCCTGCATCCTCATAGGTTCTTGCATAGCTTGCTCTACTTCCTCCCGTCTGCTTGCTTATTTCCCTTGTTTGTTATCTTATCACTTGAGAAGCTCTTTTCTTACACATTTTTCTTGCCAAAAACGCCAGTGGCGATGTGAATTGTACCTCTGCAAAAAAAGGTGTAAGGATTTTCTTGCTCAAGCGATAGGGTACTGTCAACAGAACATAATCTGATGAGATGTCAAACTAGAAAAGTATGAGGGAAGATCATGGATACCTGTCGTTTTTGTGCTGTCTATCAAGAGCCTCTATCAGTCCTGGGCGGCCTGCTTTATGAGGACGAGTTGGTTTACACGTATCATTACAGCCAGGAAGGGAAACCCAGCTACCTGGGTCATCTTTTGCTGATAACGAAACGTCATGTGCCAGGCCTCGCGGATCTGACGTCCGCCGAAGGGCAAGCAGTTGGTCTAAGCCTGGCACGTCTGAGTAAAGCGCTCAAAGTCTGCACAGGCGCGGAGAAAATCTATGTAGAGGCGTACTATGAGGTGGTTCCTCATTTGCACCTCCATCTTTTCGCCCGTTACCCTGGAACCCCGCAGGAGTATTGGCGTTGGAAGGTGAAGGATTGGCCCCAAGCCCCTCGTGGTAGTCTCGAAGAAATCGCAACACTCTGTGAGCAGTTGCGTGCATATCTTGCAGAAGTCGTCTCGTCAACCAATTGAACAAAACGCTCTTAATGAAAGGATCGCATTCAATGACGAACACACCGATGAATCCCCATATCCTCGCGCTCCTCCGCTTTGCTCGCCAACAAGAGCTCAAACTTGTAGGCGAACTCAATGACGTTGAGCGAAATACCATTGGCACGCTGGACGCCTGGGCTGCCAAAGACTTGCTCGCGAATATTATGCGCTGGAAAGAGTTACAAACACAAAAGCTGGCCGCGGCAAAGCGCGGAGAAGTACCACCTTCCCGGCGAGGGATGGACGAGGTCCATCAGATAAATCGTCAGGCGTTTCTCTCCTATCACACCCACACGTTTGGGGAAATAGAAAAAGCGTCAGAGCAGATCTTCAATGCCTTCATCGCGCAAGTGGAAAGCATGAGCGAAGAGGAGCTCAACGATCCACACTACTACCCCTGGCAGGAAGGAGAACGACTCCGAGGCGGAGTCTTAAATGACGGGCTCTTTTCTCCCTGTGAACAACTGACGACCTTCGCTCTTCAGCGGGAACATAGGCAATTTGCCTTCCAACTTCAAGAAGCCCTGGTTGAGGAGGTACGCAGAAGTGGCTTGCCTGCTGAAGGGGTCGGTGTGACCATCTATAATCTGGCCTGTTTCTACGCCAAAAACAACCTGCCAGAGAAAGCGCTTCTTCTCTTACCGCAGGCATTGAAGCTCCGACCAACCCTCCTTGAATGGTCCAGGCGCGATCCTGATCTCGCATCTCTGCATGCCAATCCGGCCTTCCAGGCTATTCTCGACAACCCAGTCCTGCTGGCCCAGGTCCCGGTGAGCAAATTGATTTCCCCTCAAGACGTATATACGAGCATGAGCGAGAAGTTACCTCCTTTCGTGATCGATGTGCGTGGATCTGAAGAGTACGCCGCGGGCCATGTGTTGGGCGCGGTGAATATTCCGCTCGGCCAGCTTGCGAGCCAACTCACCAGGATTCCGCAAGATCGACCTGTAGTCACTTATTGCAACATGTATCATCTCGGAGAGTCGCGCGGAGAGCGGGCTGCATCCCAGCTCCGTGAGTTGGGATATCAGGTGCAAACTTTGGATGGCGGCTATCCCGACTGGCAAGCACAGGATCTCCCAGTGGATGTGGGATCGTAATACAAACGGCGGCTTTCTCCCGGAAAACAAAGGGCTGGTGCTCTGCTTTTTTCTCCTCTGCTCGCCTATCGCTCAATGATAGGCAGGAGCACATGGGATGGGTGCTGCTGATCATGGAAAACGCGATTGGTAGCTGGGATCAGGCTGTCCTCCCCTTCCTGGGCAATGACTCCACCGGTGTTGGTATTGCGATCAAAGCGGGGAGAGTTACTGCTGGAAACCTCCAGGCGCAGACGATGCCCCGCCAGAAAGACGTTGGCCGTTGCCCCCAGGTCGAGGTGCAGTTCGTAGACACGGTTAGGCTCTAGCAGTTCTGGTGTTACCAGGGATCCGCGATAGCGAGCGCGCAGGATACCATCGGTCAGTAACTCGGCACGGCCATCTGGAAAGACATCCACGAGTTTGCCGGTAAAATCGGTATCGAGAGCAGATGAAGAGACAAAGAGGACCAGTTCGATGGGACCGATGACCTCCAGCGGCTTCTCCTGTGGCGCTGTCGTATAGCAAAGCACATCTGCGCTCGCCTGCAACCCATAGCTGAAGTCTGGAAACAGACCAGTGAAATACTCATGGGACCAGGGACCGATGACCAACCGCGTGTGCTTCCGCGCGACTGGACTCCCTCCACGCTGTTTCATACCCTGATAGTTCGCCAGGGTTGCACGCAGGAAGATGTCGAACCAGCCTCCCAGATTGAGCGCTGGCACCCTGGTCTGCTCATAACTGGCTTGGGGGAAGTGCTGCCAATAGGCATCATCATCAGGATGAGCCAACCAGTCAAAGTAGAACGGGGAGGCCTGGTGCAGTGCGGGCATCTGGTTGGTCAGCGGCAAGCGCCAGTTTTGCGCTTCCCAGGCGTCACGCGCCTGGAGCAGAGCTCCCATCTCCTCTGGCGCGGCTTTGCCCGCTTTCACCAGGCGTTGTACAGTAGACTAAAGTATACCGTTAGTAGTATGTTGTAGGCGGGAGGAATGGTCTTACAGATATAAGTTTTTGGAGAGAGAAGTGCACCTCGCGTCGTTGTGAAACAGGGGAAAAGAAAGCCGAACATCTACAACAGACCATACTCCCGTGCGTGCAAAACAGCCTGCGTGCGATTGGCAGCTCCCAGCTTGCCCAGCACATTGCTCACATGTTTCTTCACGGTCACAAGTTGGATGACAAGCTGCGTGGCGATCTGCTGGTTGGAGGCACCCTCGGCCAGCAGGCGCAGCACTCGCTGCTCCTGGGATGTCAGCGGTTCTATGTGCGCTGGCGCGCTCGATGCTGGGCCTGGGAGAAGCGATGGGAGCGGCGGTAGAGCCTTTTGCTCCTGTGGACGGACGAGTGATTCATCGATCCTCAAAGCACGCTTGTGCTCCTCCTGTTCAAATGCTGCTAAGAGTGTCAAGACATATGAGCGGGAAACAGTGGAAGCGCCGTGCTCCTCGTCCTGTGGCACGTCGAGGAGGCTTTGCAGGACCCGTTTCATGGCTTCTCCCGCGTCGAGGTACACGCGAATGTGCCCCTCTGGTTCGGTCAAGGCGAGCAGACGCTCCGCTTCGTGCCATACCTGCTTGCTCTTGCCTCCCTGGCTCACCACCACCGAGAGCGCCAGGAACCAGGCAATATGGATATCAGCAGTTTGATCTAACTGTTCGCGTGAGCGCGAGAGCAGTTCGACCGCCTGGGAAAACTGCTGCTGGGCAAGCAAGACCTGCAGCAGTTTCAGTATCTCTTCGCTGTGTATGCGGCCCCCTGCGTCCAACGAGCACATCTGCTGTGCTGCCCATTCCTGAGCCTTAGCCAGGTTTCCGCTCGCCAGCCAGTAGTCTACTCGAATCAGCTGATCCGAGAGGACAAAGTGGGTATATCCCTCCTGCTCAACCAGAATCTCCATCCTTTGCAGCGCTTGATAGGCAATTGCGAGATCTCCTCTCGCCAGCGCCAACCGTACCGCCCTGGTTTCCCCCAGCGTGAGCAGATACGTCTGCCCCCACTCTTGCGCGAGACGCAGCAGATGGGGCAGGCAGCTTGCTGCTTCTTCCAACCGATTCTGGGCATAGGCTATATCAAAGAGGTTAACGTAGAGGAAACCGGTCATACCGGTACGTACATCGTACTGTTCGATCAGAGCAAGCGCCTCTAAACATTCCCGCTTCGCCTGCCGCAACTGTCCCATTTGGATATAGGTCTGAGCTAGCAGGACCATAATGCGGATCGTTGATAGGTGGGATGCGACCTGCATCACTTGCTGTTTCGCGAGCAACAACATGGGTATCCAGAGATCCCTCTTTTGTGGAAGGTGATCCGCGAACAGGCTGGTGAGGAAGAGCGGGATCAGGTTCCAATTGACCTCAGGATCTGGGGAAAGCTCCTCCAGTTCTTGAACGAGTTGAAGCGCTCGCTCTATCTTACCACGCTTGCGAAGGTTTCGTATCTCGACCCAGGCTTGTAATAGACGCAGGCGGTGTTCGATCAATACTCTCTCTTCCGCGGAGAGGCAGAAGGCAGAAGGCAGAAGTGTCTGCAGGCGGGTGATTATCCGCTCTATCTCGGCGCTTATGCTGACAAGCTGAATGGTGCTGGAGTTGAGGAGGTGAAGCGCTGTAGAAAGGGCCAGGCGTGTATGTGCACACAAAACTGGATCGGTCAAGGAGAGGATCCAATTCGAAATGGTTCTTGCTTCTCCACTGAGGAAGAGATGAGGCGCGGCCTGCTCCATCAGATCAGCGGCGTACGAAAAGTCGGACGCGGCCAACGCATGGGTAACAGCTTCCCGCAACTCGCCTTGCGTTTCATACCAGCGAGCGGCACGTCGGTGCAAGTCAGGCACCCGCTCCGGTTGGCTCGCCTGCAACCGAACGCAGAGCGCCTCGCGGAAGAGATCATGAAAGCGATACCATTGCCGCTCGTCATCCAGGGACACCAGAAACAAATTGGCCCGTTCGATCGTTTCGAGCATCTCTTGACTGCCAGCTTGACCCGTCACGGCCTGGCATAAGGAGGCCGACATCCGATGGAGAATAGAACTGGAGAGCACAAAGTCCTGCATCTCGGGAGAGAGACGAGCCAGGATATCCTCCTGCACATAATCGAGCACATAGCGATGGCTGCCGGCAAAGCTGTGCACGAAGGCTGCCCGATCTGGATGGTGCACCAGCGACAGGCCTGCCAGTTGCAGGCCCGCGATCCACCCCTCGGTGCGGCGCGCCAGTTCCGCTATCTCTGCTTCTGAGAGCGAGAGATTCATGGTGTGCGTCAAAAAACGAGCCGTTTCCTCCTCCTTAAAGCGCAAATCCGCGTCCCGTAGTTCCAGCAACTGACCCCGCGCCCGAAGCCTAGAGAGAGCAAGAGGAGGATCAACTCGACTGGAGAGCACCAGGTGCAGGGGAGCAGGCAGATGGTCCAACAAGAACTGTATGGAGTCATGAATGGCCTGCTCATCGATCAGATGGTAATCGTCCAGCAGCAGAAAGATCGTCGTGTCCTGGCCACTGAGTTCATTGAGCAGCGTACTCAGGATGGCCGAGAGAGGCGGAGACTGAGGAGAACACAGCATCTCCAGAGCGGTCTGACCCACTCCAGGCAAGCAGATCTGCAGGGCGGAGAGCGCCGAGATCCAGAAACAGGTCGGCTCATTGTCCAGTTCGTCAAGCGAGAGCCAGGCCAGGGGGAAAGCACAACGGGAGGCCCATGTGGAAAGCAAGGTTGTTTTGCCCCAGCCAGCGGAGGCCGCCAGCAGTGTCAGCCGATGGGCATAAGCCTCATCAAGCCGGCTCAGCAAGCGACCCCGTGCTATCAGCCGTGAGGGCAACAGCGGAGGTGCAAGCTTCGTAGAAAGCAGCACCATCCTCTGCGTCGTCTCAGATGGCATGGCAGGTATGATCCCATCAGCTGCGAAGCCAGGTTTTTGGGGCGGCTGGGATCCCAGAGAGGGGGATGAGGAGTTCTGGTGAAGGGAGTGTGCCACCTCTTCCAGGCGAGCGAAGGTCACCTGCGTCGTCCGTCCGAGATAGCACTTGCGAGTGTGCTTCCCGTTGGTGTGATAGGCATACCAATAGTGTCTCCCCCGTCTGCGGGCCTCCAGGTAGACATTGAGACTCCCGCAGGCCCCCTGGAAGGCAAAAGCGGTGGCATTTTCAAGCCAGATCAGCCAGGCTCCGAAATTCTCAGGCTCAAAAGCTTGCTCAAGCTGCTGCTCTTTGTACAACTCATAGCGGCTCTGATCCTGGGACCAGAGAAGGGCGTGAAGTAGGGTCATGGGCATACGAGTGCATTTCTAGTCCCGTGTTCCTCCCAACCGCGCTAGCGTCCCTCCTAACACAGGTGAGTATAGCAGAGATGCGGCCAAGCTGCAAGACGCCACTCTGGCTATTCACAAAAGGGGAGAGAGCTTGAAACCAGGATTCATCCATTTTCTTCTCCTTCTGTTTGCCTTTGAGAACTCTTCTGCAGATGTGCATCCAAAAGGGTATCGCCGCGATTGATCCCTGGCACAATAAAGCGCTCCAGCCATACGGCAAACAGCGCGGCAGCTCCACAGATGCCTGCAAGGGCGACGAATAACACTCCACCCAGTCCAGAGGCCAGGGCTGAACCGGAGAGCATGGGAGCGACAATGGGCCCAATCTGCAAGCCGAGATTAAAGACCGCATTATAGCGGCCTCGCAATCTCTCTGGAGCCAGGTCATTCACCAGCGCTGTCAGGCTTGGGGAGAGCAACGTTTCGCCGCTACCGAAGATCATCAGAGCTCCGATGAGCAATCCAGCAGTCACTGGACCACCACCCATGTTTCCAGCGAACAACATCAGCAGCCACGCTCCCGCAAACACCAGAGCGGCTGCAGCCGTGGCGCGTGTGCGGCGTCGGCCCTGGAGAAAACGGAGAATAAACAGTTGGAGACCAACGATGGTAAACGAGTCTGCGGCAAATCCCAGGCCAACTACCTGAGTGTTGGAGTGAGCTGGCCCGGTGGTCCAGGCAGGAAACGCCGAACTGAGCTGGCTGACCCCGGCAATCATGAGCAGGAGATGGAGAATCGTTACAGCCAGCAGGAGACGATCTCTCAACACGACGCGATAGCCAGCAGCCGTATTTTCGCCAGGTTCAGCAGTCGTGCCTTTTGCCGCAGATGCCAACTGCATGGAGAGAGGAAATGATGCCTCTCCCAAAATGAGAAAGAGTCCAGCAACCAGCACAAACACGGCAGCACTGCCGTAAAACACCAGGAGAAAGGTCTGTGGAGCATGGACATTGAGCACCAGACCTCCAATCAAGACGCCAAATCCGAGTCCGACGTTGCGCAGCGCATAGTTCACCCCAAACACTGCCCCACGTTGATCAGCAGGCACGGCACTAGCGAAGATTGGAGCCACGGAGTTCAGATAGCCGCCCATTCCTAAGCCGACCAGGAATGCCGCGCCAAAGGCGACGAGGGGGCCGTGGACAAAAACAAAGCCAGCGGTGCCAACAGCCCCCAGCAAGAGGCAAAGGATGGCGAGCCACCCACCACCGAAGCGATCAACAAACGCTCCCATCGGAAAGGCAAGCAAACCCGCAGCACTACTCATGGCCAGGATGGAACCGGCAACGGCCAGATTCATCTCCTGAACATCATGCAAGTAGATGATGAGAAACGCCGTACTGAGCCCCCTGGCCAGAAAGGTCAGGGTATCCGTCAGCAAGAGCCGCCAGGCCCGCTGTCCCAGGGGCGGAAAGAGTCGTCGCCTGCTCCGCTCTTCTTCCGTTTTTCCTCCAACAAGGCTTCGGTCGGCTGTAATGGAAGGTTCACTCGCAAGGTGGTCTGTTGTACTCATCTCTACTCTCTCTGTAAGCTTTCCAGGGCTTGAACAGATTCCTTTTCCTGGGGGGTCTCACCGTATTCAGCACGCAGCGGGGAAACGATTTCCTCAGCCAGGCGGTGCAGGATCTCAGGCCTGGACACCGAATAGATAATGTGTGTTGCTCCCGCCTCAATGAAGGCACGCGTCTCCCGCAGGGTCGCTTGCAGATTGGAAGGGTCAACCGAAATGTGCCTGGAATGCTCAATGGCTGCCGGGTCGCGTCCGATGGCGGCACAGTAGTTCTCAAGAATGGCGCTTTTTTGGCGGTACGCCTCGATGGGGTCAACGCTGCAATCCCACACGTCTGCATAGCGAGCGATCACGCGCAGCGTCTGTTCCCCTTCCCCAGCCAGGACAAAAGGCGGATGAGGTTTTTGGATAGGCCTGGGCTCACATTGGGCATCCTGTAGCTGATAGTAGCGCCCTTCAAAGGTCACGACGGGCTCGGTCCACAGCCGGTGGATCAGTTCGCAGGCTTCGCCTAAACGGCGAACTCGCTCACCAGGAGAAGGAAAGGGAAGGCCGAATGTCTGGTGGTCTATGGGATCCCACCCCGTCCCGAGACCGAAATTGAGTCGACCGCGAGAAATGAGATCAATGTTGGTTGCCATTTTGGCCAGAACGGCGGGATGGCGATAGGTATTCCCTGTAACCATCACCCCGATGCGCAGACGCCGGGTTTGAGCAGCCAGGAACGCGAGCAGGGTCCAGCTCTCCAGACAAGGCTGAGCCTCAGTCTCTTGGAACGAGATGAAATGATCGCTCACCCAGGCATGTTCAAACACAGAAATGCTATCAGCTTCCTGCCATACCTCTCTCAGGACCTCCAGGTCTCGTGGCGCTGTTTTGATGCCAAAGCGTAATGGTTTGTGGAAAGTCATCGGTGCATTACCTCGCTTCTATAGTTAGGATGATGCTTTGAGTATACCCTGAGGCTGTGCTAGAATGGTATTAGAAAGTAATGCATTGACGTTTATCAACCTTAGAAGTGAAGGGATATTGACATCATGGCCATAGAAAGTGAAAGATTACT
>Ga0070741_10014956_pt1 | contig 13290 bp, 11 predicted proteins | sample Coa_R1_4_FD_66440 | JGI IMG/M metagenome (GOLD analysis project Ga0070741, IMG submission 66440) | Surface soil microbial communities from Centralia Pennsylvania, which are recovering from an underground coalmine fire - Coalmine... | ecosystem: Environmental > Terrestrial > Soil > Unclassified ... | reverse complement strand
TCGACCTCGATCAGGTGCGGGCCCACGACGAGCTCGTAGGACTGCCCGGGCCGGCTCTCCAGCGCGGCGCCCACGGCGCGCAGCCGCGTCTCGAACCGCTGGCGATCGGCCGGATCGGGCGCGCCAACCTGCCCGCGCAGCGCGCTGCGGCCGGCGTTCTCCTGGCACAGCTCCAGCCGCCCGAGCGCGCGCAGGTAGGGCGTCGGTCCGCAGCCCTGGACGACCGCGCCGTCGGGCCTGACGCTCAGGTAGGCGGCGCGGGCACCCGCGTCGTCGAGCAGGCCGCCAAGCGTCCGGAGGCAGTCGCTCAGACCGAGCGCGGCCGGCAGGCTGGCGCGCAGGGCCTTCTCCCAGGCGCGCTGGAGCGCCTGCGCCGCGTCGGCGATGCCAGCCCGCGGGTCGGCGGCGTAGCGGGCGAGCAGGGTGGCGAACGCATCGGGCGCCGGCCTCAGCTCGATGAAGGAGCTGAGCAGCATCTCCAGATGGCCCGTCTCGGGGTCGTCGCCGCGTCGCTGGCAGAGCGCGTCGAGCACGTGGTAGCACCAATCGACCGGCTGCAGGGTCGGCGCGGTGAGCTGCTCGGCGGGCGCGGAGGTGGATGCGGCGGCCGGAGCCATGCCGGTTGCCTCCCTAGTTCACCAGACTCGGCGCGGTGATCGGGGCGCGGACCGACTCCAACTCTGGCGGATTCCAGACGACCACTCGCACGGGCTCGATCACGTGGACGATCCGCGGCAGGTTGCGCACGCGCTCCACGAGACTCGGAGTCATCTCCTGCCCGCGCGCAATGAACACGACGCCGGTGTTCGTCTTCACGTCGTCGGCGAAGACCATGCCGGGGCGCACCTCGCGCAGGGGCATCTCCCAGACTGCCAGCTTCTGCATCTCCTCGGCTCGCAGCGCCGCGAAGACCTCCAACAGGGCCGGGTCGTACCAGCCCACGCAGGCCCGGCTGCGCAGCGTGTCGACGGCCAGCCCGGGCGAGAACCCGCGCGCCTGCAGCGCGTCGAAGTCGAGAGCGAGCTTGAGAGCGCGCGCGCCCCACGGGATCGCCTCGCCGCGCACCTCGTCGGCCGGCAACCCGCTCCCGTCGAAGTGCTTCGCCTGGTAGGCCAGGATGCGCAGCACCGGCTCGAGGCGCGGGATGCTGGCCAGGAGCTGCTCGGCGACCAGGGGCAGGCGATCGGCCTGGGCCTGCTCCTCCTCGCTCAGGAGCTGGCCGTCGTAGATCCGGGCCGCTGTCTGCGGGGTGAGCGTGACGCAGCCGATCTGCGAGAGCATCGCCGCCGCCTCGGCCTGCCAGCGGTCGGGGATGGCGAAGTGCGCGGCCAGCTCGCTGACGTAGTGCTTGGCCCGCTGGGCGCGGCCGAAGGCGGTCGGCGCGGCCATCCCGAGCAGGTCGGTCAGCGTGCGGATGCAGCCGAGCAGCGTCTGTTCCAGCAGCACGCGCTCGGCGGTGACCAGCCGGTGCTGCTCGGCGGCGGCGGCGAGCGCGCGCAGCAGCGCCTCCGGCGGGCAAGGCTTGCTCAGGAAGCGGAAGATGTTCCCCTCGTTCACGGCCGCGATCGCCGCCCCGAGGTCGGCCTGGCCCGTGAGCAGCACGCGGACCGTGTCCGGCGCCAACGCGCGCACGCGGCTCAGGAAGGCCACACCGTCCATGCCCGGCATGCGCAGGTCGGAGACCACCACCGCGAACGGGCCCTCGGCGCGCAGCGCCTCGAGTCCGGCGGCACCGCCGACCGCCGTCGTCACCGCGAAGTGGCCGCGCAGGCAGCGACGCAGGCCCGAGAGCACGTTCGGCTCGTCGTCGACGCAGAGGACCCGCGGCTCGATGTAGGTTGCCATCTCACACTCCCGCGGGCGCGAGCCCGGCGATCTCTCCAGCGAGCGCCTGCCAGGCCGCCACCTGGTCTACTACGCCGGCCGCGGCCAGGTACTCGCGGTCGAGCGCGGCCCAGGGCGCCGCGGGCTCCCCTGGCCCGGCGGACAGCTCGTGCGCCAGCCGGTTGGCGACGTAGACGGCGCCCAGCGCGTCGAAGCCACGCGGGCCTGCCGCCGGCGGGGCGTGGTGGAAGGCCACCGCCTCGACCACCGACTGCGGCAGTCCCCAGAGCCCGAGCAAGTAGGCGCCGATCTCGGCGTGGCTCACGCCGAGTAACTCGATCTCCACGCTCTGCAGCGGGCGTCCGTGCTCGTCGGCCACGCGGATCGCCTCGGCCGCCATCCGCGGCAGGCGTGCGGCCAGCACCAGCTTCCCGACGTCGTGCAGCATGCCGACCAGGAACGCCTCGTCGGCCTGCGCCTTCTCGGGCAGCAAGCGACCTGCCAGGCGCGCCACGAGCAGCGAGTGGCTCTGCAGCGCCTCGTAGGAGAAGCCGGCTGGCCGCTGGCTGCCCTCGAAGGCCTGGAACGCCGCCGTGCTGAACACCAGCGACTTCAGCGTGCTGATGCCCAGGTAGCTGACCGCCTGTTGGATGCTCGTGATGCGTCTGGGCAGCCCGAAAAAGGCGGAGTTCACGAGCTGCAGGCACTTCGCCGACATGGCGATGTCCTGCTCGATGACCCTGGCCACGTCGTTCATCGCCACGTCGGGATTGGCCAGGAGCTGGGTCAGCGCGGTGTAGATCTGCGGCTGCGTCGGCAGGTCGCCGAGCTGCGACACGACCGCACGCAGCGCTTCCCCGCTCAGCAGCGCCTGCAGCGTGCAAGCGCGATCGACCACTTCCTTTAGGAGCGCCGGATCGCACGGCTTCGACAGGAACTGGTGCGCGACCGGCACCATCCGCAGCGTGGCCTCGACCTCGATGTGGCCCGAAAGGACGATCCGCACCATGTGCGGGTAGCGCTCCTGCACTGCCTTGAGCAGCGTCACGCCGTCCATGCGCGGCATGCGCATGTCGGAGACGATCACGTCGAAGTGGGTCTCGGCCAGCGTGTCCAGCGCCGCCTGGCCGCTCGACACGAACACCATCTCCCACTGGCGGCGCTGGGGACGGAGCAGGCGCTGCAGGCCGGCGAGCGTGGCCTCCTCGTCGTCGACGAACAGGATGCGCTTCATCGCAGCTCCTCATCCACGACGCCGACGGGATCCCCGACCGGCAGCCGGATGTAGAAGGTTGTGCCCTGGCCCTCCGCTGTCTCGAAGGTCAGGCTGCCGCCGTGCTGCTCGACGATCACGGCGCGCGCCAGCGCGAGGCCCTGGCCCGTGCCGCGGCCCACTTCCTTGGTCGTGAAAAACGGGTCGAAGATCTTCGAGCGAATGGCCTCGGGGATGCCGCAGCCGCTGTCGCCGATGGCGACGACGACCTGGTCGTTCTCCTGCCAGGTGCGCACGCGGATGGTGCCCTTCTGGTCTTCCGCACCGCCGGCGTCGGCGATGGCGTGCGCGGCGTTGACGAGGAGGTTCAGGAACACCTGGTTCACGTCGCCGACCTGGCAGACCACCGCCGGAAGGGGGCCGAAGTCGGTCTCGACGTCCGCCACGTACTTCAGCTCGTTGCGCGCCACGATCAGCGTGCTCTTCAGCGCGCCGTTCAGGTCGGCCGGGACCCTCTCCTTCGTGTCGGGGTGCGCGAATTCCTTGAGCGCCCGCACGATGCTCGCCACGCGGTCGACGCCTTCGAGCGTCTGGGCCAGCGCGCGCGGGACCTCGTCGGCCAGGTACGCGAGGTCCGCGTCCTCTTCCGCCGCGCGCACCGCGTCCAGCAGCTCCGCGGCGCCAGCGCCCGCGGCGACTGCGTCGCGGAGCGCCTGGTATTGCTCGAGCAGGGTCTGGAGGCTGGCGAAGGCATCCTGCAGGAAGTGGGTATTGTCGCCCACGAACTGGATCGGCGTGTTGATCTCGTGGGCGATGCCGGCCGCGAGCCGGCCCACCGCCTCGAGCTTCTGGGCCTGGCGTAGCTCTACCTCCGCCTGCTCGCGCAGGGCGCGCTGCCGTGCTACCTCGTCGGGGACGGCGCCGGCGGGCTGGAGTGTCGGGGCGCCGAGGACGCCAGCCGGATCAGTGGCGAGCATGGTGTTGTTCCTCCAGGGGTGCCGCTAGGCGCCACGCACCGGTGTGGCGCCGTACCCGGTCGTGCATCCATAGGTAGATATCGGCAGCGCGGTTCGGTTCGTCTATGGTCTCGTCACGGCGCGCGGCGAATCCTCCGGCGCGGCTCGCGGTCACGCCTGCAGATCGCCGCCGCGAGGTGCCCGCGTGGGGGTCAGCGGCGGGTGCACGCACCGCGTCGCCGCGCCGCGAGTGCCGCTGGCGCGGGAGCGCGACTCAGGCCCCCCCGAGCTTCGCTGCCGGAGGGGACGCGCTTGGGGGCGAACCCGTGATGTTCTCTTGACATTGCCAAGGCCAAGCGTATACTGATTAAGTAGTCGAGCGGCGAGACTACCAGGCCGAGGCGTGGATGGCATAGCTTCTGCAACGCGAGCCCCGACCAAACTCGGTTCCGCTGCTAAGGAGGTTACGCAATGGCGAAGCTGCGAGTGCTCTCGTCGCGGGGCGACACGGTCGTCGAGTGGGACGAGAAGAAGGTCGAGGTCGGCGACCCGGACGCTCTGGCGGCCGTGCGTGAAGCCGAGCGGATTTTCGATGAGCAGCGCGCGCGCGGGGCCACCGCCTTCGTCGTGACCCCGGACAAGCCTGCCCAGCGCATCGATACCTTCGACCCGCAGGCCGAACAGGTTGTGATGGTGCCGCGAGTTGCTGGGGGATGACGGATCTCGCCTTCTTCCTGGTAGCCGCGCTCGAGCTACTGTTCGTCCTCTTGATCATCGGGCTGCTGTGCCGCACGCCGTACCGCGTGCTGGTCCAGCAGCCTGCTGGCCCTCTCGGGGCCCGGCAGGACTGGCGGGCGGCCCAGGAGCGCGCTGAGGCGCTGCTGCAGGAGCTCCTCACCGAGGAGGAATACCGGCAGCTCGATCGCCGCGGTTATCTCGAGGTCCGCAGCCCGTCGCGGGCCCATCGAGTCTACCGCATCCCGCGGCACCAGGGTCAGGTCAAGGTGTACGAGGGCGGCGTGCCCGTCATGGCGCTGTGCGTCCAGTCGATGGAGCCGATCCCCGATGGCGATGCCGTGCTCATGCACAAGCTGATGATCGAGGGCAACGAAGACGAGTACCTGCGCATCGCCAACCGCTTCGAGCCCACCCTCTACGGCTTCATCGCCCTCCGCCCCCGCCGGAACTAGGTTCCCCCTCACCCCCTTCCCCTCCCCCACCAGGGGGGAGGGGAGCAGACGGGGCCAGCGTGGGTACCGCCCGTTCCTCGTTCTCCCCCTCGCCCCTGGTGGGGGCGACGCGGGATACTACGAGCGTCGCCGGGGCAGGGGGGTGAGGGGTTGCCTAGCCGCGTAGCGCTCCTCCATTACACTTGCCCGCCCGTGGTGGGCGGGGTGGAGGGGCTGATGGGTGTGCACGCGCGCCTGTTCGTCGAGCACGGCTATGCCGTCGAGGTGTTCGCCGGCCGCGGGCGGGGCTTCGATCGCCGCGTGCCGGTCCACCACTGGCCCGAGCTGGACTCCAAGCATCCAGAGGTGGTGGCAGTCACGGCCGAGCTGGCGCGCGGCGAGGTGTCGCCTCGCTTCGCGGCGCTGCGCGACCGGCTGATCGCTGGGTGGCTGACGGCGCTGGCCTCGTTCGACGCGGCGATCGTCCACAACGCCTTCACCCTCCACTTCAACCTGCCGCTCACCGCGGCGCTGCACGCCGTGGCCGACCGCCCGGGGCCGCGCCTGGTTGCCTGGTGCCACGACTTGTCCTGGTCGAACCCGCTCTACCGCCCGACCATGCGCGACGCCTATCCCTGGACGCTGCTACGGACCTGCCATCCAGCAGTGCGCTACGTGGTGGTCTCGCGGGATCGCCAGCGCGACCTCGCCACGCTGGCCGGTGTGGCGCCCGAGCGGCTGACCGTCATCCCGGGTGGCATCGATCCGGCGGGCTGGCTCAGTCTACGGCCGGCCACGCGCCGCGTGCTGGCTGCGCTGCGGCTCGAGCCCGAGGAGCTGGTGCTGCTCCTGCCGGCACGCATCACGCGGCGCAAGAATATCCAATTCGCCATTCGCGTCGTCGCCGCCCTGCGGGACCGCGGCGCGCGACCGCGCCTGCTGGTTACCGGGCCGCCCGGCCCACACAACGTGCGCGCGGGGGCCTACCTGCACGAGTTGCTGGCCTTGCGGGCGGAGCTAGGCGTCCAGGCGGAGGTCGAGCTGCTGTACCCCCACCGCCTGAGCGACGCCACCGTGGCCGACCTGTACCGGGTCGCGGACGCGATGATCTTCCCGAGCAGCCAGGAAGGCTTCGGCATCCCCCTGCTCGAGGCGGGCCTGGCGCGCCTGCCGGTCTTCTGCTCCGACCTGCCGCCGTTCCGCGAGATCGCCGGCGACCGCGTCCACTATTTCGCCCTCGACGAGAATCCATCGACCGTGGCCGACCGTCTGCTAGAATTCCTTGCCACCGATCCCGCGGCTCGGCTGCGCCGCCGCGTGCGGCAGGAGTACACCTGGGACGTGCTGTTTCCTCGCTTGATCGAACCGCTCGTGAACGAGAGCCGTCAGCTTTCAGCTCTCAGCGATCAGCCCGGGGTAGCCGGCTGAGACCCGCAGGCCGAAGCTGATGGCTGATGGCTGAGAGCTAAATGAGCACTGCCGACTACACGATCCTGGTGCCCCTCGCCGGCGACCGGCTGGCGGCCCGCGAGCTGCTGGAGATCGCCGCTGCGCTCATCCCCGTCCACGAGGGCGAGGCCCGCGGCCGGGTGGTCGCCCTCGGCATCGTGGAGATCCCCGACGAGCTGGCCTTCGGCGAGGGGGTCTACTCGGCGCGGCTGGAGCGCCAGCGCCTCGGCCGGCTGCTGCGGCTGAAGGAGTCGCCGGCGATCGAGGTGCGCCCGCTCGTCCGCGTCTCGCAGCAGGTCTGGGAGGGCGTGCTCGACGCCGCGCGCGAGGAGCAGGCCGACCTGATCCTGTTTGGCTGGAAGGGCTGGACCGACGCCGATCACGAGATCTTCGGCGGCACGATCGACCAGGTCGTTCGCAACGCGCCCTGCGACATCGCCGTGGTGAAGCAGCGGGGCCTGAGCGGCGTGCGGCGGATCCTGCTGCCGGTGCGCGGCGGCCCGCACGCGCGGCTCACCTTGCGGCTAGCGACCGGCCTGGCCGAGCGCCTCGACGCCTCGATCACGGCGCTGCACATCGAGCGGCCCGGCCTGCCCGCTGCCGAGGACGCCGCCGAGCGGGCGCAGGTGGACGCGCTGCTGGCCGAGGTGCGCGAGCCCGTCCGGCTGCGGACCGAGGTCGTGGTGGCCGACGCGGTGGACGCGGCGATCCTGCGGGAGGCGCGGCGCCACCAGCTCGTGGTCATGGGCGCCACGCCCGGCGACCCGCACACGCCCTTCCTGTTCGGGCCGATCACCGAGACGGTGGCCCAGCGCCTCGACTGCACGGTCGTGATCGTCAAGAGCCGCTCCGCCGAGCCGCCCGCGCCGCTCGCCGCACCCGCGGCCCCGTCGCGCTCGATCTCCACCCTGGTCGACAAGTGGTTCGCCGAGAACACTTTCCACAGCAAGGAGTTCAACAACCTGGCCGCGCTGGCCGAGCTGAAGCGCCGCCAGGGACTCACGATCAGTCTCGGCCTGCCCACCCTCAACGAGGCCGAGACGATCGGCACGATCGTGGGGATGATGCAGCGCGAGCTGATGGAGCGCGTGCCGCTGCTCGACGAGCTGGTGGTGATCGACAGCGGCTCGACCGATGACACGGTCGCCATCGCGCGCTCCCACGGCGTGCCAGTACACGTCCACCAGGAGATCCTGCCGCAGTACGGCAGCTTCCACGGCAAGGGCGAGGCGCTCTGGAAGAGCCTGTACGTGCTGCGGGGCGACCTCGTTGCCTGGATCGACACCGACATCAAGAACATCCACCCGCGCTTCGTCTACGGCGTGCTCGGCCCGCTGCTGCGCCAGCCGCGGCTGCAGTACGTGAAAGGCTACTACCGCCGGCCGCTGCGTCTCGGGAGCACGACGACGAGCAGCGGCGGCGGCCGGGTGACCGAGCTAACGGCTCGTCCGCTGCTCAACCTGTTTTTCCCCGAGCTGTCCGGCTTCCTCCAGCCGCTGTCCGGCGAGTACGCCGGGCGCCGCACGGCCCTGGAGAGCGTCCCGTTCTTCACCGGCTACGGCGTGGAGATCGGCCTGCTCATCGACCTGCTACAGCAGTTCGGGCTGAGCAGCCTGAGCCAGGTCGACCTGAAGCAGCGCATCCACCGCAACCAGTCGCTGGGTGCCCTGACCAAGATGGCCTTTACCATCATCCAGGTGGTCGTCCAGCGCCTGGAGGATCGCCACCGCCTGCAGCTCCTGGCCGAGGTCAACAAGAGCATGAAGCTGGTAGCGCACGATGCCCGCGGCTACCGACTCGAGGTCAAGGAGCTGCAGGACTTCGAGCGTCCGCCGATGATCGCCCTGCCCGAGTACCGCGAGCGCCGCGCCGCCCTCGCCGGCCGCGGCCTAGTACTGAGTACAAAGTACTGAGTACTGAGTGATGGGTGATGACTGATGAGTACTGAGTTAAGCTCCACTCATCACTCATCACTCATCACTCATCACTCGCTTCGCTTGCTCTTGGTGCGGCACGGCGAGACGGCCTGGAACGTCGAGGGGCGCTACCAGGGGAGCGCCGACGTGCCGCTGAACGCGACGGGCCGGCGGCAGGCGCACGCCCTGGCGGCGCAGCTCCGGAGCGAACCCATCGCCGCGGTGTACGCCAGTACGCTCCGCCGCGCCTACGCCACGGCTGAGCCGATCGCGGCCGCGCACGGGCTGGTCGTGGTCCGCGACCCCCGCCTGAACGAGATCAACCAGGGCGAGTGGGAGGGGCTGCGGCCCGCGGAGATTGCCCCCCGCTGGGCCGAGCTGCACGCCCGCTGGGAGCGTGAGCCGCTGGCCGTCCGCCTGCCGGGCGGTGAGACGCTGGACGAGGTCCGGGCTCGTGTCCTGGCCGCCCTGGCCGACGTCGCCCTGGCCTGGGGCGGGCGCACGGTCTGCATCGTGGCCCACAAAGTCAGCCTGTCGGTGATCAAGAGCCAGGCGCTCGGCATCTCGCTCGTGGATGCCCTGCGCGTCATGCCCTCCAACGCCAGCGTCGAGGCCGTTACCCTGGCCCTGCCACCCGACTTCTACGCGGCCGCCGTCGACGGAGATACGGCTGCTACACTGCCGGAGCTACACTGATCCTGGATTAGACGTAACCTGGCGGGTGCCGGCAACGGTCAGCAGACCGCGCGGTACTCTTGCAGTGGGGCAGCTTGCGGGAGGGCCCGATGATCCCCGATCGACGCGCCGGCTTCCTCGCAGGGCTGGGCGCGGGCGCGCTCGCGGCGCTGCTGATGCTGGTGCTGCGGGTGGCGCTCGACAGTCCTTCGCTGCCCGAGCTGCTCGCCGACAAGCTCACCTTCTTCATCCCGCTGCCGCTGTTCGACGCGCTCATCCGTCTGCTCGGACCGCTGGCGAAGCGGTTGCTCTTCGTCAGCGTCCTCGTCGGCCTGATCCTCGTCGGCGGGCTGCTCGGGGCGATGGCCGCGCGGCGCCGCCTCGGCCTGATCGACGGTCTCAAGGGCCTGGTTAGCCTCTGGCTGCTGACCGACTGGCTGCTGCTGGCCGCGCTGGGGGCCGGGCCATTCGGCTCGCTCACGCGTCCGGGCCCCGTCGTGACCTCGCTCGCGCTGGCGGCCGCCTTCGCGGTGTACGGCGGGGGGCTGTACGGCCTGGCGCAGCTCTTCCGCGCTGGCGCGCCGACGGCCGAGACCGGTCCACGCGACCTGCAGCGGCGGCGACTCCTGCGGCTGGTCGGGCTCGGCGGCCTGGTGGTGGCAGCCGGTGGCGTGGGTATCTGGCAGCTCCTGGAGAGCGTGGCGCGGCGCACGGCGGGGACCGTCTCCACGGCGATGGCCGAGGGGCTGGCGCAGCTACCGGCGGAGATCACGCCGGTCGGCGAGTTCTACACCGTATCGAAGAACTTCTTCACCGATCCCACTGTCGACGCGGCGAGCTGGCGGCTGGAGGTCGGCGGCCAAGTCGAGCAGCCCTTCACCATCACCTACGACGAGCTACGGGCGCTGCCGTCGGTCGAGGACTACCGCACCCTGATGTGTATCAGCAACGAGGTCGGCGGCAACCTGATCGGCAACGCGCACTGGCGCGGCGTGCGCCTGCGCGACCTGCTCGAGCGCGCGGTCCCCTCGCCGGGCGCCTACAAGGTGATCTTCACCTGCGCCGACGACTACACCGACAGCATCCGCTACGACAAGGCCATCGAGCCCGACACGCTGCTGGTCTACGAGATGAACGGGGCGCCGCTCATCCCCAAGCACGGCTATCCCGCGCGGCTGCTCGTGCCGGACATCTACGGGATGAAGAACGTGAAGTGGGTGCAGAAGATCGAGGTCTCGACGCACGACTACCGCGGGTTCTGGCAGCAGCGCGGCTGGAGCGACGAGGCGGTCGTCAAGACGATGTCGCGCATCGACACCGTGAAGAGCTACACGGCGGTGAACGCCGAGCCGCTGCTGCTCGGCGGGATCGCCTTCGCCGGGGCGCGTGGCGTCGCGCGGGTCGAGTACAGCGTCGACGGCGGACAGACCTGGCAGGATGCCGCGATCAAGCCGCCGCTCGGCCCGCTGACCTGGGTGCTCTGGGTCGTGGAGTGGACGCCGCCCGGCCCCGGCCAGTACACGATCAAGGTCCGCGCCACCGACGAGACCGGCGTCGTCCAGAGCGCCCTGGTGGCCGACCCGCTCCCCGACGGCGCCGCCGGCCTCCACGCCGTCACGCTGCGCGCGCTTGCTGGTTGACGCTTGGCCACATCGTATTCTGGATAGGGGTAGTATCGATCACTGTGCCCGGATCCCTATAATCCGGTGCAAAGCGTCGGGAGAAGGAAATGACCCCCCGGACTACTCAGCGCGTCCGCATCTCGCTAGACGTCGAACCAGAGCTTCGCCGCCAGGTCAGGACGGCCGCGGCGGCTCAGAAGCTCTCCATGCGCGACTACATCGTCGCCAGTCTCAAGCGCAGCCTTGCAACGGACGAACGCGAGGAGGCCGCGACGTGGGCGCAACTCTCGGCCCGGGCGTTCGCGCGAGACTGGGACTCGGAAGAGGACGCGGTCTATGATCGCCTACCGCCGGGGTGACGTGGTGCTCGTACCGTCACGTGATCGCGGACTGGCGGGCAGCAGGCTTGCTCCGCCCCTCCCTGGCGCAGACGAAGCTGGCCACGATCGAAGCCTCCGGTATTGGACGAAGGCTCGGTGCGCTCTCCACCGCAGACCTCGTCGCCTTCGAGCAGGGGCTGCGGCTAGCGTTGGCTCTGCCCTGATCGGGGAATCCCCGGAGCTCGCCAGCGTGCCATTATTGAACCTCCCTGGCGCTACTCCAGCGTTGCGCCGCGTGTCTTCATGCCGGCGGCGATACCGTTAGTGAACAGCGCCATGGCGTGAAGCGAGGCGTCGGCCGCTGCGACGGCGGCGCCCGCCTCGGAGGCGGGGACGTAGCGCTCGAGCAGGTCGTAGGCGCCGGAGCCGTGGAGCTCGTCGACGGTGATGTGGGTGGTGAAGAAGCCTAGGTCGGCCTCGGACAGTCCTAGCGCCCGCTCCCACTGCCGCCGCCGGATGCGTCGCAGGTTGGGGAAGCCGACCCGCTCCAGCACCGCTTTGGCGGCCAGGCCCTCCGGCCAGGAACGGTTCTTGGTGAGCGTCTCCCAGGCAAGCATGGCGAGCTGGGTCGTGGGCGACGGTACCGCGTCGTCGATCTCCTCGCGCGGTAGCCCGAGCTTCACGCCCAGGCGCGCCAGGACCTCGTAGTGCGAGGTCTCGTCCTCACCCTCCTCCTCGTAGAGGTTCTCCTTGGTGATGAAGCGGCGGATCTCTAGGACCGGGCAGTTGCCGACGACCCAGGCCCAGCAGCGCCGGCTGTGGCGCGTGAACACCCCCCACTGCTGGACGTAGAGCTGGCCGGCCTCGATCGTCGGCAGCAGCCGGTAGATCGTGTCCGCTTCCTGGTTGTACCGCTCGACCAGCGTGTCCAGCCGGTGCGCGAGCCCCGTCCCGATCATCTGGTTCTCCTCTCGACTCCTCTCTCCCTGTCCCCTCGCACCGAGGCGAGCGCCCGGACGGCCTCGCCGTGAGCGGCAGGTCAGGTGGCCCTGGACTAGCGTACCTGCTTGCGCTTGTTGCCAACGTAGTCGATGAGGATGTACTCGCCGAGGCGCTCGGGCGTGGCGTAGAAGGCGCGGCCGCGGTTGATCTTCGTCATCTGGTCCACGAAGTCGATCAGGTAGTGCCCGCGCTCGAGCATGAACGTGTTGATCACGATCCGCTCGCGCGTGCAGCGGCCGACCTCGCGCAGCGTCTCCTGGAAGGTGCGGTAGGTCGGCGGATAGGAGAACTCGATCTGCCCCCCCTCGAAGTAGGCCGTTGGCTCCCCGTCGGTGATCAGGATGATCTGCCGCGTGCCGCCCTTGTGCCGCGCCAGGAGCTGGCGCGAGAGCATGAAGGCGTGCTGCATGTTCGTGCCGTAGCCCCACTCGTTCCAGGTCAGGTGGGGGAGGTCCTCGGCCTTGATCTCCCGCGCGTAGTAGGAGAACGGCACGACGTACAGGGCATCGCGGGGGTACTGGCCGCGGATCAGGGAGTTGAGGGCGATGGCGACCTTCTTGGCGGCGGTGATGCAGCCGCGCAGGAACATCGAGCGGCTCATGTCCAGCAGCAACACCGTCGCGCACTGGGTCAGTAGCTCCGTGCGGTAGACCTCGAAGTCCTGCGGCGTCAGCTTCACCGGGCTGCCCGGGCCTTCGCGGATGATCCCGTTCATCACCGTCCGCTGCAGGTCGAGCAGGAACGAGTCGCCGAACTCGTAGAGCTTCGTCTCGTCGATCCGCTCGCCGCCGGCGCCGCGGTGGCGCGTCTCGTGGCGCCCGAACTGGTCGCGCTTGAGCTGCTGGAACATGTCCTGCAGCGCCTTCTGGCCGATCTTGCGGATGCCGCGGGGCGTCAGCTCCCAGCGGTTGCCCTTCTTGGTGATGTAGCCGGCCTCTTCGAGCAGCTTGGTGAGCTGCTTGAGCTGCTCGAGCGACTTGGCAGCGTCCTCGCCCAGCAGCTCGGCGACGCGGGCGGGGTCGATCTGATCGAGCACGTTCGGGTCGCGGGCCCGCTGAAGCTGCTTCTCGAGCTGATCCATCTCCTGCAGCTCTTGCATGAGCCGCATCGCCTCCTGGAAGGAGAGCGAGTCGTCGCCGCGGAA
>Ga0070741_10014955_pt1 | contig 13291 bp, 11 predicted proteins | sample Coa_R1_4_FD_66440 | JGI IMG/M metagenome (GOLD analysis project Ga0070741, IMG submission 66440) | Surface soil microbial communities from Centralia Pennsylvania, which are recovering from an underground coalmine fire - Coalmine... | ecosystem: Environmental > Terrestrial > Soil > Unclassified ... | reverse complement strand
CGGTCATACCGGCGGGGAAACACCTCTTCCCATTCCGAACAGAGAAGTTAAGCTCGCCAGGGCCGATGGTACTCGGAGGGCAACCTCCCGGGAGAGTAGGTCGCCGCCGATTTCTTTCACAAGAGCCGCCCGGGAGGGCGGCTCTTCGCATTTCGGCGCACAATGTCGCCATGGCCGACACGGAACGGCTTCTCGAGAAGGCAGCGGCCGCGAAGCGGTCCTCGAAGTACGTCGTGTTCGCCAACGGCACCGACCTGCGGAAGGATGTCGTCGCACTCGCGAACGTCGGCGGGGGTGTCATCCTCACACCGTCACCGCCGGACGTCGGCGCGCTCCGGCAGGCGCTCGCCTTCGACGATGTCGAGCTCGTCTCGACCGAGCGGGGGCCCGCGATCGTCGTCGGCGCGGCCGCCGAGGCGCCGCTCACGCTCGACACGCAGGGCGCGTTCTTCCGCCACGGTGCGCGCAGCGCGCCGGCCAGCCGCGACGATCTGCGCAGGTTCATGGACCGGAGGCTTGCGGCGGTGCGCAAGCAGCTCATCGGGGACATCAAGCGTGTTATCACCGCGCCGGAGGGATCGGAGATCGTCGCGATCGAGCGCAGTGAGGACGCGCAGGGCGAGCGTGTCATCCGGATCACGACGGATGTGCACGCACCGCTGTATCGGGCCGTCGACTTCGACGTCACCCATCCGTACCGGCAGAAGGAGCTCATTGCGGCCGTCAACGCCAGGCTGCCGGAGGAGAAGGCGATCAACAGCTACGAGTTCCAGGCGGTGAAGCACACGTACGACATCGATCCCGATTTCGTGCACCGTCCGCGCTACGGCACGAATCAGTACAGCGAGGCGTTCGTCGTCTGGCTCGTCGATCGGATCCAGAGCGGTCCCGAATTCGTCGCGCGTGCCCGCGCGCGCTATCACGAGCTGAGAGTCAACGCCTCGAGGTCGCGCGGATAGTAGGTCAGCCACTCGACGCCGTCGTCGGTCACGGCGATCGTGTCGGAGTGGCGAAAGCCGCCGAGCTGCGGGGCGTACAGGCCCGGCTCGACGGTGAAGACCATGCCGGGCCTGATCTCGGTTCGGTCGCCGCGGTCGAGGAAGGGGCCTTCGTGATAGCGCATGCCGATCGCGTGGCCCACGTGGTGGCGCCAGTTCTTCCAGAGCGAGTGCTTGTCGTAATACGCGCGCACCGTTTCGTCCACCTCCGCGCAGGCGACACCCGGCCGGATCGCGTCGACGGCGAGGTCCTGCAACGCGACCATGTGGCCGAACATGCGCCGCTGCTCGTCGTTCGGCTGCCCGATCACCATCGTGCGCTCGAGCTCCGAGTGATAGCCCCAGACCGGTGCCGATGCACCGGTGACGAGGACGTCGCCGGACTGGAAGACGATGTTGTTTCCATGTGCATGTGGGATCGAGGCGTTGCGGCCGATCTGCCCTCGATATCCCGCCATCGCACCGCTGTAGTACGGGCTTTGGGCACGGTACACCGGGCCGATCGCATCGAGCATCGCCGCCGTTGCCTCGTTCGACGCGCGCGTCTCGACCTCGGTCTCCGTGATCCCAACTCTCGTGTAGCGCTGCAGCAGCGTGTGCGCGAGATTCGCCCACTTGCAGCTCTCGCGCAGAAGCTCGATCTCGGCTGGGCTCTTGATCGCCATCTGGTCCTCGACGAGGTCGGCGACGTGGGTCCACTCTCCGAGGCCCGGGCCGCGATAGCCGAAGATCCACGGATAGCCGTCGTGATCGGCACCGAGGTCGCCGCGCACGCCGAGCGCGTCCAGCAGCTCGCGCAGTCCCTCCATCGGATGCCGCTCGCCCGGGTACTCGTCGTAGTGGGCGACCTCCTGCACCGCGGTGTTCGCCTGCGCGTGCTCGAGCTCGAGCCGCGGCACGAGCATGCCGCCGCGCCCATCCGCCGCGAGCGCGAACGCGATCGGCCGCTCGGTCGGGATGAAGAAGAAGCCTGTGTAGTAATGGACGTATTGCGGTTCGAACAGCACGACGCCGTCGAGGCCCCGCTCTCCCGCGCGGGTCGCGAGCGTCTCCCGTCGTCCCGCGAGCTCCCCCTCGGCGATCCTCATGCAGCTTCTTTCGAGGCGTCGAGCGCGCGCAGCCGCTGCACGCGGTCTGCGATCCTCGGGTGGGTGACGAACAACGCCGCGAGCCCTTGCTCCAGGAACGGGTTGAACGGCCACATCGGCTCCGTCGCCGGCGACGCCTGGAACGCGACGAGCTCGGCTGCCTGGTCGAAGCGGGTGAGCGCATCGGCGAGGCCGTGCGGCGAGTCGCAGAGGGCGGCGGCCCGACGGTCGGCCGCGAACTCGCGGTTGGGCGAGAGAAGCAGATGCGTGCACGCGGCCGCGATCGGGCCGATGACGAAGAGCATCGGCCGCTGCAGCCACCCGAAGATCCGCGTCAGCTCGATCAACGACGCCGCAAGGACGACGACCGAGGTCTGGATGGCGACGTCGCGATGCTTGATGTGCGCGATCTCATGCGCGAGCACACCTTCGAGCTCCGCGGGCGGGCACGCGGCAACGCACCCGGAGCTGACGGCGAGCGCCGAGTACGTCGGCCCTCGACCCGTCGCGAGGGAGAGCGGCATGCCGTCGGGGATGAGGTAGAGCTTCGGCTTCAAGACGCCGGCGCGTGCCGCGAGCCGTTCGACGGTGGAGTGGAGCAGCGGCGCCTCGGCCACCGGCAGCTCGCGCGCGCGGACCATGCCGAGCACGGCGCGGTCGAACGTCCAGTAGGCCCCACCGACGAGGAGGAGCGCGCAGAACACGAAGATCGAGAGGAGGCGGATCCCGCCGATCGCCCACCCGACGAGCGCGAGAACCCCTGTGATCCCGAAGAGCAGGAGCCAGGCCTTCGTGATGTTGCGCGCCGCGATCAGCGCGGCACCCTATTGGTCTTCCGGCTCGCCCCGGCCGTCGTCGTCGAGCAGACCGCGCGGCGGCCAGTCCTCGTTCTGCTGCGCGTCGCAGCGGCTCGAGCAGTGGAGCGAGGCGATGTTCTGCAGTGGCACGAGGATGTGGCCGTTGAGCTCGATGTGCGCGACCTCGTCGACGTAGCAGTAGGCGGTGAGCACGCCCTCCTGATACTCGCCGCCGAAGAGCGCGACCTCGACCTGTTCGCCTTTGTACTTGCCCGTGTAATCCTCCACCGGAGGTCAGTCTATCGCCCGCAACGTGCCGTCCTCATGGGCGCAGGCCAAGACGGAGCAGTTCTCGAAGGGCCCGTTCCGCTCGAGCCCGAGATGCTCGTGGACGCGCCGCATCGACCCGCCGTGGGTGACGACGAGGACCCTCTCATTGGGGTGTCGTCGCACGATACGGTCGATCGCCGCGAGGGTCCGCGCCGTGTGCGCGTCCTTCGGCTCGCCATGCCAGCCCTCGAAACGTTGCGCCTCCTCGGCGGTCAAGCCCTCGATCGGTCCGACGTCGATCTCGCGGAGATCGGGATCGCTGATGACCGGTATGCCCAAGCGGGCTCCGACGATGTCCGCGGTATCGCGTGCCCGGCTGAGATCGCTCGTGTAGATCGCCTCGATTCGCTCGCCGGCGAGCCGCTCCGCGAGCTGCAGCGCTTGCTCGCGTCCGCGTGCGTTGAGCGGAATGTCGGCGTGGCCCTGCCACCGGCCCTCCGCGTTCCAGCCGGTTTCGCCGTGGCGTACGAGCAGCAGTTTGGTCATCGACGACTAAGGTAGCCACCGCATGGATCTCGGACTGCGCGATCAAGTGTGCCTCGTCACCGGCTCGACCGCCGGCATCGGCCGCGAGACCGCGGAGCTGCTCCGCATCGAGGGTGCCACCGTCGTCACCACCGGGCGGACCGGGGGCGACATCCAGGCCGACCTTTCCCGCGCGGGCGAGCCGGAGCGGGTCGTTCGCGAGGTGGAGGAGCGGCACGGACGCATCGACGTCCTCGTGAACAACGTCGGCGGTACCGAGATTCGCAGGCTCGAGGAGCTCACCGACGACGACTGGCAGGCGTCGTTCGAGCTGAACCTCATGACGGCGATTCGTGCGACGCAGGCGGCGTTGCCCGGCATGCGCGCGCGTGGAAGCGGGACGATCGTGAACGTGTCCTCGACCGCGGCGAAGCGCCCGTCGACGTCCATGCCCGAGTACTCGGTCATGAAGGCGGGGATGCTGTCGTTCTCGCGGCTCGTCGCCGACCTCTACGCGAAGGACGGTGTGCGCTGCAACGCGGTGACGCCCGGGCCGACGGCGACCGACGCGTGGATCGGCGAGGGCGGGTTGGCCGATCAGCAGGGCGCGCGCGACGAGGTGCTCGCGAAGGTGGGGGCGGGGAGGCCGCTGGGCCGGCTTGCGCAGCCCGAGGAGATCGCGGCCGTCATTGCGTTCCTCTGCTCGCCGCGGTCGAGCTATGTCACCGGTGCCGCCTGGAGCGCCGACGGCGGCACAGTCCCGATCATCATCTGACGCAGAGCCGCGACAGTCTCGTCACAGGTTGGCGGATAGAGTCGATCGCGGGTAAGGGGGGTCGGGCCGGGACCCGTTCTTGACGCGTGTAACAGGTCCATGGCGGTCACTTGTGTCCGCCGCCCGAGCGACTACGCTGGCCCTGGGATGCCGGAGCTGACCGGTCAGGTTGCCGATGCCTTCGCCGCCCTCGTGCGGGAGCACGAGGAGCGCTGGCTGTCCCCGCTCGCCGTCCGGTCGTACGAGACGCGCGGGCGCAACCTCCCCGAAGAGGAGTGCCGGCTGCGGACGCCGTTCCAGCGCGATCGTGACCGCATCGTCCACTCGAAGGCATTCCGCCGGCTGCGCCTGAAGACACAGGTGTTCGTCGACCCGGAGGGTGATCACTTCCGTACACGTCTCACCCACACCCTGGAGACGACCGGCATCGCGCGCGGGGTCGCACGCGCACTGCGGCTGAACGAAGATCTCGTCGAGGCAGTCGGGCTCGGCCACGATCTCGGTCACCCGCCGTTCGGCCACGCCGGCGAAGAAGCGCTCGACGAGCTCCTCCGCGAACGGGGCGGCCGCGGCTTCCGCCACAACGAGCACTCGCTGCGCGTCGTCGAGCGGCTCGAGCGCGAGGGGAGGGGCCTCAACCTCACGTGGGAGGTCCGCGACGGGATCCTCAAGCACACCGGCCCCGACGAGCCCGAGACGCTGGAGGGAAAGATCGTTCGCATCGTCGACCGCGTCGCCTACATCAACCACGACATCGACGACGCCCTCCGCGCCGGTGTCCTATCACCCGGCGATCTACCGGAGGAGGAGATCGAGACTCTCGGCTCGACGGGGTCGCGGCGCATCGACACGCTCGTGCACGACCTCGTCGAGACGTCGGCCCGTCTCGGCGACATTGCACAGAGCGAGGAGATAGCCGGCGCGATGCTCGCCCTCCGCTCTTTCATGTTCGAGCGGGTCTACCTGCGCCAGGAGCACGGCCACATTCGGACGACGATCCGCCGCATCTTCGAGGACCTCGTCGATGTTCGCGGATACGACGTCGAGGACGCGACCGACTACATCGCCGGCATGACCGACCGGTTCGCGCTCTCGTACGACGTCTGATGGCGCGGATCAAGGACAGCTCGGTCGACGCAGTCAAGTCCGCGACCGAGATCCTGCCCCTCGTCGAGGACTACGTTCGACTGCGCAAGCAGGGCGGGACGTACAAGGGCCTGTGCCCGTTCCATGCGGAGAAGACGCCGAGCTTCATCGTCACGCCTGCGCGCGGCACGTTCAAGTGCTTCGGCTGCGGCGAGGGCGGGGATGCGATCGCGTTCGTCCGGAAGATCGAGCAGGTCGACTTCATCGGCGCGATCGAGTTCCTCGCGCGCCGCTTCGGTATCGCGCTCGAGTACGAGGAGCTCTCGCCCGAGGTCGAGCGGGCGCGGCGGCGCCGAGACCGGCTCGAGCAGCTGCTCGAGCGCGCGACCGGATTCTACGAGCGCATGCTCTGGGACAGCGACGCGGGCGCGGTCGCGCGCGAATATCTCACCGGCCGAGGCCTCGGCGAGGACGTCTGCCGCGCGTTCCGGCTCGGCTATGCACCCGGGGGCCAGACGCTCGCGGGCCGCGCCCGTCAGGAAGGATTCGGCTCGGACGAGCTCCGGGCGGCGGGGCTCGCCAACCGGCGGGGAAACGACTACTTCGCACGCCGTCTCGTCTTCCCGCTCACCGACGTTCGCGGCAGGGTGCGCGGTTTCCAGGCGCGCAGGCTCCACGACGACGACCCGCTGCAGGCGAAGTACGTGAACTCGCCCGAGGGCGACCTGTTCAAGAAGGGCGACCTCCTGTACGGCCTCGACACCGCCAGGCAGTCGATCGCGAAAGAGGACCGCGCAGTCGTCGTCGAGGGCAACACGGATGTCATCGCGCTTCGGCAGGTGGGCTTCCAACCGGTCGTCGCCTCGATGGGTACCGCGCTGACCGAGGCGCAGCTGCGCGAGCTCGGGCGACTGACGAAGCGGCTCTTCCTCTGCTTCGACGCCGACGCCGCCGGGCAGGAGGCAACGCTGCGTGGGATGGAGCTCGCGGTGAAGCAGGGCTTCGCCGTGCACGTCGTCACGCTCCCCAAGGGCACGGATCCGGCAGACGATCCGGCTGCGTTCCAGCGGCAGCTGGCGGCGCCTGTGAGCTACCTCGTGCACCGCGTCCGCCTCATGCACGAGCGTGCGGCCGACAAGAGCGCGGCCTTCGGCTCGATCGAGGCGTTCTTGCACGCACAGCCCGATTCGCCCGAGCACCTCGACGCGCGCCGTCTCGCCGCCGACCTGCTCGACCTGCCGCCCGAGACCCAGGCAGCGCTCGCGCCGCGCGGCCGGTCCACGGGAATCGCGCTTTCGCCGCGCCTCCTCGATGCGGGTCTCCGCCTCGAGCGCAGCGCGCTCGCCGGTGTCGCAGCGCACGACGAGCTCAAGCGCTATCTCACCGAGCTGGGCCCAGAGCACTTCGCCGACCCGCTCCACCGCCGCGCCCGCGCCTACCTTCTCGGAGAGGAGGAGGCGGATGAGGAGTTGACCGCGCTCCTCGCCGAGCTGTACGCGCGTGCGGACGAGGACGAGATCACCCTGCCGACGGCGAAGCAGCTGCTGCTGCGGCTCCACGAGCGGCATCTCCAAGAGGAGCTTCGGAGCGCCGCGCCGGAGCGGCGCCAGTCGCTCGCGTTGCGGGTCGCCGAGCTGCGTGAGGAGATCGAAAGCCTGGCTACAATGGCCGCCGCCGATCCCCGGTAGCTCAATTGGCAGAGCATCCGGCTGTTAACCGGAGGGTTGTTGGTTCGAGTCCAACCCGGGGAGTTTTGAGCCTGGAAAGCCGTTTCGACGAGCTTCTTCGTCGGCTCGGAGTTATCGACGATCTCGTCAAGGCGGGCACCCTGCTCGGCTGGGACGAAGAGACGAAGATGCCCGTGGCCGGAGCCGCCGCGCGGGCCGAGCAGCGCGCGACGGTCGAGGCGGTCACCCACGAACATCGAGTCGATCCCGCGCTTGGAGCCCTCCTCGAGGAGCTGCGGCCGTTCGAGGAATCGCGTGACGCCGAATCGTTCGAGGCGAGCGTGATCCGCGTGGCTCGGCGTGATTACGAGAAGGCCGTGCGCGTCCCGCCTGCGCTGCGCGCGGAACTCGAGCGCGCCGGCTCGCTCGGATACCGCGCGTGGCTCCGCGCGCGCGCCGAGAACGACTTCTCGATCATGCTCCCGCACCTCGAGCGAAACCTCGAGCTGCGTCGCGAGTACGTCGAGTGCTTCGCGCCGACCGGCGACAGATACGACGTCGTTCTGGACGACTATGAGCCCGGGATGACGACCTTCGAGGTCGAGTCGATCTTCACCCGGATCAAGGAGCGGCTCGTGCCGATGATCCGCGCGGTCTCGGAGATGGAGCCGATCGACGACTCGTGTCTGCGCGGCTCGTTCCCGCGTCCCGCGCAACATCGCGTCTCGCTCGCGATCCTCGAGGCCTGGGGTCTCGACGACGCGTCCTGGCGTCTCGACTACACCGTGCATCCGTTCGAGGTGGCGATGGCCGTTGACGACATCAGGCTGACGACGCGCTTCGACGAGGACAACATCCACGGGCTTCTCTCCTGCCTGCACGAGTTCGGGCACGGACTGTACGAGCGCCAGATCGATCCGGCTTTCGCCCGCACGCCGCTCGGCGATGGCGTCTCGTCGGCGATCCACGAGTCGCAGAGCCGCATGTGGGAGAACCTCGTCGGACGCCGTACCTCGACCTGGCGATGCTTTTATCCGACTCTCCAGCGCGAGCTGCCGGAGTTCGGCGACGTGCCGCTCGAGACCTTCGTACGCGCCCTCAACAAGGTGAAGCCGACCCTTCGCCGTGTCGACGCCGACGAGGTGACGTACAGCTTGCACGTCATCCTCCGCTTCGAGATCGAGCGCGATCTCCTGGACGGCCGCCTGGCGGTGCCCGACCTGCCGGACGCGTTCGACGCGAAGATGCGCGATTACCTGGGGTTGCAGCCGCCGGACGTCGCCTCGGGCGTGCTCCAGGATGTCCACTGGTCGGACATGAGCCTCGGATATTTCCCGACGTATGCGTTGGGCAATGTCGTGTCGGTGCAGCTCTGGGAGCGGGCCGAGGCCGACCTCGGGGACCTCGACGAGCAGTTCGAACGCGGCGAATTCGCGCCGCTCGCGGAGTGGCTTCGGGAGAACGTCCACCGGCACGGACGCAAGTACGAGCCGCGCGAGCTCCTGGAGCGGACCGTCGGATCGGGCATGAATCCGGAGCCGTACCTCGGCTACCTCCAGCGGGAGCTGGAGGAGCTTTTCGGCGCTGCCGTGGCTTGATCCGAGTCGACCCCGGCTTCGATACGATCCGGGCGTGAGCTGGCTGTACATCGCCCTGCTCGCGTTGGCCGTAGCGGTTTTCGCGGGTGCTGAGTGGCCGAGACTCGCGCCGCGGCTGGGAGCGGATGCACGACGACGCCGCCAGCGGGCGAAGCGCAAGGCGACGCTGCGGGTGGTGGAGACGGATGCCGACGATTTCGCCGCGAGCGTCGAGCGGGATCTCGCGAACCTGCCGACGATCGAAGAGACCGATCGTCGGTAGCGCCGAACTCAGCGAACGATAAACGTCGTCGTGAACGTGCGCGTGTTCGGTGTTGCGCCGTTCAGCACGTCCTCCATGTTCTTCGTCTCCTGATAGTCGGCGACGACGACCTTCAGGCGGTGCGTTCCGGCCGAGAGGTGCTCGACCGGCACCGTCAAGACGCCGCTCGCGAAGTGATGTGCGGCGAGCTTGTCGTCGGCGGTGACCTCGATCGACGTCGGGTCGACTCCGGCGCCCCTGTCGGTGATCCGCATCCGGAGAGGCTGCGCCGACTGCACGACATGCGTTGCGAGCGACACGGTCGGCGGCGTCGTGTCGTTGATCCAGAACCGGAACGTGAACGGCCCGGGATGGGCGCCGGCCGGCGTATCGAAGACGATCGAGTACGTGCCCGGTGTGGGGAGCACCGCGCCGACCGTGGGCTCCGGCCGCCCATAGTTCGAGTAGGGGTTGAGGTCGATCGGCAGGCCCGTGTCTCCGAGCAGCCGGTTCTCATCCGTCCCGACGACGAGCCGCGGCGCGACCTGGACCCCTTTGGCGTGCGAAAGAACGACGACGCCGAAGTTTGCGACCAGGCGCGTCAATTTGAAGCGGAAGACCTGCTCCGGCCCACGGAGATCGATCGCGATCGGCAGCCCCGTCGCGCCATCCGGATATCGGTAGCTCGACACGAGCGACGGCTTGCCGCGGGTGTCGCCTGTGTAGACGCCTGCCTGCTTCAGCATTCGGAACGGCTCGGTCCCGAGCCGCGGCGCTTCGACGCGGAACCAGTACGGGACCCGGCGCACGTCCGGGCCGCGCGTCAGGACGATGAAGCCGTCGCCGTCTCCTTGGGACGCCGACGGCGACACGGAGAGCGTCACCTGGACCGAGCCTCCGGCGGCGACGGTCGGTGCGGCGGGTGCGAGGCCGACGCCGGCCGGCGCCGATTGCGATTGAACCGTCACCGTCCACGGCGCCGGGCCACCGCCGGCGTCCGTCACCTGGAACGACTGCGTTGCGTCGGTGCCGACCTTGACGAGGCCGAACGACAGCCCGGTCGGGCTCGTGAAGATGAGAGGGTTGTCGGCCTTCGCGAGGTCGATACGGCCGCCGCCCTCCCGGGTAGTCGCAACCTCGGTGGAGGTCCCGACCGGATGCACCGGATCGCCGGTGCTCTCGAGCGCCGACTTGATCTCCGCGACCGTCCACGTCGGGTGCCGCTGCAGGAGGACGGCGGCGGCTCCGGCGACCTGGGGCGAGGCCATGCTCGTTCCGCTCCACGCCGCCCACTGTGCGTGCGGCAGCGACGAGAGCACGTCGACTCCCGGCGCGGTGACGTCGGGTTTCATCAGGAGCGACACGGGCGTCGGCCCGCTGGATGAGAAGCTCGCGATCTCGTCCGCGGTCTCACCAGCCTCGGTCTCGGTCGAGGCGGCGACGGTGATCGCGTCGGGCGCGTTGCCGGGCGAGCCGACCGTTCCTCGTCCGCCGGAGTCGTACTCGTTTCCGGCGGCGATGACCGGAACGACGCCGGCGGCGGCTGCGTTGTCGATCGCGCGTACGACCACGTCTCGGGCAGGTTGGATCTCGGGCTCGCCGAGCGAGAGATTGATCACGTTCATGCCGTCGCGCACGGCCGCCTCGATTCCCGCTGCGATCTCAGGCGAGTTCCCGTCGAGCCCGAAGTCCTGCGTCGGGATCGTCAACACCTTGTAGTTGCCGAGATATGCCATCGGCGCGATGCCGGTCGCGCGGAACTTCGTCCCCTGGAGGTTGGCGCTCGTGTTGTAGTCGCCTGCCGCGATGCCTGCGACGTGGGTGGCGTGGTCCGAGTTCACCGGGTCGAACGGTGCCGTGGCGTACTTCCACGCCTCGCCGGGGGGCGCGAAGGCGCGTGCGGCGATGACCTTCGACGACGTGAAGGCGGTGTCGCCCTTGGGGAAGCCGGCCGGGTAGGAGAAGCCGCTCGAGTCGAAGTACGGGTGCGATTCGTCGAGTCCGTCGTCGATGATGCCGATCCGGATCCCCTGGCCGGCGGTCGCGAGCGATGCGCCCCAGACGGACGGCGCGGAGATCAGCTGCGGGCCGGTGTTCTGGAGGCTGTGGTAGGTGACGGACGGCCAGACGGTGGCGCCGTGGATCGCGCCGAGCCGGGCGAGGTCGGCCTTGGGGACGACGACGGCGAGGCCGTCGAGGACGACGCCGTACCGCCAGCGCACGGTGGCGCCGGGGATGTCGGCGACGATGCGGCTCTGCAATGTTCGCTGCGCAGAGGCGAGCGTTCGAAGATAGGAGACTGCGGCGGGCGCTCGCACGTCGACCCGGTGGTGCGCCGTCGCGGCCGACGCGAGCGAGCGGTCGTGAAGGATCGCTTGCGCGAGCGGCGGCTGCGGCAGCGTGACGACGACCTCCATCATCGCCGGCGGCGTGGTCGAGCCGGCGCCCGCCCCGCCGGCCGCGAGGGCGGAGAAGACGACGATCAGAAGGGCGATGCGGCGCAGGCGGGACACGGTAGCGCGTACACAGTGCGCCGCGCGGACGATAGGCTCGCTCGAATCATCACACAGGAGGTGCGGGATGCTGTTCCACACGACGTGGGAGTTCCATCCCAGCAACAGCGAGGAGGCGATCCAGCGGAATCTCGCGTACTTCTCACAGTGGACGCCGCCCGACGGCTTCGAGTTCAAGGGCTTCTGGGGATTCGCAGACGGGTCGGGAGGGGTCGCGATCGTGGAGACGGACAGCGCCGCGGCGATCGCCAAGGCAACTGCGCCGTTCACGCCGTGGCTGCGGTTCACCACCACGCCGATCCTTCCGATCGAGGAGACATCGGCGATCGCGGGCGAAGCCGCCGCGGCGCGAGCGTCCTTCGGCGGCTGAGTCGAGCGGATCGGCTTGGCTACACTGCTGCTCCACGCGGATGTGGCGGAATTGGTAGACGCGCACGGTTCAGGTCCGTGTGGGGGCAACCCCGTGGAGGTTCAAGTCCTCTCATCCGCATGACCATGGCCGAGTACGCGTGGAACGTGTTCGTACCGGGCGAGGATCTGCCGCATCGGCTGACGACGGACTACCTCGTCAGTGAAGGCGAGCAGGTGACGGTCGACGGCCGTCCGTGGCTCGTCGAGCACGTCGATATCGACGAGGCGATCGAAGGAGCGGTGGGGACGATCGGCGTCGTAGCCGCTGAAGGACCCGTGACCTGAGCGTTGCGCAGCAGGCACGCGCGGCGGTGAGCCCGCCGCGGGCTTGTCTCGACTAGAGCCCAGGCGGCGCGCGGAGTATCTCGAGCACGCCGAATCCAGGCCCGTCGAGACCGGCGACACGGCGGACGTGGAAGGTTCCGAGCCCGGCGAGATTGATGTCGGCTTCGCCCTTGACCTGAGACGCCTGGGGCCCCGCGTAGTAGCGCACCTTCAGACCTCGCCCCTCGAGGAGCTGGATAAAGGGCGGCCACGGTGACACGAACTGGTACGGGTACTGGGGCGTGTACGAGCCGTAAAACTGCGCCATGTCGAATGCTGTGTCGGGCACCTGGATCGGCGTGAGAACGACGATCCCCGGTTTCAAGACGGGGGCGAGAGTGCGCGTGAGGGTCGCTGCCTGAGCCTGGGCGCTCGGCGCCGTTTCGTGGACGATCAGATGCTGGAACTGGGGCACAACGACGATCGCAATGAGCGGCCAGACGAAGAAAGGGAGCGCGCGGTTGCGGGGGAGACGGAACAGCCAAAGGGCCGCGGGAATGGCAGCAACGTACCCCGGAGCGAGGTAGTAGGTTTGGTCGTAGCGGGCGAGCGCCATCGTCACAAGCACGGCGGATGCGAATCCGAAGACGACCGGCACAGGATCGCGGCGGACAAGACCGAGGAGCGTGGCGAGCATCGCGGCGGCGAACACGAGCAGCCCCTCGAAAACCGGGAACGACCAGTATCCGCGGTTCAGTTGTGAGAAAGCGGCGATCCCCTGATTGACGCCGTGGCCGCTGAGGGTGTCTTTGATCGAAACGAGCATTTGCAAGCCGTCTTCAGGATCGAAGACGATCGGGATCGCCAGGCCGATCAGGACGGCTACGGCCACGATCGCAACGAGAGGATCGAAGAGACGTTGGGCGCCGGGGAGCTCCAGCCGGCGCGCGACGAGCGCGCAGGCGCCGAAGCCACCAACGAGCGCGAGGATAGTGAAGACAAGCGTCTCCTGTTGGTGCGTGACGGTGAAGGCCGGTCGGTCGAGATTGAAAGCGACT
>Ga0070741_10014954_pt1 | contig 13291 bp, 10 predicted proteins | sample Coa_R1_4_FD_66440 | JGI IMG/M metagenome (GOLD analysis project Ga0070741, IMG submission 66440) | Surface soil microbial communities from Centralia Pennsylvania, which are recovering from an underground coalmine fire - Coalmine... | ecosystem: Environmental > Terrestrial > Soil > Unclassified ... | reverse complement strand
CCTTGTCGCCGCCCCAATAGAGCTTGTGAATGAAACCGAGCCGTTTGAATCCCCAGTCGTCCAGCTGGCGCTCGAAGTTCTCCGCCTTTTGCCTCAGGGTAAAGGGCTGGTAACGGATGATCCCCAGTCCGCCGTCCGTCGCGATATATACAGAGTTGCTATCCGCCACTATCGCGCGCACGTAATCGTTCGGCAGCCAATGCTGCGCTCCGAAGTAATGAAATTCGTTGCCCGCATTGCGGATCGCGCCACGGCTCGTCCCAATCCAAAGATCACCCTCAAAACCTTCGGCGAGGCAAGTCACGTCTTCGAAGGGCAAACCCTCAGCGCCGCGCAAACTGGTCAAGGCCATGCCGCGCAACACGCCCAGTCCCCGGTCGGTTGCCACGTAAAGGCGGCTGCCCTGCGCCAGCAGGTCTCGCGTTATTGGTGACGGCAATGTTCCCCAGTCGACCGGGTCCGGCACAAAGGTCTTTCCTTCGAGCAAAGCCAAGCCCCCGGGCCGGAGGAGGTACAGAGTGCCGCTATAGGAAGCAATGCGGTTGATTGGCCCGATTTGCACCGGGTCGACGAGGACCTGCTGAAAGTCTTCAGTCATCACGGTTTCGTCGTTCGACAGGTATCCTTGCGCCGGACGAGTATTGACGAATTTTCCGGATTCGAACCGGAAAATAGCGTCCCGAGTCGCGCCGTACGTCTCGCCCAAATGCGAACAGAAATCCTGGAAAGGGCGCGGATCAACTTGCTGCCAAGAGTTGCTGACGCATCGATAAGTAGCCTGCCCGGTTGATGACCAAAGCACGCCGTCGAACGATTTCATCCGCTGAATGCCTTCCGGCGCTCCGGGAGCGTCCTCGAAGGTTGATCCAGCCAGCCTTTTAACTGTTCGGCCGGTAACCACGTATAAAATCCCATCCTGGATTGCCAAGGCCGTCACCGGATTGGCAGTGGGGATTTGTTGACCGACTTCCTGCAGATACATTTCGTCGGGTACGGGTTTCCAAAGGCGATGAAGAGGCAGGCGGGCTTTGGCGTGCGCACCATCGCTGGCGGAAGCGATCGGAGCAGCCTGGATGGCGTGGCAGGCAAATAACACGCTCATCGCCAACCAGAAAACAGAGATGTTTATCACGATTGAAACCCAACACCCTAAGGACGGGCTCAGCAGTGAGTCGGGCGGGTCACCGGCACTTTATTTAAAGGGCCGAAAAAATCAAGACGTGCATCTTCCACCGGGCTAAAGCCGCGGTGTTACTGAAGGGTCTTGCCTGCTGCAAAAATACGTCGAGCTATGCGTGGCAGTTTTTTCAGCCCGCTGAGCCGACGACGTGGCGCACTAGAACCTTCGAGGTGCCGATTTGGATTTGCGCCCAAGAGCGCCGGGCGCTATGGTTTCAAAAGATTCCCAAAGAACCCGAGTTAAAACTTATGAAACTCTCAAAAGGCCTGCTCGCCATCAGTTTGCTAACGGCGTTTGTTTCCGCGGATGCGAAGATCATCACCGTAACGACCGAAGACAATGTGTCTCCGGGCGTTGGCCAAACGAGTCTGGTTCAAGCCTTGAATCAGCTCAAGGATGGCGACACCATCCAGTTCAACATCCCCGGTACCGGTGTTCATTATTTAAAAACACCAGTCGATGGCTACCCATTGATCACCGCCAACGGCATCACCATTGACGGCTACAGTCAGCCGGGAGCGGCTCCCAATTCCAACCCGCTGCATGCCAGCAATAACGCGCAATTGATGATCGCGCTCAGTTCGACCAATGGCAATGGGTTGTCGATGCAAACGGCCATCACCAATTACAGCGGCATCGCCAACGATAATCTGGGGTTTGGTCCGGATGAGTTGGCGATTCTGGGAGTTTTCCGCGGTACAAACGTGACGATCCGGGGACTGGCTTTTATCAGTGCACCCGAGGTGACCGGCTCGGGCTTCAATGGCGATATGAAATCGATTGCCATCTGTCCGGATTCTGCCGGGCAATGCGCCAACTGGCACGTAAGCGGGTGCTGGTTCGGCATCGACCCGGCGACGCGCCAAGCGGCGTATATGCCGGATGGTACGACTGTAGCCATGCCCGCGATTTCCATCGCGGCCTATCGCAGTCGAGATCCAGATGGAACAAATCCGACCTACGCTCAGCCCGGAACGATTGGTGTCGCGGCCGGATCGACCAATCCGGCGGCGGAGTTCAATGTGTTTGTCACCGGCTACGGTTTTGATTCCGAAGGACTCAACTATCGCATCTCAGGCAATTTCTGGAACGTTTTGCCGGACGGGATGCACAACTTTGATCCTTCCATGGCGAACGCTGGGCAACAGCAAGGAGATGGTTATATCGAAATCGGCCGGGTCGATGATAACATCCTTATTGGAACCGACGGCGATGGCGTGAACGATGCCTACGAAGGGAATGTCTTTGGCGGGGTCGCCAGCACGGATTGGGCGAATCTTTATCTTTGGAGCGCGCACGCCACGAACATTGTGGTGGCCGGAAATTGGTTTGGCCTCGCCGTCGACGGTGTCACGCGATTTACCAACAGTTCGGTCGTGGTTCACAGCTTTCCGGCGAGCGCTCAGGCACGGTTTGGTTCAGACTTCGACGGTGTGAGCGATGCACTGGAAGCAAATCTTCTCTACAATAACAATCCATTCTCCTTCGTGTATCACATGCTGACTAATGGCCTTCAGTTCAGTCCGGTGTCGGCTTTTGATGGGACTGGCCCGTCGAGTTTTGGCGGTCTCAACCCGGGGGTCCGCCTCTCTTTCCGCGGCAATGTGACCATCAACAACAATCTGCTGCCTGACAATTATGCCGACGGTTCGCTGGATTTGATTTCTCCGTTCATGAATTATGAAGCACCCTACATGGACACTTCCTCCGCCTCGGCTCCGGCCGACATCATCCCCAGTCTCAACACCAACAGCACCGTCGCTCATGTGCGCGGCATTTTTCCAGTCGGCCTCGCGCCCTACACGAACATTTTCATCGACGTGTACCAAGCTGATCCTGAGGGTTGGAACAACGGCAAGGTCTGGGCCGAGTTCGAGTTAACCGACAGCTTCTCGTATACGAACGGCTTTCCACAAGGCTCACAGTATCTGAAGTCGTTCACTGTCGCTAACTCCGGAAGCTTCGATCTGGATCTCACCGGGTTGAACCTGGGCAACGGACTGGTGACGGTGACCGCCAATTACTCGGCCGATCCCGCAGGCACGCGCAACGGGAGAACTCACACGAGTAACTTTTCCGACCCGCTGGCGCTGAGCGTGCCCATCCAGCCTTTGGTGGTCGGGATTAGCAAGGCCGGTGCCAGTATAGTCCTGTCCTGGCCAGTTTCTGCGGGGCTTTTCAAAGTGCAATCCACTCAAACGGTTGCTTCTTCCGGTTCGTGGGCGGATCTGGCCCCTCAGCCGACCGTGGTCCAGGTGGGCGCCAACTATCAGGCAACGCTCACCGTCAACAGCGGCGTCGTTTTTTATCGGCTTAGGCCCTAAGGATAAAAGGTGGGCCGGACTTGGTCGGAACGCCGCCTTCAGGCGGCAGTCGGTGCCACACGACTGCTGCTGCGCATTGATCCCGCCGCTGATCGCAATTCTCGAGTCCCACCGCCTGAAGGCGGGACTCCCGGGTCACTCCTCCGAGGCTGCGGCTTTGCGCAGTAACGCGGTCGTCTGGATGGTTTTTGCGGTCACGGCATGGATGCCGTCCAGCCGTTCGCTCAACAGCGAACGCAACTGCTCCGGATCGGTGACCTTGCTTTGATCCGGCGGCGTGGACAACAAGTCAACCGCCTCGACCACTTTCTCGTAAAGCTCGAGCAAGTCGTCAGTTTGCGTTTGGCGTTGCTGCAGTCCTTTGTGGATGACTGCGGCAATGTCATCGGGATTTACGGTGCAGCCGTGGTAGTCGTCACCGTAAATCGTGCGAAGAATCTCTTCCGCCAGAATCGTCGCGAGTTTGTCGCGTTCCGAGTTGCCGCTCATCGCCATAACTTGCACCGGATCACCCAGTTTTCCCAATAAAAAGAGCAGGGGATGCCCGCTCGGGATGGAGCGGATGTCCGTGCCGCACCTAGCGCAGGCGTTCTCGCCTGCTGTATCGCCGACTTTCAATCGGCAAGGCGCAGCCATTGTAGGACGTTAGAGCTTTTGTCTGTCCGTCACCGCCCCGACCCTGCCGACTGAAAGTCGGCGTTACAGCAGACTGGGAAGTCAGACTGCAAGTCCGCGCGCCGGCGCGCGGGCATTCTGCCCGCAGCAAACGGTCGATCACCAGCTGACACAAGCCCTTTTCTTGCGCCACATTCAGTTCTGACGTTTCTGCGGACTGCAAGTCTGGCTGGAAAGTCTGCGCTACGTCCAAAAAAGGCCGCCCCGGTCAGGCGGGGGTGTCTTTTATCATTGTTCAGCACCCCAATTAGGCCATTTTTGCGGCATGGTCCGACTCATATTTCTGTTGGGGCTGCTCGGCTGTGCGGGGAACGTTTTTGCCGACTCCACGGTTACTGCGCCCTCGATGTTCTTTGGGATCGAGGTTGTGGACCAGGACACATCCCGTGGCGTGCCTATGGTGGAACTGCTGACCACCAGTGGCATCCCGCTTTATACCGACTCGAACGGTTTGGTTGCTTTCTATGAACCCGGCTTGATGAACCAAAAGGTCTGGTTCGCTATTTCGGCCCACGGCTACGAGTTTGCCCCGGACGGATTTGGGCTGCGCGGTGTGTCGCTGATGACCAAACCCGGTGCCATCGAGCGGCTCAAGATCAAGCGGCTCAATATTGCGGAAAGGCTTTACCGAATTACCGGCGAAGGGATTTATCGCGATACGGTTCTGCTCGGGCGCAAAGCCCCGATTTCACAACCGTTGCTCAACGCCGGCGTTACGGGCCAGGACGGGATATTAACCGCGATCTACCGCGACAGACTTTTCTGGTTTTACGGCGACACCTCCAGATTGTCCTACGGGTTGGGGAACTTTTCCATGACCGGCGCCACGACGGCGCTTCCCGCCCGCCTCGATCCGGCGACCGGCTTTGATCTGATTTACTTTACGAACCAGGACGGCTTCGTTAAAAAAATGGCGCCAATCAAAGGCGAGGGCGTCGTTTGGCTCTCCGGGTTGGTTGTGCTGCCCGAGGGGGGTCACGAAAGTATGCTCGCCTGGTTTCAGCGCCGGCGCGGTTTAGGGGCCGTGCTGGAGAACGGGTTTGTCATTTACAATGATGCCAAGGACGTTTTCGAAACGTTAAAAGACGAACCGATTGACCCGCCACTTTTTCCCACCGGATACCCAACCACCGCCCCCGGTGAAGATAGTCAACCCTATTTGTACTTCACGGTGCCCTATCCCGCTCTGCGCGTGAAAGCCAGCAAGCAATCGTACTTGGACCTCTCCGCCTATGAAGGATTCACCTGCCTGAGACCCGGCGCGCGCTATTCGGGTCAAGACAAAACAGAATTGGATCGCGATGGAGCCGGGAAGCTGGTGTGGGGTTGGAAGCGCGGGACACCTGCTCTCGATGCGAAGCAACAAGAGGAGCTGATTCAGGCCGGACGCATGAAGCGGGACGAATCTCCCTTCCGCCTGTCGGATGCCGGAACGGGCAAGCCCGTGCTTCTGAATAGTTGTTCCTGTTTTTGGAATCAGTACCGCAAGCGCTTCGTCATGATCGCTTCTGAAGTTCTGGGGGCCACTGTTTTGGGAGAGGTCTGGTACAGCGAATCCGACCGGCCGGAAGGGCCCTGGACGCGTGGAACGAAGATCATCACTCATGCCAACAAAAAGGATGACGCCCATGATTTCTACAATCCGACCCAACACCCCTTCTTCGACCAGCAAGGCGGCCGCGTCATCTATTTGGAAGGCTCTTATGTAAACACCTTTTCGGGCAATCCCACTCAGACTCCTTATTACGAATATAACCAAATCATGTACCGCCTGGATCTCGCGGATCCACGGCTGAAGCCAGCCAGGTAGAACGCCAGGCCCTGGAGGCCCCCGGAAATACTCATAATTCGGGCTTTTTTTTGACTGAGTTTCGGGCTTGACCTTTTCCATATCCAGGGCACACTGACCGGCTCGATTAGCAGGGCAGGGGTGCCAATTCTCACAGCCGGAGCCCTCCTCTCGAGTTATTTTTACGAACATGCAGCACATACGGAATATTGCGATTATCGCGCACGTTGACCACGGCAAGACGACGCTGGTGGATTGTTTGCTCAAGCAGTCGGGCACTTTCCGAGCCAACCAGGCCATCTCCACCGAAGAACGGATCATGGACTCGATGGATCTGGAGCGCGAGAAGGGCATCACGATTCGCGCCAAGAACGCCGCGTTCAAGTACAAGGATTACCACATCAACATCGTCGATACCCCCGGCCATGCGGATTTCGGCGGAGAAGTCGAACGCATCATGAACATGATCGACGGCGTGTTGCTGGTGGTGGATGCCGCCGATGGCCCCCAGGCCCAAACCCGGTTTGTGCTGCGCAAAGCCCTTGAAGCCGGCGCTAAACCCATCGTGGTCATCAACAAAATCGACCGCGAGAATGCCAACCCGCACAAGGTGCTGGATGCCGTTTGGGATTTGTTCGGATCGCTTCACGCCACCGACGAACAAATGGATTTTCCCGTGATTTTCGCCAGCGCCAAGGAGGGTTATGCCAAGTCCGATCTTAAACACGTGACCGGGACGATGGAGCCGCTGTTCGATGCGATCATCAAGCATATTCCCCCGCCACGGGCGCATGCCGGCGAGGGTTTCCGGCTGCTCGTCGCGAATCTTGATTACTCGGATTACCTGGGCCGGATTGCCTTCGGCAAGATCTACAGCGGCAAAGTCAAAGTCGGCGACAGTTCGGTTTGCATCCATGGGGACGGCCGCAAGAGCAAAGCCAAGATCACGGCCATCTTCCATTTCGAGGGCCTCAAACGCATCGAGATTCCCGAGGCGCATGCCGGCGACGTCGTGGGCTTGACCGGTTTCGAAGACGTATTCATTGGTGAAACAATCACCGATACTGAAGATCGCGAGCCCTTGCCGTTTGTGCCGATCGATCCGCCGACGATTCAAATGCAATTCGCCGTCAATGACGGCCCGCTGGCGGGCATCGATGGGCAGTTGGTGACCGCGCGGCATATCTGGGAGCGCCTCGTGAAGGAAGTGCGCACCAATGTGGCTCTGCGCATCGAGCAAACCGATGCGCCCAATATTTTCAACGTCAGCGGCCGGGGTGAGATGCAAATCGCGATCCTGGTCGAACAAATGCGGCGAGAAGGCCACGAAGTGCTGGTGTCCCGGCCGGAAGTGATTTACCGCAAAGACAAGGACGGCAACCTCCTCGAACCCATCGAGAAGCTCTTTCTCGAAATTCCCAAGGAGGCAATGGGTGCGGTCATGGAGAACCTCGCCGGACGCAAGGCCGAGATCACCAACATGAATCACCATGGCGAGGAAGTAAGCATCGAAGCGCTGGTCCCCACCCGTGGGCTAATCGGCTTCGAAACCGACCTGGTCAATCAGACCCGCGGCCTCGGCGTGATGAGTCATCTCTTCCACGAATATGGGCCCGATCGTGGCGAAATTGCCGCTCGCAAAAATGGCTCACTGGTCAGCATGGAAAGCGGGGAGGCCATGGCCTATGCTTTGAATATGATTCAGGAGCGCGGCCGCTTGATGGTCGAGCCTGGTGATAAGATCTACGAGGGTATGATCGTGGGCGAAAACGCGCGGGAAAATGACATCCCGGTCAACCCGTGCAAGGCCAAAAAATTGACCAATATGCGCTCGCAAGGCGACGGCAAGGGGATCCAACTGAATCCGCCGTTAAAGATGTCGTTGGAGCGCGCGCTCGAATACATCGGGCCCGATGAATATGTGGAAGCGACGCCGAAGAACCTGAGGCTGCGCAAGAAGCTTCTGGACGAAAACCAACGCAAACGCGCTGCCCAATCCCGCGCCATCAAAGTCGTCGCCGCTTAGTTAGGGCAGATCGGCCGGGTTATTTCGCCCCGGCGCGAGGCCGTTGAACCAGGCTTTCCAATCGGTCCCGATAGTTTCGGCTCATGCTGAGCTTCGAACCGTCTTTGAGAATTACCGCGTAGTCTCCGTAAAAAAGCGGGTGCAGCTCTTTGACGCGGTCGAGGTTGACCAAAATCGACCGGCTGATGCGCATGAACCGATCGGGGAGAAGTTGCGATTCAAGGCTGGCTAGCGTCTCGCGGATATAATGAGAGTTTGGTCCGGCGTGAATTCGGACGTAATTGCCGTCGGCCTCAATCCAATCGATGGTCTCCGGTTCGACGAAGATAATTCGGCCATTCTCTTTGAAGATGAGCCGATCGGGAGTTTTAAGCGCGGGAGCCATTTCCTGGAGAACGGCGCTGAGGCGGGACTCTGCGTTGTGCTGTTTGGAAAGGCTGAACTGGCGGCGCACGTGGCCCAGCGCCTGGGCAAAGCGATCCTGATCGAAAGGCTTGAGCAAGTAATCGATCGCATGCAGCTCAAATGCTTTTAAGGCATACGCATCGTAGGCCGTTACAAAGACGACCAGGGGCAGGGGCGTTTTCGAGGCGACGAGCGCCTGGCAAACCTCGACGCCGTTCATGCGCGGCATTTGCACATCCAGAAATGCCAAGTCGCTTTTGCCGCGTTGGAGGACTTCCAGTGCCTGGTTCCCATTCGTGCACTCCGCCACCACCTCAAAATCAGCTTGTGGCTTAAGAAGTTGCCGGATGCGCGCCCTCGCTGGCGCTTCGTCATCGACGATAATTGTTCGGATTTTTGCCTCGGTGGCCATATTCAGCGGGCCGGACTCGCCTGAATTCACCATACTGTGAGAAGCTCAACCAGCCAATTGGTTCCAGCCACCGGCAGCGCCCAGAGAAGGTTTGGCAGGGCCTGGCGCTCGCCGCGCCGGCGCTGCTCCAGCAGCGGTCGCTTCGCTCAGGGGCTGAGCTGAGGGCGCATAGCTTGCTCCCGCTTCCCGGGAGGTCCGGAATGGCACCACGACCCTGGCCTCCAGTCCCCCGCCTTCGGCGGGCGCCAGCTCGAAATTGCAGTTGTCCCCGTACAGGTGCCGGAGGCGGGCGCGTGTGTTGGACAGCCCGATGCCCTCTTGCGGTCGGGAGATTCCATCGCCCAACCCATCGCCATTATCGACCACCCGCAACACCAGTTGGCCGTCCCGTAGATGGGCGCAGACGCGCAGCAAGCCGGGCCCCTCGCGCGGTTCGATGCCGTGGCGAATCGCGTTCTCAACCAGCGGTTGCAGGATCAAGTACGGAACGAGCGCCGGTTGGGTTTCGGCGGCAATTTGTTTTTGCACCGTCAAGCGCTCGGCAAAACGAGTCTGTTCAATCTCCAGATAGCGATCCAGAAAAGCCAGTTCTTCACTTAACGGAACCTCCTGGGGTTTGCTTTGATCCAGGCTCAAGCGCAGCAATTCGCTGAGGCGGGCCAAAACCCGGTCCGCGGCGGCGGGGTTTTCATGGATTAATGCCGAGATGGCGTGAAGGGTGTTGAAAAGGAAATGCGGATTGAGTTGCATGCGCAGCGCCTCCAATCTCGCCTCCACCAATTCGCGTTGTAGTTGCGCGGTCTCCACTTCTCGCTCCCGGAACCGGTTATAATAATGCCAGCCCAGTTCACCCAGCATGACCACCCAATAGATGAGAAAGTAAACCACGACATAATGCAGCCAGAACTTACCCATGAGGTAGGAAAAGGTCAGAATCTGCCCCGGGTGCATGACGGACTTTTCTCCGGCTACCAGCCAGGAGGTGAAGACCGCATACACGCCCGCGAAAAAAAGGGCGGCGACAATGTGTTCCAATAGCCAGAGCCCAATTCGGTTCGGCATCGGTTGTCTTCGGTTCGCAAACCAAAGGACTCCCAGGGATACGAATCCGAGTGCATACCATCCTTTGAATTCCTGGCGCAGCATCGGGCCAAGATCAGGGTGTTGATCCATTCCCAGATCGCAGACGTAACCCTGCAACACCGAAAGCCCCGCCAGCAAGCTGCACAAGGCAAATAGACCGGCCAATAGCAGCAATACTCGCCGAAGCGGGACGTAGCGATTCGTCATGGCTCCCACACGGATATGGCGAACCCCCAGTGCCTCATGTCATCAGAACGTGTTTTAAAATACTGGCTTCGGGCGTGGGCGCCTGGGTTTGGAGTCCCGCCTTCAGGCGGTTTCGGCGCCGGGCCGCCTAAAGGCGGGACTCCTAACAGATTTCTAAAACAGGCTCTTAGCATCTGAATGGTGAAATATCACACTACGATTTTGGATCGTGGAGCTTCGGGGCGCCAGCCGTTTGTTGAGCCGGCTTGAGCGCGATGGGCGGGGGCTGCTGCGCGACGCCCGACGGCTCTGGGCTGAGAGATTTGACCTCAGTCGAAAGCGCGCGGGTAATTTCCTCGCGGCCGGCGGAGAATCGAGCGCCGTCGAGCAACACGATGCCGACCAGCAGCAGCGCCCCTGCGTTCAACGCCAGGAATGCAGCGCGCTCGAGCAGACCGCCGTTGCGGTCGCATTGGGGTAATCGATACATACGATGATGTTCCAGGACAATGATATCATTGCACTCACCGGCCTCGGCGCGCGGGGGAGCGCGGTGTATCCCGGCCGAGTTCCGCTCGCTCAGGTGCGTGGTCGGACGAGTGTGGCTCGCACTCGCGGATCCCCACCCCTTCGCTTTCCGGTCACACTTGGCGTGCATAGCTTTGGTTGAATGGCTCGACTATGGCTTTATTTAGCACCCCCGGCGTGCCAAAAGTGATTACCTGATCGTCAGCTGTGACGAGCCGCTCGCCGGTTGGGGCGAAATGCAGCGGATTGGAACTAACGCAGACGGCCTGTTCATCCTGCTCCCGGGTCTGAGTAGTCCTTTCTGGCCATTCGCGTTCCTTTGCGTTCATTGGGGTTAAGTTCCTGGCTTCTCCGATTCTTTTGCGCTTTGAACCGCCCCGCTTCTCACATATAACCACCGCGTGTTTGAGCCGCCCGAACCGATCAGTGCACGCACCCGCTTTTGCGCGGTGCTCGGGCAGCCCATCAAACACTCCGCCTCGCCCGCGATGCAAAACGCCGGAATTGCCGCCCTGGGGCTCGATTGGCGTTACCTGGCCTTTGAGGTTCGACCGAGCGATCTTAATGGCGCGATTTTAGGCGCCCAGGCAATGCATTTCATCGGGCTGAACCTTACCGTCCCGCACAAACTGCTGGCCCTCGAGCTGGTTGACATGCTCGATGAGTCGGCACGCACCTGGGGGGCGGTCAATACCATCCGCTTTGAGGGCAGGGAAGGGGAGCAAGCCTGGCGGCCACTGCGCGAATTTTCCGATGCCCCTTTGGAAATACGGTCGCACGGGTTTAATACCGATGCCGACGCCATCGTTCAGGGGATCGCTGAGGATTTGGACCTGGAGCTTAGAGGCGCCCGAGTGCTGGTGTTGGGCGCGGGCGGCGCCGGGCGGACGGCGGCTCTCAAACTGGCTTCGGCCGGAGTGCGTGAGCTGTTCCTGATTAATCGGACTCCGTCCAAAGCCCAGGCGGTCGCAGACGAAATCAGACAACTCTGGCCCGCGGTCAAAGTGAGCTTGGATTATCCCACCTCAAAGATTGATTTGGTGCTCAATGCCACTTCGTTGGGGCTCAAACGCGAAGATCCCTCGCCGTTGGATCCGTCGCGCTTTTCGTTGCAGGAAACGGCCGCGGTCTACGACATGATTTACCGTCCCGCTGAGACCACCTTACTTAAGAGGGCCAGGCAGGCCGGTTGCCGGGCGGCCAATGGCTTGAGCATGCTTTTGCATCAAGGCGCCAGGGCTCTGGAAATCTGGAGTGGTCAGCCAGCGCCCATTGCTGCCATGCGCGAAGCGCTCTGGCAAAACGTGAACAATGCTTAGCCGCACCTTCGATCCCGCGGTCTGGGCCGCCGTGCCGTTCCAGTTCTGGTCCATTGTAATATTCGTGTTCGGTTGCATGGTGGGCAGCTTTCTAAACGTCGTCATCCATCGGTTGCCGCTCGAACAGAGCATCGTTTCACCGCCGTCCCACTGTCCTCACTGTAAGTATTCGATTCCCTGGTACCTGAACATGCCGTTGATCACCTGGCTGGTGCTCCGTGGAAAATGCCGCAATTGCGGCGCCCCGATTTCGGTCAGGTATTTTTTGGTCGAATTGCTGACCGGCCTGTTTTTTTTGGCTGCCTGGCTGCGGTTCGGGGCGCTTTCGGTCAGCCTGACCCTGATTTACTGTTTCATTCTGGCCGGGCTCATTGCCGCCACTTTTATCGACTTCGAACATTTCATCATCCCGGACGAAATCACCATCGGCGGTATGGTGCTGGGCTTTATCGCCTCTTTCTTTTTTCCCCAGTTGCATGAGGTGACTTCAGTTCCGGTGTCTCTCAAGCAAAGCCTGCTGGGTATGGCGGTGGGCGCCGGGCTGATCTACTTGATCGTCCGGCTCGGCAAATTGGCCTTTGGCCGGCACAAGCTCACGTTGCCTGCCGAAACGAGGATCATTTTTACCGAAACCGGCATCCAACTACCCGACCGCGTCGTCGCTTATGAAGAAGTATTTTACCGGCAGTCCGACATGATCGTGCTGCGGGCTCACACGGTAGAATTAGTCGATCGCTGTTACAAAAACGTTGTGGTGCGCTTGAGCCCGGCGCTCCTGCGAATCGAGGACGAAGAGTATCAACCCGAGACCGTCCCGCATCTTGAAGCGGTGAGCAGCCAAATTGTTTTACCGCGCGAAGCCATGGGGTTTGGTGATGTGAAATTCATGGCGGCGATTGGCGCGTTCCTGGGCTGGAAAGCGGTTCTTTTTTCACTGATGGTCAGCTCCGGGATCGGGTCGGTGGCCGGGTTGGCTATGATTGCCGCAGGCCGACGCCAGGCGCGGCTCGCGTACGGACCATACATCGCCATGGCCACCGTCATCTGGATTTTTGCCGGACCGCAACTGGTGCACTGGTACCAGCGGCTAATCAGCGGCTCGCCTGGATTTGCGTGAATTCCGCGCTGGCCCGAGGACCGGCGCGGCGACCACACTAACCAGCGCAACGAGCTTCAACATATCCACGTTGCCCAACGCCGCGGCACAGGCAGGCCGGGCTGAGCGCGCAGGACAATCAGCCAGCCGAAATCCGGCCTTGCCTGAAGCCGACGGTCGCCCACACGACGACCAAATCCTCTAAGTTGCCGATAATTCAGGTAGCCTCCGGAGCCCCGGGAGGGGCGGCAAGATAATAGCCCAGGGC
>Ga0070741_10014953_pt1 | contig 13292 bp, 9 predicted proteins | sample Coa_R1_4_FD_66440 | JGI IMG/M metagenome (GOLD analysis project Ga0070741, IMG submission 66440) | Surface soil microbial communities from Centralia Pennsylvania, which are recovering from an underground coalmine fire - Coalmine... | ecosystem: Environmental > Terrestrial > Soil > Unclassified ... | reverse complement strand
TCAACATCGGCGTCACCTTCCTCACCGGCGTGTCACCGCCGGCACTCGTGTTTGGTCAACGAGGAAGGGACGCCGCGCCCCAGCTCAGGTGGCCGATCCACAAGTTCTGGTTATATCTCGTGGCGGAAGCCGCCGTCGGTGTCCTCCTCGGCGCCGCCGGGGGCCTGCACGACGCCGTCAAGGCTGATGAACTCGCTGATGATGAGTCGCATGTCGTTTTGGACGACGCCCGGAGCGCGAAGTCATCGCTGACCCCCGGCTGCAGGCCAGGACGCCGGTCGGGCCTTCGGAGCCGGGAATCGGCGCCCCGCGGTGGTAACGCAACCTGGTGCGGAAGGGGCCGCTGGGCCCGTCCCCCCACGGCGTCCCGAGGAGTTGTGATGTCCGGACCCGCCCCCCGGACCGCCCTCCGCCGACGGAATCGCGTCCTCTCGGCGGTGACGGTCGTCCTGCTCGGCCCGGTCGCGCCGCTCGCCGTGGCGGCCACCACGCCGCCCGCCTCGCCGACGCCCGGGCGACACGACGCCACCACCGGCCGGGCGCTCCCGGCCTTCCGTCCTCCGGCCCCCAACGCCTACCTGCGGAGGCTGGCGCTGGCCGGCACCCCCGTCGCCCCGCCGCCCCGCCGCCTCGCTGCCTCGCAACTGGCGTTCGTTTTCCGCTGGGGGGCGGTAAACGAACGCCGGTTGGTTGCTGCGCCGGTCTGTGGTGCAATTGGCGTTCGTTTTCGGCTGGGAGGCGGTAAAGGAACGCCGGTTGCGGGGGGCAGCCGGAGAGGACCTCGTCCCGCGGTGCCGCCGGCCGCGGCCCCGCCTGCTACCGACAGCTAACGCTACAGCGCGGCGACGGAGGTGATCGGAAGCGCAGGGGGGGTCGAGCCCAGCGAACCGAGGAACGGGGCCGACGAGAAGTCGAAGATGCCGCCGTCGGCGCCGACCATCAGGTAGCCGTCGGCGTAGCGGACCATGCCGACGACCGGCTTGTTGAGCCGGGTGCCCCCCATCGAGCCCTTGAACGTCGCATCGCCGAAGGCGAAGATCCCGCCGTCGGACGCCACCAGCCAGTAGCCGGCGCCGCTCGCCGTGGGCACGAGGGACTCCACCGGGGCGTTGAGGTGGATCGCGCCCATCGAGCCGTGGAAGACGGCGTCGCCGAAGGCGAAGATCCCGCCGTCGGACGCCACCATGTAGTAGCCGTGGCCCGACGGCGTGGCGACCGAACCCAGGACGGGCCCGTTGAGCCGGGTGCCCGACATGTCGCCGTAGCTGACGGCATCGCCGAAGGTCAGCACGCGGCCCCGGTTGGTGAAGAGCCAGTACCCGCGGCCGGACGGCGTGGCCGACAGGCTGCTGACCGACTCGCCGGGGGCGAGACCGCGGGCGTCACCCAACGCCGCCGCGTCGCCCACGGCCGTGACCCGTCCGGCGGAGTCGACGATCCAGTACCCCTTGCCGGACGGAGTCGGCTCGAGGTGCACGGCCTTGACCCCTGACGCCAGCGGCCCGTCGGCGTTGCCCTTGGCGGCGGCGGCGCCGAAGCCGTAGACCTGCCCGCCGGCGCCCAGCATCCAGTAGCCGGCCGGTGTGGCGTTCCCGGGCTGCCCGCCCGGCGCCCCGGGCGCTGCCGGCGTCGGCGTAGGGACCGTCCCGTGGCCGGCGACGGTGAAGGCATCGCTCATGGGCGCGGGGCCGTCGTTGTCGGAGACGAAGGTGGCCGTCAGCTGGGTCGGGGTCACGGTGTACTTCACGAAGCCGTGGGCCCAGTCGGGGTGGTTGCTCCCCGCCAGCTTGGCGAAGTAGGGCGCCTCGGCCGCGTCGGCGCTTCCGGCCACGTCCATCGGCCGCAGGGCGACCCCGGCGGTGCCGGAGATCACCACCACCGGGCCGGCGCCCTTGGCGTAGGTCCCCGACGAGCCGTCGTTGACGACGCAGCCCTTGTTGTAGGCCGGGACGCCCGTCCCGTTGTTCGACACTTGGATCGCCGGGCAGGATGCCGGGTCGAGGGCGAACTGGCCGGACCGTTCGTAGCCGTGCTCGTGGCCCTGCAGGACGAGGTCGACCTTCTTGGCCACCAGCAGGTTGAACAGGTCGGCGCCGATCTCACAGTGCTTCTCGCCGGCGGTGACGCAGTTGAAGGCCACACCGACGAACACCCAGGGGATGCCCTGCGCCCGGGCGTCGTCGATGGCGCCCGAGAGCCAGGCGAAGTTGGGGCTCCCCGCCGAGTAGTCGTCGGCGGTTCCGCCGTTGGTGAACGTCTCACCGGCGGCGATCATGAACACCCGGGCCAGCGGTGCACCCGGCGGGTAGTCGAAGTAGTAGTCCTTGCCGTACTCGCTGCCGGGGGCGATGGTGGAGTGCAGCTGGTCGGGAAGGCAGGCGGTGTACTGCTCGAGAGGGCCGTCCTGGCCTGACGTGGCCTGGCTCACGTGGCCGCCGGAGACGAGCTCGTAGGGATAGCCGGTCGGGAGGTTGGCCTTCGTGCGGACGAACGTGCACCAGCTGGCCGGGGAGGCGTCGGCACCGGGAACCGACTCGCCGTAGGAGAAGTCGCCGAGGTGGAGGAAGAAGCTCGTGCCGGCCTGGCCGAGGTTGGTGAGCGTGGCGGCGGCGGCCTTGCCGGCGCCCATGTCGCCGGCGGCGCCGAAGGTGAACGACGGCTCGGCGGCGGTGGCGCCGACCTCCGCCCGGGCCCCGGGCGCGACGAGCGCCGAGGCCAGTCCCGCACCGACGACGGTCACCGCGGCGAGGAGGCGGAGCAGTCGAGAGCGCATTCCCCTACCCGAGCGTCGCCACGGACACGATCGGCCGGGCGGGGGGATGGGCCCCGAGCGATCCCGAGAACGGGCGGTCGGAGAAGTCGAAGATGCCGCCGTCCTGGCCGACCATCAGGTAGCCCGAGCCGTAGCGGACCATTCCCGTCACCGGCTTGTTGAGCTTCGTGCCGCCCATCGAGCCCTTGAACGTCGCATCGCCGAAGGCGAAGATCCCCCCGTCCGACGCCACCAGCCAGTAGCCGTCACCGCTGGCGTCGGGCACGAGCGACTCCACCGGGGCGTTGAGGTGGACCGACCCCATCGAACCGTGGAAGACGGCGTCGCCGAAGGAGAAGATCCCGCCGTCGGATCCGACCATGTAGTAGCCGCGGCCCGACGTGGTGGCGATCGACCCGACGATCGGCCCGTTGAGGCGCGTGCCGGACAGGTCGCCGTAGGAGACGGCGTCACCGACGGGCAGTACCCGGCCCCGGTTGGTGAAGAGCCAGTAGCCCTTGCCGGAGCGGGTGGCCGACAGGCTGGTGACCGTCTCGCCCGCCGCCAGCTGCCCCGGCTTCGCACCGCCCAGCGCGGCGGCGTCGCCGAAGGCGGACACGGTGCCGGCCGAGTCGACGACCCAGTACCCGTTGCCGCTCGGGGTGGGCTCGATGTGGACGGCGGTGGCGCCGGCGGCCAGCTTCCCGATGGCGTCGCCGTGGCCGGCGGCGTCACCGAAGGGGTAGACGGCGCCGTCGGAGCCGAGCATCCAGTAGCCGGCCGGGCTTGTGGTCGGACCGGTCGGCGGCGCCGGCGTCGGGCCCGTCCCCGGATCGGAGGACGGCGGGTCCGACGCCGGGCCCGACGGCGGGTCGGTGGACGGCGCGGCGCCGGTGCCGTAGGGCGGCGGCAGTGTGGCTCGCACGTTGAAGTACGGGTCGTTGGCCATGGCCTTGAAGGCGGCGAAGGCCGACGGCGTCGTGTCGATCTGCCAGTCGTAGTTGTCGCTGGTGGCGCCGACCACGTCGAAGTAGAGGAAGGCCCGGATCAGCGGGAAGTGCTGCTTCACCGACTGGTACATGGCGGTGAACCAGTTGGCCTTGTCGCCCGGGTTGTTCTCCATCGCCCCGGTCTCGCCGATCATCAGCGGCTTGTTGTGGGGGGCGGCCCAGTCGTAGAAGGCCTGGAACAGCTCCTGGAACGGCTCCTGGCGGTTGGCCGAGGCCAGGCCGGGGCCCCAGGCGTAGCCGTCGGCGCACATCCAGTCGACGTAGGCGTCGCCGGGGTAGTAGGGCTGGGCGCCGACACCGTTGATGGCGTGGTCGGGGGCCAGGTTGGGGTCGGACGACGTCTGCCCCGGGGGCGGGTAGAAGTTGAGCGACACCGGGCACCACACCCAGATGGCGTTGGTCACGCCGTGGGCCACGAACAGGTCGTGGAGGTGCTGCCAGGCGGCGATGTAGGTCTGGGCGTCGTGGGACGTCCCCTGGTTCTGGTTGCCGTCGCCCTCCCAGGCCCAGCGGAGGAAGAACGGCGCTCCGAGCGCCTTCATGGCATCGGCGATCTTGCCGAGCTGGGCGTCGAGTGCGCCGCTGGCCACCTGGGCCTTGTCGCACTGCCGGCCCCAGGAGATCAGCGGGATGCGGCCCTGGGAGATGTCCCACGTCTCCCGGAACGTCGGGACGGGGACGATGCAGCCGTAGTAGTGGTTGTCGATGTCGAGCGTCCGGCCGAGCTGCTGCTCCCGCTGCGTGATCCCCATCCCGCTCGGGTCCTTGGCCGACTGGTCCGGGATCGTGTGCATCCCGAACAGCGCGCCCTGGGCCGGCACCAGCGGGCCGGTGGGCAGCGCCGGCATCGGGTCGGGCGCGGTCGGCGCCGGCGGCGGCGTGTAGGGCACCGTCCGGCCGGCGACGGCCGGCACGGAGGACAGCGACATACTGAGCGACGCCACGACGAGCGCGGCCGTCCCGATGATTCCCCAGCGATGTTTCATATTGGCCCTTCGATCCGGGGGGCGTAACGCACAGGATCGGACCGAACCTGTGAGCAATTCATGAATGAATTCGTGGTTGACCGTGTACTGACCTATGAACGAACAGGGTGCGCCGCGATGGCGCCGGGATTCTGAACCCGATCTGACCCGAGACTGAATCCCCTCTGAATTCGCAAAAGAGGGGTGCGGTGCGACGCCGGTGAACTGGCTCGTGGACCTCTTCGCGCCCTCACCCCCCCCCGGAGGACTGTCGTCGTGCACCGACCGTGGACCGACATCGCTGCCCGAGTTGCTCGACCGAAGCGCCGGTCTCTGCTGGTTGCCGCCGTGGCGGCGCTGGCGGTGGCGTCGTCGTTCGGGCCCGCAGCGCTCACCCCGGCCCAGGCGGCGACGACGAGAACCGTCCCCTACGTCGATCCGCCGGCGCCGACCCCGCCCGACCCGATGCCGCCCCGACCCACCGGCAAGCTCGTGCCGGCCCAGGGCGCGCTGTTCGGCATCCACACGATCCCCGACTCGCCCACGGCGAAGACCGCCGCCGACATGGGGATCACCCAGCGGGAGGCGGACGCCGGTCGCACGCTGGACATCGACAACCACTACTACGCTAACTTCGACGCCGCCAAGCCGCTGTCGGGCGCCAAGCCGACGCTGCCCGGCTGGCGGGAGACGTGGGACATCCAGAACGGCCGCATCCCGATGATCTCCTGGGGCGGGGCCGACGTCATCGACATCGTCAACGGCAAGTACGACGCCGCCATCGACGCCGCCGCCACCCGGCTGCAGGCCCTCGGCGCGCCGTTCTTCCTCCGCTGGTTCTGGGAGCCGGACGGGACCCGGCCCAGCAAGGCCGACAAGTCCCACACGCCGGCCGACTACATCAAGGCCTGGCGCTACATCCACGACCGCTTCGCCAAGGACGGCAACACCAACGCGGTGTGGGTGTGGTGCCCGGTGTCGCTCGACTTCTACCCGCCCTCGGGCCAGACGGACCCGAACCTGGCGCCGGACCACGCCATCAACCCGCTCGGCGCCCAGCCCTACTACCCGGGCGACGACGTCGTCGACTGGATGTGCGCCGACGGGTACGACTGGGCCCCCAACAAGGCCGGCACCCGCTACGAGCCGTTCCAGGAGCTCTTCCAGGCCTTCTACAACTGGAGCCTGCCCCACAACAAGCCGCTGATGGTCGGCGAGACCGGCGTCCAGGAGAACAACCCCGGCGACAAGGCCAACTGGATCAAGGCCATGCACACCGCGCTGGTCCAGCACTACCCGAACATCGTCGCCTTCTTGTACTTCGACACCCAGAACGCCAACGGGCTCGGCAACGAGTGGTGGCTGCAGTCCTCACCCGAGGCCTACCAGGCGTGGATCGACATGGCCCGCGACCCCTACTTCAACCACAAAGACACGCTGCCCGCGCCCTACGGCACCGCCAGTACGGGGACGCCGCCGCCGGGCCCGCCCGGCCAGCCGCCGGGCCCGCCCGGCCAGCCGCCGGGCCCGCCCGGCCAGCCGCCGGGCCCGCCCGGCCAGCCGCCGGGGCCGCCGGCCACCACGCCGCCGTCCGGTCCCGGCGACCAGACCGCGGCCGTGCCCCAGGGCTACTGGATGCTCGGGTCCGACTCGAAGGTCTACCCGTTCGGCGCGGCCAAGGGCTTCGGCGACGGCCCGGCGGGGGTGGCGGCCGTCGACCTCGAGCCGACCCCGTCCGGTCAGGGGTACTGGGTCCTGTCGGCCGACGGCCGGGTCACGCCGTTCGGTGACGCCACCGCTCTCGGGAACGTCGACCTGGCCCATCTCGCCCCCGGCGAGGCGGTGACCAGCCTCTCGGCCACCCCGGGCGGGAAGGGCTACTGGGTCTTCACCAGCCGGGGCCGGGCCGTGCCCTTCGGCGAGGCCGCCTTCCTCGGCGACGTGTCGCGCCTGGCGCTCAACGGGCCCGTCCTCGGTTCGGTGGCCACGCCGTCGGGCAAGGGCTACTACATGGTGGCGTCGGACGGCGGCATCTTCGCCTTCGGCGACGCCGCGTTCCTCGGCTCGATGGGCAGCAAGCGGCTCAACGCCCCGGTGCAGTCGCTCGTGCCGACGGCGAGCGGCGCCGGCTACTGGCTGGTGGCCTCCGACGGCGGGATCTTCGCCTTCGGCGATGCGACGTTCAAGGGCTCAATGGGCGGCACCCGGCTCAACAAGCCGGTCGTCGGCATGGTCCGCTACGGCGACGGCTACCTCATGGTCGGCGCCGACGGCGGCATCTTCGACTTCTCGTCGTCCCCGTTCGTCGGATCGCTCGGCGGCCACCCGCCGGCCCACCCGGTCGTGGCCGTGGCCGCGCTCGGCTGATCCAAACGTGAGTGGCGCCGGTTGGAGCGGCGCCCGACCTCCCGTACCATCGAAGGGTCGGTGGGTGGCGCGCCCACCGGATGTCGGCTGGGGGGAGCGCGCGACGCTGGGGAGCGATGCGGAGGCGGAAGCTCCGCCGCACCTCCGCCCGTGCGTCGGACGGGAGGTACCGCGTTGAAGCTGATCAGGATCAACAGGCGGCCGGGAGCGACGCGCTTCTGGGTGGCGGCGGCGTTGCTGGCCGGCGGGCTCGGGGCCACGACCGCGCTCAACTCCGCCCATGCCATCGGCGGGCTGTGTGAGGGCCGACCGGCCAGTCACCCCTGGCTGGACGCCTCGGGCCAGGCGGGACCGAGCCTCATCGAGGGGACGAAGGGGGACGACGTCATCGTCGGCGGCGACGGCCACGACCTCATCTACGGAAACGGCGGCAACGACCTCATCTGCGGTGGGCCGGGCGACGACAACCTCAACGCCGGCCCGGGGGGCGACTCCGTCGAGGACGGCGGCCCCGGCGACGACGATCTCGGCACGATCGGGACGGTCCACAGCATCACGATGTTCGGCGGCCCCGGTGACGACGGCCCGAACCTCGGCGACACGCTCGCCCCGTCGTACGTGTCCGGCGGCGAAGGCAACGACACGCTCCTCCACAGCGGGAGGGGTGCCTTCGCCAAGCTGGACGGCGGCGACGGAACGGATATCTGCCTCTTCCAGGCCGGCGACGAACTCGTCGGCTGCGAGTCCTGACGACGTCGTAGATCCCCGGGCCGGCCCCTCGGCGTCAGGCGACGTCGAGCGCGAGGACGCCCTCGTCGGCCTCTGAGCCCGGCCCGGCCTCACCGATGGCCTTCGACCCCGACAGGAGTACGAACCCGACGAGCACGGCGGCCAGCACGGCCGAGGCGTAGTACGTCGGGAAGCCGTTCCCGCCGATGGCCGGGCTCTTCGTCCAGAAGTCCCCGGCCGTGGCCCCGAACGGCTGGATGAGCACGAAGCCGGCCCAGAACAGCACCACCTTGCTCACCGCCGTGCGGAAGTGAAGCAGGGCTACGAACCCCAGCAGGGCGGTGATCACCAGCGTGGCCCGTCCGAAGCCGAGGCCGGTGTTGTCGGACATCCAGTCGCCGAGGGCCGTGCCGAGCGTGTTGGCGATGAGCACGGTCGTCCAGAACATCAGCTCGACGGGGAAGCGGTTGACCCGGCTGATGCTGAGCGACCCGAACCTCGCCTTCCAGAACAGCAGCGCCAGCACGAGGAGGGCGACGAGGACGACGCTGCCCTTGTAGTAGCCCCAGTGCAGTGTCCGGTCGATGTAGTCGGAGATCGTAGTCCCGGCCATGCTGGTGGTGGCGATCACCGTCCAGTACAGCGCCGGGCTGAACCGCCGCAGCCGCAGCTGGCCGAAGAGCGTCGCCAGCATGATGCCGAGCAGGATCAGCGTGCTGATGGCGTAGCCGATCTTCATCGTCTGGGCCAGGAGGTCGCCGCCGGTCTCGCCCAATGTCGTGGCGATGATCTTCGTGATCCAGAAGAAGGCGGTGATTTCGGGGATCTTCGTCTGCGACAGCCTGGTAGACATGTGAGCGCTCACCTTCGGAAAAGCTCAAGTCGGACAATGGCCCGCACCTTAATGGGCGGCACCTAAACAACAGCTGAAACTGCAACCTCGAAGCTGAGTGCGAGCCTCATAAGACGATTTTGTTGACTTCAGCCCCATCTCTAATGTCGGGGCCGTGAGCCGTCGCCGGACGCCGCGCCGCTGGGTCGCCCTCGCCGCCATGGCCGTCCTCGGCTGGCCGCTCCCGCTGCTCGGCGCCCCGCCCGCCGGGGCGGAGGCGGGCGGACCCGGCGAGCAGGTGGTCCTGGCCGCCGGCGACGTGGCCAAGTGCGACTCGGCCGGCGACGAGGCAACGGCGGCGCTGGTGTCACACGAGCTGGCCGATCCGGCCGCCTCGGTGGCCATGCTGGGCGACGGCGCCTACCCCGACGGCGACCTGGCGCACTACCGGCAGTGCTACGATCCGTCGTGGGGGCGGTTCAAGGCCCTCACCCACCCGGCCACCGGCAACCACGAGTACGCCGGGGCCTCCGCCCACCAGGCGGACGGGTACTTCGCGTACTGGGGCGCCGCCGCCGGCCCGAGGCCGCAGGGCTACTACAGCTACGACCTCGGCGCCTGGCACGTCGTCGTCCTCAACAGCACGTGCGGGCACCAGGGCGACAACGGCGTGGGCGGCTGCACCGCCAAGGATCCGATGGGCCGGTGGCTGGCGTCGGACCTGGCCTCCCATCCGACGCCGTGCATCCTGGCCTTCTGGCACCATCCCCGCTTCTACTCGATGTCGGTCGAGCCCGGCGTGGCCGTGAAGCCCGGCCAGGGCGCCTCGGCCGACAACAAGCTCGACTCGATCTGGGCCGAGCTCACCCAGGCCGGCGCCGACGTCGTCCTTTCCGGCCACCACCACACCTACGAACGCTTCCCCCGGTTGCGGACGGAAGGCCGGAAAGGACCCGGCACCCCCGACCCGGCCGGCGTCCGCCAGTTCGTGGTCGGCACCGGTGGCGGGGAGCAGGAGAGCTTCGTCCCGAACATGATCGACCCCAACAGCGAGAAGCGGATCGAGCACAACTTCGGCGTGCTGCGGCTGACGCTGCACGACGGCGGCTACGACTGGGCCTTCCTGTCCGCCGGCACGCCGGGCACGGCGGAACCGCCGGCCGGGACCGTGCTCGACTCGGGGACCGATTCCTGCTGAAGACCGGGCCGGCCCCGGCGGCGACTGACCCCGGACCGGGCATACGTGGCGCTGAACTGCTCAGAAGTGGTTCATCGCTCCGCCCGTAGCGTCGAGTCATGTCTCCGCTCGCCGCTTCCTCCCCGACGACCGTGGCCGGCCTCCTCGCCGCCGGCACGACCTACTCCTTCGAGTTCTTCCCGCCCCGCGACGACGCCGCCGAGGCCCAGCTCGCCCGGACGCTGGGCGAGCTCGAGCCGCTCGGGCCGTCGTTCGTGTCGATCACCTACGGCGCCGGCGGCTCGACCCGGGACCGGACGCAGCGGCTCGTGGTCGACATCCTCCGCCGGGGCTCGACGATCCCCATGGCCCACCTCACCTGTGTGGGCCACCGGCGGGCGGAGCTGGCCGACATCCTGGCCCGCTACCGGCGCCACGGCGTCGTGAACGTGCTGGCGCTGCGGGGCGACCCGCCGGCCTCCGGCTCGCCGCCGTCGGACGGAGACGGTGAGCTGCGTCACGCTCTCGACCTCGTCGAGCTGGCCCGGGACCTCGGGCCCTTCTCCATCGGCGTGGCCGCCCATCCCGAGGGGCATCCGCAGGCCCCCGACCGGGCCACCGACCGCCGTCATCTGGCAGCCAAGCTGGCCCGGGCCGATTTCGCGGTGACGCAATTCTTCTTCCGCGCCGCCGATTACCTCCGGCTCGTCGACGATCTGGCCGCCCTCGGCGTCGACAAGCCGGTCATCCCCGGGATCATGCCGGTGACCAACGTGGCCCAGATCGAACGGTTCGCCGCCCTCTCCGGCGCCGAGGTCCCGGCGGGGCTGCGGGCCCGGCTCCACGCCGCCGCCGGCGATCCCGCCGAGGTGCGCCGCATCGGCGTCGCCGCCGCCACGGAGCTGTGCGCCGACCTGCTGGCGGCGGGCGCTCCGGGGCTGCACTTCTTCACGCTCAACCGCTCGACCGCGACCCGGGAGATCTGGGGGCTGCTGGGCCTGCCTCGCGCCGCCGCCGCCTGACCCGCTGAAGGCCCGCTGTAAGAAACGCGGAGATTCTGCCTCTCTGTACCCTTTATGCTGGGTGAACGACGGCCCAACGCCGGCCGACGTTTCCGTGGAGCTGGGGACACGTGGAGGCATTGTGAAGACTGCTGGGGGAAATCGTGGTGGCGCGGCGCGCCTCGTCATCGGCGCGGCCGTGGCGGCGCTGATGACCGTCGGAGCGCTGGCGTCGCCGGCCAGCGCCGCCTCGTCAGGGTGGGAGGCGATCCTGGGCGGGCACATCCGCAGCGGCGCACAGGCGACGAAGATCGCCAATGCCGCCAAGAAGGACGGGTTCAAGACGCACGTGCAGAAGATCTCGGCCACCAACTGGGAGGCGGAGATCTTCAACGGCGGCCGGTCGAAGAGCCAGGCCACGGCGGTGTGCGCCAAGGCCAGGAAGTTCAAGAACCTGCCGCACTGCTCGGTGGAGCAGGAGTTCCACGGCAACGGCTGGGGCTGATCCCCAGCCGTCGCGGCCTCCGTCCTAGAGGGCGGCGACCGAGGTGATCGGGTGGGCCGGCGGGTTGGCGCCGAGCGAGCCGACGAAGTCCTGGTCGGAGAACGAGAAGATGCCGCCGTCCTGCCCGACCATCAGGTAGCCGTCGCCGTACTGGACCATGCCGACCACCGGCTTGTTCAGCCGCGTGCCTCCCATCGAGCCGCGGAACGTCGCGTCGCCGAAGGCGAAGATCCCGCCGTCGGAGGCCACCAGCCAGTAGCCGGCGACGCTGGCCGTCGGGACCAGCCCCTCCACCGGGGCGTTCAGCCGCTGGTTGCCCATCGAGCCGAGGAAGGCGGCGTCGCCGAAGGCGAAGATGCCGCCGTCGGACGCCACCATGTAGTAGCCCCGCCCGGTCGTCGTCGGGATGGAGCCGAGCACCGGGCCGTTGAGCGCCACCTTGGACATGTCGCCGTAGCTCACGGCGTCGCCGAAGGTCAGCACCCGCCCCTTCGTGGTGAAGATCCAGTAGCCGTGGCCGGAGGGCGTCGCCGACAGGCTCGTCACGTGCTCGCCGGGCGACAGCGTGCCGGCGGCCACGTTGCCGAGTGGGGGCGCCTTCCCCCGAGCGGTGACGTTCCCGGCGGAGTCGACGACCCAGTAGCCGTCCCGGGCCGGCGTCGGTTCGATGTCGACCGTCGTCGCGCCCGGAGCGGGCGGAGCGTCGCCCAGGCCCGCAGCAGCACCGAAGGCGTAGACCTTGCCGTCGGACCCCACCATCCAGTACCCCGACGGCTTGGCGGCCGGCGGCGGGGTGGTCGGCCCGGGGCCGGGGGCGGCCGTGGTCGGTGTGGTCGACGGGCCGGAGGCGACGGTGGTCGGCGGCGTCGTACCGGGCCCGCAGGTGTCGCTGCCCGAGTCGAGGACCGTCCCGGCCTTGTTCTTGCCCGTGCCGGCGTCGAGGAACTGCCAGTCGTAGCCCGTCGGATGCAGGGTGAGCTTCAGCGCGCCGTACACCCGGTCGAGGCGGACCTGCGAGTTGGGATCGAGCAGGATCGGGTTGCCGGAGGCGTCGGTCTGGAAGAGGTGGTGGGGGCCACCGCCCGTCCCCACGATGAACTCCCGCATGCCGGCGGGGTCGGGGACGCCGGCGCCGGTCGACTGGCCCGACGGCAGCGACAGCCGGGGGAAGCGCTCGTAGTCGTGCCAGTGCCCGTTGAGGACGACGTCGACGCCGGCGTTCTGGAGGATCTGCCACAGGCCGTCCATCGTCGGGTCCGACGAGGGCTGCATGCCCGGCCCGATCGGCGTGCCGTTGGGCAGGGCCACCGAGTAGAAGCGGGGCTCGTGCCACATGGCGACCATGCAGGGCGTGGCGTTCTGGGCCAGGTCGGCCCTGAGCCACTGCGCCTGGGCGCTGTTGGCGTCGCAGCCGCCGGGGTTGCTCGGCAGCTGGGCGGGGACGTTGGCCGCGCAGTTGGCGTTGAGCACGATGATGTGCCAGCCGGCCAGGTTGTAGCTGTAGTAGCCGTTGGATCCCGGGCTGGCGGCAGAACCGAAGTAGGTGAAGTAATCGGCGGCGCCGGAGCTGTCGCTGTACTCGTGGTTGCCGGTGACGGGGTGGATCCGGCCGGCGTAGTCGCTGACCGATCCCCACGTCGGGGTGAAGCACTGCTGGTAGCCCGGCAGGTCGCTCGAGGGGTAGGCGCCGTCGCCGAGCATGGCGATGGCGGCCTCGGGCTCGGAGTTGAGGAGCTGCGCCGTCGCCGCCGCCCCGGGGTTGAGGCAGGAGGCGACGTCGCCCGCGGCCAGCAGCACCGGGTCGGTCGACGCCCGGGCGTCGGGGGCGTGCCGCGCCGCGACCAGCAGCACGGTCAAGACCAGCAGCGACGAGGCGATGGCGGTGAGGCGGCGAGACAACACTGCTCCTGCGGCCAGGGGGAGGGCGGGAGGTCCAGGGGACGATTTCCCCGGC
>Ga0070741_10014951_pt1 | contig 13293 bp, 11 predicted proteins | sample Coa_R1_4_FD_66440 | JGI IMG/M metagenome (GOLD analysis project Ga0070741, IMG submission 66440) | Surface soil microbial communities from Centralia Pennsylvania, which are recovering from an underground coalmine fire - Coalmine... | ecosystem: Environmental > Terrestrial > Soil > Unclassified ... | reverse complement strand
ACTGCCCGCTGGGTAATAGCTCATCCGCATTCATGCCCTTCGCTCCACTGTTGCAGAGAAAGCCCTATCATCGCTAACTTCCTGCTTCACCCAACTTGCCCATGAACCGACCTTTGGGGAGTTTAATTCCGATCCTGACAAGCGATTGGTCGGCCAACGGACGATGACGAATGCGCTGTTAAAAATCGTGCCGAAAATGGCAGGGCACACCTCCGACCATCTGTGCTACGCGGCGTTGCTCAGATGGACGAGTTCAGATTCGTAATAAAGCGCAGGAACACCTGGTTGCTCAACAGCCGCGCCCGCGCGGTGAGGCGTAACCTGTCGCCGTCCTGCCGCAGCAGATCATAGCGCGTCAGCCAGTCGAGTTGCTCACCGTACACGTCCTGGATCGGGACGCCGAAGCGCTGCCGGAAGCCTTCTGCACTCACGCCTTCCTCGACCAACCGCAGCCCGGTCAACATATGTTCGGCCATCGCGCCCGCGTCGTCAATGCGCTCGTGATGCTCCACTGTCGGCGTGAGCGGGAAGGGCAGCGGCGCAGCGTCAACTGGCTGCATCGCCAGATCGATGTAGCGCTGAATCGGGCGCACGACCTCGTAGCGAATGCCCGCCACATAGCCGTGCGCGCCCGCGCCCAGGCCCAGGTAGGGCTGGTTCCGCCAGTATTGCAGGTTGTGGCGGCAGGCGAATCCGGGCCTGGCCCAATTGCTGATCTCGTACTGGCTCAATCCGGCCTGGCACACCAGCGAGTCGGCCAGGTCGTACATATCGGCGGCGAGATCGTCGTCCGGCGCGGGCAGCCAGCCGCGCTCCACCCACTTCGCCAGCGGCGTACCAGCTTCCAGGCCGAGTGCATACAATGACAGGTGATCGGGGCCGAGGGCCAGCGCTGCCTCCACGCTGACCCGCCACATGTCAAGCGTCTGGTACGGTACGCCGTAGATCAGGTCGAGGTTGAGGTTGTCGAACCCGGCACGCCGGGCAGCGCTGATCGTCCGTGCTACATCGTCCACGTCGTGCTGGCGGGCGAACAGCTTCAGTTCCTGGGCATGGGCTGACTGCATCCCGACGCTCAGACGATTCACGCCGGTCTCGCGCAGGCGGCCCAAGTAGTCGTCGCCAATTGACCCCGGATTGGCTTCCAGTGTTATTTCAACGTCCGGGGGAACATCGAAGGCGCGCTGGCACGCCGCCAGGATGTCGGCGACCTGTGATGGCGAGAGGAGGCTGGGCGTGCCGCCCCCGAAGTAGATGGTGTGGACGGGCTGGCCTGTGCCGAGCCACGACAATTCGCGGCACAGGCCAGCCACATAAGCCGGGATGAGCGCCTCGACATGGGTGTAGGTATTGAAGGCGCAGTAACTACAGCGTGTGCCACAGAAGGGAATGTGGAGATAGAGTGAGTAGGGTACTTCGAGGCGGCTATCCAAACTCAAGATGGGTGTTGACCTCTCCCCGAAAATCATTGATGAGCTTGCGATTGCATTCAAATGTGTGCGCTACTATAATAACGTAATATCATGTTTTGTACCTTGTCGTTCGGCCTAATCCTGTTTTCAAGGGTCAAGCTATGGTAGATACGCAGAAGTTCGCCGGAGGCGATCCCAAGCGGCCTCAAGGGGCTGATGGAACCCTTCAAGTCAATTCCGTCTTGCAGAACCGCTACAAGATCACAGGTGTACTGGGCGTCGGGGGCATGGGGTCGGTGTACCAGGCTCGTGACATGCATTTCCCCACCGTCCAGCGCTACGTGGCGGTCAAGGAGATGCTCAATCTGGCGCAAGACCCCAATCTACGCGAAATGACCCTGAAAAACTTCGAGCGAGAGGCGAACATTCTGGCCGAACTGAGCCACCCCTCCATCCCGAAGATTTACGACTACTTCTCCAACAAGGATCGGGCCTACCTGGTGATGGAGTACATCACCGGCAAAGACCTGGAAGCGATCATCAATTCCATGCCGGACTTCCTGCCGATGGACATGGTGATCAAGTGGGCCATTGAATTGTGCGACGTGCTCGGCTACCTGCACACGCACCAGCCGGAGCCGATCATCTTCCGTGACATCAAGCCGTCCAACATCATGATCGACCAGCAAGGCAAGCTGCGCTTGATCGACTTCGGCATTGCCAAGACCTTCCAGCTTAACCAGAAGGGAACCATGATCGGCACGGAAGGCTACTCACCGCCTGAGCAGTATCGCGGCGAAGCCTCGCCGGCGGGCGATATTTATGCGTTTGGCGCGACGTTCCACCACATCCTGACCCGCCGTGACCCGCGCCTTGAGCCGCCGTTCAGCTTCATGGAACGCCCGATCAGCCAGTTTAATCCGAAATGTCCACCGGAATTTGAGGCCATTGTCAACCGCGCGCTGGCCTATGAACCGGCAGATCGCTTCCCAAGCGCCACCGCCATGAAGGATGCCATTGAGAACATGGGCCGCGCGGCCAATGCGGCGCTCAGGCTGACTGCGGCGGGAGGCGCAGTCGCCGACGACAGCTTCGACCAGTATGGGGATGCGGGGAAGATCGCGCCGCTGTGGAAATTCAAGTGTGAAGATGAGATTCGCTCGACCCCGGTGGTTTACAAGGGCCTCGTGTACGTTGGGGCCTACGACAACAATCTGTATGCGGTCAGCGTCACCGACGGCGCGTTCAAGTGGAAATTTGCGACGGAAGGTGGGATCGTCGGCACGCCCGGCGTTGCCGCCGACGAAAACCTGATTGTCTTCGGCTCGGAAGACAACACGCTGTACGCTGTCGATTTGCGCACAGGCAAAATCCAGTGGACGTTCCAGACCGCCGGGCCAATCCGTTCCTCGGTGAATGTCCAGCACGGACACGCCTTCTTCGGCAGCGACGACGGCAGGCTGTACGCGGTGCGGCTGACGACGGGCCGCCTGATCTGGAAGCTTGAGGCCGGTGCACCGATCCGCAGCAAGCCCGCTGTCACTACCGAAAGGATCATCGTCGGCACGGAAAGCGGAGACGTGATCGGGCTGGACCTGGCAGGCGCGGTCAAGTGGCGCTTCAAGGCCAAACGGGCCGTGACTTCCTCACCGTTCGTTCAGGACGAGATCGCTTACGTGGGTTCGCAAGACTGGCACGTATATGCCCTGGACTGTGCCTCGGGCTGGGCGGCCTGGCGCTACCGTACCTCCAAACCCATCATCTCGTCGCCGCTGGTCGTCGGCAAGACCCTCTACATTGGTTCTGCGGACGGCCACCTGTACGCGCTGGACGTGACGGCCAGCGGCAAGGAAATCTGGAAATTCGAGACGAAGGGGCAGGTGGTCTCCTCGCCTTGTTTTGCCAACAACGCACTGTACTTTGGGGGCGTGGATGGCAACGTGTACAGCATCGAAGTGAAAAAAGGAAAGCTGCGGTGGTCCTTCGAGACCGGCGGGCCTATCGCTTCCTCAGCCACTGTTGTTGACGGGGTACTGTACATTGGATCAACCGATCACTACCTTTATGCGCTGAACCCGTAACCCCGGAGAAAGACCGCCATGGAATTTTTGCGCCGTTTGTTCGGCGTGCAGGCCGAAAACAACACTATCAACGACAAAGGGCCGGGCAGCCCTGCCCCAGAAATCGCCGCGCCCGGCGCAGCCATCAATGCGGCTACACCTGCGCCAATGGTCCAGACACCTGCCAGAGCCTCCCGGCAGGAAGTTAGCGAAGCGGACACCCTTGACGCGACGCCAGCCTTTGGAGCCACCCGCCAATTGCCACCGATTGAACCCGCCACCAAATCCGGTAAGCACGCCATTTACGGCATGAGCAGCGACATCGGCATGGTGCGTACCAATAACCAGGATTCGCTGTTCGCCTTGTTCTGCACATCCATGAGCGTAGAAACGCAACCGGACTTTGGCCTGTTTGTGGTGGCCGACGGCATGGGCGGTCACCACGACGGCGAACGCGCTTCGGCCATCGCAGTCCGCACCATTGCCAAGTACGTCGTCGAGAACTTTGTCCAGAACTTGTTTGTAGGCCCGGACGCCGACAGGCCGATCATCTCCGAGGTGCTCAGTGAGGCCGTTCAGAAAGCCAACGAGGCCGTTTCGGGCGAGATTCCCGAAGGTGGCACGACGGTCACTGCGGCAGCGCTGATCGGCGACCTGGTCTACATCGCGCACGTGGGCGACAGCCGCGCGTACCTGATCACGTCGGACGGCATCGAACAGATTACACGAGATCACTCCCTGGTGCAACGCCTGATCGAGCTTGACCAGCTCACGCCCGAAGAAGCCGCGGCACATCCACAGCGCAACGTGCTGTACCGGGCTATCGGCCAGAGCGAAAACCTTGAAGTCGATGCGATCACCCACCGGCTTCCGGCAGGTGCGCGCCTGATCCTGTGCTGCGATGGGCTGTGGAATATGGTCTCTCCATCCAACATCCAGCAGATCGTCCAGGCTGCTAGAAGCCCACAGGAGGCGTGTGATCAGCTCATAGCAGTTGCCAACGAGCGGGGAGGCCCCGACAATATCACGGTGATCCTGATCCAGATGCCGGGTTGATGTCAGGAAACACGAGGGCGCATGAATAACGCGCAGGACCTTTACGCGATTCTGGGAGTGTCGCCAAGCGCTTCGTTGGAAGATATTCGCAGTACTTATCGCAACCTTGCCCGCCGACTTCACCCCGATTCCAACCCCAGCCAGGGCGCAGCCGTCCAGTTCCGTGAAATTGCGGCTGCTTATGAAGTCCTGGGTGATGCGGTTGCGCGTGACAGGTACGACGCACGGCGGCAGCAGTCTGGGCCACTTGAAAACAAGCCCTACTTTACGCTGCGCGTGACACCCAGCAAACGGGTCATTCCCATTCTGAATGAAGCCCAGGTGCTTTATGTCCTGGCCGAATTGCTCCCGGATCGCAGCCGGGGGATGCAGCAGCTTGAGAGCCAGCTAAACCTGGCGATTGTCGTTGACCACAGCCTGTCCATGAAGGGGCCGCGCCTGGAACGGGTCAAGGTGGCGACCCACCAGATCATTGACCAGCTTACCAATAAGGATCGCCTGGCGATTGTCACCTTCAGTGACCGGGCGGAGGTTCTGGTTCCTTCGGCGCTCGTGACCGACAAACCGGGCCTCAAGGCCAAAGTCACCATGACACAGGCCAACGGCGCCACCGAGATGTTTCAGGGGCTGGAAGCGGGATACAAAGAAGTCCTGCGCAACGTGTCCCGCAACCTGGTCAACCACATTATTTTGATTACCGACGGGCGTACCTATGGCGACGAACCGCAATGCCTTGCCCTGGCTGACCGGGCTGCTCAAGACGGCATTGGCATCAGTGCGATGGGCATCGGGGAAGAGTGGAATGATGTTTTCCTCGACCAGTTGGCAAGCCGCACCGGCGGCACGTCCGAGTACATCAACTCGCCCAATGCGGTGGTGCGCTTCCTGAACGATAAAGTGCGGACGCTGGGGCAGGCTTTTGCCGAGCGTGTTTCTGTGTCGCTGGCTCCCGACCCGGATATCAAGATCGAGTCGGCTTTCCGGCTGATGCCCAACCCGCAGCCGGTCTCGCTGACCACCGATCCGATCCTGATCGGCCAGTTGCAGGCCACCAGCACAGCCTCGCTCATCATGCAGTTGCAGATTCCGCCGGGGCAAAAACCAGGCTTCCGCAGCCTGATCCGGATCAACGTCATGGCCGACATCTTGCGCGAGCAAATGTTGGGCTACCGGGTGATTGCCGACACCAGCGTGGAAGTATCGGCCCAGCCTCCGGTAGAGGAGCCGCCGCTGGTGATTCTGGACGCGCTTGGCAAGCTGACGTTGTACCGGATGCAAGAAAAGGCGGGAGAGGCGCTGGCGCGTGGCGATGTGCAGGAGGCGACCCGCCGCCTGGAAAATCTGGCGACTCGCCTGCTCTCTGCCGGGCAGGAGGAACTTGCCAACGCAGCCATGGCCGAGGCGCGCCGTGTCTCGCAGACCAACATGCTGTCCGAGGAGGGGCACAAGACGCTCAAGTATGGAACGCGGCTTTTGCTGGCGGCCAATGCCAATACTGCTCCGGTCAGAACCAGCTCCCTGCAAACAGGATCCATTTCTACGGATTCCTGACCGTGTTCACTGAAAGGGCAGGACCCCATGGAGGCATACCATCCCCATCACAAAGATTGATGCAGGTTGAGAACTGGTCAAGAACGTGCTGGTGGCGTGAGTCGGAACCCGACAATCATGGCACAACTATCTCGAAGGAGGAACCGGCGCTTGCCCCATCGATCTTCTGCGGGGCCTTTGCGCACACTATCATGAATACTTGCCCCTACTGCGCACACAGCAACATGGAAGGCATTTTCTATTGTGAGGAGTGCGGCCAGATACTGGTTGGAGAGCGAGCAACACTGGCGACCAACAAACTGGTCGGTGTCACCAGCGAACTGGTCGGCAGGAACACCTGGGGAACGGCCCGTTTCGGACGGCAGGCGTCGATCATTATCCACATTCGAGATGCGGCGGAACCGCTCATCTTGCAACCCAAAGAGGAGATGATCTTGGGCCGCGCAGACCGCAACAGCCCCACCGCTTCTAACCTCAGTCTTGACCTGACGCCGTTTGGCGCCCAGGAAAAAGGCGTTTCGCGCATTCATGCCGCGATCCGGCGTGGTGAGGATACGCTGACTCTGGTTGACCTGGGCAGCGTGAACGGGACCCACCTCAACGGCCAGCGTTTGATCCCGAACCAACCGCGTGTGCTGCGCGATGGTGACGAAGTGAGGCTCGGCAAGCTGGTTTGTCACGTGTACTTCAAGTATCAATGAGGAAATTGGAAGAGCAATGGCGTATACCCTTCTGCTTCACATCTCGAATGAAGACCCGGTTGTGGTCGAGTGCGAGCGCTTCCCTGAGCCGACGGACACCTGTATCGTCGGGATGCACCCCCGGCGCAAAGACAACAAGGAAGTCCACTACATCCTGCCCGACGTGACCACCGTGGTTTTTCCGATGTGGCGCATCAACTTCATCGAGGTGATGCCGAGCGGTGAAGAGGAAGAAGTCTTCAAGCCCTTCCGCGAATAGGAAAGAGGTTAGCGACTCTTGACCACAAAAGTTCCGCGCTCCGCGCCGCGTGAACTCAAGCGAATTCTGGTGGTGGACGACGAGCCACGCATGATCGGGTTCATCCGCATGAACCTGGAACTGGAAGGCTATCAGGTCATCGAGGCCCACAACGGCCTGGAGGCGCTGGAGGCCGTGCGCACCCAGCTACCGGACGTCATTCTGCTAGACGTAATGATGCCCGAACTGGATGGCTTCGAGACGCTGCGGATGCTGCGCGAGTTCTCGACGATCCCGGTCATTATGCTGACGGCCAAAGGCGAAGAGGACGACAAAGTGGTCGGGCTGGAACTGGGGGCCGACGACTACGTGACCAAGCCGTTCGGCCCGCGCGAACTGTCCAGCCGCGTTCGAGCCGTGCTGCGCCGGGCCGAAATGCCCAGCACGCCAGAAAAAGCCCTGCTGCGTATCGATGATCGTCTGAGCGTGGACTTCAATCGCCGGGAGGTGATCGTCAACGGCGAGCACATCAAGCTGCGCCCTACCGAGTACCGCCTGCTCTATCATCTGATCGAGAACGCAGGCTGGACGGTTCCGCACGAGCAGCTTCTGGCGAAGGTGTGGGGTTACGAATATCGGGACGAAACGCACTACGTTCGGCTGTACGTGAACTACCTGCGGGAGAAGATCGAGGAAGATCCCTCTAACCCCAAATACATCCAGACCGAACGGGGCGTGGGCTACCGCTTCATGGACTTCAAACGCGAAGCCCAGACCTGACAATGCCGCTTGAAAAAAGGCCCGCCGCACGAGTACAATGATGCTCATGATGAACACAGATGGCGCGCTTCAAATATTGCTCAGGGAGGGCGGTGTGTCAGCCAGCACATACAAAGTCATCGTCACAGGGCCATTCAACTCCGGCAAAACCGCCTTTGTCAGCACCATCTCCGATATTGATGTCGTCACCACCGAAAAGAAGATCACCACCGAAGACCGGGGCATCAAGAGCGAAACCACCGTCGCCATGGACTATGGCCGCGTCGAGATCGACGGGCGCATCCTGCACCTGAGCGGCACGCCGGGCCAGACCCGTTTCAACTTCATGTGGGACATCCTTGCCAGGGAAATGGACGCTTTCATCGTCCTGGTGGACAGCACGGATCGTCCCTCCTTCCCCGATGCGGCAGAACTGATCAGCCTCTTTTCCAGTTTCCACTCCGTGCCGTACCTGGTCGCGGCCAACAAGAGCGATCTGCCCGGCGCCACGCTGGACGAGGTGCGGCGCGGCACAAATGCCGGGCCGGACGTGACGGTTATGCCATGCATCGCCACGCAGAAGTCAAGCGTGCGCCGCGTACTGTTGCAGGTGATCGAGCTGATCGAGGCGCGGAGGTAGTGTACGCCCCAACCTCGCCAGTTCAGGCAGAAAATCTTGAACCATATCCAAGATTCGGTACTTCATTAATTGGAAAGCGTGTACCTGAAATGGTGGCTCATGTAAGGAACAAGTGCAAGGGGCGGTAAACTCAGAACCGGCTGGTGAGAGAGGTGGGTCATGCCGATTGAGTTTCCCATCGTGGCGTTGATGTCGCGCCAGAGCAGTTACGCCTGGCTGCTGGATTACTTTCATCCGCACGGGCTGTCGTGTCCGCATTGTGGAGCGCCATTTGAACAAGCGCGGAAATGGTATTACGCCTGGTTCGTAAGCAGCTTTAGACCTTTTAGCAGCAGGATCAGCTAAGGAACATCCTTGAAGAAAATCTTGAGATTATGGGCGAGCACTTTTTATCTGATTATTCTCCTACTGTCTGTTAATGCTGCCACCTCGCATAGAGGTACAACCCGATTAAATTCTGACCCAAATGGGACATTAGGAGGACAGCCGGGCGGACCTCAAATTAGGTGGGAAGATTTCGATCACAGCGAATGTCGGCAGGTTTGCACAGCAGGAGGAGTCACTTATTTTTGTATGTTTTGTGAAAACACGATTCACATTGAATTTGGATGTGTGAAGGAGGAGACTATGTGTGCCTACCTTCCTAACACTAGAGATGCGGTTGAACCCATCATAGAATCGAGTGTAGTAGCCGCTGACCAGGTGGAGATCGTGCTGAAAGATGATACACCCTCAATGTGGTGGAAAGCGATTCGGGTTTTTGCGTGTGATGGTCGCCAATGGGAAATTCATACTGAAGGGAAAAGACGTACAGATAGCACGACGATAAGCGCAGGAGACCTCAATTGCACATCTTTGGAGTTTAAGAAAGCAGCAGTTTTGGGCTTCAAGGTTCCTGCATTCTGGTTGGGTGAGCTTGATCGTCGTCTCAGCGGTGGGACACGAGTTACCTTCCGCTATATACATGACTTTGGATGAACTTGGCTGGGCGAGAGCTCAACTCCCGCCCGAAGGCCGGGCCTTGAGCGTCACCTTCACGTCGAAGGTCTGGTTATCGCGGATAATGGTCAGCGTGATCGTGTCGCCGGGCGCGGTGTTCTCCACCAGATAGGCGATCAGCGCGTCCATGTCCCGCAGCGGTTGGCCGTTGATCGCCACGATGATGTCCCCACCCACCGTCACCTCAATGCCCCGTACAGTCGTGGTCTTGCTGCCGCCGCGCAAGCCTGCCGCCGCCGCCGGGGAATTGTCCAGCACTGAGCGAATCAGCACGCCATGATTGACTGGCAAGCCGAGCGGTTCGGCCAGCGCCGCCACGCTCAGGCCACCCCGTCCACTTAAGGAGTCCACGCCCAGCCACGAGTATTCGGCCCTGCCATTCTTGATTAACTGCGGCACAATGCGTTTGAGGGTGTTCACCGGAACGGCGAAGCCCACGCCCTGGAAAACGCCCGAATCGGTGCGGATGGCAGTGTTGACGCCGATCACCTTGCCGTTGATGTCCAGCAGCGGGCCGCCCGAATTGCCGGGGTTGATCTGCGCGTCGGTCTGGATGATGGAGGGGTTGCTGTAGTCGGTGTTCTGGTTGCTGCGCGGATTCAACAGGTAGGCGGAACGCAGCGTCCGCCCGGTGGCGCTGATGATGCCGGTGGTCATCGAACTGAGCAAGCCGAACGGGTTGCCGATGGCGACGACGCGCTGCCCGACCTGCAAATTGGACGAGTCGCCGAGCGTCACCGGGGAGAGATGCTCTCTGGCAACCTTGACCTTGATGACGGCCAGATCGCTGTACTCGTCAGCGCCGACTCGTTCACCCGTCGCCGTGTAGCCGTCGTAGAACGTGACCAGGATCGACTTTGCATCCTGGATAACGTGCGAATTGGTGACGATATGGCCGTCCGGGTCGATCACGAAGCCGGAGCCGCTGGTATCCAGGATTTCCGTGTTATCGGTGCTGACTTCGATGTTGACGACGGAGGGATCGACGCGCTGGTAAACGTTGATCAGGACGGCCTGCGCCGCATCCGCCTGGGCGACCAGCGTGGGCGACACAGCGGTAGGGGTAGGCTGCGCTGCTTGCGAAAAGCTGACAAGGCTGGCGTCCTTCCCATCCTTGTCGATGATGGCGCGTGGCGTCAGGGCGCTCTGGCTGCCGCAGGCCGCGAGGAACAAGGCCAGAATGAACATCGTGAGGAACGATATTAGGGGCTTTTTGACCTCACCTCCGGCCCCTCTCCAACTGGAGAGGGGAGTCGAAACACTGCTAATGCCCCCTCTATGCGAAGCGGAGAGGGGGGGAGGGGGGGAGGTCAATACATCGCAATTTTTCCTGTCCATCAATCGCTCCAACATGAATATCATTCTGAAACACACAGGGCGGACACCTGATCCGCCCTGTCGATGATTCTTTGCGATTCTGTGGCGGGCTGCCGCTTATTCGTGTTTCTGGCGTAACTCGGCGAGCCGCTCGAACAGGGTACGTTCCTCTGCGCTCAGGTTGGTTGGAATCTGAACCAGCACCCGCGCATACAGATCGCCCTTCTGGTCGGGATTCTTTAGGTGCGGCATCCCCCGGCCATTGATACGGATCGTCTGGCCGGACTGCGTGCCCGGCGGGATGCGCAGTTTCACGTCACCGGCCAGGGTCGGCACGTACACCTCGCCGCCCAGCACCGCCGTATACAAATCAACTTTCAGGTCGGTGTACAGATCGTCTTCCTGCCGTTCAAAGGCCGGGTGCGGCTTGATCGAGACGATCAGGAACAGATCGCCCTGCTGTCCACCTGCGTAACCGGGTTCGCCCTCGTTCGCCACGCGGATACGAGTGCCTTCGCGCGCGCCCGGTGGAATGCGGATGGTGCGCCTCTTGCCGCCCCGGTTCAGAACGCGCTCCGTCCCCTTGAAGGCCTCTTCCAGGGTGATCTCGATGGGCTGTTCAAGATCACGCCCGCGAATGGGCTGGCGATAAGTTTCGCGGGTGCGTGTGCCCCCACCGAAAATGCTGGAGAAGAAATCCGAGAAGTCGGGGCCGCCGCCCTCGTGGAACTCCACGCGGTACGAACCGCCGGGTGTGCCGCCCGCCATCCAATCCGACCAGTTGAAGCCGCCGGCGCCCTGGCCGCCCATGCGCTGCCACTGCTGGTAATTGGCGCCCAGCTGGTCGTATTTAGCGCGTTTGTCAGCGTCGCTCAAGACCTCGTAGGCTTCGTTGATCTCTTTGAAGGTCTTCTCGGCGGTCTTATCACCGGGGTTCATGTCCGGGTGGTATTGGCGAGCCAGTTTGCGGTACGCCTTTTTGATTTCTTTTTCGCTGGCGTTTCTATCCACGCCGAGGATTTTGTAGTAGTCCCTATACTCCATAGTCCACACCGTCATTATTTACTGGAATGTCAATCTCCACTGTTGAATTTTAAGAGTTCGACAATTGACTGTCAACGTCTGGATACCACGATCTAGACGCGGTGAGCGGCCACCGTCTTTCGAGTTGTTGCGACCAACAGTGAACTACTTCACACCTCCTATCAATGCAAATCCATACACTATAGCCAGTTCTACATCGCAAAGGAGTCATGGCATCTGGTGATTAGCCATAAGTGGTGGGGGTATTGAGAAGTTCTGCCAAATGAGGCAAGGTTAGGGTGAGAATCAGAACCAAGCTCACAGGCAGAACCATGATAAGCATACCGCCAGGCGAAGGGTTGCCGGTGGCCGAATTGGTGGAAGATGCCGAGCAGTATTTGGAACCGCTGTTGAGGCAGCTACCGGAGAAACGGCTGCGAGTCGTGAGCGTGCTGATGGTGTTAGGGATTCTGGCAGGCCACTCGCCGCTCATCACCCATATGGCACGCGGGGTGCGGGATGGCAGTCGCTACATTCTCGACATGGCGCGCCGGATGTACCGCTTCATCTGGAACCGGCGGTTAAGTGCATCGCAGTTGCAGCAGGGCTTGTATGCGCTCGGCCAAGCGACAGTGGCCCACTATAGCGCGAACGAATTGGTAGTGGCAATAGACCCGGTGAATTTTGAAAAGCCGTATACCCATGACCTGGAAGGGGTTTCGACAATCCATAAAAGCTGTCCGCCGGACCGCCAGGGGAAAGCCCGCCTGGCGCGCGGGTATCCGGCGTTGACCGCATGCGTGGTCAATCTGCCGGAACCGGTCGTGACCTATGCCCAGTGGTTCTCCTACACCCGCGAATTCTTGAGTGAAAATGTCGAACTGATGCAGGCCATCACGACCACGCGCCAGTTATACCCGGAGCACCCGCTGTGTTTGGTCGCGGACTCGGGGCTGGATGACCAAAAGTTGTTCGCCCACATCCAGCAGACGCCAGCCACCTTTATCATCCGTGTACAGCATGAAGACCGTCTGGTCGATGTCTGGAACAGCCTTGACCATCGGTTTGAGCGCACCACGGTGGGTGCCCTCTTGACGGATAGTCCTACCCGGCTCAAGTTGGAAACGACCTTCACCCACGCCCGCAAGACCCGCACGGTGCGCGTCGCGCTTGGTTGGTTGACCGTCTATCTGCCCGATGAACCCGACCCGTTGTGGTTGCTCACGGTTCATGACCCGGATCGGGATCGGGACATTGGCCTGCTCACCAATCGGCCTATCCAGACGATGGCCGATGCCGAGGTCGTGTTCGTCACCTGGCGCTGTCGTCCCGATATTGAGCATCCCTATCGTCTCGACCAAGAGGCGGGCGTGGATGTCGAAAACCTGCGTGTGCAGACACTTGAACACATGCGGCGCGTCTTCTTCATGGTTCTGGCTGCGGCTGCCTTTCTCTATCACGTTGACCAGACTTGGCAGCCTGAAGCATTGCACTGGCTTCGCTCCCTGGGCGGTAAGCTCGGCCAGTTGTCGGATTT